>Ga0172379_10001072_pt1 | contig 58871 bp, 54 predicted proteins | sample GrowelOW334metaG_FD_119756 | JGI IMG/M metagenome (GOLD analysis project Ga0172379, IMG submission 119756) | Groundwater microbial communities from an aquifer near a municipal landfill in Southern Ontario, Canada - Groundwater well OW334 metaG | ecosystem: Environmental > Aquatic > Deep... | reverse complement strand
TTTCATGAATATCAAAGATTTAACTGATGAAGTTGAAGCGGTGTCCAAGATCTATTCAAAAAAATTTGATATCGACCGCGATGGGAATTGGTTTGTTTTGAAACTTCAAGAGGAAATGGGAGAACTTATCCAATCTTATTTAATGATGATAAAACAAGGACGTCATAAAGGTAAGACCGAGGAAGAAATAAAAGATAATTTTCATAAAGAAGTTGCCGATGTATTTAGTCACGTTTTATTGCTAGCTAAATTTTATAAAATTGATTTAGAGAAAGAGGTTGAAGAAAAGTGGTTGAAATGGAAAAAATAATTTGCTAAATTGTCCTATGTTAAAAAAAATTGAATCGTGGTTTGCTATTGAAAAGCTTGATTTTTTAATCGCTTTGTATGTTTTTTGTACAATTGTCTCGGAACTGATGGGAAGCAAAACTTTTCCAATTTTTTCGATTGGCAATTTTAAACTAAATGCCAGTACAGCAATTTTTGTTTTACCGATAATATATTCCATTAATGATATTATCACTGAAGTGTTTGGACCAGAACGAACAAGAAGCGTCATCAGATCTAGTATTGTCATGGTGTTTTTGCTTTCCATGGTTTCACTCTTCTTTACCGCTCTTCCACCCTCCACTCGATATCTAAAAAGTGAACCGGCCTACGATTTAATTTTTAAACAAACTGCCAGGATTTCCATTGCTAGTTTATTAGCTTTTGCTATTTCCGATATGCTTGATTTAGCAATTTTTATGAAAATTAGAGAGAGTCTCGGTAAAAAAGCTTTATGGTTTAGAAATAACGCTTCAAATATTATTTCACTATTTTTCGACACGGTAATTTTTATGACTCTGGCATTTTATGCTTTTGATAAATCTTTTACGGAAAATTACACTTTTTTAGTTAGCGTAATTCTTCCATATTGGTTTATGAAATGTTTTATGTCGGTGATCGAAACGCCTTTCGTATATCTAGGTGTTAGGTGGTTTAAAAAAGAAACAAAAAAATGAAAGTAACGATGGTAATGCTCTCAAGCATCGATGGAAAAATTACTAATGGTAACGACATAAATATTTACACTTGGACTTCAAAAGAAGATCAAAAATACTTTTTTTCTTTGATAAAAAAAAACAATTTAATTGTCATGGGCAGATCAACATACGAAGCGTCAAAAACGATAATAAAATTAGAAAAAAATAAATTAAGAATTGTGATGACCAAAAATCCAATAAAATATTCTGATCGGTCTGTTAAAGGTCAGCTGGAATTTTTAAACGAATCCCCAAAAAAATTGATTGAACAATTGCAATCAAGGGGTTATAAAAAAATGTTATTAGTCGGCGGAGGAATAATTAACGGTTTGTTTTTAAAACAAAATTTAGTTGATGAATTATATTTAACAATCGAACCAAAGATCTTTGGTAGCGGAAAAAATATTGTTGAAGAACAGTTATTGAATATAAATTTACAACTAATAAACATTAAAAAATTAAATAAAGCCGGGACACTCCTTTTAAAATACAAATTTATAAAATAATTCCTGTTTTTTTGAAACGTTCAATAATTCTTTTATTTCTCACTTTTTGACTTTCTATCATTTTGTTTGTTGAAAATAACAACCCAAGATTTTTTTGCTGATTTTCAAATACCACTCGTGTAACATGAGGAATAATTTCTCTAGAAAACAGTTCCAACATTTCATCGGTCATTTCATCAATGGGAAGTGAGTCACCTAATCTGGTTCCAATCGGAAAATGAACTCCTTTAAATAACTGCTTACCGTTTTTATCTTTTAGAAAAATATATGATCTTATTTCACCGACCAAAGTTGGCCAGCTTGTTAGTATTTTTTCCTCAGAATCAGCAAGATAATGATATATATCCAACATCCCATCAGCATCAATATTTTTTCCTCGATAGAAAATTATTTGTTTGATCGCATCCTCGACTCCATGCTTTCCGGATAAATGATTTTCTATCCATATTTTTTTTGGTTTTTGAAATAAAATATTTTGCTGTACTTTTTTAGTACTTAAATATGGTCCGTGAGAAAGAAAGTCGGTTTCAGGAAAAATTTTTAAAATATTTTCAGCATCGGCAATACCAAAATTAACAACTGTCATTATGATTCTAGGTAATATATCTAGTTGATATTCCCCTCAAGTTTTTCCGTGAAAAGATAAAACGGTCATATTATTATTTTTTAAAGTTTTTAGTAATTTTTTTAAATTACTCATAGGTTTAAAGGCAATAACCTCTACCCCATCAAGGGTTTTATTGTCAAAGTATTCTTTCCAAAGCTCTACCAATTGTTCTGGACTTCCCATAAATCCGATTGAATCTGAGGAAACCAAATATTGTGGGCGGTTTTGTTTTGACATAAGAAAAGATTTAAATTATACTACTTCATCATGGGTAAAAAACTATTATTATTAATTTTGGGAACTGTAATAATAGTGATTATTAGTTTCCTTTTTATAAATATGAAAAAAACTTCTAAAACGAAAAAAACAAAAAAATCTATAGCAATTATGCACACTGAAAAAGGTGACATTACTATTTCTTTAAATACTGATCAAACACCCAAAACCGTCAACAACTTCGTTACTCTCGCAAAAAAAGGTTTTTATAATAAAACCATTTTTCACAGAATCATTAAAGGATTCATGATCCAGGGTGGAGATCCCAAAGGTGACGGTACTGGAGGACCAGGATATAAATTTGATGATGAACCTTTTACGGGAGAATATACCCGCGGAACAATCGCCATGGCTAACGCCGGGCCAAATACCAACGGTAGTCAGTTTTTTATTATGCATGCCGATAATCCCCTACCAAAAAACTATGTCATCTTTGGAAAAGTTACAGCAGGAATTGATGTCGTTGATAAGATTGCGGAGTCCCCGGTCACACAAAGTTTTTCCGGAGAAATGTCAACCCCCGTTTCTCCAGTACAAATTCTTTCAGTCGATATTAAGGAAAAATGATAGAATTAGCTCATGGGAATTAAAGAGGCCATCTTGCGTTTTTTGGAATACTGCGAATTGGATAAAAATCTTTCTTTAAAGACCGTAAAAATGTATGGATATTATCTGAACTTTTTTCAATCGTGGCTACTATCACCAAATAAAGCTGAAGATTTTGACGTTGGTAAAATTGATGATAATATTGTCAGGAACTTCCGTTTATATATTTCTCACGAATATAAAAATCCGTATAAGGGTGTCCTGAAGCGCCAAACTCAAAATTACTTCCTGGTAGCACTCAGGAGCTTCCTCCGCTACCTGGTTCGTCAGCGCATCCAGTCGCTCTCTCCTGATATGGTTGAGCTCGGGAAAAATCGTGATCGTATAATAAAATTTTTATCGCCTGAAGAATTAAAAAGATTGTTTGAAATCGTTGATCCAAAAGAAGAAATTGGGCTTAGAGATAGGACTATTTTAGAGGTCCTTTTTTCGACCGGTCTCAGAGTTTCAGAACTGGTTTCTTTGAATCGTGAACAGGCCAATGTACAGTCTGGAGAATTTGGTGTAATTGGGAAGGGTGGAAAGGCCCGAGTAGTATTTTTATCAAAACATGCAAAAGAATGGTTGAATCTTTATTTAACTAAAAGGTCCGATCCTTATCGACCTCTTTTTATTCGTTATTCGGGTCCAAAAGGGACCGAAGGTTTGACTGATGAAAGATTAAGGCTTTCGGCTAGGTCAATTGAAAGAATGATTGATAAGTATCGAAAAATGGCTGGAATCACAACCCGAATTGGTCCACATATTTTGCGTCATTCCTATGCTACTGACCTATTACAGCATGGAGCAGATCTAAGATCAGTCCAAGAAATGCTGGGACACAAAAATATAGCAACAACTCAAATATATACTCATGTAACAAACTTTGGGCTGAAACAAATACATGAAAAATTTCACTCGGGAAATAAATGAAAAAATATATCTTTCAAACAATATTAGGGATGGCGATTCTTTCTTTTATTATAATATTTTCTTACTTATCAATCCGTCGATATCGCACCTTAAATTCTTATTACTACGATCTTGGAATAATGAATCAGGTTGTTTATAACACATCCCAAAGTAGATTTCTTGAAATGACCAATCAAGATCTGAAAAAAAATATTTCCCGTTTGGCAATTCATTTTGATCCGATCCTGGCAGCGTTTGCTCCCTTTTACAAAATATATAACGGTCCCGAAGTGCTTCTGATTGGACAAGCGATAATTTTGGGACTAGGTGCTTTAGCGGTTTTTTTGATTTCTAAAAAAATTTTAAAAAAGAGTTTAATTAGTCTGATTTTTGCCCTTTCATTCCTTTTTTATTTTGCTGTGCAGAGAGCGGTACTGTTTGATTTTCACGCGGTTACTTTGGCAACTACTTTTTTTCTGTTTGCCCTTTATTTCAATTTAATCAAGAAAAATTTTTGGTACTATTTTTTTATATTTTTAAGTTTATTAACCAAAGAGCATGTCGGTTTGGTAGTCGTATTTTTAGGGGTATATCTATACTTTATAAAGAAAGAAAAAAAAACTGGAATAATAACGGGAATTTTGGGAACAATATTTTTTATTTCAACAGTCTATTTTATTATTCCCTATTTTCGAGGAAGTGAACATTTTGCCGCAGGCTATTTTGTTAATATAGAAGAACGATTGCCAGAAATTATAAAATTCGGAATTCCATATATTGGATTATTGGTGAGTCCGCTATTTTTTGCACTTTTTTCTCCGTTGACCATGCTGATTAGCTTACCTGAATGGGCGATAAACATAATAAGCATAAACTCAAATCAGAGGTCAATTTATTTTCATTACAATTCAATAATTGTTGCTTTTTTATTTTTCTCTTTAATATTAGGTTTCAAAAACTTAGATAAGAAATTAAAAAACAAAGTGGTCAAAAGAATATTGTTAGTAGTTTTTATATTAGGCAATATTTACTCAATTTATCTTTACAATCCTATACCCTATTTCGTCAAGCAGCCTTCATTCTATCAAGACCTTGATCAAACAAAAGGCAGGTCAATTGAATACTGGGTAGGAAAGTTAAAAGACGAAAATATAAAGGTCTCAACCACTCCAAAACTCGCACCACTATTCACCAACAGAAAGTACTATTTTAATTTTCTTTATGACAGCAGTTTTGCTCAAATGGGTAAAACCGATGAGGATATTTATAAAAATGAGATTGATAAATATACCTTAGCCGATTATATTATCATTAATCGATCAGAAATAGGAGTTTTTGAAAAAGAAGGAATCCCAGTTAAGTTTTATTTTAAACTCCTGGATGACAAAAATTTTCAGATGGTCTTTACCGATGATCAAGGTGGAAACAGTATCGAAGTTTACAAAAAAATATGATTTCAATAATAATTCCGTTCTACAACGAAAAAGAAAGTATTCCTGTATTGGTTAAGGGGTTGGTTAACCAAATGGAAAAAATAAAAAAAGAATTCGAGATTGTTTTGGTTGATGATGGATCAAACGATAATTTAGAATTTAAAATTCAGAATTCAGAGACAAGTAAAAATATAAAATTAATTAATCACCGTAAAAGATTAGGCAAAGGCCGGGCTTTAAAAACAGGGATAGAGAATTCAAATGGGGAAATCATTGTTTTTATGGATGGTGATTTGCAAGATAACCCGAAGGACATTATAAAGTTTTTGAAAAAAATAGATGAAGGTTATGATCTGGTGAACGGTGTCAGAATGAATCGTAAAGAAAATATCATTGTAAAAACTTATTCAAAAATTGCCTCTTGGTTTTTAAGGACTTTTCTCCATTCACCTTTTACCGATATTAACTGTGGCTTTAAAGCTTTTGATCGTGAAGTCCTGAAAGACATTAATTTTTATGGAAATAATTTCAGATTTTTTCCATTAGCTACTTATTTAAATGGTTATAAAGTATCGGAAGTTCCTGTTACCAATAACCAAAGAAAATTCGGAAGTACAAAGTTCGGTAAATCTAAAATATTTGTCGGGATCCTCGATACAATGACTGCCTACTTTTTATTTAAATTTTCAGAAAAACCACTTCACTTTTTTGGAATGATAGGTGGAGTTACATTTTTTATTGGTTTTGCAATTTCATTTTATTTAACAATTGAAAGGTTGTTCTTTGGTGTTTTATTGGTAACTCGTCCACTTCTTTGGCTCGGAATCCTCCTGATAATCGTTGGCATTCAGGTGGTGATGACGGGGATAATTGGAGAACTGATTGTGTACTTAAGCAAAAATAATAACAAATAACCAATCACAAACATCAATTGAACATCAAATATCAAATAACCAATGTTTTAAACATTTAAAATTTGTATTTTGTTATTCAATTGTTATTTATCATTTGTCATTTGACATTAATAAAGATGAACCCTATCTTAGCTCTAATAATCGCCAACATCATCTGGGGTGCTGCGTCACCGATTTTTAAATTTTCATTAGAAAATATTCCTCCATTTACTTTAGCATTTATTCGATTCTTTTTTGCCGGGCTAATTTTTATTCCTTTTACATTTAACAGATGGCAGAAATTAACACTTCGTCAGTGGGTCGAAATTATTTTAGTTGGATTTTTTGGAATTACTATCAACATCGCCTTTTTTTTCTTGGGAATAAAAAAAACCGAGAGCATCAATGCTCCGATAATTGCGTCGGCCGCACCGGTATTTATTTATTTTTTATCCCTGGTTTTTTTAAAGGAAAGATCAAAATTAAAGGTGATGTTTGGAATGTTGTTTGCATTGGCTGGAGTGCTTCTGATCATAGTTTCACCAATTTTGTTGGAAGGAAAAAACTTTGTCATGGGTGAAATTAGCGGGAATATGTTTATTTTGATCGCCACCCTCGGTACTGTTTTCCAGACTTTGATTGGAAGAGATATCTTAAAAAAAATTAATTCTTTTCAAGTGGCGTTGATTACTTTCTTTTTTGGCGCCGTAACCTTTTTGCCGTTTTTTATAAATGAAATGCAAACTTGGAGTTTTTCGGAGTTAAATATCCAGGGGTGGACAGGTATAATTTTTGGTGTATTTTTTTCGTCCGCTTTGGCATACTGGCTTTTTTATTACGGTGTTTCAAAGATATCTGCCCAAGAAGTTGGAATTTTTACTTACATTGATCCGGTAACTGCAGTTTTAGTGGCCATTCCTTTATTGGGAGAATTTCCTAATTCGTTTTATTTTTTAGGAAGTATTCTTATTTTCGGTGGAATATATCTGGCTGAAGGAAGGGTGAACTGGCACCCATGGCATAGATTGAGAAATAACAAATAACCAATAACAAACATCAATTGAATCTCAAATATCAAATAACAAATATTTTAAACATTTAATATTTGTAATTTGTTATTCAATTGTTATTTGATATTTGTTATTTGACATTCTTTGTTAGAATATACTTATGTCAAAGATTCTAATCACGGGCGCGGGCGGTTATATAGGTTCGGTAGCGACCGATCTGTTTTTAAAATCAGGATATGAAGTGGTAGGTCTTGATAATTTTCAGACTGGATACAAAGAACCTTTAGAACTTTTATCGAAAAAATACCCTAATCAATTTAAATTTTATGAAATAGATTTAAAAGGTGACCTCTCCCCTATTTTTGAGAAAGAGTCCAACATTTCTGCTGTCGTTCATTATGCTGCGTCATGCTTGGTAGATGAGTCGGTAAATAATCCTGGTAAATATTTTTTGAATAACGTTGCTGTCACCGCGAACCTTCTTTCGACTATGGATAAATTTAATATCAAAAATATTATTTTTTCATCAACTTGTGCGGTCTATGGTGAAGCGGAATATTTTCCCATAGATGAAAAGCATCCGCTTAAGCCAACGACCCCGTATGGGGCTTCTAAAAAAATGGCTGAAGAAGTAATCGAGTGGTACGGAAAATTAAAAAAATTTAATTATATGATCCTGAGATATTTTAATGTTTGCGGGGCGACAGCAGACGGATCAATCGGTGATTCAAAGAAACCGTCGTCCCTTTTAGTTCAAAACGCTGTTCGTGGTGCCCTAGGAATCGAAAAATTTTATCTTACCAGCCCCGAAGTATCCACTCATGATAAAACTCCTATAAGAGATTATATTGATGTAGTCGACTTAAATGAAGCTCATTTGAAAGCTTTGGAGTACCTTATTTCAAAAGGAAAAAGTGAAATAATTAATCTGGGAACCGGAACGGGAAGTTCTGTTCTTGAGGTTGTCAATCAGGTTAAGAAACTAACCGGTGTAGAAATTCCAATTGAAAAAGCCAATACAAGACAAGGAGATGATGCCAAAAAGATCGCCGATATAACAAAAGCAGAAAAAATATTAAATTGGAAACCTCAAAGAAAGATCGAAGATTCAGTCAAATCTCTTCTTGTTTGGTACAAAAATCACCCACAAGGTTGGGGAAAGTAACTTTTACTCGAACTCCATCATGACGCATCTTAACAATTTGATGGAAGTATCTCATGACTAATACAATATAATTAAAATAACTTATGATTACATGGATGATAATTTGGCTGTTTTTTTGGATTAGTTCGCTGGGTTTCGCTAATTATCTTTTTAAAAAACATAAGATTACTTATTATGAAAAACCTTGGCAACATACTCTTTTTTTTATAATTCTCTCGCTAGTCCTTTTTGTTGTTTATCAAAATCAGTTCTTTATATATTTTGATGATCTTTCTTTCTACCATTTAATGGTTGTCTTATTCTTATTTATACTGTGGCTTTTTGTCCCGATTCTTTACAAAAATGATTACTATGCTAAAAAAGAAAGGTTTAGTTATCAGTTACCAAAATTTTTTGAAATACTTTTTCAAGATGTTTGCTTTTTGGGTGGCTTATTAACCTTTGGGGTTTCTCCAGTCATGTTTGGTTTGGTGTTCTTTGCTGTTCATATTCCGGCAGTATTTTTTCTTCCTAAAAAATTTGCCCTTTTCACTATAATTGGTTCGCTTTTCGGAGGGTTAATTTTTGCATATTTACAATCTCAAGGAATTTTAGGATTCTTGGCCGCACTATTTATACATTTATCGTTTTGGGCCTCTTTTCACTACGCACTTTCAAAAAAAGATTTTTTGGGAATAACTCCTTTAAAAAGGTAGAGTTATCCTACATCTTAGCTTTTCTGATATCCAACATATTAGTGACTTCGAAGGAGATAAAATTAATAATTTTTTTGGATTATTTGGTATACTTTAATTCTAAAATAAAGCGGGATTAGTTCATCGGTAGAATATCTGCTTTCCAAGCAGAGGAGACGGGTTCGACTCCCGTATCCCGCTCTTTAGGTTGTCACAACAAGCTAAGCAAATGTTTAATAAAAAAATTTTATTAGTTTTTTTCTTCGCGTTTCTTATTCGTTTGATTGCTCTTAATCAGTCACTTTGGTTGGATGAGGCAGTAACCGCCAACATTGTCAAAAACTTTAGTTTCTTACAGATTATCAATAAATTTTCACCAACCGACTTTCATCCCCCACTTTATTACCTATTTATGAAGTTGTGGACTAATTTTTTTGGCTATTCAGAAATTGCCTTACGTATGCCATCAGTTTTATTTAGCTTGATGACAGGTTATTTCGTTTACTTAGTTGGTGGGATTTGGGCCGCAGTGTTTTTCCTATTTAATCCATTGATCGTTTATTATTCACAAGAGGCGAGAATGTATATGATGGCGACGTTTTTATTAACGTCAGCTCTTTACTTTTTTGTTCAGTTTTGTCATCCTGAATTTATTTCAGGATCCCGAAACAAGTTCGGGATGACGAAAGTCAAAGGTTTAGTATTAATGAACCTTTTTTTAACACTAGCTTTTCTAACGTTTTATGGCTCAATATTTTTAATTGCACCGATGTTATTATATTTTTTATATAAAAAGAATTATAAGGTTTTTATACTAAATACTTTATACTTTATACTAATTACTTTATTGATCTCTCCCCTACTATACAAACAACTTCTGTTCTCAAAATCCGGTTTGATTGATGTAAAAAATTGGTCTCTGGTTTTGGGAAAAGCCAATATAAAAAATTTACTATTAATTCCAATAAAATTTTCTATCGGAAGAATTAGTTTTTATCCGAAGTGGATGTATTGGGGAATTGCAGGAGGATGGACGGGATATGTTTTATATCAAATATTAAAAATAAAAAATCAAAATGACAAATCAAAAATCAAAAATATTTATTTATCGTATTATCTATTTATTTTCCCGCTGATTTTGGGATTTCTGGTTTCGTTCTTCATCCCAATGCTTCAATATTTTAGATTTATATATCTTATTCCTATAATATGTTTATTATTAGGCTTTGGATTGTCAGGCCAATCGAAATACAACCTCGGAGGTTATGTTTTGGCTGGCGGATTTTTGATTTTTTCAATGATTTATCTTTTGAATCCATCATTTCATCGAGAGGATTGGAAGGGTTTGGTTAATAATTTACCGAAAGATAAACCTGTCTATATGATAATGGCTTCAAGTGATCCTGTTAAATATTATAGTCGGAGTTTAAAAGTAAAAAAGTTAGAAAGTATTAAAGAGTCTAAAGAAAAAGAAATTGTCGTTATTCCTTATGTGACGGAGATTTATGGGCTCGATTACAAAAGTCTTTTGAGCAAAAATGGATACAAAATAAAAAAAGAAGTTAGTTTTCGGGAAGTTACCTACGAACAATGGATTAGGTAGTCTTGCTTGGTAGTTTTTTATATTCTATAAATGATGTCACGGAAAGGATTATTAAACCAACAAAAAACGATAAGGCCAAGGCATAAGGTGGGCCGGTTACTTTCATAGTTGGAATAAGATAATAGCACCCAAAGGTAACAATCAAAAAAATCGCTAAATTAGCGATTAAGATGTAAGAAGGTTTTTTAACAGTATATAAGAGAAAGAGCAACGGTAAGTTAAGGAATGTGTACAAGATATAAGGCCAAGTTAAAGTTTTGGTAATAATCGCGGTTTGAGCAAATTTTTCCGTAAAAAAGAGGTAAAAAATAATGTTTGGTGTAAAAAATAATGCGATAAAAAAAGCGGTAGGAATCAATAAATAAATTAAACCGGTTCTAAATTCTTTTCTGACTTCTTGTTGAGTAGAAATCTTTGAAAATCTTGGAGACAGGACCTGGGTAATGCTGGCGATAGAGGCGATAACGGTTAAAATTATTTTTTGTGCTAATCCATAGTATCCAACTTCTGGTGATTTTGACAAAAAATAAGACAGCAAAAAAAGGTCCATTCTTTGGGCTAAATTAAAAAACTGTGAAGCGATAAAAAACGTAATCGTGTAACCAAATCGAAATTCTTCTTTTTTTACCGGAGCTTTTAAAATACTGAAAACAATGTGTCTCTTTTCAAAGAGTAGAAGAATAAAAAAGACGATTGGTCCGATTATGCCAAAAACAAAAATAATTGAACCGACCGTAACCAAATGTAGCGGGATCATGACAAAAATTATTATGGTCTTTATTAGATTAGAGAGATTTAAAAAGATATTAGCTTTGAGAAATCTTTTTGCAGCAAAAAGCGCATTGATAGCATAATTTTGCCAAACCAAAAACAAAACTGAAAAAGTTGTGATATAAAGCTCCCACGGAGGAGCGCCGGTTTTAAAGAAAACTCTGTCTAAATATGGGAAAAAAATAAAAAGAAGAGCGATAATGACTAAAGAAAAACCCGTTTGATAAAAAAGGATTGTCTTTAAAAAAATATAGATATTTTTGTGTTTTTTTTCGATCATGACCGGAAGATATGAATAGATGCTCGCGGTTGTGCCAAAATCGAGTATATTAGCTAAAACATAGGAAATCCCAAGTAAAACGCTCAAGACTCCGTATTGAGATGGTACAAGGATGCGGACAAGCAAAAAAGCAAAAAACGCGATAAATACGACATTCAAGTAGTTTCCGATTGTGTTGATGACGACATCCCGACTGGTTGGCTTTTTGATGAAATTCAGAATTCTTTCAAGCATTCCATCATTGTAGCACAAACAGAATAATCTGTTATAATTTATTCTATTATGGCAAAAACAGCACTAGTCACCGGGATCTTGGGCCAAGACGGTCCTTATTTAGCTAAATTGTTACTTGAAAAAGGTTATAAGGTTTATGGCCTTGTAAGGCGTTATTCAAATATTTCTTTTGATAATCTTGATTATTTGGGGATAACCAAGAAGATTGAGTTTGTTGAAGGCGATATGACCGATGAGTCTTCTCTACTTCATTTGATTAAAAGAACCATGCCTGATGAAGTATATAATTTAGCCGCCCAATCGTTTGTTGGTACCTCGTGGCAACAAGCTAAACTAACAACAGAGATCAACGCTCTTGGGGTTTTGTATTTACTCAACGCCATTAAATTTTTTTCCCCAACAACTAAATTTTATCAAGCCTCAACCAGTGAAATGTTTGGAACGAGTCACAATGATGGATTTCAAGACGAAAATACTATTTTTCATCCACGTTCCCCATATGGAATTTCCAAGGTTTACGCCTATTGGATGACAGTTAATTTCAGAGAATCTTACGATATATTTACCTGCAACGGGATTTTATTTAATCATGAGTCCCCTATCCGAGGTATGCAGTTTGTCACCCGCAAGATAACTGATGGAGTTGCCAAAATTAAAATGGGTTTGACAGATAAACTCTATTTGGGAAATTTGGACGCAAAACGTGACTGGGGATTTGCCGGAGATTATGTTGAGGCGATGTATCTTATGCTTCAAGATAAAAAACCTGACGATTATGTAGTCGGAACAGGAGAAAATCACTCGGTAAAAGAGTTTGTCCAACTGGCTTTTAAACATGCCAGAATTTCTGATTGGGAAAAGCACGTTGTTATCGATGTCAGATTTAAAAGACCGGCTGAAGTGCCAAATCTAAAAGCCCGTTCTGCCAAAGCTCAAAAACAGTTGGGCTGGAAAGCTAAGACCTCATTTGACGATCTTGTGAAAATGATGGTTGAGGCAGATTTGAAGAGATATCGAAAATAAATAATTATATACTTGAGATTATTTCTAAAAACTTCCTTGCTGATTCTTTCCAGTTGAACCTATTTTGGATTGCTTTAGAATCAACTTTTATTTTATTGCTAAGTAAATACTTCATTTTTTCCAGAACTTTATTCTTATCATTAATATCAACTAAAAATTCCTTGTCTAATGTTTCTTTTAATGAAGAATTATCTCCGGCTATCACTTTAGTGCCACAAGCTAATGATTCGAGTGGTGGCAATCCAAATCCTTCATAGGAAGAAAGATAAACGGTCAAACTAGCGGCACTGTACAAAAATGGCAGATCTTCATCGGCTACAAAACCGGTAAATATTACTTTGTTTTCCAACTTCAATCGTTTAATCGATTGAAAAACATCCTCATTTTTCCATCCGGCCCGGCCCGCGATTATAAATATATAGTCTGCGAATTTATTATCCTTGATCAGCTCACTAAATACTTCTATCGCTAAGACCAAATTTTTTCGTGGTTCAATTGCTCCTACGTAAAGTAAGTATTTAGTATCTAGTATTAAGTATTTAGGAAAATACTTTTTTAAAATCGTTTTTGTTTTTTCTTTATCATTTATCAATCTGAATTCATCGCCAATTCCGGGATAGATAACTTGAATTTTTTCGGCGTTTATTTTTGGATAATATTTTTTAAGATCACGTTTTGTACTTTCAGAGTCTACAAGAATTGTGTCGCCATACTTAATAGTTTTTTCCAACTTGATCGTGTGGGCGTCTACAATCCTTTGTTCATGATATTGAGGAAAAATTTTCCAAGTAAGATCGTGGATTGTCGTGACACCTCTTGTTCCGGGTAATAATGGTGGTCGTAAAAAATCAGATGAAAAGAAAATATCGACCCTACCAATAAACCATTCAACAGGAAAAAGCGAAAATTTTCCCCATATCAACTGTAGTATCGTCGGTGGAATTTTGAAATCATAAATTATTCCACCCATTTTTTTTAATTCATCTAAATAATAAAAATTTTTTGGCTTGCGAAATGAAGAATAAAACAAGTGATATTCATTCTCTTTATCAACTTCAAGAAGATTTTTTACAAGATTATAGGTGTAATTTGCTACACCAGATCCTGCGTAAACGAGCATTGTTATGTCAATTCCTATTTTCATATATTTAAGTTTATCAAGTTTATAATATTTATTTACTCAGAAAATATACGAACATTTTTTGATCAGGAAGAAATACTTCGGTTTTTTTGACTTTTGAATAATCAAATTCTGACATTTCCCATGTGTTAAAGCTTTTAAGATCGATGGTTTTTTCTTCACTAAAAACAAAAAGTTTTTCTGAGTTTTTATATAAGAAATCACTTTGGGGTTCATAACCGTTTATTAGAAAGAAAAAACGATATTCATTGCCGGCAGGGGTTGGGGCGTCGTCAGATCGCTTTAAAATAATATTGAATTTATCGTTCTTATTAATCAGCTGTTTGGATAAAGTCTTCTCTACCCGACTTTTTACTAACAAATAATTTCTTTGAGCAATAGAGTAATAACTTTTTGGGAATGACATAACCAATAATAAAACTAAAGCAATAAAAATAATTATTTTATATTTATTACCGGCAATTACTGTTAGCAGGCAAAAACTAAGTAATGTTAAAGCTGGCAACAAATAGTGCGATGAATACTGAAAACGAAGCAAAAAACTAAGAATAACAAAACTCAAAGCTGTTATTAATATCAGAGATCTTTCCCTGATTTTTTTTATCCAAAGTAGTGAAGCGAGTAAGAAAAATACGGTCAAATAAAGATTAATCCCAAAATAAGGTTGCATTTTGTTTATAAGATCCAGGGAATTAACGAAAATATTTTTATTTAATTTGACACCATTTGGTAAATTGGTGTTATTGACAAAAGATAGATATGATTTGTCAACGAAAGTATTTTTAAGCATGATAAAGTGATTTTTGAATTCAAAAAGTATTAGCGGTGAAAAAGCAAAGAATATTCCAACTAGAAAAAACAAAAACATTTTTTTATTTTTTAGAAGTAAGAATACAAATAATAAAATTGGAATAAGGATAATCGCATAGACAAACAATGACGAAATGATTATCCCAAGAAAAAGACCTAGTAAAGATATTTTTAACCAGTTAAATTTATTCAGATCATAAAAATAAATAAAAGTTAAAAAAAACACAAAGAAAGCAACGGGAGTAAAACCATTGCCGGGATTGCGAGCCGAAAATATATAGAATGGTAAAAGCATCATAGTCAAACCTGACAAAAAACCGGTCAATTTTCCAAATTTTTTAGCCATACGGAAACTAAAAAATACCAAAGACAAAGTAAACAAAAATACGTTAAAAAATAAAACTCCATTAAGTTGGCGACCGCTGTTAACAAACGGGAGAAGAAAAAGATAATAATGATATGGGGCGGTATATATCCCGCCAAAACTTCCCTTAGGTCCCAACAAAGTAAAATTTCCAAAACTAATTTTTCCAATTTCGAACAAGTCTCTTCCGAGATCACCTTCAAAAGAAGTTGAGCTAGGTAACTTAAACGAAAAAACAAAAAAACTTATTATAAAAAGAATTATCAATAACCAGTACTTTTTTAAAAATTTCATCATTAATATTATACCGAACAAATAATAGTATTAATTAGAAGCGGGTGAAGACTATTGTGGTAAAATTATCAGAAAATCGTATGAATATTTTTAAAAAACCTCTTGTTTCGGTTATTCTAGCATCGTTTAACCATGTTCTTTTTATCAGGGAAGCTGTTATGTCGGTTTTAGATCAGTCGCTTGACAATCTAGAACTAATTGTCTTAGATGACGGCTCAACGGATGGAACTCCGGATGTAGTTGAAAAAATCAAAGACAAGCGACTCAAACTTATAAAATTAGTGCCTAATAGGAGGTTTCATCCTAGAAACTTGGGAATAAAAATGGCTCGAGGAAAATATATTGCGTTTCAAAATTCCGACGACGTATGGTTACCGAATAAATTAAAGCTACAAGTTGATTGGATGGAAAAAAATATACAAACATCTGTTTGTTTTACCAGAATAGATATGATTGATGAAAAAGGAAAAGTTATTAAAAATTCTTGGGCACATAAAAATTTAGTTGGGGAAAATAAAAACAATGATGCGTGGTTAAGGCTATTTTTTACTTCGGGATTTAATTTTGGTATTGCTTCGGCAGTTGTGAGGAAAGATAAGCTTATTAAATTGGGTGGATTCAATGAAAGTATGGTCCAAATGGCTGATTACGATTTATGGGTAAGATTGGCTGGGTTAGGACAGTTACATATTATTGATAAACCACTAACGAAAATGAGAATTGTTAAAGGAGTTAACTTCAGTAGCCCCAAAAAAGAGGTATATCTGAGAAGTGCCTTAGAAAATGTTGAAATTGTGAATCGTTATACTCAGTGGCCGATTAACCAATATCTAAGCTCAATATTTCCTGACATTATGGTTAAAGATAACAAATCGAAAAATATTCAATATGTGATGTTAGCTAAATTTGCTTGGAGTTTAAAATCAGCCCCTCATAGTTTATTCGCCGATCAACTTATTGCCCGGTTATTAAATGATCCTAAAGCTAGTAAAGAGATTCTCGAGTATTTTGGAGCAGACTTGAAAAAAAAATTTATTAGGCGAAGAGGAAAGTTGAAATTGACAATCAATGAATAAATTACATACTTGGCTAAAAAGTTTGATTAAACGATCAGGATTTAAAATAGAATGGATCTCTCTTCTCAAAAGTTCATCATGGTCATTAAAAAAGGGTAAAATTGTTCACAAGTCAGGTCAATTTTTTAAAATAATCGGGGTACGATTCCGAGATCCTCAAGGAATTTTGTCAGATCAACCATTTATTGATCAACGTGAAATCGGGACTCTTGGTTTTTTGATTAGAGAAATAAAACAAGAAAAAGAAATTCTAGTACAAGCCAAAATTGAACCGGGAAATTCACATATTATCCAACTTGCTCCTACCTGTCAGGCTACCAAGAGTAATTCTCTTCGTGTTCATGGAGGAAAAGAACCGCCCTTCTCACATTTATTTACCAAGGAACATCCTCAAGTTATTGGCTCTACTTTACAAAGTGAACAAGGTAGTCGTTTTTTTAAAAAACAAAATCTTAATATTTTAGCATTAAACAATCAAGAGTTAAATATTCCCGAAAGTCATCAATGGATACCTGTCGATACGATATTAAATTTATTATCAGAAGATTATTTGGTTAATACTGATGCCCGATCGGTACTAGTTTGTAGTCCTTGGAAAGAACTGGTCAACCGAACTCCATTTTCAAAATTTAAGACAACTTTCGCAAATGAACTAAAACAATCATATAATCAAGAAATTAAAACAGGCCAGTTTGAAAAAATGAAAAAAAGCCTATCATCTTTTCAACAAAGCAAAAATTCTGTAGAAATAATTCCATTAAATCAATTAATAAATTGGAAAATTTCCGACTTTGGAATTGAACCGATTCAAAAAAAACCCTTTCAAATAAAGTATTTGAAGGTCGATACAAAAAGTCGTGAAGTTTTTGAGTGGGATCAACCGATCATTGAGAGTTATGGCCAAGGTCAGGTCGATCTAATTTGTGGCAGGATAAGCGGCGAGTTATTTTTTAATTTCAAAATAATCGTCGAGCCAGGTTTACATAATCATGCAGAGTTATCCCCTACTATTTGTGTAGAACCTGGTGAAAATAAATCAACAAAATTTTTTATAGATTATCCCAGAGCAAAAATTTTGAAAACGGTTTTGCAATCTGACGAGGGAGGAAGATTTTATCGTGATATAACCAAGTATAGACTTATTGATATAGGTGAGGCTGATTTATCATTACCGGGATATTGGCTGAATTTAGCTCAAATACAAAGTCTGTTGCTAAAAAATGGTTGGTTTACCAATGAGGCTCGTTCTGCCCTTTCCCTGATTCTTTTTTGGTTGTAATTCAAAAAATTTAACTGCTATAATTTTTGTATTAATAATTAAATATAACAATTATGAACAAAGTCGTTTATGTATGTGTTGGTACTTGTAAGGCGGAAATTTCTGAAGAACAGTATAAGGGTGGATTAACAAAATGTGGAGGTGAAGGCTGCACGCTTAAAGGGCACGAATTTGAAAAAAGGTTGAAATGCGATCAATGCGGGGTGGTTTTTAAGGAAGAAGAAAATCACAGCCATTAATAATATCTATTAAAGACAGCATAAAAAGTTGCCAATACTAAGTATAAAATTGCCATGTAATAAAAAATATTATTTACTGCTAATTTTTGCTTAAATTTTCTTTTAAATTGAACGATTAAGAAAATTATAAAAGGTAAGAAGGGAATAAAATATCTTCCTTGGACTCCATGGGCTATTAAAGTTCCCGATGAGGTGTTAAAAACAAAAGCCAACAGAACGATAAACATATAGGAAATAAACAATATTATTGATAATAATATTGTTTTGTTTTTATGTAGAGACAAGGCATGCCTCGTCTCTACATTTATCAAAACATAAACAAAAAATAATCCATATAAAAAATAGCTCAAAGGGTCTAGTCCATATTCGAGCCAACCAAATATACCGATCAAACTTTGCAGATAAAAAGTAAATCGTTGAATAGTTGTCGTAATTAAAACATTAAAAATATTTAAAGGATTTGAGAACAGAAAATTTAACTGATGTATTGGACTAATAACTTGATTAGTTAAGGAGTTTTGTATATCAAATGATCCGGTCAGTTTAGATATAAAATAAAAAGGAATAAAAATTAAGCTCGAAATGATCATCGGTTTGATCTCAAATGGAATCAAAAAAAGAAATAAGAAAAATGTTTCATAACCGATTTTTTTAGTGGCGAGAAATAAGAATAAGACAAAAAATAATTTAAAATATTTTGTAGAGACGTGATTAATCACGTCTCTACTCATTAATAACGTAAAGAACGTCAGGGCAAACATTATATGAAGCGCATCATAGCTGAATGATGATACTTGATGAAGTGTCATCGGTAGTGCAAATGTAAAAAGAAGGATTAATTTATAATCATCTGTAATTTTTTTGTACAAGTATAAAAACCAAAAATATCCAAGAATGCTCATTACCAGTCGCCCTAAATACAAAGATAAAATTGGATTAATTTTAAACAAAGATGTGACCACTAAAGTAAATGCTTGAGGGAGATAAGATATGATTGGAAAACTACAGAGATGGTCAACATTAAAATTAACTAAGACACTTGATTGATTATTCGAAAATAAATCTTTCATAAATACCGGCATTGGCAGCTTGGTATTTTTTCCATGTGTCATTAAGTCAAGATAGGGGGTTTTAATAAAATCTACATATTTTTTTCCCAGTTTGACAGTGTTATTAGATTTTTTTTGACAAAATAAATAACCTTTGCTGACAAGCAATGACTTTTCGAAATGAGGTTGTTCGTCTGGTTTTTGAAAAGGCGGAACCAGAAATGTAAAAATTAATAGCTGGAGAGGGATTAATAAATATAAAACAAGTTTGACAAGAACAGATTTTTGCATGTGGATAATTTTTTATAAGTATAAAGTATTTAGTATCTAGTATATAGGACAAGCAAATTAATATATAAAAATTTAACGAACATGCTAGAATTGTATCAATGAAAAATAAGACAGTCTTAATAACGGGTTCTTCCGGTCTGATTGGCGCCGAAGCAGTGAGATTTTTTATCGGTAAAGGTTTTCAAGTCATTGGAATTGATAACGACATGAGAAAATATTTTTTTGGACCAGACGCCAGTACCAAATGGCAGGCCAAAGAGTTAAAAGAAAAATTTGGCAAGAAATTTATCCTGCACGAAGTAGATATTAGAGACGATAAAAAAATTCAAAAAATATTTAAAGCATATAACTTTGATTTGATAATCCATACCGCTGCTCAACCGTCACATGATTGGGCAGCCAAAGAACCGTACACAGATTTTTCTGTCAACGCCACCGGGACATTGGTAATGCTTGAAAATTACCGAAAATATTCCCCTGAAGCAACTTTTATATTTACTTCGACTAACAAAGTATATGGTGACCGCCCAAATTATTTACCTCTAGTTGAACTTAAGACAAGATTTGAAGTAAGCAAAAAAAATACATATGCAAAATACGGAATAGATGAAAGTATGAGCATCGATAACACAAAACATAGCCTTTTCGGGGTATCAAAAGTGGCCGCCGACGTTCTGGTACAAGAATATGGAAAGTACTTTGGCTTGAATACAACCGTATTTAGGGGTGGTTGTCTAACGGGAGCCAGACATAGTGGCACTCAACTACATGGTTTTTTGGCTTATCTTGTAAAATGTATTGCGACTGGTCAAGAATATACAATATTTGGATACAAAGGAAAACAGGTAAGAGATAATATACATTCATACGATTTGGTCAACGCTTTTTATCATGTATATCTAAAACCCAGGTGCGGTGAAGTTTATAATATGGGTGGCTCTAGACACTCGAATATCTCTATGCTAGAGGCAATCGTAGCAATAGAAAATATACTGTCAAAAAAAGCCAATATAAAGTATGTTGAAACCAATCGGGTTGGTGACCATATTTGGTATATCAGTGATGTAAGAAAATTCAAAAAACATTATCCAAAATGGGAATATAAATATGATACTAACAAAATTCTTTTAGACATTTGTAATAATGGTCATTATTAAAATGAATTATAAAAATATTCTCATCACCGGAGGGGCTGGATTTGTCGGGTCAAACCTTGCCATAAAATTTAAAGAAAAATATCCAAAAACTTGTATTTATGTATTGGATAATTTAAAAAGAAGCGGCTCAGAATTAAATCTCCCCCGCTTAAAAAGTAAAGGCATTATTTTTGTTCACGGAGACATAAGAAATAAGGAAGATTTTGATGAATTAGGAAAGATTGATCTTTTAATCGAATGTTCGGCCGAACCATCAGTGATGGCAGGTATTAATTCTTCACCGACATATTTAATAAATACCAATTTAAATGGGACAATAAATTGTTTGGAATTTGCCAGAAAAAATAAATCGGCATTTATTTTTATTTCAACCAGCCGAGTTTATCCGATTGAAAAAATTAATGGTCTAAATTATGTTGAAGAAAAAACAAGATTTTCATTGAAGAAAAAACAGATGATCCGAGGTGCGTCAGATCAGGGAATTTCCGAAGAATTTCCACTATTAGGAGCAAGGTCTCTTTACGGGGCAACAAAACTATCCTCGGAATTATTGCTAGAAGAATATATATATAACTATGGTCTAAAAGGAATTATTAATCGTTGTGGCGTGATTACCGGTCCGTGGCAGATGGGGAAAGTTGACCAAGGTGTGTTTGTTCTTTGGGTCGCCCGCCACATATTTGGCGGCAAACTTTCCTACATTGGTTATGGGGGTCAAGGAAAGCAGGTTCGGGATTTTATTCACATCGATGATCTATTTGGACTTCTCGATATCCAAATTAATAATATAAATAAATTTTCCGGCAATACTTATAATGTTGGAGGCGGAATTAAAAATAGCGTTTCCTTAAAAGAGCTAACAGCTATGTGCGAGAAAGTTACCGGCAATAAAATCCAAATTAATTCCGTAAATAAAACCAGACCGGCTGATCTTAAATTATTTATCACCAATGCCGAAAAAATAAAAAAACTTGCTCATTGGAAACCCAAAAAGGATTTGGAACAGACAATTGTCGATATTGCCAAATGGGTCAATGAAAATAAAGAGTTATTACGTCCTATATTATCATGAAAAAACTTTCGCTGATAATCCCTGCCAACAATGAGGAGGGTTCAATAGAAAAAACAGTCCGTGCTTTCAATAAAGTTTTAAGAAAAGAAAAGATACCTCATGAGATCTTAGTTGTCAATGATAATAGCCGAGACAACACAGAAAGAATTCTAAAAAAATTATCAAAGACAATCAAAGAATTAAGATATATAAACAATAAACCGCCGAATGGCTATGGTTTGGCAATACGAAAAGGTTTTAATTATTTTAAAGGTGATTATGTGGCTATCGTTATGGCAGATCTTTCAGATAACCCACAAAATCTGGTCAAAATGTTTAAAAAAGCGTTGGAAGGCTATGACTGTGTTTTTGGTAGTCGGTTTATTAAGGGGGCGGTTGTCAGGGATTATCCCCTGCACAAACTGATTTTAAATCGGCTTGCCAATAATTTGATTAAAATTCTTTTTTTTATAAAATATAACGACGTCACCAATGCCTTTAAACTTTATTCCAAAGAAACTATACAAGGGCTGGAACCATTTTTAAGTAACCACTTTAACTTAGCGGTAGAGTTGCCTTTAAAAGCTATTGTTAGAGGTTATTCTTATAGAATAGTTCCAGTAGATTGGACCAACAGAAAGAAAGGTATTTCCAAATTAAAAATAAAGGAGATGAGGAGTCGCTATTTTTTTATAATTTTATATTGTTATCTTGAAAGATTATTATCAATGGGAGACTATAGAAAAAGAATTAAGAATTAAAAATTAAGAATTAAGAATTAAAAAAATTAACAATTTCTTTGTAATATGCAGTCATTTATTATAAAATTACCTTTATGAAAGTCATTATTCTTTGCGGTGGGACGGGAACGAGACTAAAGGAAGAAACGGAATACAAGCCTAAACCCATGGTTTACGTAGGAAATAAACCGGTTTTGTGGCACATCATGAAAATCTACGCTTCATACGGGTTTAATGAATTTATTCTTGCATTAGGTTATAAGGCTGACTACATCAAGGATTATTTTTTAAACCAAAAAGCATTTACTTCTGATTTTGCATTGGAGACTCGTAATCATAAAACAAAGTTTTATTTAGACGATCGACAGGATATTGATAATTTCAAAATAACTTTCGTTGATACCGGAGTTGATGCTTTACCAGGGGAAAGAATTTTGAAATGTCAAAAGTATATCCCAAATAAAGATAAATATTTTATGGTTACATATGGGGACGGTGTAACTGACTTAGATATAGACGCCCTAGTTAAGTTTCATAAAAAGCAAAAAACAATAGGAACAATAACATTGGTACACCCAAGATCAAAATATGGATTAGTAGAAGTTAATGATAAAAATCTAGTTTTCAATTTTACTGAAAAGCCAGTTTTAAATGATTGGGTTAACGGCGGTTATATGGTTTTTGATAAACGTGTTTTTAATTACTTAAAACCTGGGGAAACTGAACATCCATCCTTAATAAAATTAGGAAAAGAAAAACAACTATCAGCTAAAAAACATGAAGGGTTCTGGTTTTGTATGGATACTTACAAAGAAGTTGAAGATTTAAATAAGATGTGGAAAAGCGGCAAGGCGCCGTGGAAGGTGTGGAAGTAAAATTATGTCGAATTTTAATGATAGGAATATTTTAGTTACTGGTGGAGCTGGCTTTGTCGGTGGCCATTTGGTTGAGGAATTAATCAAACTAAAAGCCAACGTAATTGTTGTCGATATTAAGCTTGATAAAAGGTCATATTTATTTACAGAAAACCTACATAAGAAAATTAAAGTTGTTAATCTAAATATTTGCGATTATAAAAAACTTCTAGCTTTAATTAAAAAAAATAAAATTGAATTTATTTTTCATCTGGCCGCTCAAGCTTTAGTAGAAGATGCGTATAAAAATCCAAAATATACTTTGGACAATAATATTTTAAGTACGATTAATGTTCTTGAAGCAGTTCGTCTTAATCCACAGATAAAGGGAGTTATTGTTGCTTCGTCAGACAAAGCTTATGGCAAACTTGGGCAGAAAACCCCGCTAAGCGGGGTTAATCGTAAGCTTGGCAAATACACAGAAGATTTTCCATTAGCCGGCGATCATCCCTACGATACTTCAAAGTCCGTCACCGATCTATTAAGTTCTACTTACTTCAAAACTTATGGAATCCCTGTAGTTATTACTCGATTCGGAAATATTTATGGTGAGGGCGATTTAAATTCTTCACGGATAATACCAGGAATCATGAATAGTATAATTAAAAGTAAAAAGTTGAAAATTAGAAGTAATGGCAAATATGTCCGGGATTACCTTTATGTTAAGGACGTCGTTGCTGGTTATTTGTTATTAGCACAAAATATAGAAAAGGTTCGAGGTGAAGCTTTTAATTTTGGATCTGACGAGACGTTAAACGTCTTAGATTTAATCAAAATAGTTGGGAAAAACTTGTCTAAGAAAATTAATTACAAAATATTAAATGCCGCTCACAACGAAATCCCCTATCAGTCACTCGATTATTCAAAGATAAGAAAGACTCTCGGTTGGAAACCAAAAGATAATATTAAATCCACTGCGAAAAAAATATTGGAATGGTATGAAGAAGTATAACCTCATAATTTAATGTAATTTATTGTTTTGTTATAGATTTTCGTATTTGATACAATATAGATATGGAAATAAAGGAAAGAGATGAATTACAAAAAGCATGGTTAAAAAGTGCTAAAGAAGATTTTAAAATAGCGGAAGATTTAGTTGGTATGAAACATTATCAGTGGGCGTTGTTTTTATGTCATATATCAATAGAAAAGGTTTTAAAAGCTATCTATATAAAAATAAAAGACCAGTATCCGCCTCCAATTCATAAACTAGAAAAATTGGCTGTAGATTGTAAAATTGAATTAAGTGAAGATCAGATAGGTGATTTAAGAGAGATGACTACTTTTAATATTGAAGCACGATATGACATTATAAAAGATAAGTTATATAAAAAAGCAACAAAAGAATATACAAAAAAATATTTTGAGAAAACAAAAAAATTATTGAGTTATTTTATATCATCTATATGATGAATATCACATTTAAAAATAAATCAATTAAAGATGAGATTAATAGATTCGTTAATTTATTGCAAAAAGAACAAATAAAAATTTCAAAAGTGATTCTTTTTGGCTCTTTTGCTAAAGGAAAGCAAAAAGCTTATTCCGATATTGATTTAGCTGTTGTTTCTTCTAACTTTGGCAAAAACACTCACAGAGAAATGATGCTGTTATCAAAATTGTCATGGAAAGTATCAGATCGAATTGAAGCTATTCCATTGACAGAACATAATTTACTGTCAAAATACCATCCTCTTATTGGTGAAATAAAAAAATACGGAAAAGTAATTTATTCCTCAAATTAATTACATGATTTTAAACACCGCCAAAAACGAAATTCCCTATCAATCACTTGATTATTCAAAGATAAGAAAGACTTTCGGTTGGAGACCAAAAGAAAATATAAAATCAACAGCGAAGAAAATATTAGAATGGTACAAAAAATGAAATACAAAAAACGTATAAATATCTTGCTAACAGGTGGTACAGGGTTTATTGGGAAAAATATTTACGAAGGATTAAAGGGCGAATACAATATTTTTATTCCCCGTCATAGTGAACTTGAAATTACCGATACCGTGGCTGTTCGAAAATATATTATTAAAAATAAAATCAAAGTAGTCATCCATACAGCTGTTAAAGGTGGAGATTTTGTTCTTGAAAATATTTTGAGAATGTTTTTATCAATTTATAAAAATCTCGATCTGCTTGATAAATTTATTAATTTTGGATCGGGGGCGGAGTATGCAAAAACCAGAGATTTAAAGAAAGTTGAAGAAAGCGAACTGGGTAAATTTATTCCCAAAGATAATTACGGACTCGGAAAATTAATCTGTAGTAAGCTATCTAAAGATAATAAAAAAATTACAACCATATTACCTTTTGGAATATTTGGACCAGGAGAAGATTGTCAATATAAGTTTATAGCCAATTCGATTGTTAAAAATTTATTGGGCTTGCCAATTAAAATTAAGCAGGACGTAATATTTGATTATTTATATATAAAGAATTTAATTCCAATTATAAAGTTTTTTTTAAAAAATAAAAAAGTATCAGGAGATTTTAATATCTCGACGACCAAGTCAATAAAACTTACTGAAATAGTTGATTTGATAAACAAAAATTCTAAAAAAGCTTCTAAAGTAACGATAATTAATAAAAATTTAAATTTTCAATATACAGGTAGTAATAAAAAATTATTAAAAACTATTCCCCCTCTCAAAATTACTTCATATAAAGATTCGATTAATGATTTCTACAATTTTTTTAAAAAAAATATTGAAATTCTTGATAAAGATGCTATAGTTCGAGATGATTATTTTAAAAAAGGTCAAATAAGAAAATAGTTTTTATCTAAGAAAAGGATTTATTTAGATAAATATTTTTTTATTTTTTGATTAGCGATTTTAAAACCTTGAAATTCATTCGTGTACCCCATCCAAATTTCGTTTACAATTGTCCCCTTATAATCTTTCATTAAATTAAAGAATTTTTTGAAATTTATTTCACCTTCGTCCAACTGTATACCCTCTCCGTCAACCCCTTTTGCGTCTCCAATATGAATATGTTTGATATGTTTTTTTAGAATTTTTAATTCTTCAATAAAATCTTTATTAGAAGAATTACAGTATAGCTTCGAATGAGATGTATCAAAACAAATTTTTTTACCAGTAGCTGTACAAAATTTTTCAATTTCCTTTGAATCCATAAAAATATTTGAATTCCATTGGCCTCCTAAGTACCATGGAAAAGGAGGTAAGTTTTCGACTAAAATTTCTGAATTATTAGTCTTTATTTGTGATAGGCTCTCAATTAAAGTTTCCATTCTGTGTTTGTTATTTTCAGGATAGTCTTTATCAAACGACATTCCGCCGGGATGAAGTATAAAAATGTTCTCTTTATTGTTAAAATATTCAAAAAATCGCTCACTTTTTGTAATTAGTTTTTGGAGGATTTCAATTGATTGATTCAAGGGCAAAACTTGATTTTCGTTCCTGATACTTGAGATGTCAATCATATGCCCATTCCACATTTCAGGAAGATGAATAAAACACGGAAATGGAAATTTTTCTTTGACAACAAAATTATAATCTGGATCGACGTCGGAAAAATGAAACTCAATAAAATCAGGTTTAAGTTTAATTATTTCGTAAAAATCTGAGAAACGTGCTTTTAATCCAATTTGCATTTATTAAATATCTAATTGATAAAAAAAATCATATTTTTTAATATCCCTTTTTGCTTTTTTACCAACAATCTTATCAATCATCTGAGGGTTTAATCCTTTGCCAGGTCCTTTGATATCGATCATTTCATAAGTAATTATTTCTCCTTTTTTTATTTCTTTTCTCGAAATTAGACTTTTTGCAAAAACTTCTCTGGTAAGATACTCACCTCTTGATAAGTTTTTTTGAGTGGTTCCCAAAGCTGATTCAATCACTCTGATTCTATCAACCATTTTTTTAAAACCTGCAGGAGTCAAAGATATGTTATGGTCCGGTCCATCCCAAGAACGATTTAACGTGAAATGTTTTTCAATTATCTTGGCTCCCAAAGTTGCAGCGCCAATTGCTATGATTATCCCCCTTTCGTGTCCAGAATATCCGATAGGAACCTGATACTTTTCTTTTAATAAATTGATCATTTTTAAATTAACATCTTTAAAAGCGGTTGGATACGTACTAACACAATGCATTAATGCAAAATTTGCACCTCTCTTTTTAAGAAATCTATATGTAAAGTCAATTTCAGTGATTTGTGACATGCCTGTGGATAAAATCAAAGGTTTTTTCTTGTTAATTATATTGTCGATTAAAGGTATGTTAGTTAAGTCAGATGACGAAATCTTGTAAACAGGGACTTCTATTTTACTCAAAAATTCAGCACTTTTGATATCAAAGGGTGTGCAAAAAAAGATAATACCAAGATGATCAGAATATTTTTTTAATTCAATAAATTCTTTATTTGAAAGCTCATATTTTTTAAAAATTTCAAAAAGATATGAAGTTGATTGACTATCTTTATTAGGATTTTCATATATATCTTTTTTATATAACGATTTTAAATCTCTTTTTTGAAATTTAACTGCATCTGCACCCGATTCTTTGGCAGCCTTGATCATTTTTTTTGCCAATTCCAGTTTTCCATTGTGATTTAGGCCGATTTCTGCAACTATAAAAGTAAGTTGATTGTCTCCGATAACTTTATCCCCTATTTTGATTGTTCTATTCATAAAATTACTTCCTATTATATAATACAATAACAAACATTTTAAATTTTATATGAAGTCAAGTGAATATGTGATCAAATTTTTAGAAAAGATCACTGATTCGGTTTTTTTTCTTCCTGGAGGTGGAATTATGCATCTGGTAGATTCACTTGGGAGATCAAAAAAAATAGATGCATATTGTACTCATCACGAACAAGCAGCAGCTACTGCTGCCGAAGGATATGCCCGAATAAAAAATGATATTGGTGTAATACTAGTTACTAGTGGCCCAGGCGCAACAAACGCAATCACAGGAGTTGCCGGAGCTTGGCTTGATAGTATTCCTCTTTTAATCATAAGTGGTCAGGTTAAAACCGATAATATTACTCCCCGTAAGAACGGAAAACCTACAGTTAGGGCTATTGGTTTTCAAGAACTAAACGTGATCGATCTGGTTAAACCAATTACCAAATATGCCGTTACAGTAGAAAAAAAAGAAGACATCAAATATCACTTGGAAAAAGCAGTTTCCATAGCTAAAACAGGTCGACCGGGACCTGTTTGGATAGAAATTCCTTTAGATATTCAAGGAGCAAAAATAGATGTTAATAAACTTCGAAGTTACCATCCTCTATCCGAAGCAAAATATAAAATCCCAATGGATTTAATTATAGAAAAATTAAAAAAAGCAAAAAAACCTTTATTAATGGTTGGTAATGGGATAAGATTGGCGGGCGGTGAAAAAACCTTACTTAAAATATTAAATAAATTTAAGATAAACACCGTTTCAGCGCTATATACGGCTGATGATTTGGTACCAAGTAATTATTCCCATTATTTGGGAAGGCAAGGTATGTGGGGCAACACAACGGCTAATTGGGCCGTGGATAATTGCGACTTGCTTTTAGTGATCGGTGAACGTTTACAGTTAACTCAACTGTCTTATGATTATCAAAATTTTGCTACTCAAGCGTTTAAAATAATGATTGATATCGATGAAAACGAACTCCATAAAAAAACTCTCGATATTGATTTACCAATTCATGCTGATGCTAAAATATTTTTAGACGTATTGATAAAACAAAAGATAAAATTAAATCGTTGGAATGTAAAAATTAAACCAACGAACCTAAATTTATATTCGACAAGCGAACGATATGTGAATGTCTATAATTTTTTAGAAGAGTTAAATAATAATCTTAATAAACAAAATATTATTACTTCAGATGCGATGGCAGCGGTTGCATCTCATCAAGTGCTTAAGATAAAATCTGGACAAAGATTTATAGTTAATGCTGGTTTAGGACAAATGGGTCAGGGATTACCGATGGCAATAGGCGCTTGTATCGCAAGTGGAATGAAGCCAACAATTTGTATTGAGGGCGACGGATCGATAATGTTAAATATTCATGAGTTACAAACAATTCAACATCATAATTTACCAATAAAAATTTTTATTTTGAATAACGGCGGCTATTATTCGATCAAAAACACTCACATCGATTATTTTAAGAAAGAATTTGCTTCATCCCCGCAAACCGGAGTGAGCTTTCCTGAATACAAAAAGTTGATTCCAGCATGGGGATTTAAATATCTTAAGATACATAATGATCAAGAATTATATAAAATAAGAAAAGTTATGGATAATAAATACCCGATAGTTTGTGAATTAATGATTAATCCAGAGCAACTAATGTTTTCTAAATGGACAGCCGGAAAATACAAAAATAATAGTAATTTATAAAAATTTTATGAACGAAAAAACCTTAAAAAAATATATATTAAAAAATTCCAACGAGTTTTTAATTAGAATAAAAAAAACCAATCCTCCTTTTGACTTGAAGAAAAAAAATAAAATTATATTGTTCGGTGCCGATATTTTAGGTGATGAGTTTTTAAAGGTTTGTAAGTTAAATAATATTGAGGTTATGGCGTTTTGCGATAACGACAAAACAAAAAAAGGTAAAGAAATATCAGGCGTTAAAATAATTTCAATAAAAGAGTTGATGAAATATCCAAAAAATACCTTAATTATCATAACGATAATGCACGATTTTGTTGTCAAAGAACAACTTCGCAAAATCGGTTATAAAAATGTTTTTAGTCATACATTTTTTGCCTCAATGTATCCAAAAAAGTTTAATTATTTTACTTGGAAGAGCTCTTCAATTCCTTTAAAATATGACGTTAAAAAAATATTGGAGTTATATAAAATTTTAGAAGATAAAAAATCAAAAAAGGTTTTTGAGCAACTAATTATTAATAGATTGACATTAGATCATAATGCATTAGTTAAAGTTATCGATAAAATGGAGAAGGAATATTTTGATCCGTCAATAATTAAGTTAATAAAAAATGAAGTATTTGTAGATGGCGGTGGATTTGATGGAGATACAGTTAGAAAATTTATTAAAGTGTCGCATAGAGATTTTAGCCAAATCCATACGTTTGAACCTGATAAAAAATCACAAAACAAAATTAAATTATTTTTGAAAAAAGAAAATGATAAAAGAATTGAACTTCATCCATTTGGACTAAGCAATAAAAATCAAACAGCTTTTTTTAGCAATAATGGAACGGCCGGTTCAAAAGTAAACAATAAAAGTGATCATAAAATTAAATTAGTATCTCTAGACCAATATCTTTACAATCAAAAACCAACTCTTATTAAATTTGATATCGAAGGCTCAGAAACGAAGGCAATTCTTGGAATGAAAAAAATAATGAAGGATTTTAAACCAAAATTAGTAATATGTTTATATCATAAACCTTCTGACATTTGGAAAATACCATTACTTATCAAAAAAATAAATCCAAAATATAAAATTTTTATTAGACATTATACGTTGACTCAACATGATACGGTCTGCTATGCCATATGAAAATATCTATCTGTGTCCCCTGCTTCAACGAAGAGGAAAATATTGTTTTAATGTATGAGAAATTAAAACAAATAACTAGCAAAAATAAAAAATATATCTTTGAGTTTATTTTTACAGATAATAAAAGCACCGATAATACCCGTCAATTGATAAAAAACTTGGCGCTTAAGGATAAAAGAGTTAAAGGTATATTTTTTTCTCGTAACTTCGGATCAGAATCTTCCGGTCAGGCCGCTTTGAACTATGCGATCGGCGACGCTTTTATAGCTCTTAGCTGTGACTTTCAAGATCCTCCAGAGATGATTCTAAAATTTATTAAAAAGTGGGAAGAAGGATACGATGTCGTAATGGGATCTTATTTTGACAATAAAGAATTCTTTTTAATGACTATTATCAGAAAAATATTCTATCAAGTTTTTAAAAAAATAGCTGAAATAAAAGTCCCAACTAATGTAACTGGCTTTGGACTATTAGATAAAAAAGTTGTTTTGGCTTTAAAAACTTTACCGGAAAAATATCGGTTTACTCGCGGTCTAACCGCCTGGGTTGGTTTTAAACAAACCTTTATTCCTTATAAAAGAAAAAAAAGAGAGAGAGGAAAGAGTTCCTACAGTTTTTTTGATTATATTAAACAGGCAGAGAGAGGTATATTCGGTTTTTCGTATTTGATTTTAGACTTGATGGTATACGGGGGGCTTGTTATAACTACCCTTTCATTTTTATTTATAGTCGGTTATTTATATGCGGTTGTTGTGATTGGTAATCCAATCAAAGCTTCTATTCCGACCATGCTGGCAATAGTTTTTTTTGGGGGAATTCAATTATTGGCAATTAGTATTATTGGCAAATATATTCAAGTAATTGTAGAAGAAACAAAAAACAGGCCGATGTATATTGTGGAAGAGATAGTAAACTTGACGATAAAATAAATACATAATTGTCAAAGAGTTAAGAAGATTTTTACAATCAGATTATTAAGGAATTTAGGAAAGGATTACAAATCTCTTTAAATAAAATTTGAATATGTTACATAAGTTTCGCCTACTTATCATCAGTCTTTTGTTTTCTACAACAATTTTAATTGTATTATATTTATTATTGCACAGGATTGAATTCTTCCAAAACTTAGATAAAAATGATTTAAGTATTTATGTTCTACAGCTTAGCGGATCTTTTTATGCCAAGAATTATTTTAAATTATTTTACAACTTAACCATTGTGTTATTTCCTTTATTCACAATAGGAACTGCTTATCTATTAAAAAATAAAGTTAGAACAAAAGATAAAAGATTAACAACTTCAAATAATTATGATTTCATCAAAAAATATTTTTATCAAGAATCAAAAATACTAAACGGTTTGTTTCCAAAACTAACTATACGACAAGGAATTATTTTTGGCGCATTTTTAATTATTGTTATCCTTTTTAATTTTAGCTACTTGCTTGATACTGGTATTTGGGTAAACTATTATCACCATAATTTTATCATGGGGACAATAAATGATCTGCGTCAGGGAAAACACTTATTGGTTGATACTTTTAATCAATATGGATATTTTTTTCCATATTTAATTTATCTTCTGTTTTTTATATTTAGTTTTTCATATATGAATTTATATCTTATCTTTATGATTCTTACTTTAATTTATTTTTATCTACTTTTTTCTTTTTTATTAAAACTAACGAAAAACATTTGGTTATCTCTTCTTTCTTTATTTCTAATGATGGGTGTATATTCTTTATTAAACTATCCAACTTTTCCCTTTTCGGAAAACTACGTTTGGCCCGGAAGCATGGTTCTCAGATATATGTTAGACATATTTTTATTCTTAACATTATTAACTAACAATAATTTTACTTCAAAAATAAAACGATACTTAAGTTATTTTATAGCGTCTTTAATGGTATTTTATAATTTGGAGACAGGAATATCTTTATTATCAGGATTTTGTTTCCTGATATTTTTAAGTGAATTTCAGGAGAAACAACTCTCTTTTGTTAATAAAGTTAAAAATGTTTTTAAACATGGTATTTTTATTTTTTTCTTTTTATTTTTGATTGTTATTGGAATTAATACGGGCACTTACATTACATCCGGGCATATGCCCAATTGGCAGCTATTTTATCAATTTGTACTAATATATACATCAGGATTTGGTAATGTCAAAACTCCTATTATTGGTTGGTACTGGATTCATTTGGCTGTATATTTTTCTGTCATTATAGGTAGTTTATATCAAGTGTTTATAAAAAACAAAAAACTCTCGTGGTCATGGCTCATAATGAACCTATTAAGTGTCTATGGACTTTTATTGCTAAATTATTATTTGGGCAGAAGTTTATATTCAAATTTAACAGTGATTACCTTTCCTTTAATGATTATATTGACATATTTATTTATAGAAATTCGTAGTTATCTGAAAGAAAGAAAAAATGATTTTAAGCTATTACTTTTTTCAACTTATATAGTAATAATAACGGGTGGCTTAGTCATTTTCTTTTTGAGTAGTTACTTTTTTATTAAAAGAGCTGAATACAGAATTGAATCATTCGAATCTGTTTTTAAGGCAAAAAAATATTATGGTAACAGAGGGTTTATTTTGGTTAATTATATTGAAAACCCGAGTTTTACTGCAGACGATTTGATTAAATCAGTTGATGAAATTAAACGATTAACTAAGAATAATAAAAAGATCCTATTATTATCCCGATATGATTGCTTGATACTTGTAATGGCTGAAAAAACACATATATTTCCTTATCCTTTGATAGAACAAATTTATACATTAAAGGAGCTTGACAGTGTTGAACAGGATTTGATTAAGAATAAGCCTACTTATTTGTTCATAGAGAGAAAAAACCCATTAATAATAGATGACGGAAAACCCACTGCTTTTGACATATCCAAAAATATTTTTAGTAAATTGAAACCTTTTTATGTATATAAAAATACGGTTGGAATTTTAGATATCTATAAAAAAAAGTAAATTTAATATCATTGCAAATAAAATAGATTAATTTATAATTATGTCATGCTAACCGATAAAGAAATAATACATTTAAACAATCTAAGTAAAGAAACACGGAAACAAATCTTAAAAATGATTGTTAAGGCAACTGCTTCCCATATTGCCCCATCGTATTCGATTGTTGAATTACTGGTTTATTTATATGAAAAAGTATTAAGAATTGATCCCAAAAAACCAAATAATCCTGACCGTGATAAATTTATTTTAAGCAAAGGTTGGGCAGTATCAGGGTTGTACTCTATTCTTGCTCATAAAGGTTTTTTTGACAAAAAATTACTAGATACATATTGTGACGATGGAGGGAAGATGATCGCTATGACGACCATAAATAATATTCCCGGTATTGAAGCTTCAACAGGGTCAATTGGTCATGGATTGCCGATTGGAGCTGGAATGGCGATGGCCATGAAATTAAATAAGATCAACAAAAGAGTTTACGTTATAATCGGCGACGGTGAATGTGATGAGGGTGCAATCTGGGAAACGGCACTGATTGCCGCCCATAACAAACTCAACAATTTGATTGCTATCATCGACTACAATAAATGGCAGAGCTTTGGGCGAACCAATGAAGTGTTAAATCTTGAGCCTTTAAAACAAAAATGGTTGGCTTTTAATTGGGAAGTTCATGAAATTAACGGTCATAATTTTAAAGAGATTGAATTGGCCATTAATAAAAGTCACCTTTCAAAAGAAAAACCGACGATAATTATTGCTCACACGGTCAAAGGTAAAGGACTTTCAATCATAGAAGATAATAATGATTATCATTATAAGACGCCGAGAGAGAAAGAATTGGAAGTTGCCAAAAAAGAAGGATTAATATGAAACAAGCTTTTATTGAGACTCTTACAAAACTCATCGAAAAAGACGATAAGATAATTGTTGTGACAGCCGATATGGGATTTTCAGTTTTTGAAGATATAAAAAAACGTTTTCCTAAGCGCTTTTTTAATACCGGCATTACGGAACAGGCTTCAATGAGCTTTGTGGCCGGACTGGCGATGTCGGGGTTTAAAGTATATTTTTACGCTCAGGCACCCTTTATTTCTATGCGTTGCTTAGAACAAGTAAGGCTTGACATTGCTTATCATAATTTAGATGTGAAGCTGATCGGGAGTAACTCAGGATTTAGTTTGAATCAATATGGAGTAAGTCATTATGGATTGGAAGATATTGCTATTATAAAAACTTTACCAGGTGTGACAATATTTGCACCTGCTGATTCTGTCGAAATGACCGCGGCCATGAATGAGTCTTATAGACTTAAAAGTCCGGTCTATATTAGAATGACAAAAACGGGAAATCAAACAATACATAATAAAAAGATAAATATTAACAATCCAATCTTAATAGATAAAGGAAAAGATGGTTTACTATTGGTTAGTGGAGGATTATTAAAACGTGCAAAGGAAATCAGTTTGAATCTAAAAAAACTTAAGATTTTTATCGGATTATATTCATGCCCTTTAGTTAAACCTGTGAGCCCGCAACTAGTTGCCCTTTTAAAAGAAAATAAAAACATATTTACTTTAGAGGAACATACGGTTATAGGTGGGTTTGGAAGTACAATTGCTAATTTAATTCTAGATAATAATTTAAAAATTGAGCTAACAAAATTTGCACTTCGTGATAAATATTTGCATATATCCGGAACAATGGATTATCTGCTTGATCAAAGTGGATTAAGTGTCAAAGAAGTAGTTGAAACAATAAAACAAAAATTAATTTAAATTAATTTTATTTTTTATGATATAAGTGGGTCTACTTTTTGCTTCTTCATAGATTCGAACAAGATATTCACTAATTATTCCGAGAACAAAAAATAAAATGCCGAATAAAAATAACAGTAAAAGGATAATCGTTGTTGTTCCAGGTGCAACTCTTCCCCATATTATAAATAGGTACAAATAAAATCCGATCATTAAAAATGAGAATATGGTTATTATAAAACCTAAAATAGATATAAACCTTAACGGGATATATGAAAAAGAAAAAATTCCATTTGCGGCTACTTTTAAAACCGTTAAAAAATTAGCTTTGGATTCACCAGCAAATCGTTTATTTCTATCAAAAGGCACTCCGATTTGTTTAAACCCGGTCCATGCAATCAAACCACGCAGATATTTATTTCGTTCCTGTAAACTATTGATTATTTGATAAACTTTTTTATCGATAAGACGAAAGTCGCTGGCATTCTCAGGGAACATATCACCCGTCAATAAGTTGATTATCTTGTAAAATAAAATTGAAAAAACGTTTCTGGTAAACGAAGATGTTCTCTTTTTAACAACTCCATAAACAATATCATATCCTTTTTCCCACTGATTTATAAAATCTAAGATTAATCCAATTGGTTCTTGCAGGTCTGCCATCATAATCACTAGTCCGTCGCCTTTTGCATATTGCATCCCTGCCTCTATTCCCCCATCACAGCCGACATTGCGAGCCAACTGGATAACTTTAATTCGTGAATCTTTTTTTGAAAATCGTTGAAGTAGTTTAAAGGAATTATCAATTGAACCATTTTCGACTAAAATAAACTCAAAGTCATAGTTGGTGGTTTTATTTGCGAATTTTGTTAATTGACTAATTAACTCAGGAATTCCTAATTCTTCATTGTAGACTGGAACGACAATGGAAATTAATTTTTTTGATTTCATTAGAACATATTATAGCAAGAATTTTATATTTTGATATAATTTAGACGGTATGCAAAACAAAAAATTTATTCCTGGTGAAACCTATGTTCCCGTCTCCGGTAAAGTATTTGATCAAGAAGAAATAAATAATGCTATAGAAGTAGCAAAAGAGGGTTGGTGGACTGAAGGTAAATGGGCAAAAGAATTTGAAAGAGAATTCAAAAAATTCCTAGGTGTGCATTATGTTTCACTTGTTAATTCCGGATCTTCCGCAAATTTAGTTGCTTTGGCTTCCCTGACCTCTTCTGTTTTTGGAAAAAGACAATTGAAGTCCGGCGATGAATTTATAACCTGCTCAGTCGCTTTTCCCACCACCGTTAATCCAGGACTTCAATACGGTTTGAAACCTATATTTATTGACGCTGAACTTAGCACTCTAAACATTGATGTTGATCAAATTGAAAAAGCCATAACTAAAAAAACAAAATTGATCATGGTTGCCCATACTTTAGGAAAACCATATAATCTAAAAAAGATAATGAGATTGGCCAAGAAGTATAATCTTTGGGTAATCGAGGATTGTTGCGATGCTCTGGGATCAAAGTATGACGGGAAACTTGTCAGTTCATTTGGAGATATTGCCACCTTTAGTTTTTATCCGGCTCACCAGATGACCATGGGCGAAGGCGGAGCCGTTGTCACAAACAATCCTCTTATCCACAAATCAATTCGCCAGTTTCGTGATTGGGGTCGTGACTGCTGGTGTGACACCGGTAAAGACAATACTTGTCGAAAAAGATTTGGCTGGAAATTGGGTGAGCTACCAATGGGTTATGATCATAAATATATTTATTCCCAGATCGGTTATAATCTAAAATCAACTGATTTTCAGGCGGCGATTGGGTGCGCGCAACTAAAGAAGATCCCCTCTTTTATTAAAAAACGACAGGAAAATTACAAAATACTTTATGAGTTTTTCAGCAAATATAAAAAATATTTTTATCTGATGAAAACCAATAAAAATGAAGATGTTAGCTATTTTGGATTTCCACTTATCGTCAAACCAGACTCCCCTTTTACTCGGAATGAGTTAACGGAATATTTGGAAAAAAATAAAATTGGGACAAGAAATATTTTTTCTGGTAATCTACTCCACCACCCGGCTTATGTTAATCGTAAAAAAAGTTTCAAAATTATCGGCGATCACAAAAATTCCGATTTGATCATGAACAATGCCTTTTGGCTTGGAGTTTTTCCGGGAATAACAAAAGAAATGATGGAATATGTGAAAGAGACAGTAAAAAAGTTTATTGGTCAATATGTTAAATATTAAAAAATTTCTTCCTTATATTTACCCAAAAAATTATACTAATTTGTTAAAACAATGGTTATTAAATAACCCGTGGGTAAAAATTGAAGATGAAGTAAAATTTCCTCTTGAAACAAAAGTTTTAGGGACTTCAGTTTATATAAAAGAGAGAACCATAATTAATGGGCCGATGACAATAAAAGGATCGGATAGAGTGTTAATTGGAAAGTATTGTTCTATTGCTGAAAATTTATTCATAATATCTTCAAATCACATTATTAATCGAGCCGATATCCAAGGAGAATTTACGATACCATCAGATCAAAGCAAGGGTCCAGTTTATATAGGCAATAACGTTTGGTGCGGTGACAATGTTACAATACTTTCTGGAGTGACCATTGGTGATGGAGCCGCGATAGGAGCCGGAAGCGTGGTTACCCGTGATATTCCGCCTTTCGGAATTGCGGTCGGTGCTCCAGCAAGGGTAGTAAAATATCGTTTTTCAAAGACGGTTATAAACAAACTGCTTATGCTCTCATGGTGGCATTGGAACAAAAAAACTGTTGAAAAAAATGTAAATTTTTTTCGGGCAATTATAAATGATGGAAACATCGATAGTTTAATAAAAAATATAAATTATGAATTTGAAGAAGAAATTACTTTACTAAATTTTAAAAGCAAAAAAATATCAAAATGGCTGCTTGACGGTTGGGGTATAAAGGAAAAAGACACGATTTGGGCGGAAAAAAAACAAGCAGAAATAGTTTTAAAAATAAAAAATCCAAAAAAATTTGTAGCGATTATTGTTAATGCATATTCTTACTACCTACCACAAAAAGTAACTGTTTTTATAAACAGAAAAAAGGTAGGAAGGATTAAAATCCAAAATTATTGGGGTCAATATAAATTGAACATCAAAAATTTAAAAAACGGCATTAATATTGTTCGTTTTGATTTTGAACGTGGTTTTGTACCAGCAAATTTAAATATTAAAGAAAAAGATAAGAGATCTCTTTACTGTAATTTTAAATCAATACAATTGATATGAAAAAAAATTTAAATATAATATCCATAATTTTTATTTTTCTTGTTATCAATTATATTTTTAATTTTTCTCTCTGGAAAGAACTATTTGTGAGCAACGTAACAGTAAACGACAACATAATTACCGAATATTTAGTAGAAACAAGCTATCAAAACATTCTTCATTTTAAAAATCCTTATATTGCAAAAACGATTTTATATCCGTTTGAAACAAATTTTTCAATGAACGATTCTAGCAGTGCATTCGTTCTACCTTTTATGTTATTAAGACCATTTTTAAATACTCATAAATCTATATTAGTGATTACACTAATTGGATTCTTCTTGAGTAATATTTTCATGTATTTATTATTACAGAGATTCAAAATAGATAAATACATATCTGTTTTAGTAAGTTTAGTTTTTGGCTTTATGCCATTTCTTTCGCACCGCATTCAAGGTCACTACTCGTATATATCTATATACTTTTTTCCACTAATCTTTATATTATTTTTTGATCTGATTATAAGTAATAACCTGAAAAAGAAAACTTTATTATCAATTGGATTGGGTATCTCATTAATTTTTTTAATTTTAACCAATCTTTATTATTTCTTTATAGTTTTATTTGGAATTTTATCTTACGCATTATTTTATTACTTTATAAAAAGAAACTTGCTAATTAAAATTACTATTGATAATTTAAAGTATTTATTAATAGCTTTATTTGTATTTTTAATTATTTTACTTCCTTGGATTATTCAAGTTATTCAATTCTTGCATTTTGATGGTTATGATAAACAGGTGGGATTTGCTGGTTCTCCCATTTTATCTGCTGATTTACTTAGTTTTTTTATTCCGAGTGAATATAACCCAATTTACAATAAAATATTTTCTTCATTACCAACTTCAATTAGCATTTTTGTCAAAATTCAGCGATTTTTTTTCAGTGGTTGGGAAAAATTAGCTTATCCAGGAATAATAATTTTATTGGTTTATTTTGTAATAATATTTTTTAAGAAAAAATTACCAGTGGATTTAATTAAAAAAATTCAGCCTCATTTTTTAATTAGTTTATTTTTTGCTTTGCTTTCAATGGGTCCATTTTTTAAAATATTTAATAGGTGGGCTATGCCTTTAGGTGACGGAATTAGCTTTGTTTTACCCCTTCCATTCATCGTTCTTCATTACTTTCCAATTTTAAGTTCTCTGCGGGCACCTATGAGATTTAATCCCGGCTTTGTTTTTTTGGCAGCACTTGTTTCTGCTTTCGTATTAAATTACTTTCTTATTAAGATTATTTCTAATAAAAAACGATATGCATTTTATCTAATTATTTTTTTTGTTTTTGTTATTGATCAAATGTATACTATTCCACCTAAATTTTATCAACCAGTTCCAGATAAATTATACAAAGAAATTAAAAATGATAGAGAAAAATCTGCAGTTTTAGAAATTCCTCTGACGGTTAGAGATGGTTTTCAATATTTAGGTTTTGTTCATGCAATAGGCGCAATGAATGGTCCATTAATTTATAACAAACCTGTAATTGGTGGATATCTTGCCAGAGTTAATCAAGGAGTTTTTGATTACTACAAAAATTTATCACTCATAGACTATATATTTAGAATAACCGATAAAGGCAACTATAGTCCAGAAAAAGAAAAACCTAGGGCTTTAAACATTTTTCCATATGAAGGAAGTCTTGAATTAGCTCGACAGGAAACAAATTTTTTGGATATTAAATATATCCTTTTAAAAAATGACGAAAAATATTCTAAAAATATTTCAGAATTAATAGAGAAGCTTGGTTATATCAAGCAATTGAGCGATGGAAAATATGATTTATATAAAGGAAAAATTATTAACAAAAATTTTGAAACTATAAACTTCGGTTCAGTTAATGGCAATTTATTTACTGCTTCAGGTTGGAGTTTTCGTGAAGACGGTTATCGATGGGCACAGGGAAAACTAGCGAAAGTTTTTATAAAAACCAATAATATTAAAAAACAAAAATTAATTTTTGAAGCCTTATCTTTTTATCAACCACAAAAAGTAAAGGTATATATCAATAAAAAATATATTGGTGAAAAAGAAGTTTCGATTGAAAAAAATAAATATATTTTAGATATTAAAGGAAAGATTGAGCCAGGAATAAATACAATATATTTTATATTTTCAAAGAGCTTCATTCCTTCTAAGTTGTGGAGTCATGATAAGGATACTAGAGATTTGGCTGTTAAGTTTTTTTCCTTAAAAATTGAATAATATATTTTATGAAATATAAAGCGTTATTGATTAAACTATTAATTATATTTTTATTGTATTTAGGGATTAGTTTAGTTGTTCATCAGCCTTTATGGAGTGAATTACGGTTAGACAACTCCAGAATTGGAGCAGTTCATGGTGAAATTATTGCGGTTGAATGGGGGCAAGAAAATTTGTATAGAAATATTAAATCTTTTAAAAACCCTTTTTCTACTGTGGATGGGCTCTTGTATCCTTTTGGTACAAATTTGCTATCATCAGACTCGGGTAATGGTTTCTTCTTCATATTTTTAAGGCCATTTTTTTCTACTCATCAATCTAACATGTTGATCTGGATATCTCAAGTAATTCTTGCAAACTTTGGCATGTTTTTACTACTTGAGACGATGGGAGTATCGTCAATACTTTCATTTTTATTGGGGTTAGCATTTGGCTATATGACTTTTTTGACATTGCGAATTGGCCATATGACTTATTTTTCGATTTACGTATTTCCATGGCTTTATTATTTTTTATTGAAAATAAAAAACGGAGATAAATCGAATGCTATTAATCTCATTTTTTCGGTTGGGGCATCATTAATGTTAGCCCTATCTTTATACCATAACCTGTATTACTTCATTATGATCTTAATGTCTTTGATTTTTTTATTTATTTACCTATGTTGTTTCGAAATTAAATTACTTGCAAATTTGCTAAAAGAAAATATTTTATGGTTGTTATTAATTTTAATATTCTTTCTACTTTTAATAATTCCCTGGATTAAGATTCTATTTGATACATATTTATTTGAAGGATTACCTAAGGTAGAAGGTTGGGGCGGAGCAATTCAATTTTCTTCTGATTTATTCGGCTATTTTATACCAAGCGCATATGGATATTTTTTAGGTAAATTTGGCGAAATATTAAGTCGTAAATTTATTTTTGCATCGGGCATATTTGAGAATTTTACTTATCCCGGATTAATCATTCTTTTTTCATATGTTGGTGGGCTTCTATTGATTATGAAAAAGAAATTATCAAAAAATGATTTACGTAAAATTTATCCTAATTTATTCATTGCTTTCTCTTTCTGGATTTTAACGCTTGGCCCATTCTTGCATGTATTTGGAAAGTGGGGAATCACTTTGGATGAAGGAATAAGAGTGGTATTTCCGCTTCCGTATGTTCTTTTTCATAAAATTCCTTTATTAAATAATATAAGGAGTCCCGGTCGACTGATCGTTCCCTTTGTTTTTTTCTCATATATTTTAAGTTCCCTTATTATTAGTTTTTATTTAAAAAATAAAAGTAAGGTTTTTAAAATAATATTTTACGGTTTTTTATTTTTTATATTAGTATTAGATCAATATTTTGTATATTCTCCCCCGCTCCCAACTTATTATCCAATAAAAGCTTATAAAAAAATCGCTGAGGATAATAGAAAGATAACTGTTTTGGAGGCTCCTTCAGTGGTACGGGATGGATTTGTTTATTTTGGAGACTTAAGCGGATTTAATTTTTTTTATGGACAACCAATCTATAATAAGCCAGTTTTAGCGGGATATTTTGGTCGGGTACCTAGTTTTAAACGAGATTATTATGTTCGAAATCCTTTATTGGGTTACGTTGGAAGATTAATTGATGAAAACATAAATACAAATGGTGGACTAGATCGGACCGATTTAGAAGCGTGGAAGTCTTTAGATATTTCAAAGGCAATTGATTCGGCCAATTTCCTTGATATTGGCTACTTTGTGATAGATGACGATAAATCATATACTGCCTCATTGTCAGCAAATTTTAGTCTATTGGGTTTTAAAAAAATTATGGCTGATAAAAACTATTCCCTTTGGAAAAGAGATGTTGAAAAGAAAGAATTTCTTAATGCTTTCATGGGTAAAGACGATGAAATATACCTTGGTATGGGATGGAATAATAAAGAAATTGATGGTCGTTGGGTCGGACAGAAATCGTCTATATTATTTAAGGTTGCTGATGAGCGAAAATATACTGTAGATTTTACCGCGAGAGCTTTTTATAAAGATATTCCGGTTACAATATATGTTGATGAAAAAAAAATCACCAAAATATTAATGACTGTTTCTGAAAAAAACTTCAAAATTCCAGTTCATTTTAATCTTGCAAAAGGTATCCATACAGTATTCTTTTTGTTTGACAAATCATATAAACCATCAGAAATGCATATAAATATAAACGATGAAAGGGATCTCAGTGCAAAATTTAAGCAGGTTAGCTTAAATATACAAAATTAAAGTTTAGAAATAAGAAAGATATTAAAAAGAATGATTATTATAAATAAACTATTAACGATCTTTCCTATATTGTTTTACCCATTTGTAAATGTTGTTATTTTATTTCTGTTAGGTTTCGGGTTGACGTACATAATTCTTCCTAAATTTTTAAAACCATTTTGGTTATGGCTAAGTCCCTGGACAACAATAATTACTGCAATTTTTTATTTTGTAATAATTAGTCAATTAGGTTTTTCTGTGACGCAAGGAATTATTCCATATATTGCTTTTTTATTATTTTTTGATTTATTTCTAATAATAAAAATTAAACCCACCTTAAATTTTGATCTTAAATTAGATCTTTTAATAATGATCCTTGTTATTATGACCTCAATTTTAAATATGTCCCCGTTACTAAGACGAGATAAAATTTTAACGACAATATCTTTAGGAAATAATGATGTGATCTCATATACAACGACTGGAGATTATCTTAAGAACAATTCAATATCAAAAAGTTTTAAAGAAAAAACAGAACCATCTACAAATGTCCTTCTTAACTATAGTTATCGTTGGGGTACTCCAATAATAAATTCATTTTTTTTAACCTTACTTAATTTACAGGGATATCAGTATACATTCACTTCCCAGATAGTATTATTTTCTTTATTTTTACCATTGCTATATGTTCTGTTTAGAATTCTTTTCAACAAAATCAGTTTGTTCGGATCAGTTATAGTTATAATTTTTACTGGGTTTAATATTAATTTACTTTATATTCTTTATCATGATTTTTTTGGTCAGACATTATTTTGGGGTATAGAAACGCTGCTATTCATATTTTTTTACTCATATTTTAGTTCTCAAGAAACTAAAAATAAAAAAATAAATATTTACGATTGTGTATTAATAATTTTGACAGATGTTTTATTTTTTTCATATCATGAACCGGTAGTGTTTATGTTTGCTCCATTGGGTATTTTTTTAATATTTTCTTTTTTTCTAAATAGAAAATTTGTTGGTTATTATTTATGGGCTTTGATTAAAGTTGCTTTGCTGTCTATGATAATTGGTTTCTCCTCGATTGTAAACGCACTAATTTTTGATTTTAAACAGGCTTTCATGGGTAATCCCAATCAACCCATAGGGTGGCAGTTATTTAGAAGCAAAATACCATATGCTAATCCATTTGAAGCAATGGGGTTTTGGAGCATTCATAACTTTGATCCCTTGCCAACGATATTAGCGGTTTTATTAAGCATAGGCGTAATATTAATAATCATTAAGGGTATTATCAAAAGTAAATATAAAATATTAACTTTGAGTTATTTGATAATTTTTTTGATTTTTTATTATTGGACAGCTATTGGTCAACATAATTTTTTTGCGTACAATCGGGCTTTAACTTATACCCTACCTTTTATAATAACTTTGTTTACGATTGGTTTAATTAGTTTATATGAAAAGAATAAATATTTTTGGTCGATGATAATAGTAATTCTAATATGCTTTGAATTATGGTCGGCTGTAAAATTAAACAAACGGTTTATCCAGGAACGTCTTTCTGTCGAAAAATCATTCATTTCAATTCTCGATCTTAAAAGCAAAAACATCAAGGAACCTATATATGTTGAAAGTTTTATTAAAGACACAATACCTTTATGGAAACAAATTTGGACCGGATATTTTTTATATTCTAACAATATATCTTCTACTCCGACAATATTTGATAATAATCAATATGAAAACAAAGTTCCAGATAATAGCCTTGTTTTTATATCAAAATCGACGCCTTGGTTTAATTCTTTGAAAATTATTTATAGGGACACTGTTTGGAGTAATGATTATTATACCTTAGGTCATATATGTAATATCCAGGATTGCTTAATTAAATCAAAATATAAATTAGATGAGATTGAAGTTGGAAAAAATGATTTTGAAGACAGTTTATTTATCAATGGATGGAATATAGTAGAAGGTGGAACACGTTGGGCTAATGCAAAAGAGTCAACTTTACGGTTAGTTACAAAGGATATTTATCCAACCAAATTATCTGTTGAAGCATTAAGTCTCAGTACGCCACAAGAAATGATGGTTTATCTTGATGATAAGTTACTTGAAACGATATCAGTAGGTAAGGAATGGAAGAATTACAGCATTCCAATTAATAACTTTTTAAGCTTAGGCGTTCATAATATAAAATTTGTATTTTCAAACGGCTATAGACCAATGGATGTGATTAAGGGTAATGTTGACAATAGAACTCTTTATGTAAATTTCAAAGAGATAAAGTTAGAATAGAATTTTAAGTGGTTCTATAAATATTTAAGAAAGTCATAAAATTGCTGGCCTGATTTTTTCCAATTAAATTTTTGGCTTTGAATGAGTCCTTTTTTAGAGAAATCTTTAGCTAATTCTTGATCATTAATTAAAACTTTAATTTTATTTTTCAAATCAAAATAATTATTTACTTTCGAATATAAAATTGCATCTCCACCAACTTCCGGGATAGAAGAGTTATCAGAGCTAATAATGGGGGTACCAAGTTTCATGCTTTCCAACACCGGTAATCCAAAACCTTCATATAGACTTGGGTAAACAGTTGCATAAGCATTTTTTACTAAACTGTATAGAAATCGATCAGCTAAAAAGTCCAATATTATCACGTTTCTTTTAGACGCTAATGGAAACTCCTCATCTACATAGTTTCTTATCATACATTTTATATTTCCCCAACCTTCTCCACCAATCAATACTAATTTAAAATCGGACGGAATAGCTTTTTCTTTTTGTAAATCTACAAAACTTTTTACCAAATAAATAATATTTTTCCGAGGTTCAAATGTGCCAAAATATATAAGATAATTATTTTTTACAAGTTGTTGATCTTTTATTTTCATTGCTTGACTAATCTCTTTATATGAATCACTGTACGTTTCATTATCTAAATTGTCGTCACAACCTGGATAAATTATTTTTAATTTCTTGTTCTTAAAGACTGGATAATATTTAAATAAATCTTTTTTTGTAGATTTACTTATGCTAATGATTCCCTGGCAATGATTTTTAGCAAATTCTATTTGACTTCTAAACAAATCAAGTGTTTCATTACGGTGATTGAAAGGAAAAAGCGTTGGGGTTAAGTCGTATATTATTTGAATATTTTTAAAGCCATCAATATTTTTAAAACTGGTATTAGAATGAACAATATGAGTAACACTATTTTTTTTAAACTCAGTTTTTAAAAATTCTAAATAGTTTTTTTCGTGTATCTTCTCACGTAGATAGTTATAAAAACTATTTATTCCAAATATTTTATTAAATATCTTAAAAATAATTTTTAAACCGATTATTTTAAATATTTTTTTCTTTATAAAAGAACCAACGACAGGCTCTTCGGTAGCTACAATAAAATTATTTAAATAAACAAAATTTTTATTGTTTACTAATTCGTATAAACATGGATTGACTTGTGATAGAAGTAAGTTACGATTAAAACTGAACAAAATAATTTTTTGACCTTTCATTTCGTTTATTTTTTCTATAGAAGAAATTAAGCCGGTTAGATATCGATATACTCCGGATTTGTCACCAAATGAACCAGAAGCCAAAAGAAGCGGACTGATCTCAAAGGCAATATTCATTTGTCAATTTTATCAAATTTATCATTTAAAGTATAATATTAACATGGAAACTGATTTAACCGTAATTATCCCTACTTATAACAATTTGGAGGGGCTTCAATATTTATTAAATTATTTTAAAGACAAAGAATTTAAAGTCATTGTTGTAGGCAATGGTCTGGATCCCCGCCTCCGCGGGGATGACACAGGAAATTTAGTTTATTTACCACAGGAAAAAAACCTGGGGTTTGCGGGAGGGGTTAATAAAGGAGCTAAAGACGTAAAGACAAAGTGGATGCTTATTCTTAATGATGACATCAGGTTTGACAAAAAAATAACAAATAACAAATCACAAATAACAAATGAATATCAAATATTAAATAATAAAAAAATAAAACAAAACCCGATAGAATCTTTAATCAAGTATGCAGAAGAAAATAATCTCGATGCGGTGTCACCTATTTTGAAAAATCCGAATGGAGAGGTTGAGAATTATGGTTATAAAGTTTTACCTTATGGGAAAGTAGAATTAATTAAGGAAAATTATAGACTGGATCCCCGCCTTCGCGAGGATGACAATGCCTCAATTGACGGATTGACGGCGGCGTGTTTATTAGTAAAAACGGAAGTATTTAAAAAACTTGGTGGGTTTGATGAGAGTTTTTTTGCGTATTTGGAGGATGTGGATTTTTTCCTAAGGATGAAGAAGATGGATTCACGCCTTCGCGGGAATGACAAATTGTCTTTTGGGATAGCTTATGATATTGAAGTCATACATAATCATATGACTACTTCATTGACGATGGGAAACTTCAAAGCCAAACAGGATATGATCAACTGGTGGAGATTGTATTTTAAGCACCCGGAAAAGTTTAAGTTTAATTTAGATTTTATTATTGAGAGAATGCGGAATGTATCGGGGTTTGTTAAGGCAACGTTTTATAGTATTTAGTATAAAGTATCTAGTATTTAGTATCGAATTGGATCAATACTTTATACTTTATACTAGATACTAAATACTAATTTCTGTGCTAGAATTAACCCATGGGTGAGATTGAATTTGTGAATGTCGACAAATACTTTTATCTTCAACATCAAAAAACCATCAAAGAATTGGTGGCGGCGATCTTTCATCAAAAAAAAACTTTGGAACGTGTTCATGCTCTTAAAAATATTTCTTTTAAGATAAAACAGGGTGAGACGGTCGGAGTGATCGGAAAAAATGGGGCCGGAAAATCGACTTTACTCAAACTTATGGCCGGTGTCTCCTCCCCTACTTCAGGAAAAATAAATATTACCGGTAGGATTTCTCCGCTTATTGAACTGGGAGCAGGATTTCACCCTGAGTTAACCGGAAAAGAAAATATATTTTTAAACGGGGTTATCCTCGGGATGGAAGAAAAGTTTTTGATTGATAAATTTCAGGAAATTGTTAATTTTTCCGAGATTGATATGAAGTTTATCTATACACCGGTTAAATATTACTCATCAGGAATGTACATGAGATTGGCCTTTGCCGTGGCCATTTTTACCAAACCGGATATTTTATTGATCGATGAGATATTGGCTGTTGGTGATACCGCTTTTCAAGCAAAATGTATCAAGAAAATGGAAGAGTTTAAAAAGATCGGTGTAACGACAATCTTTGTTTCCCATAGTATGGATGCGGTAAAAAGTTTTTGTGATAGAGTGATTTATCTTAAGGAAGGGAAGGTAGAATATGATGGGGACGTGAATGAGGGAATTAAATTATATATGAATATCAAATGACAAATAACAAACATCAATTGAATAACAAATACTAAATATCAAATATTTAAAACATTTGTAATTTGTTATTTAAAATTCAATTGTTATTTAACATTTGTAATTTGTTATTTATGTTGAAGTACTGGTCTTTACTCAAAAAATTGACATTGCGGGAGATCAAGGCCCGATATAAACAGTCCTTTTTGGGCTTTTTTTGGATAATCTTAAATCCACTTTTTCAGATGATTATCATGAGCTTTGTTTTTTCAAACATCATGAAGATGACCGGTATCGGAGTCCCCTACCCGATCTATCTATATGCCGGTTTACTTCCTTGGTTATTTTTTGCTAATTCTATCGGTTCAGCGATGGGTGCATTAACAAACAACGCCTCATTGATTAAAAAAATTTATTTTCCGCGAGAAATATTGATCTTGTCAACCCTGTTTGCCAAGGTGTTTGATTTTAGTTTGGCAATTACGATTTTTATTTTGATGATGATTATTTATAAAGTGCCGTTTACTTTTTTTGCATTTTTCTTTTTCCCGATATTCTTGTTGCAGTTTATTTTTACTTACGGATTATCTTTACTTCTTTCGGCATTAAATCTTTTTTATCGCGATATTCAATATCTATTTGATCTGGTGATGACCCTTTGGTTTTATGTGACTCCGGTAATTTATGCCACAGAATTTTTTCCAGCTCGGTATCGATATATTTTTAAAATTAACCCAATGTCAGTGTTTATAAATGCTTACCGTCAGGTTTTATTTAACGGGACGTTTCCGAATTGGGACAGTCTCTTGATAGGACTTATAGTTTCGGTTGTTCTGTACTTGTTCGCCTACAGTATATTTAAAAAATTGGAAGGAATGTTTGCCGATGTGGTGTAATATGGAAAAAATACTTAATTTTTATAAAAGAAACAGGATTAAGTTCCTGATTTTTTTGAGCATCTTTGGTCCGGCGACCATTACGGCCATGGCCGATAATGATGCCTCAGGAGTGGCAACTTACGCAATAGCCGGAGCCAAACTGGGCTATCCAATTTTGTTTGCACTTTTTTGGATCACCATATTACTGGCGATCACACAGGAAATGGGTATGAGGGTTAGCATGGTATCCAGAAAGGGACTCGGTGATTTGATTCGCGAATTTCACGGTGTTGAAGTAGCAATCTTTATTTTTATTGCTTTGGCAATTGCTAACATGGGCACGATCATTGTTGACGTAGCTGCTTTTAAGATAACTGCTCAGATGCTAAATTTACCCGTAATACCTCTACTTATCATAATGTTGATTGCAATTTTTATGTTTGTTTTGAAAGGTAATTATAAACTGACTCAGAATATAATGTTAATATCATCTTTTTTTTATCTTGCCTATATTTTTTCCGCTTTTAAATCCAATCCTGATTGGGGCTTAGCTTTTAAAAATCTTGCTTGGCCACAGGGAATAACTTTTACTCCAAGTTATTGGCGTGACTATGTCATTATTGGTTTAGGGGTTTTGGGGACAACGATTACCCCCTGGGGACAGTTTTTTATCAGTAGTTTTGGACTGGACAAAAAGATAAATCCGGGAAAGATAATTTATTCTCAAATAGAAACCTATTGGGGAGCGTTTTTAACGGATTTTTTTTCTTTTTTTATGATCGTGGCAACAGCAGCTACTTTATTTATTCATAAAATTCCACTGACCGATGGTGCTCAAGCTTCACTGGCGATCGAACCGTTTGCCGGAAAATTAGCGTCTTTGCTATTTGCTTTTGGAATCATGAATGCCGGTTTTATGGGAATTGTCATTGTCGGTTTATCAACGACCTATGCTTTTTCAGAATTCTTTGGGATAACCGGAAGTTTGGATTCTCCATATAATAAAAGTAAAATTTTCTATTTAATATTTATAGGTCAAATTTTAATTGGAACTTTAATTGCAATTATTCCAGGTGTAGACCTCTTTAAAATAGTAGTCGCCAGTCAAATTTTAAATGCGATGGCTCTGCCGCCAATTTTTTATTTTCTTATTAAATTTACCAATAATCCTGAAATCATGGGCAAATATGTTAATAATCGATTTCAGAAATGGTTTGCAATAGGGGGAACGGTTATTATTACCATCGCCTCTCTTTTTGCTGCCTTTTATACAATTTTTTCTTACAAATGAACAAATTCAAAAACGTTTTTGTTACCGGTTCTATCGCCTACGATACGATCATGAATTTTCCTAATGAATTTCAAAGTTATTTTCATGCGGAAAAACTTCATCAGATAAATGTCTCCTTCGTTGTTGATAAGCTAGAGAAACAGTTAGGAGGTACGGGAACAAATATTGCGTATAACGTATCATTAATTTTTAATTTGAAATTTAAAATTTTTAATCAATTTTTAATTTCTAATGATAAATTTTTAAACGAAAAAACGAAGGTAAAATTGCTGGGTTCGGTTGGCAAAGACGGCAATGATTTTTTAAATTTTTTTAAGAAAAATAATATTGAGGCCAGTGGAGTTGTTGTAGATAAAAAATTATATACGTCGGCCGGGTCTGTCATTACCGATACAAAAAATAATCAGATTTGGGGATTTTATTATGGAGCGTCGGAAAAGATCCCTTACGTAGATTTTAAAAATATAAATAAAGAGTCGGATCTTTTGGTTATTTCCGCTAATCACAAAAATTCTTTTTTGTATTTTCAGGAAGAGGCCATTAAAAATAAAATTTCTTATTTGTACGATCCAGGAATGACCTTGACCTGGATTTCTGATAAGGATTTAGAAACCGGAGTGATGAATTGTCGTTATTTAGTTGGAAACGATTATGAAATAGCCATGATTCTAAAACGGTTGAAGAAAACCGTTAAAGAGTTAACAAGTTACGGGTTACGGATAATCACAACATTGGGGGAGGAAGGGGTGCGTTATGAAGAAAATGTAGGGAACAAAAATTTTTGTTCCGTACATGTGAAGGGATATCATGTTAAAAAAATGGTTGATCCGACCGGGGCGGGAGATGCTTGGAGAGGCGGATTTGTGGCAGGCTTATTGATGGACTATCAAATCAAAGATTGTTTGAAATTGGGGAATGTTATGGCTAGTTTTGCGATCGAAAAATACGGAACAGTGAATCACCGACCAACAAGGAAGGAAATTGAGAAAAGACTTAAAGATTTGTAATTTTCAATTTTCATTTCTCATTTTTCAATGAAATTACATTTATCATTTTTTAATTGATAAATAAACAAATGAAAAATCAATGATAAATGAAAAATTCAAAATGCAAATTCAATAACTATTTGTTATATTAATAACTTATGAAATCAGACATAAAAGATATAGAACTCGCTCCACTTGGTAATCAATTAATCAACTGGGCTTATCTTCAGATGCCTGTGCTTGACCTAATAAGAAAAAGATTTAAAAAAGAACAAACATTAAAAGGCGTGACATTGGCCGCCTGTCTTCACGTAACTTCAGAGACTGCCAATTTAATGATAACTTTAAAAGAGGGTGGGGCGAAAGTATTTTTATGCGCTTCTAATCCCCTATCAACTAATGATGCCGTCGCCGCTTCTCTTGTCAAAGATTATGCCATTCCCACTTTTGCCATCAAAGGTGAGGATAATAAAAGTTATTATTCTCATCTCAATCAGGTTCTTGATGAAAAACCAAATTTGACGATGGACGATGGAGCCGACTTGGTTAGTTTGATGCATGGAAAAAGAACCGAGCTGTTAAAAAACGTTATTGGATCTTCCGAAGAAACGACAACTGGAGTGATCAGACTGCGGGCGATGGAAAAAGATAAGGCCTTAAAAATTCCCGTACTTGCAGTCAATGATAATTTAACTAAACATTTGTTTGATAATCGTTATGGAACCGGTCAATCAAGTATCGATGGTATTATCCGAGCTACCAACATTTTGCTAGCCGGTAAAAAATTTGTTGTCTGTGGATATGGTTGGTGCGGGCGTGGAGTGGCTATGAGAGCTAAAGGAATGGGATCCCAAGTCATTGTCACCGAGGTTGATCCGGTCAAAGCTCTCGAAGCTCTGATGGATGGATTTTTAGTAATGACTTTAAAGGAGGCCATAAAACAGGCCGATGTTGTTCTTTCAACAACTGGAGACAAACATGTTATCGACGAATATCATTTAAAAGTAGCCAAACCGGGTGTGATTTTGGCCAATGCCGGACATTTTGATGTTGAGATCAATAAAGACGCCTTGAAAAAATTAGCTAAAAAAGTTAGGCAAGTTCGTCCGATGGTCACAGAATATGAAATAGAAGTTAAAAATGAAAAATTAAAAGTTAAGAGTTTAAAAAAGATATATTTGTTAGCCGAAGGTCGGTTGGTAAATCTTGCAGCAGCTGAAGGTCATCCGGCATCTGTCATGGATATGAGTTTTGCCGGTCAGGCAATGGGTGCTGAATATATCTGGAAAAATAAGGGAAAATTAAAAAACAAAGTTTACGCTCTACCCCAAAAAGTGGACAATGAAATTGCCCGCTTGAAATTAAATTCGGAAGGTGTTAGGATTGACAAATTAACCAAAGAGCAGAAAAAATATTTGAATAGTTGGACAGAGGGAACCTAGGGAAAAATATCAAGAGAAATAGCCAGGGACTTAGCCCGATATGAGCTGTTCAGCAACCGACTTTCGGCACGGTGCTAAAACTAAGATCGATATGCTTGTCATTATAAATTAACGCAAGAAAACAAAATGAATACTTTCACTTCAGAGTCTGTTTGCTCAGGGCACCCCGATAAAATTTGTGATCAAGTTTCCGATGCGATACTCGACGAAGCTTTCAAGGTAGATAAATATTCAAGAGTTGCTGTTGAGACAATGGTGACGAAAAACTTTTTGGCCATGGCTGGAGAGGTAACCACAAAAGCTAAGTTAAATTATAAAAAGATCGCCCAACAAATCGTAAAAAAACTAGGTTATACAATTCCTGTCTTAAATTTTTCCGAAAAATCAGAAATTATTGTTAAAATCCACACCCAGTCACCCGAAATTGCGGTTGGAGTAGATAATTTGGGCGCAGGAGATCAAGGAATGATGTTTGGATATGCCAGTAATGAAACCAAGGAGCTTATGCCTTTACCGATCATGTTGGCTCATCGACTGGCGATGGGAATTGATAAATTACGGGAATCAAGACGCCTCCCCTACTTGAGACCGGACGGAAAAACCCAGGTAACGACTGGCTATGAAAAAAATATCCCAAAAACGATTGAAAATGTTGTGCTAGCCGTTCCTCATAGTGAAAAAATTAAATTAGTCCAAGTTAAAGAAGATCTATACAATCTTTTGGTAGTCCCGATATTAAAGGAATACGGCTTTAAGATTAATAGAGAACAGTTAATAGTTAATGGAACCGGAGTTTGGCATATTGGTGGTCCGGCGTCGGATACTGGAGTGACCGGTCGAAAAATAATCGTTGATACGTATGGCGGAATGGCCAGGCAGGGTGGCGGAGCTTTTTCCGGTAAAGATCCAACCAAGGTTGACAGGTCTGCCGCTTACGCAGCTCGCTATTTGGCAAAAAATATCGTTGCCAATAAACTAGCCGATCGTTGCGAAGTGCGACTCGCCTATTTTATTGGTGCCAAAAAGCCCGTGATGCAGGAAACGGAGACCTTTGGGACAGAAAAAAAATCCGCAAAGATAATAAACAGTTTTGCTGATAAATTATTAGATACGTCTTTGCAAGGAATAATCGATGGCCTAAATTTGAGAAGACCGATTTATTTAAAAACCGCTGCTTACGGACATTTTGGTCGGGATATATTTCCCTGGGAAAAAATTCGCAAAATGTAGGGAACAAAAATTTTTGTTCCTTACAAGACATTCATTTTCTCCAATTTCTTTTTTTCCCAAAAAAATGCTCAGGTATGGAAATTCGGGCGATATGAATCCACCACTCCTGAAAGATCTTCAGAACTGTTACGATTGCTATCGAAAAATAAAAATATTTTTTATCTAACAAAAAATTTAACTGTTTGAAATAAGTAGAAAAGAAAATTAAAAAAAATATATTTTCAAAGAAATTAGGAAAAGCAAAAAATATTTTTCGATCATTTTTTATTATAAAAATAATGTTTCCAATCATTCTAAACACAAAAAGGATTAACAGAATAATTTTATAGTCTAATAAATATAACCAACTGAATATTACGGCGTTAAAATACCACCATAAGTCAAGCATCTTGTCATATCTTTCGTACTCAGATAAAGTAAGAACTTTGCGAGACGCGAATTCTATATCAATAACGTCCAGAAAAAATGATAAAATTATGGCTGGTAAAGGCCAAACAAATATTAGAGGAGCAGATAGAACGCGGAGAATAACGATAGAGAAATATAAAAATGTATTCATATTTGTAAACAGTTAAGTATTAAACTGTTAAAACTTAAAAAAACTATTAAACCTGCCTGCCGGCAGGCAGGCATTAAACTACTAAACGTTTAATACTTAAAGTTTTAAAAGTTTTTTTAACTGTTTAAGTTTTAACCGTTTAACTGTTTAATTTAGTATATGAAAAAAAAGTTAAAAATAGCAATGTTGTTTTCTTACGATCCTTCTCAAGCGGGAGGGGTTCAAGAACATGTTAGATCTTTATCTATAAGTTTATGTAGTTTGGGTCACCATATTGATACTTATGGACCAGAAAAAAATATTCATAATTTGATAAATTATCGGTCAATAGCAAGATCAATTAGAGTTCCTGTACCAAACGGTAGTTGGGCCAATATTACCGTCGAAAAAAACGATATTAAAAAAGTAGTTAACAAATTCAACAAAGAAAAATATGACATTATTCATTTTCATGATCCCTATGTACCTTTTGTCGGTTGGGAAATTATGAAGAAAACAAATTCAAAAAAAATTGCTACGTTTCATTCAGCATGGGAAAATAAATCAATAATAAGTTTTATTAACCCATTTATAATTCTTTTCCAAGACACTTTCTCTGCTAGTTTTGGAGGAACAATTTTTGTTTCAAAAATAGTTCAGAAACGTTGGCACGAAATAAGTGGAAAAAATGTTAAACAAATAATTATTCATAATGCAGTCGATAAGATGTTTATTCCATTAAAGAAAAAAGCATCTCCAGTTCTAAATTTATTGTTTTTAGGAAGATTAGTGGAAAAAAAAGGTCCAAAATATTTATTAAAAGCTTTCAATAAAATTATTAAAAAATTTCCTAATATAAAATTAACTTTTGTTGGAAAGGGCCCAATTCAAGAGTCATTAAAAAAATATGTTAAAGACAAGGAAATTGCAGATAAAGTTATTTTCAAAGGAGAAATAATCGGACAAAAAAGAGTTAAGTATTACCAGGAAGCTGATATTTTTTGCGCTCCATACAGCGATGAAGCGTTCGGTTTAACAATATTGGAAGCGATGTCGACAGGTACACCAATAGTTGGTTTCAAAAATAGTGCATTTAAAGAAATTCTTAAAGGGTACCCATATCCAGAGCTTTTAGTTACATCAAGAGATGAAGATAAATTAGCAATGGCTTTAGAAAAAATAATAGCCAATAAAAATATGCGCGAAAAAACTTCTTCTTGGTTAATTAGGGAAAGCAAGAAACATAACTGGGAAAATATCGCAAAAGAAACCGAGGAATTTTATTATAAAGTGCTTGACAAATAACATGAAAAATATAAGAAATTTTGCCATTATTGCCCACATCGATCATGGGAAGTCAACGTTAGCTGATCGTTTATTAGAGTTGACGGGAACAGTTGAAGCCGGACACCATGAAGCTCAAATGCTCGATCAAAATCCGATTTCACGTGAGAGAGGAATCACGATTAAATTGGCCCCGGTTCGCATGTTATATCAAAATTATGTTTTAAATTTAATCGATACGCCAGGTCACGTGGATTTTTCCTATGAAGTTGACCGGACGCTAGCTTGTGTCGAAGGAGTTGTCTTATTGGTTGATGCCACCCAAGGAATTCAGGCCCAAACAATTGCTAACGCTTATAAGGCGATAGAAAAAAACCTCGTCATCATACCTGTCGTTAATAAAATTGACATGGTCAATGCGGAAGTGGAAAAGACAAAAAAGCAGCTAATCGATTTCTTAGGGGTCCGCGACGAAGAGATATTTTGTGTATCGGCAAAAACTGGAGTTGGAGTCAAAGACCTATTGGAAACAATAATTGAAAAAATTCCTGGCCCTATTGAAACAATGCAACAATCGAACAATGTTCAGGCCCTCATATTTGATTCCTACTACGATTCTCATCGGGGTGTAATTGCATTTGTGCGAGTATTCGATGGTGAGCTGAAAAAAGGAAAGAAGGTTAGACTTTCTGCCGCCAATGAGAACTTTGAAGTTCAAGACGTCGGATATTTTAAACCGGAACTAACTTCACAAGAATCGATTTCAAACGGTGATATTGGATATGTCGTCACCAATCTAAAAGATATTCATAAAGTATCAGTTGGTGACAGCATCGTTACTGATTCGTCTTTATCCCTACCTGGTTACAAAAAAGTCAAACCGATGGTCTTTGCTTCAATTTTTCCGACCGATACGGGTGACTATCTTAATTTGCAAAAAGCTTTGGAAAAACTTTATCTTAATGATTCTTCGCTCGAGTTCTCTTCTATTCACAGTATGGCATTGGGAGCAGGATTTAGAGTTGGTTTTTTGGGCTTGTTGCACGCCGACATCGTTCGAGAAAGGTTGGAACGTGAATATGATCTTTCATTAGTTTTAACTCCACCACAAGTCAAATTTAAGCATGAAAATGGTAATTTTTTTGAACCTTACGTTAAGGCGATGATAGTCTGTCCGGATAGTTACGTTGGAGTCGTAATGCAACTGTGCCAAAATTATCGGGGAAAATTTATAAATATGGATAATAAAAATCAAACCGTTTTGGAATACGAATTGCCGATGTCGGAATTAATTTCTGATTTTTTCGATAACTTAAAAAGTGCCTCTTCAGGTTATGCGTCCCTTGATTGGGAATTTCTGCGTTACCAACAGGTTAAAGCTGACAAATTGGAATTATTACTGAATTTGGAACCAATTGACGAATTTAGTGAAGTCGTTGTTGAGGAGCGTGCTTATGAAAAAGCCAGCTTCTTAACTTCTCGTTTAAAAGATCTGATCCCCCGTCAGCAATACGAGGTAAAAATTCAGGCGAGATATAAAGGGAAAATAATCGCTTCATCCCGTTTGGCACCATTTAGAAAAGACGTCTTAATTAAAAGTGGAAAATTGGTTGGAGGTGGTGACTTTGGACGCAAAAGAAAATTGTTAGACAAACAAAAAGAAGGTAAAAAAAAGATGAAAATGATCGGTAAAGTCGAAATACCCAAAGAGGCCTTTATGAAATTATTTAAAAAATAATGGTAAAAAAATTGTTACACCCTAATGTTACGGTGTAACATAATAATTTATTTATTTTTTTGTTGGTTCATATCTTCTGTCTGAATGCTAGAGATTTTATAAATCGCAAATAAAAGTACTCCTCCTGCTAAATACTGTGTTGGTGCAAGAAAATTTTTGTACAACGTCGCGTCGATAAGAACAGCCAAAAGCGGATATACTAGTTCAAGTATCGTTGATACGCTGGCTGGCACTTTTTTAAGACCTTTATAATATATCACTACCGATACCATTCCGGTTGAGACAGCAATAAGCAGGAATCGGGCAAGCTGTGACAATGTTGGAGAATGTAAACTCTTGCTAGAGCCAAGTACAAAAACCATTGCAAATGCTAAAATACAGGTAAGAAAAAATCGAATACTAGTCACATACGTACTTGACCTTTTTTGTAAAGCTAGTTTAGAGAGCGCGGTTGAAGAACCCCAGGCAAAAGCTGCTCCCAAGGCATATAGGGCTGCAATTATCGTCCCGGTTCCAGTGGCTAAATTAATATAACCATTTTTGAAGGTGACAAAATAAGCGGCAGCCAAGGCAACAATTGCCCATTTGATGTATGATTTTGTAATTTTTTCTTTAAGAAAAATTGCGGCTGCGGAAATTGCAAAAATGGGTTGTAACTTTTGGATAAGATAGACGAC
>Ga0172379_10001071_pt1 | contig 58903 bp, 56 predicted proteins | sample GrowelOW334metaG_FD_119756 | JGI IMG/M metagenome (GOLD analysis project Ga0172379, IMG submission 119756) | Groundwater microbial communities from an aquifer near a municipal landfill in Southern Ontario, Canada - Groundwater well OW334 metaG | ecosystem: Environmental > Aquatic > Deep... | reverse complement strand
GTGGTGCCGGAAGCTAAAGAGATAGTAGTTCCGTTAATAGTTAAATTACCGCCAATGGTATTTAAGCCAGTGGAAGTTTTAAAGGTACCAGTTGAAGCTGAATAATCAAAATTACCAGCGCCAGCAGAAACGGTTAAGTTTTTGTCAGCAGCCACAAGAATATCGCCGTTCAAAGAAATGTTCCCAGTGCCCGTGGAGAAAGTTGTGGCGCCTGTTTGAGTGATGTTGCCAGCAATATTTGTATTGCCAGAAACATCAATAACAAACAGATCTGTATCTCCGGCAGTGTTTTGCAAACGCATAAGATTGCCGATCGGACCTGTATCTGTATTGCGGCGAATCAGGATAGCGTCACCACCATTGGCAAGTTGGTTAAGATGGAGATTGCCTGCTGGAGCGGTTGTCCCGATGCCAACATTGCCAGAAGCAAGAACATTGAATTTGCGATTTACGTCGAATAAGGATACAGGGTTGGTTGTCCCGATGCCTACGTTTCCGGCAGTCGGAGCAATTGAGACATAATTCAAAATCGAGCCAGTTCGACCGGCTTCAATCCAGTTGGTAGTAGAAAGTTCCGTATCGTTTACTATTCTTCCGGCAAAAACAGAATCTTGCACAGAGAAATCCCACAATCTGCTATCCGCAACTTGGTCAGATTCAAACATTTTAATCTTGGCGGTTGCGCCGATTACTCTTAGTTGATTATCTGATCCGCTGATATCCAACCAAGTATTGGGCGTTGTGGTTCCAATCCCGACATTGCCTGCTGATGTGACATTAAACTTTTGATTAACATCAAAAAGCGAAGTTGGAGCAGTAGTTCCTACTCCTACATTACCGTTGGTATCTAGATAGAGTCCGGAATTTAATCCAGTGGTAATTTGCAAAGGACTTGCCGCATCAGTAGAAAGTTTGGCGACAGCAGAAGAGAAAGCCAACGTTGCTTTATTGGTATCAGTGTTGTCGTTTCTTATAATTAATGATGTGAGGTTGCCTTCGCTCCAGCGATTAGTAGAGTTGCCGAGACGATATGTATTATCAATGGAAGGAATAATATCAGATTTAAGTTGAGCGTTAATCGTAAGCTTGTCAGAAGAATCATCTCCGATAACCATGTTTCCATTAAAAGTAACATTATTCTCAAACGTTGTTGAAGCTTTAGATGAAACAGTAAATCCTTCTGTCACTGTCAGTTTGTTTGTAAATATTTCTCTCGCTCCGATAGATGAAGCTCCGAGCAAAGTCCCAGGATTTTGAGCTTGCGGAACAGTGTAGCCAATAGAGTACTGAGGTGGACCTGTGACATAAGTAGTTTCACCTTTGTCTCCTGTTTCTCCTCTTGGACCTCTAAACTGCGCAAGAATGTCAGCAGGCAAACCTTGAGCGATTGCTATTCGGAAAGATTCAATAAAATCTGATGTAGAAAGAGTTGCGCCAAGGACAGAGCCGGAAGAGGGTGTAGGGTTTAGAGTGTAGGGTGTAGAGAAGTCAGAGGAATTCGGAGAAGACAACTCCCCCTCTCCCCCTCTTATGTTAAGAGGGGGTTGGGGGGCGTTACTGTATGATACTTGATTGCTTGATTCATTATTCATTATTCTTGCTTCTGCATTCGTATCGCCCTCTTCTTTATTCTCTATTCTTGATTCATTATTCTTGCTTCTAGTGTCTTTTTTCTTGTTTCTAATTACTGAAACAATATTATCAAAATATTCCCCAGTAGAATCAAACTCGCTTTCTGGGTTGCTCAAAGCAACAATTTCAGCATAAGCAGTTTTGGTCTTATCGACATATTTAGGCAGATCAATTAGGTTCCAAAAAACTGGAAAGAAAACAACAGCGCTTAAAACAATCGCTGTTGCTTTTTGGGTTATTAACCAATCCTTAGGACTTAAGGCTCCTGCGTCCAAAATTGAGACTGGTTTTTTGTTAGTAAGCTTTATGAAATCATTCAGAGTTTTGTTTGTGACTACCCATGACTTTCCGATCTTCATACCTGATAATTTTCCTTGTACGCAAAGCTGCCGCAAATATTCAGCGGTATAACCAGTCTTCTTGCCTGCTTCAGACAAGGAAATATAAGGGTTCTCGGCCCTATTCATATCAGTTGTTTATTTTTGTTTCTAGGATATCTTTCGCTTATTTTGGCGAAATCTTGGATATCCAAACTATTAACTCCAACTATATTATAGCAAAAAAAATGGCACTTGTCAATGGATTTTGACTACTTTTGACTGTATTAAAATAGTAAATTTTTTTCATCCAACAAAGACAATTTGAGACAAAAATTTAAAAAAAATAATTTTTTTATCGTGCTTAATTATAACACCACATTTCTGGCTAAATGTAAAAAAACAGTGCGATAAACATTTGACGTTCATCGCACTGTTTTCTTTAGACCTCCCCTTCGTCCACTCCTTAGTAAGGAGGGGTTTAGGGGTGGTATGAAAGTTTTATTTACCCCACCCCCCGCCTCTACAATTTATTAATAATAATGAAGCGGGGCTTTGCCAAAGTCGGTGGCTAGCCTCCCCTATATTAGGGGAGGAATTTTTGTTCTCTTTCCCCTCCTAAGATAGGAGGGGTTTAGGGGTGGTATGAAAGTTTTATTTCAAACTCTCTCAATATGGATCCTGAATCAAGTTCAGGATGACATTAAAGTGACATTAAAATAGCAAAGCTATTTTAATGTCACTTTTCCGCCGGCTTCTTCGATCTTTTTCTTAAGATCTTCAGCATCAGCCTTGCTGGCGTTTTCTTTGATTACTTTCGGTGCGGCGTCAACTAAGTCTTTGGCTTCTTTCAAACCTTTGCCAGTAATTTCTCTGACGACCTTAATGACGTTAATTTTGTTTGCACCGGCATCTGTCAACTCAACATTGAATTCAGTCTTCTCTTCAACAGCGGCTCCGGCTCCGGCTGCGGGACCTGCGGCCATCATCATAGGAGCGGCCGAGCTTACTCCAAATTTTTCTTCCAGAATTTTTACTAATTCTGAAAGTTCTAACGCGGTCAATTTCTCAAGTTCGGAAACTAACCCTTGAAACTTTTGTGGTACATCGATCATATGTTTATGAATTCTGAATTTAGAATTCTGAATTTTGATTCAATAATAGAATATTTAAATAATAAATATTGATTCGAAATTCATAATTAAAAATTCATTAATAATATTAATTGATACTAAGAAATTGATTGATATTATTTGTCTTACACAATTTATATCGCTTTCTTAAAGCAAGTTTCCTAATATCGTCCCCTTGGGGACAAATTTCTAAATTCCTATTTATCTTTTCTCACCCATTGCCTTGAGTACAGTCACTAACTTTCTATTGTTTCCCGCAAGCACTGTGACCAGTCCGCGAGCAGGACCTGACAACACAGACAATAATTGTCCGAGCAATTGATCCCGTGTTGGAAGATCTGCAAGTATTGCGACTTCTTTCGCGCTCACGATTTCATTGTTCACTACTCCCCCATCTACGACCAGCGATGGGTTTTCTTTGGAGAGCTTCTTAATCAATCGTGCAGCGGTACTTTCATCGTCTCTAGAAATTGCTACTGCGATAGGTCCGTTGTAGGCAAACTTGGAAATATCGAAACCTAATTTCTGTAAGGCTTTCTTAATCAAGGTCACTTTCGCAACAACTATTGATACGTTTTCTTTGCGCAATGCGCGTCTGATTTTGGTCATATCTTTGACCTTCACTCCGCGATATTGCGTAAAGACGAGGCTTTTAGCCTTATCCAAATCTTTCTCAAGTTTCGATAAAATGTCTTCTTTCTGTTTTCTTGTTACAGCCATATGGTTTTTCTACTTATTAGAACTCCCCTCGCCCTCAGGCCTGCCTGCCGTAGGTAGAGAGAGGGGTCAGGGGGTGAGGGCTATCCCTCTTATTCGACCTTTTACTTATTTCGGAATCCCCGCCTACACCCTGATCTTCCGCCTTCGTCCCAACATGTCGGGACTTCGGCGGACAAGTCGGCGGGATTATTACAATCCATCTGTCAACGAACAAATCGTTGACCTCTAAAATTGTGAATAAAAAATCCCGTATCCAACGGGAAATGAACAATTGAATAATGAATCATGAATAGTGAGTAATGAATTCTTGATTCACTATTCTTTATTCACAATTCTCTATTCTATTCTTTTCCTGCGTAGTGTAGGCTTGCGCCCATTAAACCTTGCGGTTACTACGGTCTTTGGACTTATTGATATACTATAATATTTCGACATTTCTGTCAACACGCCACTATCTTAGCATTTCTAGAGAAAAATTTGATACTTATAGATACTAATAGATATTACTTAATATTCATCGTATTACCTCTCCCCTTTTTAAAGGGAACGGAATACGTTTATATTTTAAACGCGGATTGTTCCCGAAATGATGAATTAATTGTCAAAAAATCTAAATTACAATATTTTAACCATGGATTATAAAAATAACATATGTAAAAAATATAATCCATATATGGTGGTTGATTTATTATTGCCAATTTTTGAAAAAAGGAAAAAGACATAAAAATTCCTCCCCTAGTATAGGGGAGGCTAGATGGAGTATAAAAAAGCAGTCCCAATAAATCGCGGCTGTTTTTTTCTTTGTTCTTAAAACCATCCCGACCGAAGTGGAAGGATCGCTTTCTTTGAGGGACTTCTCGTCTGAAAAATCAGCCTCGAAATGGTATATTAGTAGATTCTTCTTTCTTCTTCCTTCTTTCTTTTTCCTTTTTACTTCTTATTACGTATTATGTATCTTCATCATTCACTATTCTTTATTCATGATTCTTAATACTTACTTCTTTCTTGTCTCTTGTTTCTAATTACTTTTTCCTTGTTCCTTCTTCCCTAATCTAAATATTTTGCTTTATTCTGCAAGTGCTCCTCATAAGTCTTGCTAAATACCGCTTCCCCGTGCACTTTGCTTAAAAAAACAAGGCCATGATTATATCTCAACGGCCCCGCACGAAACATCCCCTGACGCAATGATTGGCTTATTCTAGTGAAGATCAATCCACCTCATGACCGAGGTGGGAACCACGACCATCCAGGTCGAACGGCACTCGCCTTCTTCCTCGAGACGAAGCCAAGACGAATTTGGATAAACCACGAATTGGCCATCTGGCCTCTTGCTGGCAAGCGTGATCCGCCGATCAGCCTTGATGGCACAGGTTGCACCCATGCTCACGATTTCTGGCATGCCTGTCTGGGCGTTGAAGCGCACCATGCTAGGCTCGGTTGCCTGAAAATCGCGTACGATTTTCGCCGTATCGCCCGTGGCAAACTGATGAACTTGTTTTGGCATCCTGAAAACTGTCACAATCAGTACCAAAACGCCGGCGTACAGAACCGCCGTGACAGACAATAAGATCCTCTTGGCATTTACGACCATTGCCTACCTCCAGTTTGGATTGCATATCATTATATACAATCAAACCAATCTTGACAAGAGATAACAGTGGCCATTATCAAACCCCTAAAAGCTATTAGCTGCAAGCTATAAACTTCTAGCGGAAGACTAATCCAGCCACTTTGCTTTATTCTGCAAGTGCTCCTCATAAGTCTTGCTGAACACTGCTTCGCCGTCGACTTTGCTGATAAAATACAAATAATCGCTCACAGCAGGCTCAATAGCTGCCATAATCGAATCTAGACCCGGATTACAGATGGGACCTGGTGGTAAGCCTTTATTTGTATAAGTGTTATAAGCAGACTTGACCTTAGTGTCGGAAAACAGCGGTTGACGGTCAGCTTTTCCTGTGACAAAATTTACAGTCGCGTCAGATTCAAGCGGCATGCCAAGTTTTAATCGATTATAAAACACTGAGGAAACAAGTCGTCGTTCCTGTTTCAAGGCTTCAATGTCTTCTTCGGTCACGCGATCCTTATTTCTTCCAACTTCTTTTTCAATAATTGAAGCCATAATCAAAACATTTTTAAGCGATTTTCCATTGGCTTCTATCTTCATCATGAGCTTGTCGTCGATTTTCAAAGCAAAGTTGCTTAACATCTTATTGATAAGTTCAGCCACACCTTCGTTTTTTCCAAGCTTATAAGTATCCGGAAACAAAAATCCCTGAAAATTCAAGTCCTGTGCGGTTTCTAAATACAAAAAACTTATGTCCTTGCTTTTCAAAACCTGTTCCAGTTCACCTTGCTGTCCGATGTTTCGCTTAAAAAGGTATTCGGATATCTGTTTATTAGTCATCCCCTCTGTCATTGTCACAGTTTTCTCATCGCGAATAATTTTTCCTGAGGTTAAAATGTCCGCTACTTCCACCATGCTCATATTGCGATTTAAAAGGTACTCGCCTGCTATTATTGATCCAGTTGCGCCGTTTAGTTTGAGATAGGTAAGAAAAATATATTCGTTGCTGATGACCTTGGACGCTCTGAGTCCGGCCGAAATGTCTGAGGCGCTATCGCCCTTGTTCACACCAAACTCAACTGAAGAATTGATAGATGAAGCTGGTTTGTTTATTTTAACGAAAAAATATAAGCCAGCGCAGAGCAAAAGCAAGCAAAGAAAAAATACAACAAGGAAAAAAACTTTGAGTTTACCTTTATAGATATTTGAGATTTTATATTCGCCGTTGTCTATGTTGTTGCTCATAAAATAGTTAGTAGGTTGTAGAGATTAGACTCTGTGTCATTGCGAACCTCAAGGCTTGCGTGAGGTGTGGCAATCTGATCATTGTATAGATCGCCACGGTCGCTAGTGCTCCCTCGTGATGACAATAAACTTTGTGCTTAATACTTTCTTCTCAATTCTTTTTCCCTTTTACTTTTAACTTTACAACTACATTATTGCAGAAAATAAAAAAACCGCCAATAGGCAGTAAAAAAGTTCTGAATATTTAATTTCGAGTTCCGATTCAATTTCGAATAATTGAATAATAATTATTGATTCGAAATTCAAAATTAGATATTCGAAATTCTATTTAAACCCGACTTTTGTCTGATACGGGTTGGCAAAAAACTGGACAATCACATTGATATTCTGATGAGTCACGATAGCCAGTCCCATTTCAGAATAATTCGGCGAAAGAATATTTGCCCGATGTGTTGGAGAAGACATCCACGACTCTTGCAGATCTTCTGGGTCAGTAAAGCCAATAGCCAAATTCTCGCCAGCAAATTCATAATTATAGCCCAAGCTCTTGATCCACTGCCAAGGGGTTTTGCCGTCCGGGCTTTCATGCGCAAAATAATTCATCGAAATCATGTCTTGCGCCTTGGCGTATGCAGCCAGGCTTAACTGCGGATTCAAATCTAAATCGCTAAGACCGCGTATTTCTCTGTCTTTGTTCACGTTGAAAAGAATTTCAGAGGGCGAAAGAGTTTGTGCTTGGTTGCCAGACACCAATCCGGATGCCAAAAAAACAACCAATATAAAAAATAAAATTTTATTTTTATCCCGCAAAAAAGCGGCAAATTTTTGCATTTTTACCCCGTGAGAAACAGAGTTAAACTTTTTCTCTATTTCTGGAGTTAATTTTTGTTTTTTACCCCGTTAGAAATAGTGAATACTTTTTCTCGCTATCACTAATAAGGGTGCTTGTTATTTTATTTTGATTTCAAATTCAACCTTACCATTTGGTATTCCGTCATTTCTAACGGGGTGAATTTTCTTGAGATTAACTCTATATATATTATAGCATAAATTTTCAAATCACGCAAGAGGTTTACCCCGTTAGAAGTAAGTCGCCAAGGGCACCTGCCGATATATCAACATATCAGACTTCTAACGAGGTAAATCAAAAACGTCTCAAGAAACCTGAGACGTTTTCGCACAAAAATATTTGCGTGTGAAAGAACAAACTATTCAATAAACGATAAATATCAACTGATATCTTAATATCAACTAATATCTATTATGACTTGATATCTCTTTCGATCTTATCCAAAACCTTGGATGCGTGCTCTTTTCCGCCCAATCCAAAAGCCAAACCGCCGGCAATCGCGATCATCGCGATAAAGCCCGTGAATAAGGTTTGAACAAAGGCTGAAGCAACTCGCAACTGATCCAAAGTCGCAAGCACAGTGAAAATCATAATCGCCCACTGTGTGACAGAGGCTAGCAAATCAGCAGAAACCAAACCAGCAGCTTGTACGCTGTGTTTGACAACACGTGCGAGAAATTTCGCAACCATTGTACCAACAAGCATAATAGCAGCGGCGGCGACCACTGTCGGAACATACATCAAAACGCTGTTTAAGAATTCTGAAATTTGGGTAAGTTCCAAAATTTCAGCAGCTGCCAAAAACAACGCGATGAGCAAGAACCATTTTACGAGCCAAGCAAAGAAGCCAGAAATTGACATCTTCACTCCGGTCTTGGAGGAAAGTTGGTCTAAGCCTAATTTATCTCCAACTTCGTCAACCTTCACAGCAACCAAAGCTTGTTTTACAAGCTTAGCAAGTGTGATGGCAACGATCCAGCCAATTACCAAGACAATCAACCCAACGATAAAGTTTGGCAAGAATCCAATAAAGCGTTCGTATAAAGCTTTCAAAGATTCTGTAACAGTCGTTGAGTAAGGGTTGTTTACATAATCCATTTTTTCTAATTCACCTCCCCTCTTAACCTCCATTAATTATATAATTTGATAAACAATGAAAATTCAGAATATCTAATTTCGAGTTCCGATTCAATTTCTCACCGCCTCTGGCGGGATCCCGCCGACAATTATTATTAATAGTCAGTGGCGGGAGATTACTTAAATATTAAATATTGATTCGAAATTCAAAATTCGAAATTCACTTCTACTCTCCTATTGCTGTCACTATGACTTCCCGTTGCCTGCCACCGTCAAACTCTACAAAAAAAATGCTTTGCCTGCTTCCCAAAACCAGCTTACCGTTTTCAACTGGAACTGTTTGCGATGATCCCAACAAAAAAGATTTCACGTGCGCATGTCCATTGGAGCGGTCATAGGCGTCTATTTTTGAACGAATTTCAAAAAGATCATGGGCATAGTTGATATCTACTGGGGCGGTTCGGTAAACCATTTTCATAATGTCCTGGATCAATAGCGGTTCGTTATGGTTAAGTCTTATGGCAGCAGTTGTATGCGGAGCAAAAATATTGATAATACCGTTTTTCAAGCCTGTTTTAGTCACCACGACCTGAACCTTATCTGAAATATCGATGAGTTCAAACTGTTTTTTGCTAGTAATTTTAATTTTGTCGCTTTTTGGTTTCATCCCGTTAGAAATAATGATTAGTTAATTATTAACCATATTTACAATCGGATTTATAAAATGAATATTTTAGAATAACGTGCTATGTACTATTTCTAACGGGATGAATCCCAGTTAGAAATCCACGATTTCTAACAAAAAAATAAAACCACGCCTAAATAGGTGTACGTGGCTTGATTTCTAAACCGTTTTGTGACCGGTTGTACTCGTATTCATATCTTTACTTAATTATAGCACCTTTTTATTTCCTTGTCAAGTTTATTCTACCTTTTATTCAAAAAAAGAGGCGCGCTCGCCTCTTTTTATAAACTGTTACTTGTTACATGCTTCATGATACATGATACATGATTGTGGATCTTCACTTTTTTCCAATCTGCTTGTGCATATAAATAATTGCATAAACCATAAATACCGCGCTGAGCATTCCAAGCAATACTTTTAAGGTCATAAATGTAGAATCACCAAAGCATCCAAGATTTTTGTGCATCCTAGAATTGACGTACATCATATTTGGATAATCTGGCTGAATGAAATTACCCTGCCCCACTCCGCCCATCATAACCGAACCGTAAGATTTTGTGACGTTGCCAGAAACATCAGTTCCTTGACCATTGATAACCTGATTGTTACCCGATGGATAATCAAACGCTGAGGAACCCATCATATAAGGAGATGCTTGTAACTTAAACAAATTGTGATCGTTCGTATAGACCTTTAAAATCATTGCGCTGCCAAAAAACGCTACGACCATAAGTATTCCAAGTAATATCCAAGTTGTTTTTGTAAACATGTTTGTTAAGTCCGTTAGAGATCGTTAAACCTAATCGTTAATAATCTTCTAACAGTGATTAATAATTTAATTTATATTTCTATCGTTAGAGAATATTTTTTTGAGCCCTTGCAATCTCTAATGGACTGAAGTTAATTTTCGATTTTATTTAGCTACATTATACGGGCAACCAGTTTTTGCGGCAAGATCAGCAAACTGCACGACCCCCTCGCTTCTTTCCCCATTTGCGAAAATCCAAGTCGGATAGCCTTTGATGCCGAGATCCGTACAGAGCTTCTCATTATCCGGACATTCCACGTAAGTGATTTTTTTAAACGCTGTTCCAAACATATCTTTTTGCTGCTTGCAAAAGTGGCACCATTCAGCGCCGTACATTGTCGCGCCTTTTTGAGTCAAACAAACCGCAAGTTCTTCTGCGGATTTCTGCGGACTTTTTTTGCTGTAGTCTGCTTTAAACAGCATTACTCCCAGACCCACGACGATTAAAAACAATACAACGTAACCTATTATTTTTTTTACTAAATTATTCATCGATTTTATTATTTAAGCTCATAGCTTTAAGCTAACAGCTTGAGTTAATTATTAACAAATGTATTGTTCGAAGTGAGGGAATCTTACGACCGAATCGAGAACTTCCCTGCCTGACGGCAGACAGGTCGACTCCGACTCGTCTGACGAGTCTCCACTCGAAGAATAAATTCTTATTACTTTTTCCCTGCCTACCGCAGGCAGGCTTATTACTTTTTACCTTTTCTACTCCTTACAGCAATCAACCAATTTATTGACGATGTCTTCCATGGTCCAAGGCTGACTGGTTCCTTTGTCTTTGCTGTTCACTTGATTGTCATCGATTTTTTTCACGCCAGATAAATCGATTAGTTTCAGTCTTATCCCCCAAAACATGCCATATAACTTATAGGAATAGTCAAACATCTTTTTGGCTTCGTCGTGCTTGCCATCACCTTGCAACTTGGTCCCGACTTCAAGTACTCGCATAGACGCGGCGAGTAGGTGCTTGGAAATGCACCAAGTCTCGCCTTCATGCTTTTCTATCATCCTACCTAATAAATCCTTGCGGATACTGCGGGCTTCCTCGAGAAAAGTATAATATTCATCCTTTCCTGTTTTTTTGGCGGTAAAAAAGAAATGTTCTTCCAGGCTGACCAAATTCATAATCGCGATGCTTAAATCTTCCTCAAGCGATAAATCATAAGTCCCAGATTCTTTGAGTTTATTGATTTTACTGACTAAATCTTGAAAATTATTTTCAGACATATATATTATCTCCTACTTATATAAATAGCATAATCAAAGCTCCAAGTAAAACCATGGCAACGCCTGAAGCGTATTTCATCCATGGTCGCTCTTCTTTCTGCCAGGCTTGCACCTTTTCATGCAAAATGCGATTGCTCGACAAAAGAAGGATCACGATCAATGGAGATACAAAAATAAAATTATAAATAACCAGATATCCCAGGCCTTGCAAAAATGTTTCTCTTTGATGAAGCAAGCCTAAAATCATAAGGTAAGGACCGCCAGTGCACGGAAACTCCGTGATGGCCACCAATCCACCCAAAACAAGCACAGCTGGTATTGTCGCTTTCTGCATAAGATTGGCGATTGGTTTGCGCGCGAATGCTGGAATCTTGAATTTCACAGGAAACTCCGGGTAAATTTCATTGATTAGATTCACAGAACCAAAAAGAATCAAAATATATGCACCAATTTTTGCGATCAAGTTTGGAGTATTGAAAACTGTAAAAACCTTCAGAAGTCCAATACCGATAAAAATATAAACCAAAAATATACCGATGATATAAAAAATTCCTGTCTTGATAATATCCTTACGCCCTCTGCCTAAGGAAAAGAGAAAAGCTACTGTGATAAGCAGTACGGAAAAGGCACAGGGATTAATGCTATCAATAAGCGCGGCGACCACCACCACAGGCAAAATCCATTTCCCCTGTCTGGTCATTTCAACCAGCCAGTTAGAAGCCTGCGTAGATCCGCGAAAAAACCAAACCACGCCAACAATAACAACTGCCAGAATGATTAAAATAATTAATTGCTTGGTGTTTTTATAATTTTCCATATTTTGGGTTTCCAAACGTTTTCATTACGTAGTGGCATTCTACCAGAAAATAAGAAAAAATTAAAGACCCCCAACTATTCAATCGGGGGTCTTAAAAACTCGTGCGGATTAAGCCAGGATGGAATCCTTAGCAGCTTTTGCAACTCGGAACTTCACAACAGTCTTGGCAGCAATTTTGATTGACTCGCCAGTGGCTGGATTGCGACCCATGCGGGCATCTCGGTGCTTCTTGAGAAGCTTTCCCAAACCTGGAATAGTGAATTCACCTGATCCTTTGGTCTCGTTATAAGCGAGGGTAACCAAAGCATCAATCATCTCCGCAACTTCTTTGCGGGTTTTGCTGGTCTTTTCAGCCAGCGCATTGAGCACTTCAGATTTTGTCATGCCTTTTGCCATATAATTTGTGCCTTCCTTTACCGCTTTTTGGCTTAAATCCTTAATTTTTTAAGGTTTTTCGCCAAGCGGCATTTTTGTTACTATTAATAAATTTGCTAATTACTTAACAAATATAGCAAAACCTCAAGATTTATGCAAGTTTTGTCAAGGATTTCATAAAAGGGAATAGGGTTTAGTGTATAGGGTATAGTCACTGGACTTAATCCTTAAAATTTTCACCCCGTTAGAAATTACACATAGTTTGTTAAGTTTAAGGGTTATAATCAATATCTATAAACCTATTGCTCATTTAATATAAAAGAATGAATTATTTCTAACGGGGTATACTTGATATAATCACAGGTTTTTGGTATAAAGATAAGAACACCCGTGCTTTTGCGGGATTCGTGAAGGAGGATAGTACACATGTCAGACACACGAGTTTTTGACGCAGTGCCTACGCAGGCCGAAGCAACGGAACACGCTCCGTTCATCCTCGAGGCGTGGGAAACCGCCGATGAGGCTGCGGAAGAGATCCGCGCCAAATTCCAGCACTACGCGACCACATCGCCCGTCGACAAGGCGAGGCTTGATCTCGTGGCTCTGCTCTTGGGCAAGGTCACACTCAACGACGCGTCGCCCGACAGCGAGCCGCCGAACCTGAACACGTGGAACGGGTTGGAACATCTGCTCGATCACTTCATACGCCTGCACATCCACTCGCACGCCATGGCCGAACTGCAGCAGGTCGACAACGACACGACCGTCACGGCCGCGCAGTAGACCGGAGGAATGACAATGGCACATAACCCCGAAGAAGACGACGACGCTCCGGTCAACGACCAAGCGGTCGTGGACTCGGTAGTCAAGGCCGCGATAGAAATCTACCGCAACGGCGGCGAAATCACGCTCGAAGGCGTTGCCTCGAGCTTGCGCGAACGCGTTCGCGCCGGCGTTGAAGACGCCCTCGTGGGCAGACCGTTGGCCGGTAACCACGGCAGCTTCGTCAGCACCGTGCGCCCGCAGCTCATGCCGAAAAGCGGATTCGGCTGCGGAAGCCAGAACCCGTCCGGCTCAGGCAACATCTAGGATTCAGGCGCGCCGTCTGATCCACACCTTTGGTCCCCCACCAGAGGTTTTTTTTGTTCTCAATAAATGAAGTGTTGTTATATAATAACAACTATTAGACTTGCAACAATCCGCCGTAGTTCCGATTTTTCGGAACGAAGGCGGATGAAAATGTTTTTGTAACAATCCTAATTATGTCCTATTGCCTTCTATGCTAACATACTAGCATGCTAGTATGTTATAAAATAACCTTTTTTGTAACTTTAGCGGAGAGTTTCCTGGTTTGCAACAACCTCGACCGTTTTATCTGTCAGGATTTTGATGTTTACCCATATACCAGAAAGCCTCGACCGTAACGTCGAGGATGAATAGCTTTCGGTACAGGGTTCCGCTCCACGGCGGAATCTTAAACAAAAATAAGCTACGGTCGTGAGGCTGTGGAGCTTCACAATTTTTACATTAATATCTAATTCATCTTCACACTGCCGTCTTTTGTCATCAGCTGAATATCAATTAAAGAAAACTTTTCCATAGTTCCATCAATCGTCACTGCCACATCTTTTCCAACCAAAGAGCTGAAATCGCGAGAGGTTCTAAGATAAATTACTCTGTCTGAATTCAAAAGCTCCAGCATAAGATTCCCACGCGTAGAGTCGTTTGAGACTTTCAAAGTCCCTTCCAGTACATTGCCTTTTACCTGCTCTTGATCTGATTTTTGCTCCTCTGAAGTATTATTTTCCGGAGACTTTGCGTCTTCCTTATCACCTCGGTTGAAAACCATAATCCCAGCCACGACTAGGATCACAATTACCACAATGCCAACAATCATTTTTTTATTCATAAACTTTAATTAATTCTACCTTAATAATAAGCCAATTAAATTTTCAAATCAACCCAGGATATCAACTTCGATAATAGTTTTGTTTTTTGCATAAAATAAATTAAATTAACAATAACCTTTAATCTATGCGTAAATTTATTATTAACAAAACAATTAATTAAAAACAATCGAAGTTGTATTCCTGGGTCAACCCTTGCCAAGAACCTTTGCCTGTGATATTTTATAAGGTCTCTCAAGGAGGACGCATGAGAAGAATGACCAAAGGGCTAGAATGGTTCCTGTCCCACTCAGTGTTGTTTTCGAGCGTAATGACAGTTGCGTCGTATTTCACCAGCCGTCTGTTCAGCACGCCTCTTGGAAGGTTTGACGCTGAATATGTGGCCTTTTGCCTCGGCAGCTTCACTCTCTTCCATTCGTTGGTTGGCAACCAACTCTTTGATGGTCGGGTGAAGAAAATCGAAATCCTGCGCATTGCCATACTCAGGCGCGATCTTGCTACCTTCCTCGCCTACCGGGACAACAGGATTGAGCCAGCACTCCTGAATTGGTTGCGCTCGCTTTCAATCGTGATCATCTGCGGGACGATGATCGCCCCATTTGAGAATCACTGGCTGGGATTGCCTTTTGTCTGGGGGGTGCTCTATATCATTGCATCGTTCTGGGGCACTGTCATCGAGCTCGACGACCCATTCAACGGCAAGTGGAATCTGATCGTCCCTGACGAAACATGGATGACAGAGAGCCCAAGGACTTTCTTCTCTTCACCGGATGGCAAAAAGACGCCCAACTTGAGCGTGTAAATACCCCCTCCGGTTTTTTTGTTCTCCTTAAAAGTAGTGTTGTTGCTTAAGCAACAACAACCAGACTCGTAACAATCCGCCATAGTTCCGATTTATCGGAACGTAGGCGGATAAAATTGTTTAACAACACAACAACCCCGACCTTTTTACGCGCCTGCGGTGAGCTTATCGAATCCGTCAGGATAAAAGTCTGGTAAATTAAAATGCCTTTGAATATAAACCCCGATCACAGTCCGGTTGTAAATAATTTCAAACTAAACATAAAGTTATTACTAATTTTTGTCCGGTCGGACAAAAATTAGTAATAACAAATAGCCCCTTACCTACTAATTTAGTTCGGAATTTATCTTGTAAATCCTCTAGCCTAGATTCCCAAAGCTTCTGCTGCGAATTTTGTATAATGGCTATTTTTCAAAAAAATTTACTCAACTCTTATTTTATCATTAGCTAATGAATTAAAGATGCTATCAATATCTTTTGTTGCTATTTCAATTGTTTTGTCAGGAGGACCAGGTGAATAAATAAACTTTTCGCATTTATAAATTTCCGGATCAATAATTATCCCGATATCTTTAGGATATCCAAAAGGAATAGCGCAATATGGCTGACAACCCGTTTGCGCTGTTAACTCATCTTGAGAAGCAACAGAAATTTTAGCGCCAATTATTTGTTTTAATTTATCGAAATCAGCTCGCTTGCCTTGTAAACTAACAAACATATAGTATTTGCCGTTTTTTGCCTTAAGAAATAAATTCTTGCTTTCTGTACCTGTAAGACCAAACTCTTTTCTAACTTTTTCAGCAGTTTCATAGCTAAGAACTGGCTCAGATAAACACTCTTTATATTCAATGTTTAAATCCATTAATAGTTTAATATTTGATTCGTATAAATCTTGGATGGTCATTTTATTAGTTTTAAAATCTTATTAAAATAAATTTAAGCACTTGATTTAATATATATTTAAATATATACTTAAAATCACTATGAAGCAAATAATCCTCATAACATCAACCAGCCGTCAACGTACCTTAAGATTCACCTTGAGGTTATTTGCTAATGATCGTTTTTAACTTTCCGTTAAACCAACTTTATCAAACGGCCTCAATTGTGAGGTCGTTTTTCATTGGGGGTTGTAATGAAAAATCGATGGCCTTTCCGGCGACTTGGTCGGGGTAAAACAAAACGGCTAAATCAATTACTAGTTAGACTGGGACAAAAACCAGTCAAGGATGGCTGCTTTGAAGATCTCAACCTTGCGATATCATGGGAGCGGACATTGCGAAGGTTAAGGAGAAAAGCAAAAGCTCAAATTGCAAAGAACCAGAAAAAAGAGAAAGGAGGAAAACAACATTCCAAACGGTTAAGATAGTGTCCGCTAGGCACTTATTTTGCCAAGACCACACTTATATCTACAGATATTGTGTGGTCTTTTCTTGTTAGAAATTACAAATTTTATTTCGCAAATCCACCAGCCTGGATCCCCCAAAGCTTCTGATAAATTCCTTTTTTGACTTTCAAAAGTTCAGAGTGCTGGCCTTCTTCTTTTATCTTCCCGTCTTCAATCACGAAAATTCTATCCATTTTCATAATAGTAGACAGCCGATGCGCAATCACAAGTGTTGTTCGATCTTTCATGAGGTTCAGAAGCGCATCCTGAATCAATGTTTCTGATTCAGAATCCAGTGAACTAGTCGCTTCATCCAAAACCAATATCAACGCATTTTTCAGAATTGCCCTGGCAATAGCCACGCGCTGGCGCTCTCCGCCGGATAATTTAATCCCTCGCTCCCCTACAAATGTGTTATAACCATCTTTAAGTTGCGTTATAAACTCATGACAATGAGCTAATTTAGAAGCATTTATTACTTCCTCTCTTGATGCAGTCGGTCGAGCATAAGCAATGTTGTCATACAAAGACCGATGGAATAAAATCGTTTCTTGCGGAACAAGAACTAGATTATCCCGCAAACTTTCTTGGGTCACCGCGGATATGTCCTGATTATCAATGGTGATCTTTCCTTCAGTAAGATCAAATAATCGAAGCAGTAATTTTACAATTGTGGTTTTCCCGCCGCCTGATGGTCCAACCAAAGCAACCTTTTCTCCAGATCTAACAGAAAGATTAAAATCTGACAGCACCTCTCTTCCCCCAGAGTATTGAAATTTGATGTTTTGGAAATCAATTACTCCGGCTGTGACTGAAAGTTTCGAAGCATTGGGTTTATCTGTCACTTCATGAGGAGTCAAAAATATTTCTGTCATTTCCGATGCGTCAGCTAATCGTTCGTAAATATCTCGGATGTAGCGACCTAAATCCCAAATATCAGAAAATACCTGAACCATAAATGTCTGAACAAGCACAATATCACCAACTGTAATCTCTCCTTGCTTCAAAAGCTTCACAGAATAATACATTAGAAAAAATTCTAAACCAACCATTAAAATTGATTGAGCACCTTCATTAATTTGGTTGATATCCCAGCTTAATTTTCGCTTCCTAAAAAGTATCTGAGTTAAATTTTTGAGAGAACTTAATTCTTTTTTGATCCCTCCAAACATTTTTATATTGCTATTGTTGACCACGGTATCAGCCAAAAAACCGCTGACTGTTGAATCAGCCTCAGATACAGCCAAATCATATTTAAGTTTAAAACGCGCGAAAAAGAAGGCAGAAAAAACAAAAATTATCGCCCACCCAACCATGACAGCACCAACAATTGGATTGAGAAAAATAAACACACATACGACAATCAAAACTCGAATAAATATCCTACCAATATGAAAAAGAACCTTATCCATAATATCCTCAAAAGACCTCTCAAATCGTCCAATTCTTTTGACTAAACTGCCGGCAAAACTATTTGTGAAAAAATTAAATGAATGATCCTGCAGATAACTATAGCAGGAATTGATTAAATCTGATTTCACCCGTGGCTGAAAATAGTTTACAGAAAAAATTGCTATCCGCCATAAAATCACATTTATTAAACTTAAACCTAAAATCAGCCACACATAAGACAAGGCAGACGACAAATCAAACTCTGGGCTTGAGATAAAATTAATAAGTTTTTTATAAACAAAAGGATAATACGAGTTCACGAACACAGTCATTATCGTGGCAGTAACCAAACCGAAAAGCACCCATGGATACTTGGACATATGCTGCCAATAAATTTTCAGAGTATCTTTTGTGCGAAATTTCATACAATTTTAAACAAGCCTTTACGGGCTTCTTTATAGAGAGACGGGATAACGGCCGTTTTGTTTCAAAAAAACAAAAAACACTAGCCAACAGCTAATGATCCTTGGCAGGGGTTGTAGGAATCGAACCCACATCTTTCCTTTTGGAGAGGAACATACTACCATTGTACTAAACCCCCATGCCCGCCTGCGGCGGGAAGTACGAATTTCTAATTTCTAATTTCGAATCAATATTTAATTAAAAAACTGAATCAAAATTCAAAATTAAATATTTTACTTAGTCTCTTTATGTTCTGTATGCTTCTTGCACCACTTGCAATGCTTTTTCATCACTAACCGGTTGGGATTAAGCTTCTTGTTCTTTTTGCTGTGGTAGTTAATGTGGTGACAGACAGTACATTCCATTGAAATCAAATTATCTTGTGACATATATTTAAGTTAAATGTTAAAAGTAAAAAGTTAAAAGATACATCGACATATATCATTTTCTAAAACTTACTAAACTCTAAAAAACTAACTTGTTGTTGTTTCCTTCCAATAAACCCCCAAACGAGGATGCTTAAAAAATTTAACCCGCGCCCGCCTGCCATGACAGGCATGTCGGGCAGGCAACGCGACGGCGTGAGCGAGTAAGTCGTAAATTCAGCAGAATTTAACGACTGGTAAATTTTTAATCATCCGAGCGCAAACTTTTTTCTATAACCCCTCAAGCGAGGTGGTTTGTAAAATTAACCCGCGCAGGACGACGGTCAGAGCGAGTAGTCCAAAAAATCAGCAGATTTTTATGGACGGTAATTTTACAAACTTCCGAGCGAAACACTGGAGCCGTTGCGCGGAATTGAACCGCGGACCTACTCCTTACCATGGAGTTGCTCTACCAACTGAGCTACAACGGCAGATTCAGGCTTTTCATAATATAACAAAAAAGACGCAAAAAATCAAGACAGCGTCTTATAGATTGAAAGATTATTTTGCTATCGGCAAAGTGAAATAAAAAGTTGTGCCTTCTCCCAGCTTAGAATCAAACCATATTTTACCGCCAGAACCTTCAATAAATGAACGGGTAATAAACAAACCCAGTCCTGTTCCTGTGCTTTCGAAAGACAATACATTTGTGCCGCGAAAAAACTTATCAAAAATATGCTTTTGTTCGTTCTTTGGAATCCCTACCCCTGTATCAGAAATTGTCCCGAGGACATGCTTGTCTTTAACTTTTACATCTATTCCGATTTTTCCCCCTGGATTCGTATAAGTAATAGCATTGGATAATAAATTCCCCAAAGCCTGTTTTATCTTATTTACCTCAGTAATAACAAAGGGGAAAGGCTCCTGCTCGGTCACAAAAGTGACTTGGAGTTTCTTTTGGGCAATTTGTTTTTGTTTGTCTTTTATCAATCCGCGGATCACCATCACAAGGTCAGTTGGCTGCAGATACAACTTTTGCTCCCCTTGGTCTATTCTGGAAACCTCCAGCAAATCATTAACAAGCGCAATCATTCGTTCATTAGAAAAATTAATCTTTTCCAAATAGTCTCTTTGCTTTTTTGAAAAATTTCCAGCATCTGATTTTTGCAACAATTCTAAAAGCCACTTGATACCAGAAAGCGGAGTGCGTAGCTGATGGGAGGACAAGGTCATAAAATCATCCTGGATTTTTCTTTTTGAAAGTTTCTTTAAATTATTTTTAAACATAGATATTTTTTACTTGGACTGAACTGGAATTAATGCGTAAAAAACCGAACCCTTCCCAACCTCGCTAAATACCCCCACTTTCCCATCATGAGCCTCTACCACGCCTTTTGAGATTACCAGTCCGAGCCCTGTGCCTTTTTTTTCTGACATTGCTGATTGTTCTAATTGTGTAAACTTGTTAAAAAGCTTAGCCATTTGATCTTCTGGAATTCCCATGCCACTGTCAACAACAGCAATCACTATCTGATCCGACTCAAAAGTTATTTCTTTCATCCCCGGCCAAATCATCCCAAGCGTTGCCACTTTATTGCTTAGAGTCTCACCTTTTTTCCCGATGAACGCGCAGACATCAATTTTACCGCCTGACTTGGTAAATTTAATGGCATTGGAAATAAAATTATTATACACTTGCCCAATTTTATTTTCATCCAGCGAAACTGCGCTTGATAAATCGCCTAGCTTTTCTTGCAAAGTCAGTTTATTTTCCTGCGCCAATGAGGCAAAGGATTGAACTTTAGATTGAACCAGTTTTCCTAAATCCGTATCTTTGCGCAAGACTTGGAATTTTCCTGCTTCCAACTTAGCCACATCTAACAGATCATTAACCAAATCAAGCATAGAAGTGGAATTGTTCACGATTAAATCAATAAAATCCTGATATTTTTTCTGTTCATTTTTGATTTTATCCTCTCTGAGTAGATTCGCGATAGAACGAATGCCAGTCAACGGACTGCGTAATTCATGTACCATCATGGAAGTGAAATCATCACGCATTTTTTCGATTGCCTTTTCTTTGGTAATATCATGCAATAAAACCACAGCTCCCATCGGTTGATTTTCACTATCTTTTACTGGAGTAATTAAAACCCGCAAAGTTCTGGCACCAATACCAATTTGTTCCACCACTTCTAGTTGATCTTGCTTGATCGCCTCCTCAATCTTTGTCCGAAGATCCATTTTGCTTGATAAGGCATCTAACACATCAAATATATTCGCTTGTTTGTTTGTAATACCTAGCATTTCTTTTGTCGCTGGGTTGATGACTAAAAGCCTGTTTTTCATATCCACCATCAAGACACCGTCTGCCATCGACTCAACCATTGAATTGAGTTTGCCTTTTTCTTGATTCAAAATATTTTCCAGTTTAGAAACCGCGGTAGAGGCCTGATTCATGATGGTGTAAAGAATAGTCATCTCATCTTCCTTATACAGACCGGGCTTAAGCGAGGAAACATTGAGAATTCCAACAACACGATTATTTATCACAACTGGGATATTAAAAAATGATTGTGGATCGCCTTTGATTGATTCATCTGTGATGGTTCCTGAAATGCTCTCATCGAGCTCGTCTTTTTTTATCTGTATACCAACCAGTGCTTCAAAGGATTGAAGAAGCCTATTCTTAACATCTTCGATAAATTTCTTACTTACTGTTTCTTCTATAATACAGTGAAAAATTGTCTTTCCTTCGTCTGATAAAAGAATGTACGAAACTGTAGAATATGGGAGAAGTCTTTGGAGTGAACTTGTAATCACATCCACAATTTTTTGCACATTCAAAGAATAGCCAATGCGCTCTGCCAGTTCTTTCAAAATGGAAACTTCGTACATTCGACGCTGCATTTCGGTCTCTTTTGTGGAGAGGTTTTTGGTAATTTTTCTGTTTTGCAACCAAATAAAAACAACGACCACGGTCGCGTAAATCGCCAAAGCAAATAAAATATTATAGGTTACTTTTATTTCCACCATGAGAATTTTTGTTTTAGAAAACCGTTTTCTAAATTATCATTTTGTCGCGCTTGCGAGCTTCAAATAACCGAAAAACAGCAAAAACAAACCAATCACATCTAATATATCTTGGACCATTCCCACCAAAACTGAATCTTGGATTATTTGGAAGTTCAGCAGACCTTTTTCGATAACTGCGATTGTCACAAACAACATACCAATCCCAATATACCTAATAGCAGTTCCGATCAACCCCCCATAAAGCTTTGTCGATGTCCAAAGGTTGTAATATACCCCCAAGGCAATTACCAAAACAAAGGCATGAATTATATAGATATCATATTGCGAATCAATTCCGAACATGTTTTTTTATTTAATTGATATGTTAATTGAAGGATACTTTGCAAAAACCGGATTTAAAATATTCTTCACAATCTGCCCAGATAATGCAATATACTCGTCTATCAGCTTCTGCAAGACCTCTTCAGGGTTGCCATCTATAGCCTCCACTTGCCCGCTACTTGTCAATTTTAAACCCGGCACATTTTTTGCCTTCATAATTACGATATCTGGACCCAGAACGACCGTTTGTTTAGAAATGATATCGTTGATTAAATTTTTATACTCTGAAATTTCTGCCATTTTTTTATCTTACAATTAAAAATTAAACCGCTGGACCGGCATTCTTGCGCTCCAACACTGTTTTGACTTTATTAACAAGGTCTTCCAACCGATAATTTGCTTTAACAAGATAGTCCATTGCCCCAAGAGTTAGGGCGTCAGAAATTTTGTCATAATCAGAGAGATTGGTCAGGATGACTACTGGAATATCTTTTGTCTGCTCGCCCTCTTTCAACTGCTTAAGTGCTCCGATACCATCTAACCTAGGCATGACCAGATCCAAAAGGATTAAATCCGGCTTTTCTACCTGTGCTTTTTCCACACCCTCAACCCCGTCTTTTGCCCCGACAATATTGAATCCCTCAGATTTCAATTCTTCAGAAAGCGCAGTCAAAAGAATTTCTTCGTCTTCGACGATTAAAATTTTAGTATTTTTGTTGTCCATATTCTTTTTATTTGTTAATTTATTTCTTAAAACTCTATAATTACTAAATATATTATAGCATAAAATTCAAAAGAAAGCCAATCCAGCTAATGACTGATCTGAAATGTTTCTCGTGGAATGCGAAATTTTTCCGCAATAGAAGCATTCGGACCGGATGTTTTTACAAAAATAATATTATAATCATCCACAAATACTGGAGACCAAGCCTTGTCTTCAAGCAACGAGATTAAGAAGCTTTGAGCCCACGGAGTCATGTCTAATCGATAAAAAAATACTGTCTGGAATAAATACTTTTCATCCATTTCCTTCCAAACTTCTTTATTCTCTTGCATTGGTATATAAGTATTTTGGAAAAAACCTGAAGGATAGACTTCCGGACGATTGTCAACAAACACCCGCTCTCTAGGGTAGAGATGATAAATCAAATAACCGCCGATGTCGTAGTTATTCATAATCGGACCCTTCAGTCCGTTTGATTTATAAAACTCAGCAGCCAAATTTACCCCCTGCTCAAGACCAGCGCCAAAAGATCGGTGTTGCCAGAAAGGAACATTAATTAAAAAAAACGAAAAAATTAAGACAAAATAAGTTAAAAAATAATTTTCTTTTTCCACGCCTTCGATATGTCTGACTTTTGGTTTCAGCCAAAAACAAGTCAGCGGGATTGCAAAGTAAGCAAACAGTGTAAAATTTCTAACCATCAAAAACCCGATCAAAGAAAAAAATACAGAAAAAATGAAAAAAGGCAAATTAAATTTAATCTGGTGGAGCTTTCTTTCCCAAACAAACAATAATAAACTAATAAAAAGAACTGATAATCCAATCAAAAAATACCTTGAAGCTGGATAAGGAATAATTCTGGACAAAAAATAGACCGATTGATTTTCGACAATTCGATAACCATAGTCTTGAAAAATATTCAGAGGGGCTTGTAATCCTTTGAAGAAAAAAGGGTTAATTAAGCTGCCAATAAAAACTAGGACTAAACTCCAAATAAAAAATTTAACTTTAGCAAAAAATTCAGCATCTTTGCGCTTTAAATATTTAACAATACTTGAAATGAAAAATGCGCCGATAATTCCAAACCCAAAGACAAAATAAATATGAAGATTTACCCAGAGTACTGAGCTTAAAAAAACCAAAAACAAATACTTCCAATTTATTTTTCCGGTCCAAACCCGGTAAGATAGCCAAAAAATAATTCCGGCAAACAAATAGCTAAATGCTTCCGGACGGACTTCTGCCCGCACTGCCAAAAGCGGGATAAATATTATACTTACAAAACCGGCGGTCTTCACCCCTGCCTCACGCCTCGCCACATCAAAAAACAACAAAAAAGTTAAAATTCCAATCATTGAATAAAACCACGATAAACCAGCAAAAGAAAAAAGTTTATAAACAAGATAAAATATCACCCCACTCCCCCAGTGATGATTCACAAAAGGAAAATCTGGGTATGTATAGGAATAAAAATTTGTGGCGAGTATTTTGTGTTGGGTGATAAAAAGTTCGCCGTTTATAATATGGCGTCCCAAATCTGCAGCTGGCAAGTTTATTTTCTGCAACAAAATCGCGCCAAGGAAAATTACTAAGCCTAAGACAATAATGATTTTTGTGTTTCTTTCAGACATCTGTTTAAAATTTTATTTCTTCTTGATTCCCCACGAAAGTATATTTATCCCCTTCAACCAATATCGCTTGGTCATCAGTAAGAACTTTAACAGGATATCGTGTCCATTTCATTTTCTCTTGTAATAAGTCTTTATATTCTGGTTTATAATGTCCAGATATTAAAAACGGGATCAAATTCATACCAACGAAGTCTTTAACGCCATAATAATTATATTTATCCGGATGATTCCAAGTTACCATTTCAATACTCGGACAGGCAACACAAACCCCAGCACTTGCGCCTGAATAGACAACGCCCTTAGATAATAATTCTCTGATAACCTTATCAAATCCACTCTCTCTAATTGACTTTATTAAATAATAAGTATTACCACCCTCAAGGAATACCAACTCAAAATCCCGAAGTTTATCTAATAATTCAGTCCCCTTGTTTTTATAATCATCCAAATCAATCTCTTCAAAATCCATTCTTTGTTCAGAAAAAAACTTTTTGTCTCTTTCCAAATAAGTTTTATCAACCACGCCTTTTGAAGCAGTGGTAATAAAGGCCATTTTAAAATTTAAAAAAGACCGACCGAAAATATTTAGTTGGTTTTTCATTAAAAACCTTACACTGGATAATAATAACATTCTTTTCATGTCTTTATGATAACAAAAAAAATTGTCTTGTGATAGGCTGGTGTGATAAAGGTGGTCGTTATCATCCCCGTCTCATTTAAAAATCCCAAAATAATCAGCAAATTAAACACATAAAGTTATTACTAATTTTTGTCCGGTCGGACAAAAATTAGTAATAACTTAAAAGTACCGCGTTCTTCATTCGAATCATCAAAACAAAAAAATTATCACAGAGGTGATAAATTTTTTATGGTGGGCAGGAAAGGGATTCTCATTCGCCGTCTAAAGTGGCTCTTTACAGGGTTGCGCTAAAATGTCCACAGGACATTTTATCGACGTTCGACTTCATCTCGAGATTCGTCTCACTTCAACCCGTTCGAATCCTTTCATAAAAAAACATCACGATGGTGATGATTTTTTATGGTGAGAAAGCGCTTACTACCCCGAACTTCCCTATTGAAAAATACCATTTTATCTTATATTGTTATAATATAGATAAAGAGATTAAAAGGATAGGGGTAAATAGCGACAAACAACCCATTAAGGCTTAATTATGAAAAAAGAAGAAAACAAGCTAACTTCGGCAGATAAAGAAAAGTCTGACGAAAGAATGCGGGAAGTCATCAGAAAGGTGTCTCAGGATTTTGATGTTGGTGAAGGGGTAGAGGTTATTCTTGGTTCCAAAGACGGATCAGATAAGCCGAAGACGATCAGTCATTTCTTTACTTCAAGAGTTCCAAAATTACAGATAAAATCAAGAAATATGCAAAAAACGCTTGAAGTTGAAATGTCCTCGGTTGAAGAGGAAAACCAATCCTTACTCCATTTTTTGTTTAAGAAATCTAAAAACTAAAATTCCGGTTCTAAATACCGATATCCCTTAAATACCATTAAATTAACAACAGCCCTTTTAGGGCTTGTTTTTATAAAAGCCTGTCGGGATTTTCCGCGTTTTTCCACGATTAAAGTTGACACTCTCATTGCCCATTTTCCCATCATTTACCAGTAAATAAGAAAGGTAGATTACCTCCTCATTTTTCGCGCATTTTCGCCGATTTTATGAAAACAAATTCCCAAACTTCGCAGATTTTCGCTGATTTTTGACAGATAAACAATTCCCGATATTTTCCCCTATTTTCCCCTATTTTTGTATACGCCCAATACCCGGAGTTTTCCGATATTTTCCGATATTTTTACTTTACCCCAAAGTTCTCCGATTTTCTCCTATTTTACCTTAAAAAATTGATTGCTTCATCGGTCTTGCCAAACTCGGTATGGAGTAGCGCTGGATTAGGTATTATGCCTATCCGCCATAAATCAAGCCGATCTGCGTCCCAACACGTTTGTGTCGTAATATCTTGGCTCTTAGCGCGTGAATTGCTGTGATCCCGGCAAGCAATAGTCAATTGCTCCATTTGGCCGGCCGTAAGTGTTATGGTCTCACTATCATATAATTCTTTGGCGTAGGCGGCCGCTCTGGCTCCGTGTTCTGGATCAAGTAATTCGTCCTCTCTCTTGGCGTCGTGGATATATGCAAAAAGACCAACAACTTCCTTGTCGGCTCCTGTATGCTCTGCCAAAAAAGCCCCGATCTTGGCAACCCTGTCCCAATGCCTTATTCCGTGGTCGCCTTTAAGATCCAACTTAAATTGGCTCTTTATTAAATTGAAAAAATCTTTATTCACAGTTTATTGTTTCTTGTATTTTTGCATTCAGTTTTTTATTTCGTCAAATTTGAACACTTCGGTTATAGCAAAAGAAACATAAGGCGGAATATCTTTTTTACCCTTAAAATAATAATAGGCGGTAAGATAGTAAATTCCGTCCTTTTCAATATACCAGATATTAACGTCTTTGGGGTCTACACCACCTAATTCTTCATATTGTCGGTGTAATAATCCGGCCGCCTTTTCAAACTCTATTTTTTTCTCTTGACTAAACCTTTCGTAATTATTCGGGAGACCATATAAATTTTTAAGATTTGATAAAATCTCTGTTTTCATTCCTGTAAGCGGTATGCACCACAATAAAACTTTTTTTGCAAGAAGTTGAGCCTTAAAATTTACTAACCTTTTGGTTTCCCCTTGTAAAAAGACCAATTGGTTCTTTGGCATTAAATCAAAGTCTACAACTCCAAAATAGTTGTCCTGCTCAAAATTCAAACACAGGTGTTCTTGTCCGAGATAGGCGTGATTAACCGCCCAAAGTTCCATATTATTATCAAATTCGTCTGGAGCTACCCTTGCCCGACCTTCAAACGTTTTCTTGATTGAGTTTATATCAACTTCTCTGCCAATGGTATCAATCCCATATTTGATTATTTCCCAATATCCTACGGTTTGACCTTGTTGATCCATATTTATTTTTTAATTTGTTCTTATTTGCGGGATCCTAACCTCCACCAAATGACGCCTCCTAAAATTAGAAGGAACGTAACAATTAGCCCACCACCGTTTTGGAGACTAAAAGCGATAGACATAAGAACCAACAACCAATAAAGCAACCAGCCTTTGGATTTGAACATATTTATACCTTTCTGCCGGCTCGGATAACACAAAACCCTACGCCAGCTAGGTCTTGCGACCCCATACCCCTTTCGGGATACGGCCTATGACAGGAAGCTGATCGTAGGGATCAGTATCTGTCATAGGACTTTATGCCATACCTTACAGCGGGAAATCGCCAAATTACTATAAGGGTTAGGCAGTTAAATTGTATCTACATTATACTTAATATAAATAAAAAATAAAAACGGCCTTTCCGCCGCTTTTCAAACTAATGAATACTAAATGCTATCTAAATCTTCTTTTTTACGACTTAACTCTCGTCTCTGTGATTCTCTTCCTTTAAAAAAAGAGAGTGCTATTCCGGTGACCACGGTAGCAATGGAAATAAATCCAGTGACCTGAAAGCCTGACAGAATCACTTTCATTGCAACGTATACAATCGCCAAAGCTATAATCGTTCCAAGGATTAAACCTAATTTAGAATCAATAAGATTAGACCAGATAACTCTATTCTCAATCTTCTGTCTATGTTTTGACTGTTGTTCAGTAAGTTGAAATATTCTTTCGGCGGCCGTTGGAAAAATTTTTTGATAATGCTCCAAAGTTTCTGGGTCAGGGAAAGGACCAGAGAAAAATTTCGCCTCTCTCTTAATAACTCGTTGGGGATTATTATTATTTTGCTGTTGTAAATTCTCGCTCATATTTTTTTACACCCTCATACATATCGTTTCCAACCATAGCAAAATCTATCTTTAAGGCTCTTAAATCAGCCTCTTGCTCCGTCGGACAATCGTTATAAACGTCATAACTTGCGCCAAAATCTCCAAGCCTAGCAATACCACTTAAAAATGACGGGTTGGAGAAAAGATAAAAAGATAGAGTTTTTTTGTGATTTCCCATAATATTTTTATTATATCATTATCCCAAAAAGAACACAAACATAGACACATATAAGCCTATTCCGAAAAAATTGATCCATACAATATATCATCTCGCTGAATTATTCCCGCCTCCTCCACGATTTTGTCTTTCAGCTTGCCTACGACTCTCCTCCCAAGAAAGTTTCTCTCTAATGGCTTTTATGTCCTTCGCTTCCAGCATTGCTAAAAAGTCTGGCAACTTATCAATACTTACAACGTCAATAAGGAAATACTCATTGCGTCCATTTCTATCTTTGTCTACATAGGCATAATTCACTTCTAATTGAAACGGTTCCGTTATTGGTTCTGTCTTTCTGGTGTCGTCGGCCATACTCGTGCGAAAAAAATTATCAAAAGAGTTCACAACGATAATCGGGTATGACACACGTCGTAAAACCTTATTACGTCTATTTGAATTTTCTGAAATAAAATCAGTCCGATTGCGATAATAAACCAAAGCATTAAGGTTCTGATTGATAGCTTTGTTCATCAGCTCATTATCTTCACTGCGACTTTTTTCAGAAGAAAATAACTTAGCAACGGATTGATCAGTAAAATAATGAAGTTCTTGGATATTGATATTGTGATTGGGGTGTTCCATTCCTGTATCAGCCATTATTTTTTCAGTGGCTCGTTCCTTATCCTTATTATCAAACCAAAAAACCGTCTTGCTGTTTATGTATTTACACTCAACAAAAAGGCGAATATTGAGCGTGCCTAGCCAGCTACTTATGAAAGCATTTACATCGTATGGTCTCTCGGCAATTATATCAATCTCGCGTGGTTTATCGGTAAAGTTATCACTATAATACGGACTTACAAGCACAGTCCATTTTTGATCACGAAGAAGTTTCACTACGCGCGTATGGAAACCATTGCCACTTTTTTCCATTATTTCGTCAATTGTAGATTTATTTTTTATTGCCATATTTTACTCTCCCCAAACTTCGGAGATTTTACCTTTAATTTTCTTCTCGGTAGCAAATACCTCTTTTTTTAATGAAATGATTTTTTGTTCTTCGTCGGTTATCTTTTTTACTATCTGTTGCTGGGTTTTGAGAGGTGGAAGTGGAATTTTTATTTTTGAGTATTCCGAAATCCAGTATCGTTTATGCTCATTACCGACGAACTTTATTTCTTGCATTACGTGATATAAAAATTTAATATCCACTCTATCTTTTTTCGGGTGTAGTATTTTCATTGCGGAGGACTTTACCTTAAAAGGAAAATCAACAAATTTTATTGCGGTAGTAAAGTCATCAAATATAATAATAGGCAGTTTCTCTTTGAATATCCCTTCTTTTTCATTTGTATACCCCAAAATAAAAGTTTTGCCAGCGGTTAAGACCGGGGTATTATAATTATTGTCATAATTAACTGAATTTACTATATATTTTGTTGGCTGTTCGTAATCCAGTATCTCACCCAACTCAACCATTGGCCATTTAGCATTTGTATGGTCAATCGCTGAAAGATAGTGATCAGCAGAAAGATTATAGTCGCCGTTTTCAGCGATTTTTTCTTTTTTAACAATACTCGCAAACTTTATTTCGTCTTTACTTAAATTAAATTTTCTGCCTTCTTGAACCGTTTTTCTGTATTTTTTCAAAACCTCTAATCTTGTCGGCAGATCATTTCTATCAATCGGCCTTCTTTGCGCACCTAAATCAAAACCGTCATTTTCAACTTTAACGAATAAAATTTCTTTGGTTTGTCTTGCGATAGGGTTACTAAAAAACAAAATAAATGTTCTAATATTGGAATATGGATTAAATATACCTGACGGTAATGAGATAACTGCCCAAAGTCCGTCCTCAACCAACATTTTACGGAGCTGTTTATAAGCGCCATCATTCTTAAAAATTATACCCTCCGGCACGATAATACCAGCTTTACCATTAGGAGTTAAATGCTCGGTTATGTAGTCCACAAATAACACCTCTGAACGTTTGGCCTGTATAGGAAAGCGATTGTGAGGTTTAATACCCCCCTTTGGCGTCATAAAAGGTGGGTTGGCCAGCAGGCAGTCAAAATTATCGTCCCAACGTTCCAAACTGCTCAATGTGTCATATTCATAGATATTTGGCTCGGCGAAGCCGTGGAGATACATATTTACAAGCGAGAGGCGAACCATTTCGTGAGATATATCATAACCAACTATGTTTTTGGTTAATTTCTTTCTTTCGGTTGCGGTTAATAACGAACCCGGTCGGTCTGATTTTTTGTCAGTATTGTTTTTTAGAATATGTTTATAGGCGGAAATAAGAAAGCCGGCCGTGCCGCAAGCTGGATCTAATATCCTGTCTTCTTTCTGCGGATCAACGACCTCAACAATGAAATCAATGATGTGGCGTGGCGTTCGGAATTGTCCGGCGTCTCCTTGCGAGGCGGCGGTTGATAAAAGATACTCAAAAGCGTTGCCTAATTCTTCGCTATGTTCATACTTAAATTCGTTTATACCTTTTAGAAATAAATCCAACACTGCCGGATCTTTGAATGGTAAAAATGCGCCTTTGAAAATATCTCTGAACAGTTGCGGCAGTTCTTTATTCCTGCTCATTTGTTCCAGCCCTTCGGCATAAAACAAAACTCTTTCGTGGCCGGCCAGCGAGCGATCCATTATCTTCTTCCAAGCATACTTTTTATACGCACCGCTAAAAAACGACTTACCGCCCAGTTCTTCATTCTGTTCGTCAATATCGCTCATAAACTTGTAAATCAAACCGAGCGTTATTTGCTCAATCTGTTGCGACGGCACGGGAATTTTCCCGACAAGCACGTCGCGCAAGTAATCTATTTTTCTTTTTGTATCTGTTGTAAGCATAATGATTAGGCGAAAGCGTTTAATTTAACATTGTCTTTTATGTATTCCGGAATTTTTGTTAGATAAGTTTCTTTACCCAACTTTTGCAATGTTTCTGTCATAGTCGGATCACCAGCTAACTCATTAAAACGTTTCTGATTGATTATGGCTCGGAAATTTTCGTCAATCAGATAGTTTCTGAAAAACTCACGTGCTTCATAGTAAAGTTCTGGTTTAACTTCTGAATTAACCAGATACTTTTCAAATTCTTCTTGCGCCAATTCGTCTTTTGATTTGAAGCGAGGAATACGTCCAAAAATCTTATCCATTATCTCCCAAAGAGAAATGTGGCGGTCGGCTTTGTAGCCCTGTCTAACACGCTCCATTGTGAAGTAATCGTCTGGTTTGTTGAATATCTTTTCTTTTACATATTGTTCCATTTGCTCATAATCACCGCTTTCAACTGCGCCCTTAAACTCTTTGTCTTTCTGCGCGGCCTCTTTGATCGTGGTTTCAAACCGGCTGACATACAACTCTTTATCCACGCGCATTATATTGCCTTCAAAGGTCATTACCTCCAACATTTTCAAAGGATCAGGAATGTTGATTGAAGTTTTATCAATTTGAACAGGTGGTTTCGGAGTTGGATCAACCGTACCTTTTTTCTTGGTTGGTAATTTTATTACCTCATCATAAGGATACTTTTCTTCAAAGTATTCACAGTTAGCAAAGAAATCAAAAAGTTTGTAAGTTTCTTTTTTCTCTCTAATCTGGTCGTCTCCGTTTGAGTGTTTAAAAGTATATATGCGCGTGCCGCGTCCTTTAATTTGAACAAAGTCAGTCGGCGAAAATATTGGTCTCATTAAGCAAAGGTTTAAGAGGTCTTGGCAATCATAACCAGTAGTCATCATACCGACAGTGATGCAGACTCTCGTTTTGCTTGTTTTATAGCCGTCAAGAAATTTTGAAAGCCCGTTAAGCTTGCCATTAGCAAAATTAGTAGTCATTTTTTGAGCGTCTGGAATATCAGAAGTTATTTGCACAGCAAAATCGGAATTGTATTTATCTGGAAACATTTTCATTGCATACTCATTCAAGATTTGAGTAATCTTGGAGGCGTGTTTCCGGCTGACACAGAATATAATAGTTTTACCGATTTCATTAGTTATTGGGTCGCGTTTGGCGTTATCCATAAACGCCTTTGCAAACTCAAAATTAGTTTGTTCCGAGAAAAAATTTCGTTCAAAATCACCTTGATTATAGATAACTTCTTCCTCTTCTCCTTCCTCCGTCTGCACCTGAACAGCATAACCTTCATCAGAAAGAAGTTTAGTTGTTATTTCAGTCCGGCAATCAATAGCAGTTGGCATAACTAAAAACCCGTCTCTTGCGCCGTCAACGAGCGTATAACGGAAAGTTGGCTCATTACCCTCACAGCCAAAAGTCTTGTAAGTAGACAAGAGATTACGGCGTTCCATTTCTCTCGGATCGGCCTCGTCAATATCTTTTTGAGAAAGGTTTTTAAGGTAATCTTTTGGTGTCGCAGTTAAGCCAAGTTTGTGGCCGATAAAATACTCAAAGATTGTCCTACTATTGCCTGAAATAGAGCGGTGGGCTTCGTCGGAAATTATTAAATCAAAATCGGTGGGAGTGAAGGTTTTAAGATATTTATTGTCGTGAGAAATACTTTGAACCGTTGTTATAACAACTTCGGCTTTGCGCCAATCGTCTCTGTTTTGCTTAAAAATAACGGCACGATAATCCGGCTGTAAGTAATTCTTAAATGCTTTTTCAGCTTGATTTTCAAGTTCCAAGCGATCAACTAAAAACAAAACACGACGCGCATTACCGGTTTTGAGATAGAGTTTAATAATGGCGGAGGCAAGAAGGGTTTTGCCTGTGCCGGTTGCCATTTCAAACAGAAAACGATTTTTACCTTCGGAAACTGCTCTTTGTAATGATTTTACGGCGTCAAGCTGGTATTGGCGTAGAAAGTGCAGGCCGGTGTCCGCAACAAATTGCTGTTTTTTGTTTTTATCAGACCAGCGCGGATCTTGTTCGTAAAAAGGATTTTGCGTTAAAGCAATATAATTATCTTTTAGTTCTTCGCCCGTGAGTTTACTTGTATCCGGCGTAAATTCCTTATTACCCTTCAAACTTTCAAGGGTTGGGAAGGTTGATATTCTTGTAGGATTACCAAGTTCTTTATCCCAAAAGTAGTGAATGTTGCCGTTTGAAAGTATGACGAAACGCACGTTTTGGCTATTCGCATATCGGCGCGCTTGCTCTTTGCCAATTTGCGGATCTTTATCTTCGGATTTAGCCTCCAAAACACAGATTGGAAAATTTTTATCGTCCAGCAAAAGATAATCAATAAATCCAGTGCTGACTTTCTCAAAATCGTCTCCCAATTCTTCAAGTTTTACATTACCTTCAAGCGATATGTTTGCCTTGCCATTTTTGTCATCAAAAAATCTCCAACCTGAACTTTGGAGTAATCCATTGATTTTAATTCGGGCTTTGGCTTCTTTCTGCATAGTTATTTCGTATGTTTTGTAAAATTTATAATATCTTCGCGGTTATATCGCCTGATCCTTTTTTCGCCAATACGAATAGCCGGCAGAATGCCTTTCTTGTCCCATTGCCGCAGGGTATTAGGGTGGCATTTCAAAATCTCACAAGCCTCGCTTAATGTTAGGAGATCCGGCATTTTTAGTTTGCTTTTCATTCTTTTGGGCATTGAAGGTTTACTTAACATTTGATACCATTATTATAGCTGATATAATTCCGGTTTTCAACCGTGCGATTATAATTCTATATTCCTACCCTTCCTTCCCTTATTATCAATCAATAAAATGACAAATAACCCAGAAACAACTGAACCATTAAGAGTTGCCCTTTATATCAGAGTTTCCACTGACGAACAAGTGGAACGATATGGCATTCCCCTCCAAAATGACTCGCTATCCGCCTTGATTAAATCCAGAGGCAAATTAGATAATGGAAAGGACGCTTTAACATTGGCAGGTAACGAATACATCTATATTGATGAGGGTATAAGCGGCACTGTACCGCTGGACGAGCGACCAGCTTTTGCAAAACTCAAAGAGGATATTATTTTATCGCCAGCCGGCAGTAAGCCTTTTGATATGGTTGCAGTTTACAAAATTGACCGGTTTGCTCGGAAATTAAAAATTCTTTTGGACGTAATTGATTTATTTGAAGAACACGAAATAAAGTTTATTTCTGTTAACGAAAGTATTGATACTTCCACACCATTCGGAAAAGCAATTTTAGGTATTATCGGTGTTATAGCTGAATTAGAAATTGAAACAATCAAGCTAAGAACCCAAGCTGGTAGAGAACAAGCTGTTAAAACAGGGATCGTAATGGGACGCTCGGCCTGTTATGGGTTTAGCAAAGACGAAGACGGCCGTCATAAAATTTTTGAAAAAGAAGCAGAAGTGGTAAGAATGATATTCAGAATGTTAGTGGTTGAAAAACTGTCTGTTTATCAGATCGCCAAATACTTAACAAAACATAATTACCCTTCTCCGGAAACCTCGGCAGTTGTTAATCAAAAAAGGAAAGGAGAATTAAAAAAGAAAAACCCAATTAACTTTTGGAGGCCAGAAAAAGTCAGAATAATACTTCAAGATCATAGATATATTGGCCGCTATTATTACAACAAAGTCAAAAATAACGAAAAATTGCCTTTTTCTGAATGGAAACTATCTCCCTACCCTTTACCCTTAATCATTGACCATTTTACCTTTGAACAGGCTCAAAAACTCTTAAACCTATTAAAACATAGTTGGCATAGTCCAGAGGGTGAGCATACGTATCTATTAAGCGGCCTTCTGCGCTGTGACGGTTGTTTTGATCCTGAAAGGGACAAACAAGGCAGAACTCATTGGTCTGGGGAGAGAAAAGAATTGCAAAAAGGAAGTAAAAGATTTTCGTATTTTTACAAATGCGGACGAAAGTATGATAGCAAAAGCGGAATTCACTGTAATGTTCTTCCATTGCCGGCAAAGGATATGGAAGATTACATTGTTGAACAAGCCAGAAGATTGTTGGCAAACCCAATAGCAACTTATAACCATCAATTAAAATTAAAATCTACAAAATCCGAAATTAAACATTTACAAAAAAAGCGAGAAGATCTCGCTAATCTCATAAATAGTCTGCCAGACAGAAAAAAAAGATTACAGGAACAACACGAAGCCGGTTTTAAGGATATCAACCAACTGAAAATAGACGTAAAGGATTTGGCAGAAAAAGAAAGACAATATCAACAAGAGTTAACTGTAATAGAGCGGTTAATCTCTGAAAATACACTTTCTAAGGGCTATATTGAAAGTCTGAATTTATTCTCCAAAAAATATACTTCGGCTTTGGGGAGAATATCTACTGACAGGAAAGAACTCTATGAATTATTGCACGAACTAATTGAAGAAATCATTGTTTATTCTCGGCCAATTGAAGAAAAGGATATAATCGCTGGCCGGCGAAAAGAGGGACAAAAGATCCCTTATAGACTTCATATTAAATTAAAACTGCCCCAAGATATTCTCCGTCAGATTGACGGAGGTTCGGGGCAAGAATTTCCTTCTGGTGGGCAGGAAAGGATTCGAACCTTTGAAGGCGCAAGGCCAGCAGATTTACAGTCTGCCCCGTTTGACCGCTTCGGTACCTGCCCATAAATTATTAATAATTAATTTCGAATTTCTAATTTTGATTCAAAAAATTATTATTCGAATATTCTAATTTGACTCGAAACTCGAAATTAGATATTAGATATTGCTTACTGGAGCCGACTGTCGGATTTGAACCGACGACCTACTGTTTACAAAACAGTTGCTCTACCACTGAGCTAAGTCGGCGCTAAATTATACTTTAACTGTTTATGCCGCCTCTGGCCTGCCTGCGGTAGACAGGCGGCACCCCGCCTTCTATAATATTTTAGCGGTGGCGGGACAAAACAGTTGAACTCACCTTTATTATAGCAACAGGAAATCTTAACAAAAAACCTCAATCTTTTCAAGCGCCTAAAATTTGATTTTAGAAAGCTTCTCGGCAATCGCCCTGTTGGTTGGGTCAATTTCCAAAATCTTTTCCAACACCTCTTCAGCCTTTACCTTGTTCGGTATCTTTAAATACAAATCAGCCAAAAAATTCAAATAAGAAATATTTAACGGATCTAGCTCTATAGCGGAGGTCGCGGCCTTAACTGCTTTGACATACTCGCCTATCGCCTCAAAACACAAACCTAAATTCAACCATCTAGAAGACACGTGGCTGTTAAGATTTAAAGATTTTTCATAAACCTCAATCGCCTTACGATAGTCTTTCGTGGAAAAATAACATAAACCCAAGTTACTCCAATATACATCTTCCGCCTCGTCAAGTTTTGTCAAAAACTCAAAAGTTTCAATAGCTTCTTCAAATTTCTTCTCCTGCAAATAAAGACGCCCTAACCCCTCATAAGCTTTCTTGTCCTGAGGATTTTTCTTTATTGCTTGCAAATAAATTTGTTCCGGAGTGGATACGCCGTTTTCTTCTGAAGAAACTTTAATGTTTGTCGCCTCAGGCAGCCAGACGGGCTCGCGCTTTGAATGTCTCACGCGCACGCGAAAAATTTGCTTGACTTTCTGCACGCCGCCTGTGAGTCTTTCTGGTGTCTTTATATCCTTCGCCTCTAGGATAAAATTCCAAATCTTTTTCCCCCAATTAAAAAACCAATTTTTTATGTTGCTCAAGAGCTCCAGCCAATGCTCGTGTGTCAACTCTGACGACTGTCTGCTTTTTATTAGCCCAAGCCGAAAGAGCAAGAATAAGGCTAGTCCCAGAAGCGACGCAATATTTACAATAACTAAAGTGGTTGCCATGGTTCTTATTATTCAGCGCCGAGCATAAATCGTGAAAACCTTTTCACTTTGATATTTTCCCCAATTTTCCCAACTTTTTCTGCGATCAAATCCTTAATCTTAATCTCAGGCGTACGCACATAAGGCTGATCAACCAAGCAAACTTGCTCAAAAAACTTCTCAAGCTTACCGTTTAAAATTTGCTCTTTCATACTTTCCGGTTTGTCTTTGATCTGTTCGATATAAATTTCTTTTTCAGAAGCAATAACACTTTCTGGAACATCTTCCCGACTGACATACACAGGAGCTGCTGCCGCGATATGCATGGCCAGCTCTTGCGCTAGCATTTTGAATTCTTCGTTTCGTGCAACAAAATCAGTCTCACAATTGAGCTCTAAAAGTACACCAACTCGTCCCTCACCATGAATGTAGGAAACTACCAAGCCCTGCTTTGCAACACGTTCGGATTTTTTTGCCAAAGTTGCGTGACCTTTTTTTCGCAAAATTGCCACAGCTTCTTCGTAATTTCCCGCTTCTTGCAAAGCTTTTTTCGCATCCATCATTCCGACTCCAGTCGCTTCACGCAATTTTTTTATATCATCAGTGGTAAAATTCATATTTTTCCTTTCATTTTTATTTAATAATTAATTTGCTGTCGGAACTTTTGCCGGTTCAGAAGAAAATCTTTTCTTGCCTTCATTAACAGCCTCAGCAACAATACCCGTCATAAATTCAACAACTTTGATAGCGTCGTCATTGGATGGGATTGGATAATCAATCAGAGACGGATCGCAGTTGGTATCAACAATTCCAACAACTTTCACTCCTGCGTGACGCGCTTCTTTGACTGGAATTTCATCTACCTTCACATCCAGAACAAAAATGGCATCCGGCAACTTCCTCATGTCCTTAATTCCTTCAAAAATATTTTTCATTTTTTCAAGCTCTCTGGCAATCATCAGTTGTTCTTTTTTCGTATATCTGGTTATTTCCCCATCCGCTACCATTTTTTCCATTCGCTCCATCTTTTTTATGGTTCTTTGGATTGTCTTAAAATTGGTAAAAGTCCCACCTAACCATCTGGCTACCACATAAGGCATCCCGCACGACTCAGCGGCTTTCTTGATCACGCTTCGAGTGTGTTTTTTTGTACCAATGAACAAAATTATTCCGCCTTTAGAAACAAGGTTGCTTACAAAACCCAAAGCATCAACAAGTTTTTGTTTGGTTTTTTCCAAATCGATTATATGGATGCCTGATCGCGTAGTAAAAATAAAAGGAGCCATCTTTGGATTCCACAATGAACTTTTGTGACCAAAATGCGCGCCTGCTTTCAGCATCTCTAGCAATGAGACGTCTTTCATAATAAATTGTTCCTTTCTTAATTATGCTCTGAAAAGCATAATTCTTCTACTTTTCTCATCTGGTTTGGAATTCCGATTTTAGTCGGAACAGGACCAAGTACCATCAACCACTGCCAACTGCAGGGTCCCGCTTTCATTTGCCTTATTTTTAATAATAAATGGCGGGAAAAGTATGTATTTTGCTTAATATTTAATACTTCAGCTAGTTTATCATAAAATTGGAAATTTTTCAAGGTAGCCGGCTCTTGAAAAAAAACTTAAGATATGTTATACTTTTTAGGCATAAAATTTTGTTCTTAAATTCACAAGGTTTCTATGAAAGACTCAATCCACCCCCAGTATAATATAGCTTCTAAAATTACCTGCGCTTGCGGTAATACTTTTGTCGTTGGCTCGACTAAACCTGAGATTCACACTGAAATCTGCTCTAACTGCCACCCGTTCTTCACAGGCAAACAAAGCTTGATTGATACCGCTGGAACAATCGACAAGTTCCGCAAACGAGCGGAAAAAGCCACCAAGCACAAAAAACCCACCCTGCATAAATCTGAAGCTTAAGCATTTTCTAAACACGCCAAAAACAGCTATACTGATATTAGGCGTGTTTTTGTTTTTTAACTTAAATCTATAAATATGGACTTTACGAATATCAAAAAAGAATACCAAGACGTATTGGATCAACTTAGCCAAACAACCGACCCTCAAAGTCTTATCGCTTTAGGAAAAAAGCAAGCTGAGCTTTTACCATTGGTGGGGAAAATACAGTCTTTTGAAAAACTGTCGGCTGAAATTGAAGATTATAAAAAAATCATACAAGAAGGCTCTGATCTTTCTGCAATTGCCGAGTCTGAACTGCCAAACTTAAATACCAAAAAGGAAAAGACTGAATCCGAGTTGAAAGCCATGCTGTTACCTAAAGACCCGCATGATGAAAATAACGTCATTATTGAAATCCGCGCCGGCGCTGGCGGCGATGAAAGCGCTTTATTTGCCGCGGAACTTTTTCGCATGTATTCAAAATATGCTGAATCTCAAAAATTTAAAACTTTTGTCGATTCCTCATCTCGGAATTCTCTTGGCGGTTTCAAGGAAGTAATTTTTGAAATTGTCGGCAAAGGCGCATTTTCAAAATTTAAATATGAATCAGGCGTGCATCGAGTCCAAAGAGTCCCTGAAACCGAAAAATCCGGCCGTGTGCATACTTCAACTGTCACTGTGGCAGTCTTGCCAGAAATCAAAGAAGAAGAGTTTAAAATTGATCCAAAGGATATAAAATTTGAGGCAACCACATCATCCGGACACGGCGGACAATCAGTTAACACCACGTACTCCGCTGTCCGTCTCACGCACATCCCAACTGGCGTCATGGTGGTTATCCAAGATGAAAGAAGTCAAGCGCAGAACAAAGAAAAAGCCATGAATATTTTGCGCGCCCGAGTCATGGCAATTGAAGAAGAAAAGAAAAATAAAGAACTACGGGACAAACGACGCTCCCAGATCGGCACTGGCGACCGGTCAGAAAAAATCCGCACGTATAACTTTCCTCAAGACCGCATTACTGATCATCGCATTAACCAAAACTGGAATATGATCCCAGATATCATAAACGGCAACCTTGGCCGGATTATTGACGAAATGATCGCGGAAGATCAAAAAAGACAGCTGGAAATGACAAAATAAAAAAACCGGATAAAGCCTACCACACACCTTCATCCAGTTTAGCACGATGTGCTACGTTTAAATGAATATTCAAACATTCTCTACACCATCGTTGGGAACAGCACCAATACTTCGCGTTCGCCCCGCAAATACAACAGATCGCAGCGGCCTCCTCATAGGATTCCTCATCGTAACGGTAAAGATGATGTCCAGGACGAACAATCTCCAACCCTTGCGGATCAGTTGCCATGCCATCCTCCTTCTGGTAAATATAGTATATGACTATTCAAGAAATAATCAACATTTCAATAAAAAAACTTAAAACCTCCTCTGCTTCTCCGGAACTTGATAGCGAGGTGCTTTTGTCGCATATTTTTCGAAAACCAAAAAGTTACCTATTTGTGCATATGCACAAATGTGTACCACAAGCAAAACAACGGAAGTTCTTTTCCTTAATCACTAAAAGACAAAAAGGCTGGCCAGTCGCATATTTAATCGGGAAAAAAGAATTCTACGGCCTAGATTTTCAAGTCAATAAAAATGTCCTTATCCCCCGCTGTGAAACCGAAACCCTAGTTGACTTAGTACTGGAAAAATTCCTAAATTCGAAATTCGAAATTCCTGCCTCGCCGGCAGGCAGGCGAAATTCGAAATTATCTATTCTAGATCTTGGCACCGGTTCCGGCTGTATAATTATCAGCCTTGCAAAAAAAATCTCTACCCTACACCCTAACCCCTATCCCCTATTATCCGCATCTGATATTTCCTCTCAGGCATTAAAGATTGCCAAACAAAATGCCCACCAGCATAAAGTCAAAATTAAATTCAAACAAGGAAATTTGCTTAAACCTTGGAAGAAACAACATTTTGATATTATCGTGGCCAATTTACCATACGGCTGGAAAGAATGGAAAAATGACATCTCTGCCGAAACAGTCGGCCTAAAATTCGAGCCCTTAAAAGCATTATTTACAAAAGAACGTGGTCTATACCTTTATAAAAAACTTTTTGAACAAATTCGTGGTTATTCGCAGATTCGTCCATTCGCAGATTCGATTTTCGTCGAATTTGATCCGCGGCAGACCAGACAAATAAAAAAACTGGCTGAAAAATTCTTGCCAGATTTTTTACTTGAAATAAAAAAGGATTTCGCGGGAAAAAATCGCTTTGCCTGTTTATCGCCACATTACCTTCTTTAATCTTTGCAGTCCGTTTTCCCCATGCACCCTGATACGAGGGCTTATCAAAGCCGCGCTCGTATTTATTTTGTCTCCAAAATTTGTTGTAAAAGCAATTTTATACCCCACTTGCTTGACCAGTTCCACAACCCGATCATTATATCGCCCATAAGGATAAACAAAAGATTCAATCACAGTGCCTAATTTTTCTTCAAGAATTTTTTTTGATTCAAAAATCTCTCGCTGCAAATCCTGCTCGGAATATTTGGCGCTGGCTAAATCCAGGTGATTGCGACTATGCGAGAGAATTTCCATCCCCACTTCTTTAGCGGCCTTGACTTGATCCCAATTCGCATAACCCGGCCTGCCCAATAAATCAGTAGCAATCGCAAAGCTTCCCACGAATCCATGTTTTATCAAGATGGGAACCGCGTTTATAAAAACATCACTATAACCATCATCAAATGTAAAAATGATATATTTTTCTCCAAATTCCTTGCCACTTTCAAAAAATTCAGTAGCTTTTGCGACAGATATTGAAACAAATCCTTGTTGCTTAAAATACTCTAGCTGCTGTTCAAAATCCGATGGCGTAACGGTCAAATCAATGTCTAATGAATTATTTAAACCCTGCGTTTCTCCCACATGATGATACATAAGCACTGGAAGATATATGTCGAGAGCTTGCGTCTGAACACCTAAAACTTCTTTAACGCTTCTGATCTGAGGCTCACTGGATAGTGTAGAAAAAAAATCTGGTTTTGTAATAATTTCTTTTATCTTACTGTCCGCTCCTCTTGCTCCAGTTAAATAACCCGGAAGAAAAACCGCAAGGATGAAAAAACTCACAATAATTTTTCCAAATAAATTTTTTTTCATTCTAGTTTGGATGTTTCTAATTTCTTTATTTCTATTTTACAACAAAAAAACTCCCCCGTCTGCCTGAAGCGGAGAGGGAGTTATCCACACCAATTTTATTTGTCCTTTGATGGTTCTTCTTTTGCTTGAATTTTTTCTGCATCTTCAACCGCTTCCGGCTTTACAACGCCTTCAACTTTAGTGACATCCTCAACAACCTGTTCTTGAAGAGATTTAAGTTCTTCTTCACTACGAGGAGGAGCCACATTAATAATAACTTCATCCGGATTACCTAAAATCTTGACCTTATCAGAAACCTTCAAATCAGAAATCTTAACAGCATCTTCAAACGTTGCGAGCACTCCAAGATCTATTTCAAAACTTTTAGGCAAATCACCAGGCAAACATTCGACTTCAATTTCTGTAAGGTTTTTTACCAAAATTCCGCCTAAAGTTTTTACTGCTATTGATTCGCCGATAAAGTGCACTGGAATATGGGCTTTAATTTTCTCTTCCATATTCACTGCATAGAAATCAACATGAATTGGACCATTCTTCAGATAATGATTCTGAACGTCTTGGATAATAACCGGCTGAGTTTTACCGCTAATTTCCAAATCAATCAAAGTGTTCTCTCCCGCCTTTTTAAAAACTTTGATAAACTCTTTTAATTCTACTTGCAGTGATTGATTTTTGACATTATGACCATATACCACCGCTGGGAGCAATCCTTTTTCAAGCAACCCCTTGTTGGCTTTTCCGATGACTTCTCTATTTGTCGCTTTCAGTATTATTCTATCCATAATATTTCCCTGTTTTTTTAATAAAATTATGCTGCATTATTATAACAAAATTACCCAAAACGGTCAATATTACCCCGTTAGAAATAATGATTAGCTAATTATTAATCATGCTTATAATAGGTTTTATAGAATAATAAAAATAATTTGGAATAACCAGTTATGTACAATTTCTAACGGGGTAAATTACAACCTCTCTTACTGGCAGAAAAACAAACCGACATAATTCGTCGCCTCTTTTGCATCAGACTGGAAAAACACATCTTTTTTACACTGCCCCAGAAAGACATCTTTATCAAAAAACCCTTCATAGCCGTATTCAAATATTTTATATTCCGGATATTCAGTCACGCGAGTAAGTAAGATCGTCTTTGCTTGGGCGACATCACGACTAATCAGTTTTTTATCTAATGTGTCAGATCCAAACACTTGAGCGTTTGTGTCGATTAAACCTCCAAAAAGCTGTTTTTCTGAAAACAAGGCGACTAGAGGCGCTACTTCGTGGGAACCATAAAGTCTGATATTCTGATCTGGATATTTATCCTTTATATACGTTGAAATTTGTTCCACATTTAAAAACCTTCCTCTGTCTTTAAAATCTTTCATGTATGAATTTAGTGAATTGACACTCATCAAGCCAATAATAACAGTGGCGATAATAAAAAGTGGCAATCCATCTTCTGAAAAAAACAATCGTTCTAATAAAAAAACTGCCCCAATTGCCAAAAACCCAAAAACATAATTTAAATACAAAAAATATAAATCCTTAAACAACATAAAAAACACAAACATCACAACAGCCGGAAATATATATTTCCAAGTCTTACGAATAAAAACAGAACAAACAGCCAAAAATCCCATTGCCCAGGCATAATGAAAAAATAAGGCAAAAACAGCGGTCTTTTCCGCTCCATAAGGACGATTCAAATGATGAATAATTGTGTCGTTTATAAAACTTTTCAAGTCTATTATAAGAAACGGAAAAACCAGCAGCAAAAAAATTCCTGCACTTACAGCGACTGTTAGAATGATGGGCTTAAAATTTTTATTTTGTATATAATTTACAATCAACCAAGCAATAAAAAGCGGTCCGGCATAGAGTTTCACAGAAACTGCAATAGCCCAAAAAAATCCAGAAATTATTGGATGATTTTTCAAACTATAAAATACAGCAAGCAAAGAAAAAAATGTGACTACTTGCACGCCGGTTAGAAAATCCGAAGTCGCCAGAACCGAAAAACCTGTCAGATAAAACAAGGGTCCCAAAAAAATAAACCGAACGCTCTCTTTTTTTAAAATCAAAAAAATCAAGAAAGCGCTGCTGACTTCAAACAAAACTGGCACTGCTTGAAAATATAACCAATGCTGACCGATGAACAATTTAAACAAAGATAATACATACAAAAGACCTGGGGGATCAGCTAGAAAAAAATCACGATAAGGCAGGAGCTTAAAGCTCAATCTTTCCGCCATATAAATATAGGCATTCCCGTCACCGAACCGGAATGACAAATCAGAAAGCTTGGCAACTAAAAAAACCGCCATTGAACCAATGGCTAGAGTCCAGTTTATAATCAGTTCTTTGTTATTTCGAAAATTTATTTTCAACATTTCGCGCGTTTGCAAAAAAATTAACCCCATCTGGGGCTAACCTCAAAATCCGCTAAAAAATTTGTTTAAAATCCCCATTGCAATTCTCTAAAAATTCATGCAATGAAATTATATCCTCAGTGTTTACAGGATTAGAATCGCGGAATTTATCCGTATCTTTTGAGGTCAAATCCGTAACCATACCCACGGAAAAAATTTCAGGACCTTCAATGGCAATGCTAAAAATCACACTACTACTGCATTGTTCGCAGTCAGTATGAATCAAAATATTAGAAACAGCCGCTAAGTTTTCTTTAGAATCGATGATTTTGGTGTGCTCCATATTATATCGAAATCCACAAACAGGACACCTCAAAACCTGCGCCAACCATTTAGAAATTTTTTGGATATCAAACCCTTTCATAATATGACTATTTTATAAAATTTAAACCCTAAAGTCAAAATTAAGACCCAAAGTGCAGGGCTTTGCGCCTTGAATAAACGCTTTGAGCCAATCCTATAGCCAACAGAGAATTAAGAAGCGAGCTTCCGCCATAACTGACCAAAGGAAGGGGGATGCCAGTCACAGGCATGATCCCGATATTCATTCCGATGTTGATCAATGTCTGCCAAAAAAACATAAAAAATATTCCGACACATATATACATACCGAAATTATCTCGAGCAATTTGAGCAGTCAGGACAAGACGATACAGAAAAACTGCATACATTAATAAAACAATCATACTACCCGCCATACCCAATTCTTCAGCAGTCGAAGCGAAAATAAAATCCGTCTGCCGTTCAGGTAAAAACTCCAGCTGTGATTGCAGCCCTCGACCAACTCCTCTACCCCACATTCCTCCTGATCCCACGGCAATGGTTGATTGAATGACATTATATCCGCTCCCTTGCGGATCCTTAGAAGGATCAAGAAAGGTATAGATTCTTTGCTTTTGATAATCATGTAGAAAAAATTGCCAAGAAAAACCAGCCAGAACAACAGAGACTAAAATCAAAATTAACAAATGTTTCTTGCTCATAGCGGAAAAAACCAACATAGAAAACCAGACAAGCAATAGAATCAAAGCGGAGCCAAGATCGGGTTCGACTAATACGAGAAAAGCAGGAATGCCGATATAAAACGCGGAACGAACCACATACCAAAAGCTTTTTAAACGTTCACCTTGTTGATCAAGATATTTCGCTAAAATAATCACCATGATAACTTTAGCCAACTCAGCCGGCTGCAGAGCAAAAAAACCTAAATTAATCCAGCGACTCGACCCTCGAACCTGAGACCCGAATAACCAGACAAAAATAAGAAATAGATTGATTAATATAAAAAGAATACCTGTGCTTTTCTTCAGTTTTCGATAATCAAAAACCGAAATCAGCCACATTAATATCACTCCGAACCCAAAAAACACCAATTGCCTGTAAAACAAGCGATTACCAGAATCCAAGGTTGTGGAAAAAATCATGAGCAAACCTAAAAGCAGCAGCAAGGCGCTGCTGCCATATAAAATATAATCAAACGCTGAAACAGCGGAAAATAAACGGCGCATTTTTCAAAGATTAATAAATCACTTCCGGATCAATGGGAATTTCTGAAGTAAAAAGAGCACGGTCAAAAAGGTTCGCTTCGGGATTAATCTCAACCCTTGCCGCATTTCGGAATTCCTTTGTCCAAACAAACTGAAAACTTCTTGTCTCGCCTGATTTAACCGAATTAACATTGGTGGTGCTGGCGGCAATCAAATTATTTTGTGTGTCAAATATTGACGTGGGGAGATCAATCTGTTTAATCGTATACGGCGTGAGATTCCGCACGCTGGCGCTAACCACCATCTGACCCCCGAGATTTGCAATATTCTTCCGGCTGATTTCAATGTTCACGCTTGGAGATTGAGTCCTAACGAATTTTTCTTCCGCTAATTCTACAACTATTTCTATGGGCTTTTTTTCTGAAACAAACCTTGGCAATACGATGGTTTTAGTTGATGACGGTAAAATATAGGTACTACCTGAATAAGTGGCTACCAAACTTCCTTCTGCGTCTTTAAATTCCGCAACGAAAGACTGGTTTGCAATCCCCCACTCAATATTGGTGTTCCCGAGTTTAATCGCAGCGTAATAATTATTTTGCGGAAGTTCAAAAATGGTTTTATCAATGACTTCCAAGTTCTCTTTGCCAGAAGTTACGTTCAGCAAATCAGGCTTTATATAATCTTTGTTGAAATTCAGAAAAAAACCATAACGAATAAAGTAAAACATTGGAATAGCCAAAACCAAACATATAATCAACGCATAAATCCAGCGCCGGTTGAGGTTAGTGAATTTATCTCCCAACATTATAAACCATTCTTGGGTTTTTTCGTCTCGCGGTTGGTTAATCATTTTTGTTTCTTTAAGGTTAATAAACGGTTATTCACGCCTATTATACCAAAAAATCCGATAAAAGTATATAATACTATGGCTATGCCAAATTTTACGCATTTACATGTACACTCTCACTTTTCGCTATTAGACGGACTGCCACAAATCGACAGTCTGATTGATCATGCCAAAAAACAAGGGTTTAAGTCACTAGCTCTGACTGATCATGGTTTTATGTACGGTGCTATAGAATATTACAAGAAAGCAAAAGCTGCCAACATTAAGCCAATCATTGGACTAGAGGCATACCTTGCTATAGATTCTATTGCTGATAAACGTGGAAAAATTGATAATGATTATTACCACATAATATTGCTGGCACAAGATCTTGAGGGTTATAAAAACCTCATGAAGCTGACGACCATCGCCGCGCTGGATGGTTTCTATTACCGACCGCGAATAGACAAAGAACTTCTGGTAAAATTTGGCAAACATATTATTGCCCTGTCCGGCTGCATGCGTGGAGACATCCCAAGAGCACTACTGGCTGGTGAATTTGAACGCGCAAAAAACCTAGTCGCTTCTTATAAAGAAATTTTCAATGATAAATTTTATCTGGAAATTCAGCGCCATAATTCCACAGACAACGATTACAGAATAAAAGAATTGCAGTTAAACGAACGCCTAATAAAACTTGCCGAAGAAACCGGCACGCCGCTGGTAGCGACAAACGATAGCCATTATCTCGAGCCTGGCGATTCTGTGGCGCAGGATCTTATGGTTTGTGTTGGTATTGGAAAAACTGTAAATGATCCGGATCGACTAGATATGCGCTCAATTGATTTGTCTTTAAAATCCGAAGCAGACATGGAAAAGTTATTTTCTGACCTGCCAAGCGCCTTGGAAAATACTGGAAAGATCGCTGATTTATGCAACCTTGAAATCCCCTTAGGTGAGCGCCATTTCCCTGATTTCAAAGTACCTGAAGGTTATGACCCCAATACTTATCTCAAAGTTTTGGCGTACGAAGGAATCGCAAAAAAATATAATGTTGAGTCAACCGACAAAGAGGACTTGAAACAAAAAATTGAACCTTCAATAATCGAACGACTTGATTATGAACTGGAAGTGATTATCAAAAAAAATTATTCCACTTACTTTTTGGTTGTCTCTGATTTTGTGAATTGGGCAAGAACGCGCAACATCATCGCAACCACCAGAGGTTCAGCCGCTGGCTCCTTGGTTTCTTACGCAATTGGCATTACTAATGTCAATCCATTAAATTACCAACTGCCTTTTGAGCGTTTTTTAAATCCGATGCGCCCCACACCGCCTGATATTGATATGGACTTTGCTGATAACAGGCGGGACGAAGTCATTGCTTATGTCACAGAAAAATACGGCGAAGATAAAGTTGCGCAAATCGTCACCTTCGGAACCTTGATGGCTCGGGCCGCTGTTAGAGATATGGGTCGCGCACTAGGTATCCCATATTCCAAATGCGATAGAATCGCAAAAATGATACCAATCGGAAAACAAGGCTTCCACATGACCTTGAAAAAAGCCATGGATATCAGCCCGGAACTGAAAGAAGTCTACGATAAAGACCCTGAAACCAAAAATTTGATTAATCAGGCAATTAAAGTCGAGGGTGCAGCGCGTCATGCCTCAGTCCATGCCGCAGGCATTGTCATTTCTTCCACTCCACTAACTGATTACACGCCGCTTCAGCGTGATCAAGGAGAAAAAATTATCACTCAATATGATATGTATTCGGTTGAGGACGCCGGCTTGGTCAAAATGGATTTTTTGGGCATTCGTAACTTGTCTATCTTAGGTAACACCATAGAAATTGTTGAACATACCAAAAACATCAAGGTTGATCTTCAAAATCTCCCGCTTGATGACAAAACCACTTTCCGACTCCTTGTAGCAGGAAAAACTATGGGATTGTTCCAGTTAGGCGGATCCGGCATGACCAGATATCTTAAGGAACTTGCTCCAAGCAGTATTTTTGACATTATGGCTATGGTCGCTTTATACCGACCAGGACCGCTCGAATCAATTCCTGAATACATCAAACGCAAACACAATCCCCAGCTTGTAAATTTTTCCGACCCCAAACTTAAAGACATCTTGTCAATGTCATACGGAATTATTACATATCAGGACGACGTGCTTTTGATAGCTATCCATGTTGCTGGTTACACTTGGGAAGAAGCCGATAAATTGCGCAAAGCTATGGGTAAAAAAATCCCGAAAGTCATGGCTGCTGAAAAAGAAAAATTTATTCAAGGATGTATCACTAACTCAAATTACTCGCAAGAAAAAGCCATAAAACTTTGGCAGCTGATTGAACCATTCGCGGCATATGGATTTGGCAAAGCCCACGCCGCTTCTTACGGAATTGTCGCTTACCAAACCGCTTACATGAAAGCAAACTTCCCCGTGGAATTTATGGCAGCTTTGATGACCGCTGAATCCGGCGACATGCCCACAGTGGCTCAAGCCGTGGAAGAATGTAAATCTATGGGCATAGAAGTCCTGTCCCCTGACATCAATGAAAGCTTGGCTAATTTCACAGTCATAGACGACCAACACATTCGGTTTGGATTGACTGCCATAAAAAATTTAGGCTCAGATGTGATCGGCAATATCATTGCTCAGCGCAAAGCCAGCGGCAAGTTTAAAAACTTGGAAGATTTTATCAGCCGGATGCAGACGAAAAATTTCAATAAAAAATCTTGGGAGGCTTTGGTTAAATCCGGAGCTATGGATGGATTCGGCGAACGCAACATGCTTCTGGCAAACACCGAAAGCATATTAGAAGCTTTCCGCAGTTTCAACAAAGAGGCGTCCCAAAACCAAACCAGCTTGTTTGGATCCGCCTCACAAACCATCAAACTTAAACTTCGTGAAGTAGAACCAGCCACAAACAATGATAAATTATCCTGGGAAAAAGAACTGCTCGGACTTTATGTTTCCGCGCACCCCATGGATGAACATTTGGAAACAATATCAAAATTTTCCAAACCCATCGCAGAACAAATCAAAAATACCACCGGCATGATTCGCGTTTGCGGCATGGTCAATAAAGTGCAAAGAATCCTCACAAAAAAGGGCGACCAAATGGCGTTTGTTGACATTGAGGACAAGTCCGGCTCAGTTGAAATTGTCGTATTCCCCACACTTTATCAAAAATATAACCCGCTTCTGATTGATCAAAAAATTCTTATCATTGAAGGTAAGATCACAGACAAAGATGGAATCCCAAAAATTCTCGCTGAAAATATTAAAGAATTTAATCCCAACATCGCGCCTACTACAGTTACAATAAAAATTCCTGCTAACGCCTCTGATCAGATGTTTATAGACTTAAAAAAACTCCTTGAAACTTCCCCAGGTGAAATGAATGTAAACCTTTTGGTTAATGATCAAAAAGTCAAAACCCCTTTTCGCGTGAATATGACTGACGAGCTGAAACAGCAAATAAAGCGAATAATTGGAAGTTAGTTGCGCGTAATGATTATCCGCGCTATAATAAAATTGCGTTTAATATAGGCGCATCTGCAAAGATTAAATGGCTACCGACCATTGAGCCTATCGCCTCCTTTGGGCGTTAAGCAAAGGAAATTAAGATTTGTCACTTTCAAATTATTCTCTCCTTCCAGGAGAGATGGCCAAAGGCCAGAGAGGTGGCAAAAAAATTGGGTGGAACCGCCCCGTCAAAAGACTAGGCCCCAAGCAGTACTGCTTGGGTGTTTTTATTTGACAAAATTGTTGACAATTTTGTCATCCTGAACTTGATTCAGGATCCAAAATATTTACAATTAATATCAATTAATTTCTATCAATATCATTGTCGCAGACAATAAATATCAAGTAAGATACTTATTGAAATTTGCTTCGCGATATTTATAGATACTCATCGTAAAAAAATATGAAAAACGATAACGACAAACTTTATAACATTCGCCACTCGCTTGCGCATATCATGGCAAGTGCAGTTATGGAAATGTTCCCCAAGGCCAATCTTGGCGTAGGACCGGTCATAGAAAACGGATTTTATTATGACTTTCTTCTCCCCCGCCCTCTCAAGCCTGAGGATCTTCAAAAAATCGAAAAGCGGATGCGGGCGCTGATTAAAGAAAAACTAGAATTTAAAAAAGAAGAAATGTCTCTCGCTGACGGCAAAAAATTCTTCCAAGGATTAAACCAGACATTTAAAGTCGAATTGATTTCTGATTTAGAAAAATTCGGAACGACCAAAGCTCAAGAAATCTCCGCCCAAGACGAATCTCTTGGGACTGATTTAGATTTATCGTCCAAATCAGACAAACTGTCAATTTACCGCACAGGAAAGTTTGTAGATCTCTGCCGCGGCCCGCATGTAAAAAATACTTCAGAAATCCCTTTCGATAGTTTTAAACTTGATCGCATCGCTGGTGCTTACTGGCGCGGCAATGAAAAAAATCCGCAACTCCAAAGAATCTACGGACTTGCATTTGCAAGCAAAACCGACTTGGAAAAATACGTAAAAATGATGGAAGAGACAGCAAAAAGAGATCATCGTAAACTCGGTGAAGCCTTAGAAATCTACACCATGGTCGACGAAGTTGGACAGGGGTTGCCTCTCTGGCTTCCTAAGGGCACAATTTTACGGGATGAAATAGAAAAATGGGCCAGAGAAACAGAAAAAGAATGGGGCTATCAGCGAGTCGTCACTCCGCACATTACAAAAGAAGATTTGTATAAAATTTCCGGTCATCTCCCTTATTACGCGGATGATATGTATTCACCAATGGAGATTGAAGGCGAGAAGTATTATCTCAAGCCAATGAACTGCCCTCATCATCATATGATTTACAAATCAAAATTGCGCAGCTACCGCGAGCTTCCTCTGCGCCTTACTGAATATGGACAATTGTATCGCTTTGAATTATCTGGTGCTCTCCATGGGCTGATGCGCGTACGCGGATTTTGCCAAAACGATGCTCACATCTATCTTCCGGAGTCAGAAGTTGTTGACGAGTTTGTCCAGGTAATAAAAATGCATAAATACTATTACGAAAAACTTGGCATTAAAAATTTCAAAGTAAAATTTGGCATTCGAGATTCAAAGAATCTCCGCAAAAAATACCATGGCGATGATGCTATGTGGAAGCGCGCAGAAGATTTAACTCGCAAAGGTTTAGAAAAATCAGGCGTAAAATATACTGAGGATTTAGGCGGAGCCGCTCACTACGGGCCAAAGGGCGACATTATCATCGAATCTGTCATTGGCAAGGAATACGCCATAGGCACGGTGCAAATTGACTTGTTTATGCCATCCCGCTTTAAGCTTGAATTTATCAATAAAAAAGGCGAACATGAACAACCAGCCATTATTCACCGCGCGCCACTTGGAAGTCATGAACGCATGGTTGGATTTCTGTTGGAACATTTTGCCGGTGCATTCCCGACTTGGCTCTCCCCTGTGCAAGTAAAAATCCTGCCTATATCTGACAACCAGAATAAATACGCCTCTAAAATCACAGAAGAATTAAATGCAAACAACATCAGGGTTGAATTAGACGATCGAAGTGAGACTATCGGCAAAAAAATCCGGGAAGCGGAAATGCAAAAAGTTCCGTATATGTTAATTATTGGGGAAAAAGAAGCGAAGGTAAAATCAATCGCAGTCCGCGCTCGCAATCAAAAGGATTTGGGCACGATGAAACTGGAAAAATTTCTCGCAAAAATTCAAAAAGAAATTCTTAATAAAAGTTTATAATCTTTTATGCGACAATTAGAGAAATTTAGTCAAAATTCGAAGCGAGTGAGCGTTAAAAAATTGCACGTGCCGTTTCGGCGCCTGCAATTTTAGCGAAACGAGCTATAAATTTTGGTAAATTTTTCTCTTGTCGCGACTTCTTTTCTGTCACTTTTCTTCTAGAAGAAAAGTGACATGTAGAAATTTATTGTCAAAAAGCGGAAACACCCATGAAAAAAAAATTGGAATTAGGATTAAAAGCGGAGAAGCGCGAGCTTAAAAAACGCCCTCGCATGAAAATGTCAGGCGCCTCTTTGCGCCGTCCATCAAAATATTCTGGTTTAAAGATAATTAAACGCTCCTCTTAAATTCCGCGACACTTGGAAAAAGTTTGTCAGAATTTGAAGCGAGTGAGCGTAAAAAATTGCACGTGCCGCTTCGGTGCCTGCAATTTTAGCGAAACGAGCAATAAATTCTGGATACTTTTTCCCGTGTCGCGACTTCTTTTCTACCACTTTCCTTCTAGAAGAAAAGTGGTAAATAAAAATTTGCTGCCGAAAGGTGGATAAATCATATGAATAAACTCATTGTAATTCTAGGTCCGACTAGTGCAGGGAAATCATCCCTTGCTATTAAACTCGCCCGCAAATTCAAAGGCGAGATTATTTCCGCTGATTCGCGCCAAGTTTACAAAGGCATGAATTTAGGTACTGGAAAAATTACAAAAAAGGAACAAAAAATCATCCCCCATCATTTACTGGATGTTGCCAGTCCCAAAAAACAATTTACAGTTGATGATTTTAAAAATTCTACGATTTACGCGATCAAGCAAATCGTAGAACGAAAGAAAATCCCCTTTTTAGTCGGAGGCAGCGCTTTTTACATTTATGCTGTGATTGATAATTGGATTATTCCGAATGTTAAACCCAATTTAAAATTGCGAAAAAAACTAGAAAAATTTTCCGCCAAGCAGTTGTTTGCTAAACTTGTAAAACTCGACCCGCATAGAGCAGCTAATATTGACGCTTCAAACAAACGGCGTTTAGTCCGAACCTTGGAAATTATTTACGCAACCAAACAACCAATCCCCTTACTCCCTTCTTCCCATTCCTCTCCTTACTCCCTTTTAATTCTCGGTCTCAATAAACCTCGCCAAACTCTTTATAAACTTATAGATAAGCGCGTTGATACGCGGTTAAGACAAGGCATGATTAAAGAAGTTCAAAAATTACTTAAATCCGGTATTACTCACAAACGACTGCAAGAGTTTGGTTTGGAATACAAATATATTTCTTTGCTTTTACAAGAAAAACTTTCTTATGATGAAATACTCAAGCAACTCAAAACCGCTATTCATCATTTTGCCAAACGCCAAATGACTTGGTGGAAACGCGACAACAGAATTCACTGGATCAAAAATCAAAAACAAGCAGAAAAATTAATTAAAAACTTTTTAAAAAATAATTAAAAAAACGGGAGCTGGTCAGGCTCCTCTTTGTTTATTGACCACTAACTTTGCATTGCCTTCAGGGCAACTCTTATGCCTTCTCTAATCGCTCTTCTGGGAATCCGAATCCCAAGGCTTCTAGCCTGCTTATAGATCGGCCGAGCAATCTTTTCGATTTCAGCACGAGTAATCGGTCTCTCAGTCATCTTCTTGGGAATCGCCTTCTTCATGCACTGCCTCCTGACTGTCTAACTGACGCCTCACCTCTGCAAGCACGTGACCATGAGTTGGGTTGCCATAAAGATTGCCGAACCCAGTCCCTTGATACGGCCATTTTCTACGCACCTCTTCTTCCGCTCGACGGTAATTCGGACACCGGTCTTTTAAACACCGCCCTGTGTACTTTTCATTTCCATCACAACACTCAAGCTTGATCACAGACATGTTCCCTCCTTACTGCTGATTCATCAACTGCTGTTTCAAAAGCTTGCGCGTACCCTTCAGCGCTCTCACAGAAACATCCGCTGAAAGGTTCAAACGCCAGACAACCTCCTTTAATTGAGCCATGATTTCTTTGAGATCTCTCTTTGTCAAACAGGCATTTTTGTGACGTGAGCTGGATCGATGGTAATGCATTATTCCTCCTTTGCGAGACAATAAAAAAAACCCAGCATTGTCTCGCTGAGGAAGTCTAAATAATTAAATTTATAACAAATCTAAATTGCCTCAGTGAGTAATGCTGAATTTCGTGAAAAAGAATGAATTAACTTGAAGCAATATTTCCATGAACATAGTATATCCAACTAAAACTTTTCTGTCAAAAAACTTTTTTTAAAAAATCTCTAGCACGCTATACACATTTAGTCCTGATTCCCTTGTCTTAATAATTATGCGATCGCATAATTATTAAGACTTTTTTGATATAATTACATAAATCGATAATCATAATTTTTTAGAATTATATAATTAATTTATCTTGCCTTGTTGCCGTTTCTATGCTTTAATTCAACTATCTCCTATGGACAAACGCCTCACAAGTTCAACTGAGCCAGTTGCAACCGAGGCACACTGTCAGATGTCTGACAGCGTAAGTTACGTCCGCTTCGCATCGCGTCTACAAGCTTGATCTCTAACCATAGGAGTATCGAGGGTTGTAGTCAAGAGTAACTCCTTGAAGACAACCCTCAACTTTTCCAACAACTCAGGAGGACACAATGTACGAGGATGATTGGCCTCCTGATTCACAGGACGGCCCAAAAGAAACGTTCCTAGACATTTGCTCCGCAGACTCTAATCTCTCGGAAGATCCGTTCCCAGAGGATCTTTGGGAAATTGACACCAGGCTCGATCCTTTTCATGGAAACAACAGACGACGAGCCTATAGTCAAGGGCTTATGTGGCTTGGCCATGCGTTATGGCTACCCACTTCATTTGATCTTTCTGGACTCATCACAAGAATCAAAGAAGAAGGATCGGATTGGTGTTACAGACCGCCTATTTGGGCAACGGATGGTTCTCGTGTAATACTTGAGCCAATTCCAGAACTAAAACGCATCCAGCGTCGCGTCAACAGACTACTCGAACGACAATTCCGTACGCCTAAGGATGTCTTTGGCTTTTCCGGAGGATCCTGTTTGGATGTTGCCCAAAGACATCGGCAAGGCGGTTCAACAATGTGCTTTGATCTACGTCATGCGTTCTTTACAGTCTCTCGCGATATGGTATACAAGGCATTACAGTCAGAAAAAAAACAGTACGGTTTCTCCAAAACCGTCGCTGAGATGATTTCTTTGCTGTGCACGTACTCCCCTGCCACACTTGATCTAAAAGCAAAGTTCTGGTGTGGTAATACGTTTCTCCCACAAGGTGCGCCATCGAGCCCAAGACTGTTTGATATCAGTCTTCACAGACTCGACAGAAAACTCAGACGATTAGCCACTCGTGTCAATGGACGAGTTAGTAGGTTCGCTGATAACTACTACTTCAGTGTTCCTGCTGATGAATTTTCTCCTAGACTGCAGAAGGCTATAATCTGTGAAGTCCACATCAAAGGCTTCTACGCTCACAAAGTTCGCGTCGCAAATCGGGGTGAGATGTGCCGGATACTAGGTTACAATGTTGCAGATACTGCTATCACTACCACTCGAGACTTCCGGCGCAAACTTCGCGGACAGCTGTACATGCTCGAATCGTTGATTGATAGGTGCGACGCATACGAAGATGCGTTGTGCCGAGTCAATGGCATGATGGCGTGGGCGCAAAACCTACCCCAACCCCTTCTTGATGCGCATGCCCGTTGCCTGCATAAAATCCTCAACCCCTGACCCTGACACTATCCGTCTTGGTCTTTTTTTTAGATTAGCAGTTTTTAATTACTTAAAAATATTACGCTTGAAAGTATCTGAAACCTCGAAACTAAAATTTATCGCTTTAAAAATTTATGAACATCCAAATAGCACATCCATTTTTGTAATTGCTTAAAAAAGTAAAAAGTGTCCAAATTACATTATTACTGACTTTCAAGGAAAATAATTCAAAAAATATCGGTCATAGTCCAGTGTGTTTTAAGTAAGACAGAAAAAAATCAGGTTTTGGTCTGATTTTATTGGTTAAAATAAACTGATAAATTTTTAGATAATCACATAGATATATACTTACCAAACTTAGTTTTAATTAACAGGCCGAGTGCGATATTCTCCAAAAAACCTCGCCTTAGACCCTAAACGATTTTGATAAAAACTATCTCCTTCCGGCAAATCAATTTCACCATCCAATAAATCTAAGGAAGTATCTTCTGCACGAACTAAATCCGCGCCAGACCACATCACTCGCCCGATTTCTGAAGCTGCGTCCATAAATCGAAAATCCATTCCTTCATCATTAACTGCGTAGACTTCTGCGTATCGACCATCCACCAACACCACGTCATTATTCATCGGCCGACGTTGTTGAGACAAAACATCTCTATGTTCAAAAGATTTTGGATTCATGTTATATTCCCAATTCTTTCTTTAATAATTCATTAATCATCTGCGGGTTGCCCTTGCCCTTCAATTCTTTCATGGCAAGACCAACCAAAAACCCAAATGCGCGCTCGCCTTTAACGTGGACGTCTTCCACTGCTTTAGGATTATCCCCTATAATCTTTTTTACAATTTCCGATATCGCGCCTGTATCAGACACCTGTGCAAGTCCCAGAGAGTCCAAAAGATTAGATGGGTCCTCGCCGGTTTCAAACATTTTTGCAAATACATCTTTAGCAGAAAGCTGAGAAACTTTTCCCTGTCCTATAAGCTTGATTAATTCCGCAAAATTTTCTGGTGTAATTTTGCAGTCTTTCGGACTTGTCTTGTTTTCATTTAAAAGCGCGGAAAACTGGCCGATCACCCAATTTGCAGCAAGCCTGAAAACTTTTTCTTTATTGTTATCACTATCTTTATCCCCTTCTGTATTCCACCACTCCTGCAGTTCGGAAATTACCTGCTCAAAATAATCAGCTAAATCTTTGTTAAAAACCAAAACCTGCGCGTCTTTGTCCGATAAACTATATTCTGAAATCAATCTAGCTTTGCGTTGTATTGGAAGTTCTGGTAACTCCCGCCTGATTTCTTCTACATACTTTGAAGATAGATGAATCTCTGGCAAATCCGGCTCTGGAAAATATCGATAATCCTGTGAGTCTTCTTTGGAGCGCTGGGAAACAGTAATTCCCTTAGCATCCACCCAGCCTCTGGTTTCACTAGTTAATTTTTCTCCATCATCAAGCGCCTTGGTTTGCCTCTGAATTTCAAACTCTAAAGCGCTTACTACCGCACGGAAGGAATTCATATTCTTCACTTCTACTTTATAATCAGGCAAACGCGTCTCTCCGACCTTCCGCAAAGAGATGTTCGCATCACATCGCAAATGCCCTTTTTCCATATCCGCGTTTGACACACTGAGATAGCGCATTAAATTCTGAAGCTCTTGCAGATAAACCTTAGCTTCTTCGGGAGTTTTAATCTCCGGTTCTCCCACAATTTCAAGCAAAGGAACACTCGTCCTATTATAATCCACTAAACTATAGCCACTGGGCGAATGGATAAGCTTTCCTGCATCTTCCTCTAAATGAGCGCGAGTAATTCCAATTCGACGAACTTCATTGTTTATATTTATTTCCAAATGCCCCTTGCCGTTTATCGGCATATCAAACTGTGAAATCTGATACCCTTTGGGTAGGTCAGGATAAAAATAATTCTTCCGGTCGAATTTTGTCACACTCGCAACTTCGCAATTTAAAGCCAGACCAACCATAATGGCTTTTCTGATAGCTTCCTGGTTAGCCACAGGCAAAACACCCGGCTGGCCAGTGCAAACTTCGCAAATGTTGACATTTGGCTTATCACTTTCTTTATTTGCGCATCGGCAAAACATCTTGCTTTGCGTCTTAAGTTGTACATGAACTTCAAGTCCGATGATTGGTTCAAATGGCATGTTTAGTTGATAGTTGGTAGATAATAGTTAGCAGTTTAAAAAAATAAAAGGGATAAATGGGGTAAAAAGGGCATAAGGGGTTTGATTCATGTTACATGACTCATGGTTGTTGTTGCTCGGTAGGTACAGTATAATCTTTGAAGTCTTTAAGTTTAAGGTTGACTAGGTCTGGATTGATGGTGCGAAGCAGGACAT
>Ga0172379_10001070_pt1 | contig 58963 bp, 21 predicted proteins | sample GrowelOW334metaG_FD_119756 | JGI IMG/M metagenome (GOLD analysis project Ga0172379, IMG submission 119756) | Groundwater microbial communities from an aquifer near a municipal landfill in Southern Ontario, Canada - Groundwater well OW334 metaG | ecosystem: Environmental > Aquatic > Deep... | reverse complement strand
TACCGCTTGAGAATCCTCTTCAGAGCCTCGCGCGCATCCACGGCCCGAAAGACCTGCCGGACGCCCCGCACAAGTGACTTCCCCCTCAAGTGTTCAATGGCTCTGCGGTAGGTTTCTATATTTTTTCCGATTTTCGCGTAGCTTTCCGACGGGCTCGTCACGCCGATAAAACTCTCGAGATTCGAGGGCCCGGGACGTAAAATATCCCACTCGTCGCCGAGATTTTCTTCGCCAAGCGTGAACAGAAGCATCTCGAATTCCTGCTCGAGCGCCCTCAGATAATCTCCCATGGCCTCGAGCTCTCTGGAACTCGGATCGATCGGGGCCCGCGCCCCTCCTCCTGCCCCTCCTCCGGCCCCTCCTCCTATACCACCACCGCCTGCTCCAAAAACCACCGGCGCACCCCATCCACCGCCCGTCGTCGTATCGGGAATCACGGCTGCAAGCTCAGAGTAGCCAAATAATACGGGTTTCCCGTCGACCACTTTCGGGCGGCCCTGAGCATCCAAGACAGGCTTCGCCAGAACATAGTTCACAATCGCCTCTAATTGCTTCGGATCGTACTCCCCCTTTTCGTTATTCAGGATGCGGACAAAATCGGCGATCCTCGCGACGGAGAAAGCCAGCTGTGCCCGGCCAAGCACCAGGACTTTTGAGGGCCCGCCCTCTGTCGGAACCATTCTCGACACGATCGTCAAGAGACGAGAAATCAGAAAATTGAAGTTCCCTTGTCTGAAACCAAAAGCCGTTCCGGCAGGGCCCGGCTCGCGCATCTGGCGGGCCAACATTCCCGCAGGAGAGTCCGGATCCAGACGGTTGAATAAAAATTCCAAGGCAAGCACCGTATCCGGATCGATCTTCGAGAGCGCCGCAAAAAGCGGCCCGATATCTGTTCGCAGATCGCGGGTCGACGGAAGATCGTCCGCGCGGCCGTCGCCGTTCGTGTCCTGCAAATTGAGGATTTGACCGCTCTCATCGACGGCGAGACGCCCCAATTCCATCCTGCCCGTGAATTGTCCGGAGCCTATGTCCGCAGGCATCGCATCGGACACGACCTTCAGCGCGCTGCCGCTTGGCGCCCCGCCGGTCATATACTCCGCAACAGCCCTCCCCGACTCGAGTTCTCCGTCGCGCGTATCGTTCAATTGGTCGATCAACCCCACAACGATGGCACGGCGGTCTTTATCGGATAACCCGTCATTGAAATTGCCGTCGTAACGGACCGTCAGGCCGGTGCCGTCGAACGATAGCCTGTAGAGGAATTCCGCCAGTCGAAGGAATATCTCCTGTGTCGGGTTATGTTCCAACGCCCATTTGATCACGGCCAGCCCGCTATCAGGGGACACATTCTCGGACGACATCCCGGTGACTGCCTCCATGAACTCCGCCGGGACCCCGCCGAAATCCCCGAAATCAGCCCGGGTCTGCTCTCCCTCGGCAGGCGCCGCTTGAAGTTTTTGGATCGCCTTCTGGAGAATCTCACGAATCTTCGGCGCGGACGGGATCCTATCCTCGGGCAGGAGCATTTCGGGAATCATGAGCGGCTCCGACACCGAGGTCTCCTTCGGGATTTCGGCTTCTCCGGCACGAACCGCGGGAACCTCAGAAATGCCGGGGCCCTCGCCCTCCGCCTTGACGGCTCCGGATTTCGCGGCCAGCGGAGCTGCCTTTTCGGCTTCCTCCTCTTCGAGGCGGATCAGGCGGGCCGTACCGGCCTTCTCATCAAGAGCGACGATCCCGAATTTCAGAAACTTAATGGGAGGGGTGCCCTGCGGAGACGCCGTCGGCACCAACCCCAGCGTGATGACCGTCCTGTCGGCGTTCACACGCACGCTCGTGGCTACGATGCGAAACGACTTCTTCTCCTCCGGAGTCAATAAATTCATGATCTTTCCTGAAATTCGCACCAATCCAAGTTCCCCCAGGGTGTCGGCCTCATCGGGCAAGTTCTCGCTCAGTCGATCGAGAAGTAAAAGCCATATCTCGTCCTCTTCTTCGTCGACCGCGGCCAAAGTCCGCCCCGCATCGTCCATTGAATCAAACAAAAAATTTAGCCCTTTCTTCTTCTCCCGCTTCGAAGCATCCTCCCAGAGAGATATCTGTGCGGCTATTTGAGCGGCGGTAACCGTAAATTGAGCTTTGAAGGGCTTTGCAAAAAAAGACGATGGTTCTTCTTGTCCCTGGATCCAGGAATTTCTGAGCCATGGGCCGCCGTCCGAAAAATCCAACATCACGTCGATCCAGTACGTAGCACCGACGCCGTAAAAACTTGTTCCGCCGCCGCCACCGCCCCCAGACCCACTTCCTCCTCCTCCTCCTCCGCTGCCGCCGAATCCAATCCCACCGGCAGTCGCGCCCGAACTGCCGCCACCCTTCTTGGTTGTCAAATCCGGCACAACGGCCGCAAGGTCCTCATACCCGAAATACTTAGGATTGCCGTTTGCGTCCAAAACGGGATTTCCATCGGCATCCAGAATCGGCACGGCGAGAATAAAGTCATGGATTGCCCTGACCTGCGCAGGGTCATACCGGCCGCCTTCATTATTCATGATCTTTACGAATTTGGCGATACGGTCGAATTCCACCCGAAGGGAGGGTTCGGCAAGAACAAGATTCTGCTTGGTCCCGTCCGCAGATTTCGCATAAGGCCCCTCTCCCTCGCGGAGCCGGGCCAAAATATAATTAAAATTTCCTTCCTTGAAGCCGAAAGGCGTTCCGGGCGGACCCGGCTGACGGATTCCCGCCGCGAGTTCGCCGGCCGGCGATTGAGGGTCGAGCGTGTTAGACAGGAACCGCACAGCAAGCACCCTGTCCTCGTTTGCCGTATCGAGGGCATTCAAGGCCAACCCGTGGTCGGCAAAGCTCATCACGGGCGGCAGAGGATCCGCCGTTCCGTCCCCATCCACGTCGAACAAATACAAGAGGCCCGCTTTCGCGTCCGATCGCCAGCGCCCGGCTTCAAGCCCTAATGTCTTTTCGCCGGCCGTCAGGTCGCCGACGATTGCTGCGCTCATGACGTCGAGCGCGCCATCCTTGATCCCTTGAGCGCTGACGTATTTGGCTATCCCCATACTCGAGGGCGAATCGTCGTTGAGCTGGGTCAGCAGCTCACGGACGATCCTCTGGCGATCCTCGTCGGAGAAACCGCCATTGTACTGGCCGAAGCGTATGACGAGCCCCTCTTGGCCATCGAAGGAAACACGATAGAGCAAATCGGCGAGCCGCAGATGAACCTCCCCCGTCGGATCGTTTTCGAGGGCCTGATGGATCATGGCCAGCGCGCTGCCCTCCTGGACCTCGGTCCCTGACAATTGCATGAGCTTGTCCATGAACTCCCCCGGCACGTCCCCAAAATCCCCCAACCCAATGGGAGCCGTCTCAACCGCGGCTCGCGCCACCTCGATCCGGCCGGCCGCCGCCTGCATCAAATCATCCGCGGCGGGCACCGCAACCTCTTCCTGGGGAAGCTCTGAGGTGGAAATGAGAATATCCGGCCCTCCGAGGGTCAGAATCTTGAAAGGGATCAAAGCATCCTCCGCAACGTCCTTTTCCACGGGCAGTATGCCGATGACACGCCCTTCGCCTTTCTTCTCGAGAACGCGGCTGCCCGCCTCCGCATCCACGACCACGAGCTTGTGCTGATCTCCCTCATTCATGGCCAGCAAAACATAACGTCCCACGGAATCGCTTCGCACGAATCCCGCGATGACGGACGCTGTCTCGGTCTCCGTCAAGACGTCTGTGATACGGATCGATTCAGCCGCTTCAGGATTGATTCCTTGACTTGTTTGATCCTTTCGGAGACGCCAGAGATTCCCTTCGAGATCCATAGAAAAACCCACCGGAGAGCCCGGAGTGAAATAGAAGTCCAGGACCCGGGCCGTCCCGTCCGGCATTGTCATGCGGACCGTCAACTGCCCTTCCATCAAGCTTCCCAAGACGACAATATCACCCCCCTGCAGTGCAACGGCTTCCCCTTCCGGAACACTCTTGCGAATGGTGAAACCCGCAATCTCCGACGTGAATCCCAGCGGGATTTTTGGAGTAGACCGCGGAATGATTTCTTTGGCCGCAGTTTGAGACGCGTGGGTTCCGGCGCGCAATCTCTGCCCCGGCGAATTCGCCTGCATTGCCTCGTAGGCCTTTATGGCAGCATTTCCTTCGGGAAAAGGGTTGCTCCCGTAAGGCGGGGCTGCATGGGAAAAGCCGCTCTCTCCCCCGCCGGCGATCGCCGCATCCGCCAGGGCGGGGACCGGGATACCCTCGGAAGGAGCGGATAAATTCGCATCCGCTTCATAGGATGAAAACAATTGATCCGACGGGGTGGGCTCCGGCTCCCCGAAATATTGATCGACCGCTCCGACGACGGCCGGACCGGCTTCAGCGAGACTGGGCGCCGGGGATTTTTCGACTACCTTGCTGCTCAGACTCTCCAAAGACCCTGCTGTCACCTGCACTTCTCCCAGCGAAGCGGACCGTAGGTCGACGGGCTGGATCACTTGGCTAGCCGGGGACAACTGGTTTCTATGAAAATAGTCCGTAAACGAGCTCATCAGCGTCTGTACGGCCGCAATGCCTGACGCAAGGAGTTGCCGCGGCTCCAAAAGTTCGAAAAAGAGCCTGCGGGGGCCTCGCGGCTTCAACGACGCGCGCTTTCTCGCTTCCGCGCGAATCACGTTCACCGCAACGACCGACGCCGCGCCTGCGGTTCCGGAGGCCGCAAAGCCCGCGGCGACTGACGCGGCGGGATTTTCGAATCCTGCGGTCAGAATTTGACGAGCCATTTGCTTCATGGAAAATCTGGACACCGCAGGTGCAGGCACAGCTTCGGTCACAACGGGAGCGGCTTCCTCAACCGCCGCCGCGCCCTTCTCGGCCTCAGGCCGCGTCACTCGCGCCATTTTCCTGCCCGCGAGAACATAAGGAAGATCCGCAAAATCCCGTTCAACCTCCCCGAGCCCCTCCGTGAGAGCCCCGGTCAAAGTCGCCGGCAAAGCCCCCCCCGTCCCTTGAATTCCGGCGCGGAACGGCGAGGCACGATCTCTCATTTTCTGCGAGGCCGCTTCGATCGTTTTTGCGAGCGCCACAAGATCGGGATTCTCTTTCGCAATTTCGGCGCGCAAGTCCCGCGCTTCGACCTTGAGTTCTCCGGCTAACTGGGACCATAGCGATACGATTTTACCGGATGCGCCCCACTCGCCGCCTGCCACGGCCTGCCGGACCCTGCCCACCGCCTCGGACAATTCCCTGGAGTGGAGGTTGCCCACCTTGAAGGTTTCACATGCTCGGGCCAGTGCAAACAAACGGCCCAGATCCGCAACGCCCATCGCCGAAACGGCCTCCACAAGGCTGTCGGCGCCCCGGCTGATTTTCCTGCTCACGTCGATAAGATTAACTCGATCCGCCGAGGACAGAGCAGCCATGAATTCTTCAGAGGTCATGACCGCCGGTCCCTCGGCGGCCCCCTCCACCGACCGCCGCAAGGCCGTCTGAAGAATTTCGATCCTGTGCAGGTCTTCGGGACTTGTGCCCAGGTCGGGTGTCACAGTCAGGTCGTAGGTTTCGTCAAAATAGTCCCGGCCTGGCCGCGAAACTTCAGGGAAGTCTTTCGGCCGCTCTTCAAGCATAAATTTTTCCCAGCGTCCGGAGGATGCTTTGCGGTACAACACCATCGCCAAAACGCCGTTCTTCCCAGAGACCCTTTCGAAAAGAGCCTCTCGGAACCATGCTTTCACCGCCCCCTCCAGTCTTAACTTGTCTGGGTCGCGGAGCCCCGGTTCCAGAGCCAAGGCATCCAGGAGCGCCTTCTCGGCGGCTTCGACGCCTTCGTGCTTCATCACGGTCGCAAGCAGGGCTCGGGCCATGTACGCACGGGCCTCCGGGCTCTTTTCGAACACATCGGCTCCGGCATCGAGAGTAGAAATGAGGTAGCGGACCGCCAGCTGAAACCGTGGATCGTTCAACGCCGACGATTTGGGAACCAGAAGAGATTCCGCCAGAGTTTGCACGAGGGGCATCGGTTTTTCGGCCAGCGCGGCCTCGTAGGTCGCGGCCTCGCGCGCGGAATCGACCCCTCCTGAAATCTTCGGAGCAATCGTCAGGAAGGAATAGCCGCGCTCCTTGAGGAACTTTTCGATCCCGGGCGTGTGAAAGCCTCCCGTGATGATCACCGCAATTTTATCGCCGCCTCTTTCCATCCTCTCGACCGCATTGCCGATCAAGATCCCGTCGCGTCGGAGCGCGGCCGCGTAAAAGCGCTCTACGCGCACAAGATCCTGATCCAGCATCTCCATCTGGGACGGCAGTCCGTAAGAAAAGCGATGCTTGGCAATAAGCGGTTCGAGGAAGTCCTTGAACGTACGGCTTTTGAATTCGTCGCGAAAGGCGTAAAAAAACGAGGCATCCTGTTTGGTGAGGGAAAAATCAAAGCACTTTTGCATCACCGCATGGATCTTGACCAGACGGTCGAGCGTCACCTCGTCGGCGCTCCCGAGAAGCTTGCTCTTAATCGCGTTCTCGAGCCCCTCGATCTCAGAGAAGACGTCGAGGTCGATCGAGTCGTAGAGGCGGATGTAGCGCAGATACTTCAGCACGTTTTCGTATTTTTCCGCAAGCGTTCTTTCGTCGCCCGCGCTCATTCCCTCGGAAAGCGCGCCGATCTCGGACTCGAGATAGCCGTAGTAATCGGCCCGCCTCATCTTCTTCATCCGGAACTGGACAGAGTTCGTCAGGAAGCGCGACAGCCTCTCGCGCGAGAGGATCTGCTTGAGGTCCGCAGAGAGCGACTCGATTTCTTTTTCCGCCTGCTCGAAATCGATCGCGCGCTCCATTTCGATCAAGCCGACGAGGGAGGCCAGCCCCGGGTACTCGTGGACCGGAACGTTTTGCCGGCCCGCCTCTTCGATGAGAAATCGGACGTAAGCGACCAGTTCGCGGCCGCCCTCCTGGAATTGCGAGCGGCGGCGCACAAGCTCCCTCATGGCATCGGTAAACACGAACCTCCCGACGCCCGCAAGGACTTTTCCGATTTCGGCCAGAATTTTTTCGTCCGGGGACTTGAAGGAGAGTGCCTCGACATAAGCCCGGCGATTTTCCTCGTAGAGGGCGCTGTCTTCCACCCCGAAGAGCTTCATGTCCGGACGCTGCGTGATCGCAAGATACTCGGCGGCGGCAAGGCGGCCCTTCTTCAGATAGTAATCCGCAACGGAGCGGCGCACCGACTCGTCGGGATAAAAATTGAACGCCGCAGGGTAGAGCTCGCCTTCAGCCCCTTCCACGTTGACGAGCTTAAGACCGTGGCGGCGGATGAAGTAATCGAGGATCTTTGCGATGTTCCGTTGAGCCTCTTCGTTAACGTGCGCGTCCTGGATGTGGACGACGATCCGGTCGCTCGCGCCCTGATAGGATTTTTTGATCTGGCAGATGGACTCCGGGAGATCCAGCGCTTGGAAAAAGCCCTTGGCGCTGTCGCGCACATACTGCTCTGTTTCATTGGAAGACGAGGGGGAGCGAAGTGCGCTTTGAATCGAAGAAGGGTCTCCGGCCATCACCGTATTGGTCGCCGTGAAAGTAACACACGTAGCCAATGCGATGCCACGAAGCCAGAGCTTCACACGCTTCTTTGGTGCTCCATCCATTAAGTGGTCTGCCGTCCCTTTTAAAATGGATTGCCGCCAAGAAAAGTTTCCCGGTACACAAAAAATTATACCTGATCCTGCAGAAACTTTTTTGGAATCTGAATATAATCCTATTCCTATACTTATATAAAGTCCGCAGAAGTATAGCCTCCAAAATTTAGGTTGTCAAATGAATGGCCTGGCTATGATCGCTATAAATATATATACAATAATGTGTTACAGATAGCCATTGCGGTTTAAAATCCCTAATTTTTACCTAGATTGAGAATGAAAAAATATGATTGTTTTTTCCGATGAGCGGTCGATTTTTGTTTATAGGCGGGCGATATTGACATAAATATAATTAATATATTTATTTACGACATATTTTATTTTTCTGACCAACGCGGAGACGAGCGCCCCCCCTCTACGCATCAAGGCTTAGCGCACCATCAAGTGAAGGCTTTAGGAGAGATGGGTCAGCGGGGCGCCGGTGTAGATTTGGCGTGGGCGCCCGATCTTGGTCTTGGGCGAATCACACTGCTCTTTCCAGTGGGCAATCCACCCGGGAAGGCGGCCGATGGCAAAGATGACGGTAAACATGTTTGTCGGGATACCGATGGCCCGCAGGACGATGCCACTGTAGAAATCAACATTCGGGTAGAGTTTCCGCGAGATGAAAAAATCGTCCCTCAAAGCCGCTTCCTCGATCTTTTTGGCGACCTCGAGGCAAGGGTCGTTGATCCCAAGCTTCCCGAGAAGCTTGTCGCAGATTCCCTTGATCACTTTGGCGCGTGGGTCGAAGCTCTTGTAGACCCGATGCCCGAATCCCATGAGCCGGAAAGGATTATTCTTGTCCTTGGCACTGGCGATGACCTTTGCCACATCCCCGCCGTCGCGGACGATCCCCTCGAGCATTTCGATGACCGCCTGATTCGCGCCGCCGTGCAAGGGACCCCAGAGCGCGCAAATCCCGGCCGAGATCGACGCAAAGAGGTTGGCTTTCGAGCTTCCCACGAGCCGCACGGTCGAGGTGCTGCAGTTTTGCTCGTGATCGGCGTGAAGGATGAAAATTTTCTCCATCGCGTCGACGACGTCCTTATCGAGCACGTATTCGTCAACCGGCGTGGAAAACATCATGTGAAGGAAGTTTTCAACGTACTTATATTTCCTCTTCGGGTAAATGATCGGCTCACCGATCGACTTCTTATACGAGTAGGCCGCCAGCGTCCTGATCTTCGCGAGGATTTCGGCAATGACCTTATCCATTTCCCCCGCACCGATCTGGGGGTTCACCAGTTCCGGGTAATACGCAGAAAGGGTCACCACCATCGCCGACAAAGTGGCCATGGGATGGCTGGAACTGGGCAGGTTGTCAAAAAACTTGACCATGTTATCGTGGATCATGCAGTTACTGGTCAGAAGCTGCGAGAAGGTATTTCTCTCCTGCACGGAGGGCAAATGACCGAAGATCAAGAGATGGGCGACTTCGATGAACCGCAACTTTTCGGCAAGTTCCTCGACCGGGATCCCCCGGTATCGAAGGATCCCCTTTTCACCGTCGATATACGTGATCCGGCTTTGGCAGGCCGCGGTGTTGCCGTAGCCGTCGTCATAGGTCACATAACCCGTCTTTTCCCGCAGCTGCGAAATGTCGATCGCCTTGTCATGCTCGACACCCGTGATGATGGGGCAAGCGAAAGTTTTGTCCCCAATCTTGATTTCCGCAGTTTCGGAAATTCTATTTTCATCGGTCATGATCGCTCGTCTCTCCTTTTGGCCGTATGATACAACGGCCGTTCCAAAAAAACAACCCAGCCGGCGCTAAAGAACGCTGACTTTCTTCATCGCCGACTGAATCCGTCCGAGCCCCTCTTCGATTTGCTTGACGTCGAGGGCATAGCTGAGACGCAAACGGTCGGGCGCGCCGAACCATTCGCCCAAATAAGTGATGACCCGATACTCCTGGTAGAGGACGCTCAAAAACTTCCTCGCATTTTTACATTTCGGCAGGACGTAAAAAGCCCCTTCAGGCTTCCAAAGGTCAAACCCCAGCTTCAAAAGCCCGTCGTAAATGAAATCCCGCCTCTCGCGCCAAATCTGCTGCTGCTGCAGGATATAGGACTTGGGCGCCTTCATCGCGAAAAGCGCCATGTCTTGCCCGACCAGGTTGGTGTTCATCGAGGTATGCGTCTTCATTTCACACACATCTTGAACGATCTTTTTGTGACGGCTCCACAAGTAACCGACGCGCACGCCGCACATGCAGTAAGTCTTGGAGAAGGAATTCACGGTAATCACGTGACGGCCCTGAATGGGATAATTTTCCCGCTCGTAGATCAAGTCCTTGTACACTTCATCGGAGACCACATAAACACCAAGCTTCTGCGTAAGCTTTTCGATCACTTTCAGCGTCTCGATCGCCTCCACGCGCCCGGTGGGATTCGACGGAGAATTGATCAAAACAGCCTTGCACTTTCCGACTTTTTTGCGAAAGTCCACGACGTCGATGCGCCCGTCCACAAGATCCGTAAAAACCGGAACCATTCCCGCCATTTGAATGATGGGAAGGTAGGAATAGTAATAAGGGCGCGGCAAGAGGACCTTTTGGCCCTTACCCCAGCACCGGAAAATCAGGTCGAGAGCCTCGGAAGCGCCGTTCGTGATCACGAAATTTTCCGCAGTCGAGCCGGGATATTCGCAAGCCAGCGCTTCCCGCAGCTTCAGCTCCCCTTGAATCAGGCCGTAGCGGAGGTCTTTTCTCAAGTCGAGTCCTTCAAAGGCCTCCCGGGGCGGAGGAAGATCCGGCTGCCCGGACCCAAAACTGATGACTCCGCTTCCTTGTTTGCCGATAAAATCGGCCGGACTTTTGAGTTTGAGTATTTTAGACATGAATAAAGCCCTCCTGTGCGTAGCATATAGGAATGATTCCGATCTGGCAAACACTTCTGATCGGGGCGCATCTCACTTCATACACTTGATATCCGGTCGGCAAAGAAAGGTTTCTCCACAACGCGCCAGCCTCGCTCGGAGCTCCCAATCCAGACGGCTATAATGCTGATCTCCTCGTCTCGGCAAGCGGCGCTAATTGTTTTTCCGAAACCTTTCTTCACCTCCGTTTGAAGTCACTGTATGAATTGAGATACACCCTTGATCGCACAACTCTTGCTTTCAAAATGCCTTTCCCATAAAATCATGGGCTCAATCATTGAAAGAAAGCGAAGATGAAAAAAATAGTACCCGTAGTTTTTTTGGGAGTCTTCTTTTTGACCGCCGTGCAAAGCGATGCGGAGCTTTCCGCTTCCGCGGCCCCGGCGAAGGAACTGCCCACGGACGCCAAGGTCCTCGTCATTTTCGTCGATAGCCTTCGCCCGGACGTCGTCGACGAAATGGTCGCCGCCGGCCAGCTGCCCTTCATCAAAGAACACTTTTACGACCGGGGTCTCCGTTTCCCGAATTTTTTCAGCACGTTCCCTTCCCTGACCATCAACGCCTTCACTTGCGTACTCACGGGACAGTGGCCCGACGAGTCGGGGCTCAAGGCCCAGTCACTCTTTGAGCGGTACCCGACCCACCCCAAGCCCCTTCTGAAAAAAATGTTCTTCGTCCCCGAGGATTTCCCGCGGCACTTCAACCTGCTGAGTAAAATCGACAAGGCGGCCGAGATCCTCAGGCAGAACCGCGTCAAAGCGCTTTATGATACCTTGGGCGAGAAGTACCATCCCTCCGTCGTGCCCGTCAGCCCCTCGGTGACCCCCTGGGCCTGGCCCCACGTCGCCGCCAACGAGGTCGATCATCCGTACCGGGTCTCGATCGAAGCGGCGGAGCATTTGGACACTTTGAACGGCGTGTACGGCCTCCGTTATATGGTCCCCGACACTCGCGGCCGGCTGTTCATGATCTGGTTCACCGAGATGGATGTGGACCAACACAAGTACAAAGGAGGCCAGTTCGCTCCCGAGGTGCGGCAAAGAATGATCGCGGTGGATGATTGGGCACGAAAGATCTACGACGGTCTGGTGAAAGAGGACAACGGCAAGCTCCCCTACGTCGTTTTGTTCTCGGACCACGGCTCCTATGGAGGCCGGGACGGCGTTTACAATCAGCCCTATTACCTGGGCCGCGACTTCTTCTATCAAACTCTCAAAATGAACGTTCAAGGCCCCGATTACGTCATGAGTCATCCCGGGACGGATAGCGGCGCCTTCACCTACATCGACAATATGGGAAGAGGACAAGCCCGGATCTTCCTGCCGGTCGGAGACCTTTGGTCGGGGAATTGGGAGCGCCCCAATACCCTGCGGGAGCTCCGTCAATACGGCCGCGGACCCAACCGCAAGAGCGTCGATCTCCTCCGTGACCTTCTGGAGATCAACCTCGAAGCGAGAAATGAGTTCCCGGGAAAGATCGATCCTCATCCCGTAGACCTGATCTTTGTCAAATTATCCGAAAAAGTCCTCTACGCGGTCCGGCGCGGCGCGGAAGCCCTGATCCGCATCGAGGATGCGGACGGCCTCAGCCTGATCCGGTACACGCCGGTCAAGAACGTGTCTCAGACGGCCGAGGGACAGCTCACGTTCGAGGAAGATTGGACCGCGGATCCCTTCGGATACCTTCGGGATCCGGGATTCCGGGCACCCAACGCCCGCCAATTTCTCGGGGAGAGCCACAATGACAAGGAATGGCTGGAGGCAACCACCGCTACCGATTACCCGGACGCCATAAGCGCGCTTGTTCACGGCCTGAGTTGGAAAACAAAACTCGCACGTTTGGCAGGATCGCAGGATCCGGATCTTTGGCTCACCGCCACTCCCGGATGGAATTTCAGGATCGAGGAGCTCCGGGGCGCGGACCACGGATCGCTCTACAAGGACTCCATGCGCTCGACCCTGATGATCTCGGGACCCCGCATCCGCTCGGGCGTCGACCCCAGCCCTTTACGGCTCATCGACCTCACGCCGACTTTGTATCAGCTAATCGGCGAAAAGGACAATAAAAAGGCATTATCCTCTGTTCCGATTGCGGGGATTTATGAGGATTGAAGCGATCGCGGGAGCGTTCTTTCTGACCGCGTTTTTTGTCGTATCCGAGGCATCGGCCCTGACGCCCGTCAAGGGCTCCGAGGAAGACCTCTACTGGACTGCCCCCATGACGGTCCATGATTACAAGCGTGATACGGACTTTCATAACCTCGCCGTGTCCGCAATGGCTTTCACCGAACTCGAATTCGTCCGCTTGGGCGACGGGCTCCTGGAGATCGGCGCAAAAAACAAAAGAAATCCCATCTCCAAGTCCCTGGACTCTCTCGAATTCGCCTACTCTCAACTACCCCGAAGCGCCCCTGTCCGGCGCTTCGGCCAGTTCTGGGACGCGCTTCAGCTCCGCGAGCTCTCGCTTTCCGACGCCAGGCTGGCGGGTTCCGTATTGATCGGAGACGCCTACGGCGGCATCACACCCATCATGCAGGTGCGCGCTTACAAACTCCTGGTCCTGGTGGAAGACGTTCTCGACGACATGGACCGCACGGTCATGTTCCCTTTCAACTGGGGAGCCTCTTTGCTTCGCGGAACACCGACGCGCGTCAAAAGCATCGGCTATGCCGGAGACGGCCTGGGAATCGTCCGTTGGCAGACGTCCACGGGCCTGAAGTGGGTCAGCCGCGAGATCGTCCGGGCAAGCTCGAATGTCATCCACCTTCTCGAAGAGCCTCATGACGCCATGATCCGCAGCAAGCGCAGAAAACTAAATGATCAAATGATGATTTATTCGAAAATGCCACTGGATGTTTTTTTAGAAAATAAGCGCTATTTCCGGAGCAAGAACAACGCAGTCATCGCCGGAACGCCCGCTCTTTGGCGAAACCGGATTGCCCTCTCCCCTTTAGAACTTCCCGACAACCTCCGGCAGGAGGATTTCCAAGCCGAAGACCTCTCCTCACTCGATCCGTCGACGGAAATCATCCTCGGGGCCCCCCACGCCCTCTGGGACAAAGCCCCTCGCAAACTCAAAAAATATGTCATAGCCCCCGAGGAGCTGACCGAGATCCTACGGCAGCAAGAAGTTCCTTCTCCGACAAAAGCCCCCTGATTTGAAATCATATGGAGTGATGGTAGTGATGGTTCCGTGCTGATTCGCGAGCCCCAAACCGCGTTAGGTTTGGGGCCATAACCTAGCAATGCATGTGCCCGTGCTGATTCGCGAGCCCCAAACCGCGTTAGGTTTGGGGCCATAACATCACTCGCCTGCCGGCTCGTGTATGTTATGGAGCGGGATACGGGAATCGAACCCGTCTAACCAGCTTGGGAAGCTGGGACATTACCACTATGCTAATCCCGCTTGCGAACACTGAACCGCCAAGGTTCAGGGAGCGTGTCGAAATCATTGGGATTTCGACTGAACAACACGGAAACCCGAACGGGGATTCCGGTTGTTACGTCCCAAAACGAACGGTTTTGAGACGTAACGATGAGGTAGAACGCAAATCGAAGGGAATCATACCATCCAAAGAGGCAAAATTCAACCCTGTCATCATGACAGAACTGCGATTACGCAGAGGCAGACACCTGAGCTTCGGCACGGGCCGCAGCGACCACGGCCTGCAGAATCCGGACAAGCGATATCCTCTGAGACTTCTCGACCACGGGCGTGCGCCCGAGAATCAAGACGGTCCCCTCCGACAAGGGAGCGGCCCCCAGCAGAGCCGAGTGCATCCACGGGAGGTCGTCATCTCCGAGGACAGAATCGGTGAGAACCTGGACGAAATTGGCCCGGGCATATTCACCCTCCGCAGCCAGGCTCTCCAAGTATTCGGCAACGGGCTTGAGCTCGACGTCGATGCCGAGGCCGGTCAGTTCCGCCGTAAGGCGGCTCTTCATCTCGGCGCTATCCACCAGGACCGTCACTTTGACCAAATCGCTCGGCCGTGAAGCCGACAGATCCTGCAGGAATTCCAGGCTATGAACCTGAGGATCGTACTCGACGAGGATCCGGCCGTTCTGCACAGCCGTCGACGACGGGGCCTTCACCCCGAGACTATCGATCACGGCAGAATCGCCCGTAAACTCCGCAAGCCGCGCAGCGAGATCAATTTCCAGGTGAGCAGCCTCTTTGAGCAGCGAATCGGTCAATTGACGCAAGCGAACTTGGCTCGTACGGTCCACCGCTTCGATCCACGCCGCGGCGACTTCAGGCTTTCTCATTTCTGACCTCACCGCAGGCTTTCGCGCAGGGTGGCGCACCTCGGAGCGGGTTGTCGCGTGGGCACGAACGACCGCGCGGTCCGCCTCCGCCATCCGGAGCATTCCGTTGGGAGAGTTCGCGGGATTGATGATCTTATGGGGATAATTGCGCTCTAGCGCCGAGCCGCCGTGCGAGCCCGGGGTCTGAACCGGCAAAGTCCTACCGCTTTCGTCACGCAACCGCAGTCTCACCATCGCGGTGGACAAAGCCTTCCATGCCGCCGGGGCCTCGGCAGCCGGCAAATCCCCTTTTCCGATCGCCACCAGCACCGCGGGAAGGATTTCACTCGCAAAAGTTCCGTAAAAGTTCTTGCCGAACTGTTTTCCCGTCGCCGGATCAAATGAAACCATGAACTGATGCTTCGAGGTATCGTAGACCTTCGACAGGTTCATGCGCGTCAAAAGCGCGTTCACGTCGCTATCGATTTGGTCAATGTCGGCCGTAGGAGCCCCGCCGGCCCGCGCCGCCTTCCAACCGGCCGCGGCCTGCTGAGCCGTCATCAGAGCGGCGAGCATCCACCCCAAGTCGATCGCCGATTCGAGATGCCGGGGGTTCGTCGGTTCGTCATTCGTACGCGCATGCGTCACCGGGTTGTGCCATTGCGTGATGAGGCCGTCAGGCGTCGCCGGGAAAAGCGCGATCTCGTCGACGAGATGCTGGATCCTCCGAACGGCTTCGGCTTCCGTAATGATTCCGAGCTCCTTCGCCGAGACAATGGCGAGCGCGTAAAAACCGAGCGCCGTATTCCCGACATAATCCGCGCGATGAGTCACGCCGTGGGCCGAATGATCAGGCGGTAGTCGGAGCGCACCAGGGGCTCCGGGGTCTGCCGTAACAGCCTCCCACCAGGCCCACTCCTTTTTCGCGATACTGATCAGATGAGTTTTCTGCGCTGCGTCAATCTCCTTGCGCTCAAGGGGCAATGTTCCGGCCTCAGTCGCCTGTTTGAGCTCAAGACCCCTCAAGTAAGTGATCGCCGTGCGAATGGACGGGTGTTCTTCGAACGCCTTCTGAACCTTGCCGCCGGTCACGGCATTGGCGATATCAACGATAATGGCCTTGTTGTCCGCCACATAGATATCGGAGACCACGCCCGTATCAAGATTCGCCGAATCCCTAAAACCGAAATCCTCATCGAACAGATCGGGATCCCCTGACATTTCCTGCAAGGCCTGTGCGGCTTCATGTCCGGCATCGGCGACATTGAGCCACACGGCTTGAGACGCCGGCATCACCACTTGCGCTTCGTCGCGGTAGGGAGGAACCGTCTGGGAGCTAAGGGCCCCGACTCCGTAGGTCGCAAATTCATCCGTCGGAGGAACGCGGGCAGGCAGTCCGCCATGAAGACGGACTTGGCCGGGCGCGGGCACCACCGGAAAAACCTGCGGGATCTCTTCGCCCGGAATGCTCCACGCAGCATGATCCACGTCATAGCCGGCGAAAAAGCTGTAGATGGCTCGGTCTTCCCCGCCGAGTTCGTAGCGGTCCGCAATTTGCCTCTTTTCACGGATCGTCCGGCGGTGAGCTTCCAACATCACCCGCAGGGCCGCCTTCACTGCACTTCGCTCCGTCCGCGTAAGACTCGAGTCCCGCCCGGCCTGCCGGATGGCGCGCTGGATCATCCGGACACGGACGCGCGTATCAAACCACGCAAGCTTGCGCATCCGATTGACGAAATCGTGAAACCACAAAAGCCCTTCCCGGTGGACAGCATTGGCAAACTTTTCTTCGTCCGTTACTTTTGCGCCCAGCTTCATAGCCCCGAGACTATTTTCTTCCTGGCCCTTCGCATCATTCGCTTGCGCGAGCGGTTTCCCGTCACGCGTCAAATACAGGCCCGACTCTTTCAAGGCAATATCAAGGAGCCCTTTCTCCCCCTGATCCGCCCAATTGAATTCTCCGGCCAAAACGCCGCGCAGATCCATGAGCGCTCCGCCGAGATTGCCCGCAACGCCTCGTCGATAGGCTAAACCCGCCGGCGAAGTCATATCCCCCGGCTGATGCGTCGCAAGGCTGAGGGGCAACTGCGTTGTCAAATAGCTGACGATGTTCCCTCCTGCTCTCTCTTCGAGTTTCTCGATCGTTTCGAGGTTGGGACTCCGGACATAAGCGGCCTCAACGAAGTCAAGGGTTCGCGCTCTCGAGGTCAGTGACGGAATGAGATTCTGATATGTCTCATGCGTCCATGCGGCAGTCCGCCCGGGGTCCAAAGCGTTCACCTCGGCCGGGATTTCGATCCAGGTGCCGACAAGATTCAGCACTCCGGCAGAAAAAGCGCCTGCGGGAATCCGGGTGATCCGCGGATCGTTCTCGAGCATGCGCGTCATTTCCGCTCGGAAGGCAATGATCGCCGGCTGCTTCGCCGCACGCCTCGCGGCCGCATTCAAAGTGGCATCCCCGTCAATCGTGCGGAAGGCCTTGGCCATTTCGTCCAGGCGCCGGTAAAGACCAACGGCGTCGCCCGACAAAGGCTTGACCTTCTCCCCCAGAAGGGCGGCAAGCTCCGGGAACGTCTGCGCGAGCGCGACGTAGGCATCCTGATTGCGGATTTGCTCCAGGGTCCGGTCGAAGTGAAACAGCTGGACCATGATTTCAAGGGGAGACATCCGGTCGATGGCGTAAGGGCTCCCTAGGGACTCCGGCTCGGCAACCCCGTGTTTTTCGAACGCAGAAAGGATCGCCTCCATTTTTTCCTCGAGCGTGTAGTTGGGCCAATAGGTCGCCCCGAGGGAGCCCATCTGGCGCGGCCCCACGGCTTTGACGAGCTCGCCAAGGGCGTTGATCCAACGCAAGCGCTGCTCTGCCACAACCTCGTCGTCGGTTCCCGGTACCTCCCGGAGCTTGAGGGCGCGCCTCAGATGCGGCCGGGCCGCCTCGTCAAGCCACAGGTCGTTCAAGATTTCGAGGCGTACAAGATCCGGTAACTTGTCCCATTCCGCGGACCAGTAGACTTTCATCTTCTCATAGATCGGCAGATCCTCGTCCTCGTCCCGGTTAAGCGGCATCCGGTCTGCGATATGCCGCTCGAGGATAGCTCGGAAATCGGGGTCCTGAATATCCAGGTCGGTCATATGTCGAAAGAAGATACGAACGCGATCACGATCCGGGACCTCCTTGTTGTAGCGGTCCACATTGGAATTTTCACCCATAGGACCTTTCGTGGCTTCATCCAGAAGCCGCAGCGCATCGGAAACAGGGATCACATTGCCTCCCGTCTGAATCTGGAGAAGCTTTCTCTTGTCCTCGAAAGACGCCAGTTCCCCTTGATAGGCTAGCGGTTCATAGTGATGCGCGCCCCCCGAGTTGCTGGTCAGCCACGCTTCGATGCCGCCAAAAATCCAGGACATAATAAAAATCCGAAAACCCCTCCAAAAAAGCGCGGGATCGAGAAGGCCGAACATCACGCCCGCCAGAATCAGCAGGCCGACCTGGAGCGGCAAAAGAAGGTTCAATTTCGGGCTGTAATACTCCGCGACCGACGGGCCTGCCGCCTCCTTGGCATTGAGGACGCGCAGATCGTTCCAGGCGGACTTCCCTGCAAGGAAAGCAACAATCGCGGCCACGATCGCCAGGCTGCGGACAAGGAGCAACCGAAGGAGCGTCGACGTATGCCTGAGGGATTCCTGATTGGATCGGTTTTCGTCTTCCATCAACCTGTACGACAGCGTGACCTGGTCCCGAAGATACTGGACGGCACGCCACAGAGGCTTGCGCTCGTCGCGCCCCGCCTTGGGAAGGCCTTTCGAAATCTCGCGCATCAAGGTATAGGCAAACCGAAAAAGGAGGAATGGAACCAGATAGTAGGAAAACCAGTAAGCGCCGGTCGGAACCGACGGCAAAAAGCCGCCGACGACCTGCACCGCATACGAAGACGACATCGCCATCACGGGCGGCCCCGTCAAATTGCCGACCCACGCCGAGGACATGGCCGAATAGAGGGCGTTGACCGCCGTGGCGTACATGCCCTGCACGAACGGCAATGCGATGAAGCTATGGAGGAGAAAGGCGGCCAACGAAATCGCGGCCACCCAGGCGCCGAAAATGAGCACGCGCTTGAGCAGCGTACTCTGATAACTTCCGTCCCCGGTCCAGTAGCTCGACGCCAGGCTCCATCCGCGCCCAAAGGTCGGCTTCCATAAAATTCTCTTCTGGAGGAGGAAGGCGAGGTAGATCCCGATATGGAAGGCCGGAGAGCTGAACGGCAGGATGGAATAGAGCCCGATCAAGCCGACGACGACCGCCGTCACGCCCGCAACATTGCCCAGGGTACGAATCGGATCGTTGGTCACGAAGATCCGGTGCATCTGAATCACGAACGATTTCTGTTTGATGAGAATCAACATCACCGCGCCGAACATGAGCATGGACTTGCCCGCATTCATCGCCGTCAGCAAACCCGGAATCAGCGTGGCCAGAAGCCCGAGGAAGAGCACCCAAAAGAGAAAATTAGGTTCGCTGATAAATCCGCGCAAAAGCAAGCTGATATGCTTTCGTCCTTCCAGCGAGAATCCGCTCTCGTCCAGAATATTGACCCGTTTATACCCTTCCGCCATCGTCTTCGCGGCAGACTTGGGATCTCCCCGGAAAAGATGCATCAGCGCCTCAAACGGATAGTAGCAGTCGTAGAGGGCCATGGCGTCGCCGCCGATCCAGCCGGTCGCGGAAAGCTGGCGGCCCAAGTTGGCGATTTCGCCGATGCCCGTCTCTTCAGTCTTCCAGATCGGGCTCTCCATCGTCCCAAAAAGTGAAGCGACCGGGCCCGCCTGGGCTTCCCGGAAATCGTGACAGCGGAAGCCGGCCGGAGCAAACCTCCTCAAGATTAGGTTCAGCCAATACATCTTGGCCAGGAGGTCCATTTTGCCGTACGCGGAACCCTCCCCATACATGTAGAAATTGCTGATGGCGATATAATTGAGCATCCGCTGGGCCCACCCCACGCCGCGCGCAAGGCCGGTCCACGGATTGGTGTATTCGAGGTATTCCTGGAACATCATCCAGCGCATATCGGTGGTGAAGTCGTAAACCGCGCGCGAGACAATGCGCGGCTGAGTTTGTCCGTAGAGCCCGTTTTTATTGTCGTGCTGGATAATCACCTGGGTCGCGTACTGGGCTTCAAGGGCGAGACCGCTCGACGACGATCGAACGTACTCCCCCTGAGGGTTCACGGCGAAGTATCCGAAACGAAGATGGGCATCCGCGCCGGTCGCCCCGGTAGGCATCTGAACGAATTGCCCTTTCCGGTCACCGCTACGGTACACGAGCCACCCTTCATCCTTGTGACGGGGATCGACCTGCATTTCGTCTACGTTTCCATGGAAGCGTTTGACGATCAGATCGCCGGACGCATCAACGGAAATTCCGAGCCCTTCCGTATCGTTAGGATCCAACCCTTCCTTCTTCGACCGATCAGTCATGACAGCCGTTTTTTCACCGTCCGCATTGAGGATCACTGCCTCGGGCGCCAGGATGTCCCAGTTTCCGTCGGCCCTCTGGCGCGCAATCACTTGATCGTCGTAACGCTCTTTGTAACGCACCAATCCGTCACGGTCGATAAAAAGCTCCTCGGCCGTCACGCCCGCAACTGCGCTGGAATCGATCGGGTAACGGAAAGGACGCCCTTTCGCGTCTTTCTTGACGGCGCCGTCTTCGTAGAACACGAGGTCGTCGCCCACCCTCCTCCACCCATCCGGAGACCCTGCAGCAACCTCCCGGTAGCCGATGACCTTGAAATCGCCTTCGCGCAAGATCACGCCGCCTTCGCCGAAAACGACCTCCTGAATATTCCAGGACCGGGGCTTCGCTTTGCCCCGCTGCGTCGTAAAATATTTCTTACTCCGGATCTCCTCGAGACCGGTGCGGGCCTGAGGAACCCTTCCGAAGGTTCCCTGCTCGGCCAGGATTTGATAGCTCACCAGTTTTTTTGTGGAATGATCGATGCGGGTATGAAGGACCCCCATCCGGGCGGCCCGCGTGGAGGGCGCCGGATCGATCAGACCGATGATCGGGTTCCTGGGATCCATTTTGTCACGCCGCACCCAGACGCGCCTCTTCGCTCCGAGCGCGTCAAGCATCACCTCCTCGTGCCAGCCGTCAAAGGTATTGAGAAGATATCCGCTCCGCCCCCCCGACTCGGCCTCCTCCATGGCAAGCCACCACGGCGAGTGGGCGCCCCGAAGCACTTTCTCGCCTTTCGCGTTCACATACCATCCGTCGGCTGGGATCACGACCCGGTCCCCTTCGATCCTCCAGTAAGGCGCCATTTGTTCAACGGTTCTCGAAGGAAGAGTAGCGACAGGCACGCTCAGTTCACCTTCCACGGCCGCTGCGTTGCCGCTAAACCGGACACGCTCGATTCGTGCATCCGGAGAGGTCACTACAATATCATTCATGTTTGCAAATCCGTGGCCGCTGGGCTTGCGCGTACGCGTCTGCCCGTTTCCTCCGGTCGCAACAAAGAAAAGCTTCTCCTGGTCTCCCTTGCCCCGCTTCCCGGCGCCCCACTTGAAAGGATTCATCATCATCCCCGTGAGGCTGTAGAGGCGCGCTTCCCAGTTGCAAACGCTTCCGATGTAGAGACCGTCCAGGAGAGGAAGCCCTGCGCCGTCCACTCCGTCATGGGCCGTATAACGGAAAGTGTCGCGCTTGGCGAGCACCTCCCGTGTTCCGTCCGGACGAATCGCGACGGCGTCCTGCGTCCTCGGATCGATGGTCCAGCGGACAATGGTCGCCACGGTCATCACTCCGCCGGCATCCGGCACGCTTAATTGAAAAGTACCTGCCCGCGCGATCAGCTTCTGCTCGATAATCGTGCCGTCCGCCGCGCGCTTCACGATGGCGTAAAGATCCCCCGTTCCCCTCTCGACTCCCCAAACCTCTTTTTTGGCATCGGTTTTGCCGGTCACGACGTCCACAGGATTTTGAAACCGGAGGTTTTGCATCAAAAGAATGTCCCTTCCCTTCCCCGGCAATCCCGAGCCGTCGATTTGGGCCACCTCCGGCTTGTATCGCCCTTGATCATCATACTGGGCGGTCAGGTCGGCATAGGCCTCCGGCGGTGCATAGAAGGGACGGTCCAACTCGGATTCGCGGCCCCGCTTGTGTTCCATGTCTTTGGACTCGTCGAGAAAGAGGATCGAGTAGGCCGGCACGCTTTTCACTGCCGAGGCCGAAGACACAAGCGGCTTCCCATCACCCTGATTTTCAAAAACGGGCATGACGAACATCTTGGTTTTGGACCCCTTGTCGGGCTGGGGCCTCGGAAGGTCATCAAGGGTCCCCCAGAACTCCCGCTCCCCCGTGGCGGGATTCTGCTCGTAGGTGAAGATTCTTCCGTCGCGCATCAGGACAAGCCTCTTCAGGATGTCTCCTGTCTCCGGGTCCTTGATAAACAGGAACTGACGGATCTGGGGCGACGCAAGCCGCGGAAGGGGTCGGCCGCTTCGCGTGGTCGTTTCAAAGCCCTCGCCGCGGTTCTCGATATCCCCGAGGCGGTCGTTCATCGGATCGATCTGGTATTTTCCCTTGTCGAGCAGCTCCGTGTGAGTGTCGGGGTCCGAGATATTCCCATAGTCCACCGGAAACGCTCCGCCGGCTAAATGCATCATGTCCTGATATTCCTTCAACGTCATGGTCTCGAGAACAAAATCCACGAGCTTGTCTTTTTCTGCGTCGGGAACCGCACGCACCTTCCCTTGAGGGATCGGACGAACGTCCTGCAGAGTGACCGCCTTCGACCGGGCCTCCTCCTCCGAAGCTTTGACTCCCGTCTTGCCCAAATATTCCGCCGAATAGACTCCCTCGACCGCGGGCCCGTCCCAGAAAACATGGGTGAAAATAGCGCCCTTGTTTCGCGAGGTATCGATCCGGTACATGCCGAATTCGAGGACATGCGGGCGGCCCGCCCGATCCTCATAATGAAGGGCCCGCCGCTCATCGATGCTGTAGTGGCCGGGCTGGGCCAAATAGCCGTGATGATAGGCACCCGTCGAATCTCTCGATACGGGAAACCATGTGACCTTCTGGCTGCGGACCTGATACTGCTGGTCGTCCTCGAGTTCGGTCCAGATCATACGCGTATCAAACCCCATGATATGGGAAATGACGTAATTGTAGAGGCCCGCCTTGGCAAGCGGAATGGCACGCATCGACGAGTAGTTGTGCAAAGCGTACATGACTCTGTCAACGCCGTACCTGGCCCTTTGCAACAGACGGAAGAAGATTTCCCCTTTGACTTGCGGCACATTCTGCTTGTTGGCCACCGTGTCGCTGAGCCAAATATTCGAGTAGTGGTCGGACCCCAGCATCCTAAAACGCCTGCCGTCGGCGGTGGTAAAATCGGCAACCTCGCCCGGGCCGACTTCCGAGATGCCGACGTTGTTCTGCATCCCGCTTGAAAGCGGTGTCTCGGCGTACTTAATCGCGCTGCTTCCGCCCCCCGTCCTTGTAATCGTCAGCTGACTCGTTTGGGCCTGTCCCGGCGTTCTCTCGAATTCCTCCGTCAGCTCGTCCCGGGGAATGTCATGCGCGGGGTGCCGGCCGAAGGTCGCTAAGAGCTGAAAAACCTTGTAAACCGTAAAAATAATGAGCACCAATCCAAGAGACATTCCGCCGGACAGATACCCGATCCCGAGTGCGGCAGCGTGGAACAGCTCCCAGCCCAGATACCCGATCTCCGAACGTCGCGCCACCGGGTCCTCGCTCGTCATGATTCTCACACCGCTAATGAACCACGCAGTAAGCTTGGCCGCGACGGCCAGCGCGATTCCGGCAAAAACAAAATTGACGGGCGCCGCGAACCACAGCCCCGCGATCCCCAGCACCGTGACCGTGTCGAGAATGACGGCGAAACCGTTTTGCCTCGGCAGCGCCGAGGGAATTTGAAGGGTGGTCTTGACCAAAAGCGCCGACAGAATATCCCCGGCGACAAAGTTGGCGTAGGTGAACATGAATGCGCTAAACGCCAGCAGCAGCGGGGAGCTCAGGCCGACCTGGAGGGTCGCGAAAATATAGACCCCGGTAAAAAGCAGGGAGGTCGACGCGACCATCCAATTGAGCATGCTCCCGCGGACCCCCGACATGAGCTTCCACTCCGTGTACGGCGCGACCGATTTTGTGCGTGACAGCCAGTGGACCGACACAGCCTTCACGGCAAAAAAGGCTGCCAACATCAGAAAAACCGCAAACGGCTGGCCCGCCGACAGAATGGGTAAAATGGCCAGGAGCAGCCCCGCATCGATCGCGGGCAGGAATTTTGCCAGGATAGGCTGTGGGGGCTTCTCGTCGGCGATCATGGCCCTCAAAGCTTGTGCATCCTCATGCTCGGCCGTTTCCAGGAGCTGCCTCAGCGCGCCTTCCTTGCGATGTTCGAGATAGCCGAAAAGAACGTAAGCCGCGGTTTGCAGTGCCTTAAGCACGACAGCGCCGACCAACAGATACGGGAGCGGTACGCCGACCACGAAGAAGAGGACGCTCGCCACGGCCGCCAGGGACCCGTCCAGAATCACATGGGCGGTCGGAACGCCGTGATAAGCCGCAAAAAATGTCTTCCAGAAAAATTTGATCGTGAGTCCCGAAAAAAGATTGCCCGCCCACCAGTAGAAAAGGAAAAGTGTCAAAAGCCCGTAGACCGCCCACAAATGGAAAACGGAGCTTGCTCCCAGAAAGAGAACGATCGCCGCGTAAAACAGGGAGCGCTTCGCCATCGCACCGGGATTGATCGCCGCGTAGGCCGTCAAAGTCATCAGCGCGGAAGCAACGGCCACCGCGAGAAATCCGAAAGAGAAGCCGAGCCACGCGCCGAGCGCGAGATTGAGTCCCTGGAGCGCAATAAACGAAACGGCCCCGAAGCGAACCACCTGAGCCCGTTTTTCCTTAGCGACGAAAACCGTAAAGGCAGTATAGACGGCGACAATTTTTAGCGCTCCGAACAGAATTCCGAAATGCGTGAACTCGGCAAAGCCGAGAGCGGGAAAGATCATCGGGGCAAAAAGGGTCCCCACCATCAGGGCGATCGCCCACGGCGAGGCCTGGGACTTCTTGAGCAGATAGAACTTGAGAATCAGAAAGGATCCGATCACGGCCACCCAGACCGCCGGATGGCTGAGAATGGCTCCTCCAACCCAGGCACCGAGCCCCGTAAGGATCTGGCCCGTGGAAAGAGCCTGGCCGGATAGGGCTGCCGTGTGGCTCGCCAACGCCAGGAAACCGCCCGCAATAATGGCAGGCATGACCAGGCGCCCCATCAACCGCGAGCTGTCCGCGTAAATCCTAAGCCGCTTAAGGGGATCCGCAAACCACCGCCGAACCGCAGTGTCGAAGTGGGTCATCCCCCTCGCGATCTTTCCTTCGGCCTCGGGTCCTCCCGCCTTGGCTTTGAAGTGGAATTCGAACCAGGCCGCATAAATGAGGCTCGCGAACAGAAAGACCGCCAGAATCGCTCCAATCGCCCACCAGGGCGCTCCGAGCAAAGTTAGAATGTGGGTATGAGAATTAAACATCCACACGAGCGCCGCTGCGGCAAGCTTCGTCGCCGCATAGGTAAAAAGCGCTTGGGTCCTGGACTCCGCTCGAATGGTGCGGAGACTTTCGTCCAGCGCCGTGCTTAAGTCGCGCTGGCTCAATCGCATCTCTGAACGGCCGCCTTCCTCGCTCGATGCCGGGCGAAGCCATCCGAAGATCTTCCAAGCTGTTGCCGCGGCCGCTGCGACAACCGCCACCTTCCCCGCCAAGGGCATCGTGCGGTCATCGATCGCCTTGCCAAAAAGAAGAGCCCCCAACTCCAGGGACCGGACCTGAGCGAGATCCTGGGCTGAAAACTGCTCCCGCACTTCCTCCATCGTAAGATCACCGTTCGCCATGGCACTCTTCTTCGACTCCTCGAGGCGCCGCCACAGGCTCGCGGGAATCGATACCGCGGAAAGTCCGGCTTCATCCGTACCCAATGTTCCGGAAGGTCGCGTAATAAATAGGGCATTTCGTTCGTCCTCGGGCAGCGCATCGTCCCCGGGAACGATCAGGTCGCTTTCGGTCATGGCAATGATCGTCCGGACAAAATTCCCGCGATCAACGGCCGTGGCTCCGATCGGCTGCCATCCGAGTTCCCCTTCGAGATTGGTCGTGTCATAGCCCAACCGCTGCAGCGCCTCCACGAGTGTCTGGCCTACGATATGAGACCTCGTTCTCCAGTGCATCCCGACCGTCTCCCGGATCAGAGAACTCGACACCGCGTCGATCCCGTCTTTGAGACGCCCACGAGGCTCCGTCGCCTCCTTGAACGCAAGGGTGTCCTGCGAATTAAAGCCCCAGATCGGGAGAATCTGCGGAATCCGGTTCGGCCGTTGAGTCGCGTTGAGGCACAAATAAAGGAAGAGATCATCCAAAGGCTTCTGCCGTTCAGAGGGTTCCTTCGGCCCGAGCATCATAAAATGGATCTTGAGACGCCGCCGGACGTCGATCGAATACTCCTCATCCAGAATGGACAACACCTGCCTGAGGGCGCGCTCGCGCTTCGCGGGATCATCGCCGGGCACGAGTTTTTGAAGAACCGCATCCTCGAATTCCACCCAGCCCTCGTGGTCCCCCGAATCCACCGCATATTTTTCCTGCATGTCCAGAAGGCGCGCGAATGCGGAGCGGTCAAAGCCGAGCCCCAGTTCGGCAAACGCTGCTTCGGCCCTCTCGGCGGAGCGCGTACGCGCCGCCTCAACCGTCCGAAGGACATCGTAAAGATCCAGCGTGTTGTCGTTAAATTCCTGAAGCCTGGACGGGAGGACCCCGTTTCGCTGAAAATTCGAGACCAGCTGAAGGACCATGAGGTGCGTAATTTTCGGATAGGCGTGCCGGGCCTTCGGATACAGCGTCACGAGCTGTTTGAGAAAATTCTGCATTTGAACCAGAAGAAGATTATGGAGCCGGCGGTAAGGTTCCGGCTGTGATTTCAAAAATTCGACGGCATCGCCTCCCCAGTTATCCTGAATCCAGCGCCGCACGTCCACCGGGTTGGCGGGAACGTCGGGGCCCGTGATCTCCTGCGCTTTTGCGGTCTCGACGGCCCTTTGAGGATCCGGCTTCCACACGGGATAGAAGGCCTCCTCAGACTGGAGGGGAGCTCCGTATTGGCGCCCGAGCGCCGTGTTCATGGCGATCTGGGTCAGGCTGTGGATCCACTCCTTCCCGTAGCTGTCTTCTCTCATTCTCCGGGCCATGCGCTGTTCCCGCTCAGAAAGCGCCGAGGGCAGCATTTCAGGAATCTCCACCGAGGGTTTGACGTACAAACCCGCTTCCAGTATCTTTGTCACGGCCCCCGTCCACTCGGGCTCGTTGAGCCCCGCAAGCGCGCCGGGGTTCCCGAGCAACGCAGCCAGTTTCGGACGAAAAGCGCCGATCGCCGCTTGGACCTTTCTTGGGCGTTCAACCTCCGAAAGCTCCTCGTCGTCCTCGATCGCGCTGACTTCTTCCGAGAGCGCCTGAAAGCTTCGGTAGAACGCCAGGCCTTTCGCGGAGAACGGATCCGGCAGGAGGTTTGCCAATCCCGGCAGATGATGCGCCGCAGAGACGGAAACGAGCCAGGCGCTCGTGCGCTCCGTCGCGCTCCTTCCCCGCTCGACCACTGTGTCGAATTCGATCTTTCTGAAAATTCCCATGCGCCGCGCCATTTCGCCGGGTTTAATCTTTTCGAGAATGGTGGTTTCGTCATCCCGGGCATCGTCTGCGGTCGCCAAGGTTCTGAGCAGATAATGACCCTTCGTCGGCTCAACGAGCCGGGAACCGTTCCCACGTCGTTCCAGATGGGCGCGTACGTCTTCGGCAAGCCGCGCAGCGATTTCGTCGTCGAGTTCGAGCCCTGCGGCCCTCAGAGGAAGCGTCCCGTCCCGAAGCACGTTATGGACGATCGACTCGGCGATCTGATCGATCTTGGCGCGTTCTCCGAGGCGCACGTACGTCCCGGATTCTTCGATCAACTTTTTCACGTACGTTCGATAGAGCAACAGGAGCCGGATGTAGTTTCGGTCCCACCCGCGGTAGCGCATGTCCGTAATATAGGCCCTCAAGCTCGATTCGTCGCTGCTCGCCAGACGCCGCACCGCAAGCTCGTGAATTTCGGGGAAAGAAAGCCCCAGCTCCCGCTGGATCGTGCGGATCGTTCTCAGCGCCGCCGTTTGAGCCGCGTTTGCGGGCTCCGGATAAGCGTCCTCGGCCCAGCCGGACTGCCGTAGATAGTTAAAGAGATTGCGAAAGTCCGAGGAAAAGGGCGCAGGTAAAATCGAATTCCTGAATGCCTCCGTGACTCCGCGCGGCTTGGATGAAAGACGGGAATGGTAAAAAAGGCTTTCGTAGAAGCGCCAGATGTGATAATCGTCCATGGCCTGCATATTGAGCGGCGTGTGCCTGTCTTCCGGCGGATTCTTGCTGGTCAGAATGCGTTCACGGTGCGTGTACTCGATGATTTCATCGACAGGACGATTGGTCACAAAGCGGTGCTCGGCCACATACCGCTCCAGGGACGTATCCGGCACGAACTGAACTTCCGGCTTGATGAAGTAGGCATGGACTTCGCTCTCCATACGTGCAAGCAGCTCTTGCAGTTTCCGTAGCGCCTCAGCCGTGGCTCTCGCCCTTTCGTCTTCTTTCGGAAGGCGGGCAGCATAATCGACCTGCCGGCGCAGGCGCTGGACCTCATGGCGCAGAAGCGCGACCGACTTTTCGGTTTTCCATCGCCCCGTGGCCATCCGCTTGAATTCTTCGTTATTCCGGTACGCCATCATCCGGTTCCATGACCTCAGCTCGATGACCTTTGCGCGTAAAATGTCCTCGAAGTTTTCCCGGGCAATCTCCGTAATCAGCCGGCCCATTGCCGCGGCGAGTTCCGGCTGCCGATCCGGATCTAAATGCCCCTCGGTTTGCCGGCGCAGGACCTCGGCGCTCAGGCGGTCCTTGACCTCTCCCAAATAGCCGGCCAGCTCCTCGACCGCCGCCTTGAAGGCAGCATACTCGACCTCCGTCTCCTTCCCGACGGTCTTATAAGTGGCCACGAGAACATCCAGAAGGCCGGCGTCCACACGTCCGAACGCCAAGTCGAGCGCGATCGCCGACTGCCGAAGAATTTCGCCCGCAGGATCGAGCTTGCGAAGCATGAAATCGTAACTGTAGATTTTTTCGACCTCCAGAAGCTCCATCCCGAGGACTCGCACTTTCCCGCGCGCCCGGGTTTCGATCCGGTCATCCGGGCCGTAGACCTTCCAGGCGGCAATCTCGACGGGCTCCTTGGAGCCGGCAACAGGGATACGGATTTTTCCCTCGAGGCCGAAATCCATGCCGTAGAACTTATAGAGGTAATCGATCTGCGGGAAAGCCAGGAAATGCCCTAGCCCGTCCCGGGCCCAGAAATTGATGCTGCGCATGAACTGAAACCAGTTCTCCAGCTCCCGAGCGATCTCGTCATAGCTCGCTCCGTTCTCATAGAGGTTGGTGATAAAGCCGTTGATCTCGTAGACGCTCACCTGAGGAACCGCCCGTGAGCCCATCTTCTCTTCGCGCTCCGTCAGAACGTCGGAGTGCCCGGAGGCCTTCAACGCTTCGAGGCGCTCAAACACGTCCTGGGCCATTTTTTCCTGATACCTCTCGCCGTAGTTTCGCAAGCGGATCAGGTCATCCAACTGCTCATGAATGAAGCGGCGCACAAACATTTCCTGGACATTGCGGATCACCTCCTGATTCTCTTCCGGCGTCAGATCGGGATCCCCCCGGTCGATCCCCGTGAGTTCGATCTCGATCGCACGCTTGCGCGAACGCGCCTCCTCCGTCACCATCGCCCTGATTTTTTCGTAGAGCGCCGCCATTTCCCGGAGTTTCTCCTCCGGAACCTTGAGATTCTCGATCAGCGGAACCTTGCCCTGGAGCCTGGCCAGCATATCCATGGCGCGCTCCTCGAGAAACTTGTCGGTCAGCAGCCGCCGCATCAGGTCACCGATTTCACCTGTGTTGTAGCGGAATTTTTCGACCACCATGCTCTGGACTCCGAAAAAGATGTCGGCCCCGAGGGGGTAGAGAAAGTTATTGGAAAGCCAGTCGAAGACCTCCTGGTCCTTGTCGCCCGACCCCATCGGAATCTCGCCATAAAAATAGTAGAGCTTGAATTTGCCGGCGGCGCCTTGATACTGCACCGCCCGCTCCGCCAGATAAGCGAGCTTGTCAGAGTCATAGTGGTAGCGCTCGTACTCCAGATACGCATGGCGCCTCAAATTCTGGCCGACGCGGTCAAGATCGCGGACCTTCCTGAAATCCCCGCCGATTTTTTTGGCGAGCGCGGCGATCTCTCCGGCATAACGCTCCTGCCCCAGTTCCTCCACAAGGCTTTCGTAGCGCCCGAATTCCCCCTCGGGATCCGTCCCGAAAATTTGGACCGCCCCCAGCGTTTTCCCGCGGGCTTCTTCGTGAGAATCCCCTTCGAGCCGCGCCGTCACATAGGTCACGGCGGACGCCATCTTCTGGGCGCGCCGGGCGCCCTCCTCGTTCAGGAACTGCTCGCTCCAGCGGATGATTCCAAGGCTGTAGTGGAGAAAATCCATAGACGGGTCGACCTGCGAGGCATCCACCGGGCTGTAGCCGTTCTCGGCAACAAACTTTTCCGGGTTCTTGCGGTAGCGCTCCAGAGCGGCGCTCCTTTCGCCCACCAGAGCGAGCACATCCTCGATCGTCAGTTCCTCTAGCTTCTTCATCACCGGAACGTTTCCGTACTGCATCGCCGCTTGGAGGTGCTTGAGGTTTTCGGCGATCTCGAGCGCGTAAGGGCTGTCGAGCGGCAATCCCCCGTAGGTCTTCCGGGGCCGGATTTCTCCTCCCGGTCCAAACTCGATCAGGGATCCGAGCTGAAGGCGGCTGAACAGATTTTGAGACCCTCCGGAGGCCTGCATCGCCTTGAGCAGCTCCTTCATGCGGTAAAGAAAATGATCCAAGACATGGTTGTGGGGGGCCGAATGGTTCAGCAGGCGGCGCTGCGCGTCATAAGCCTGCCCGAGGACCGGCCGCAGTTCATGCCAGGGAACGAGCCCCTTCAAATAGCCGTCCCACTCTTCGCGGAACATCCGCTCGACGAGGCCTCCTTCGGATGCGCCCAGAAGCTTCGTCAGCTCCTCACGGGCCCGAGCGACCGAAACCAACACGCCTTCTCCGAGTTGGATCTCGGGAAAGAGGGCCCTCATGCGGTCGAGCGCATGGCGCGGAAGAAATTCGATTTCCTGCTTGACCCGCATGCGCAGGGCAAAGTACGGACGCTTCATGGGCGCCTTGCCGGCTGCCGCGGCCCCGCGGATATATTCGTCGTCGAACACGAACGCAAGCGATTCTTCGCCGCCCTTGCGCCTCAAATGATCATCCCGCATCATGCCGTTGACGAAATCCTCGAGGCCTGAGCGCAGCTGTTCGATGGTCATAGCTTTGGCTTCAGAGGGATCCGCCAGCCACTCCCGGTCCCGAAGGATCTGGAACGTCAGGTTCGACACGCCCTCGGCGTCCAGATTCTGACCGTAAAACCGGCTGTTGCGGTCCACGACCCGCTCGAGAACGACCACCATTTGCGAAGCTTCCAGGATGATCTTCTCCTCGGGTCCCGTAAAGGGCGCGAAATCCGCGGGAGGTTTCCCTGTCTCGCGTACTGCGTCCTGCAGGCGGAGCAGCTTCTCGGCCAGCTCCGGACCGCCTTGCTCGGCGTAATAGTCGCGCAAGATGTGGTAGAAGGACCAATTTTGACGGATCCCACGGGCAATGACGTTGGCCACCGTTTGCCGGAACCGGTTCGGGTACTGGTCGCGATAAGCGCGTATCCGCGCGACCATTTCGGCGGCCGGAAGTTCGGTCGCGGTGACTTCCGGATACTTGTTTCGTTTTCCCTTTTCGACCAGCTGGCGAAGCCTTTCAAGCACTCCCGGATGGCGGGCGTCCCGGCCGCCGATCCAAGAGGGCAGACGGGCCGATATCCTCGCCCTCTGTTGTTCGTTCGCGGCGCCCGCGTACTCGGCATAGGCCGGCGCAAGCGCCATGATCATGCTTTCGGGCAGCGTTCGTCCGATCTGTTGGAGGTCATCGGCATAGTTCTCGAGGAATTCCAGCAGGTCCGATTCCTTCCGGAGCATGAAATCGGCCCCGGTCGTCCCCGTCTCGATGGCACCCCTTTCCTGCAGCTTCCGATACGCCAGATAGAAAAGAAGATGATTGCGCAGGTCCCTGCGAGGAACCGCGGCAGGCTTTCCCTGGACTGCCTCGGCGGCTCCGAAGCCTCCCAGGTCGCGCGCCATGCTGAACAGGAATCCTTCGTAATAGCCGAAGGGAAACTGTTTTTTCATTTGCGCGCGGTGAGCCGCCGGCCCGCCCCGCGGGACATTGCCGTGCTCGGCGTCCTGCCTTTTCTGAATGACTTCATGCAAACCGTAGCTGGCTTCAAAAAGAGACGGATCAAGGCTGCGATACCACTCGGCTGCCTCTGCAATGCCGGGATCTCCGCCGTTTTCCGCGCGGAGGATCTCCTTGACGGTTTCATGAAGGTCCGTAATATACCGGAAGTAGTCGGCTATCACGTCCAACGACATATTATCGCGGGAGGTCACCGCGCTGGCCGGGCGCTCCACAAGGGCCCGCGTCACGACGACGAGACGGCTCACGAGCTGAATCCACTCCTTGGCCTCCGGGGTCCCAGGCCGCGGGAACTGCACTTCCGAGCCCCCATCCCTCGGGCGGATGATTTCGCGCAGACGGCCGGACAAGGTCACTCCCGGCCCCGGCGGCAGCGCCCCCATCATTTGGAAATATTTGGTGAGAAGCCCAGACATGGGCGAATTGGGATCTTCATCGGCCTCGAGAAGATTGGCCATCCGCCATCCCCGTCCGCTGGACAAATCCGAGGCCCCGATCTCTTCCTCGATGCCGCGGGCCCAGGTCTTGACAAAGCCCTTGAAGGCCGGCCTGTCCAGCTGGGCCCGGAAAGCCTTGAACGACGGATGCTCCGCATTAATGCGCTTCCCATTGCGATCGCGGATCGCGCTTTTTTCACCGCCTGCCGGCCCCTGGATCGCACGGATGACATAAAAAGCGTCAAGGACCCTGTCATTCTCGATATCCGTGAAATCGCCACCCAATACCGAGTGTCCGAAACCGATAACCGCCGCTGCGGCCCCCGCACCCACGCCTTTGAGAAAAGCCCTGCGGGGCATTTGTCCTTCAGAGCGCATTTCCTGCCTTGGCGCAGCCGGCGCCCTCTTCAAAACCTCGATCTTGTTCCCGGACACGTCCCACTTTCGCAGGTTTTCCGCGTAAAGCTGAACGAACCTCGGTCCGGTTCCCGAATCGCTCAAATAAGCGCTCAGCGACTGATGCTGCTTGCCGATCAACCCGATCAATCCCGTCAGATGATTGGGCATGAAATACGCTTTGCGGACCCCTTCGACCGCCCCTCCGGCCCCGATCTTCACCGACTCATAAGCGCCATACGGCCCCTGGACGCCGGCGATACGGCCAAAGCGTTCGGCCCACTGCCTGACGGCCGTCGGGTCCATCGCGGTGTACGCAAGCAGCGGATTGATGGTGATGTAATCCGTGTTGGCCCTGGCGTCCCACTCCCGGAAGTCCGGGTTCCCCATATTGCCGTCGTAGCCGCCGATGCCGCCCTCCAGAGTCGCCGCCGCCGAATAAACTCCGGGAACGCCCAAGCGCCTTGATGAATCCAGATTGGCCAAAAAGAAATTACGATGGATCGCTGACATCTGCGGAATGCTGCGGACGAGCTGCCAGGTCCAGCTCATCTGAAAAAATCCCCCGTCCCACGGCATGGCAATCGGAGCTTTGGCGCCGTCTTCGAAGGTATATTCCTTAAATTTCGGCTCCAGGTTCACGAAAGTTTTCTCCTCGGAGATCATGGAGCCTGCGACAAGAAGCGCAATCGCCGCGGAATCTTCCGCAAACAACCGGTTGCGGTGATATTGACCGGGCACGTCGAACCGCGATTCCTGTAAATCTCCGTAATGGACGAGCGCCTTTCCAAATAAACGTTCCTGACCCGGCGTCGCATCGTAGAAAGCATCGTAGCCGGGCTTTTGATTTTCGAGGACCATCCGGGCCGACTGGATCATATCCCTTAGCGAATCCGGAACCCTGCTTCCCCGCGATTCGAAGGTCTGCTGAAGGCGCAAAAGCGAGCCGATAAAACACATGAGGCTGGCCGAAAGCATCAAATTGTCGAGAAGCGGCATCGGGCCCCAGACGACGTTGCCCTCCGCGTCCTTTTGGACCCCCTCCTGATAGGGATCGGGAGCGAGTTTTGGCCGCAGGTGAAACCACGGAATGAGTCCCTTCCAGCTGAGCTTGGGGTCGCCCTGGACCTTAAGAAGTGAGTCGAGAAGCTGGCGGGCACGCTTGAACGCCTTGCCTCGCTGAAGGTCATCGGCCTCGTTCGCGACATCACCTGCGAGGATATGCCCCCAATACTCCAAAGTCCGTCCGATGGAGGTCGGTTCGGTCGTCGCCCACGCACTCGTCTGTCCCGGGTAAACGATATTAAAGGGAAAGCCGGTGTTTTGATCCAGCCGCAGAAACGGATCGGATCCGGGGCGGCCGGCCGCGCTCAAGGGGTTCGAGAACATCGTCGCGGCCGCGATCGCTCCGCCTAACCCCGCGGTCCTGAAAAATTCACGCCGGGACACGCCCCCGGCCCTCATTTCCCTTCTCGTGGCAGCTCCGTCACCATCGTCAGGAGGAAGAATCGATCCGTTGAGGCGAATCAGGTCGTCAAAATATCCTCTCTCGTCGACCGGCTGAGCCGCCGGCGTTTCAGTCGGTTGCGTTTCCTGCACTCGAGGGACTGGGGTCTCTCTTACCGGTGCAGGCTTAACAGACGGCGTTGCGGCAACTTCTTCGGCTGGGACTGGCGCAACTTCCTCGGGGGCGGGGATGGGAAAATCGAAAGGGGAACCCGCGACGCCATCCGCGCCCTGAGCCGGGGTCCCTGGAAATTGACCCGCCGTAGCGGCCGGCGGAGAAATGAGCCTCGGCCCCGCCGGCGGGGCTTCACGGCTGTAGACCCAGCCGAAAATGATCCCATAGAGGCCCGCAGCCACAAGAAGTACCAGCGCTAGGACGTCTTTCATCATGAACTTGAGCACAGGTCGGCTCCGGGCCCACAAGCGGGCGCCCGCCTCGCCGATTTTCGGTCCTGTTGTTCGAATCCAGGAGCGCACCGAGTGAAGCGCCGAAGGGACCGCTTGAGCTTCCTCTTCCACCGCAGCGGCTTGCACCTGAACAGCCGCACGCCGCGCCTCCTCGGCAAAAATATTCGTGAGCATGGTTAGCGTCCAGCCCATTAAGGCTAAGAGGTCCCTGTGTGACGCGGCCTTCGATGAACCGTGCAGCTTCCGGATTGCACCGGGCAGATCGTCTGCAAGTTTTCTGTAGACTTTATGTTCATCGATATGTTCATCCTTGATCCAATACCCGGAAAGCCGCATCTTCTGATTGCTCAATTGGTCCCGGGCTGTGTGGCGGATCCTCCGTTGATGGGATTTGAGCGCTTTAAGGTACCCGGCCAATTTTGCCTCCGAGAGTTCCGATGGCTCCGATGAACGCATCTCGGAGCGGAAATCTTGCGGATTTACGTCCCGAGTTGTGATCGAGGCCTGCAGACTCGATCGCATCTCCGAGCGCCCCGTCAGTGCGAGAACCGCAGCCCCGATCGTTCGCGGTAAAAATTGGCGGCGCGACCATTTTCCGCTCACAATCGCTCCGGCCGCCAAGATTCCTCCGATCCCCGTCCCCGCCTGCTCGTACAATCTCGGAAATTCTCGCCTGAGCCTGAGATCAAATTTGTCTTTGATTCTCTCGAGCCACAGCTGAAAGTAAGCCCCCTGAAGTTCGGGATCTTGAGGCAGCGCCTGCTCTATTCCCTTCATATAATCGATAAAGAATCTCTCCAACTTCGGAACGTCATCGACTTTTGCCTCGTCCAGCTTGGCTTTCAAACCGGAATTCGTCGCACGCTGCCGGAGGATAGTTGCAAACGTGGCCAGGCAGCTTTCATAAGCCCGCCGCTGAACGTCATCATCGAGCGGCTGTCTCCGGGCCTTTCGCCGCAAAACCTCGATTTCCGAGGCCTTCGGCGCGATTCCGACCATCTCCTTATTCCACATTTCCGCAATGATGTCATTGACGACCTCTTCGGCCAGCAGAAAACCCTTCGAATCCGGGTAAAGAGCGACCTTACCCCAAACCGCGGCCGGATGCTCCACAGTCTCGCCAGTCGCCGCATTCCTTAAAGTCATGGGGAAATCACCGGGTTTTTCCAGCAGTTTCATCAGGAAGCGCAGACGGTCCGCCTCGTTCCAGTAATTCGCTGCATATTGTTTCTTGCGCTCCCGTTCATCGCGGATGAGCGAGGATTCATCCACGGCCCCGTGGAGAGCGGACTGGAACCTTCCCTGAACAAAAGACGGCCAGGCATCGTACGCGTCCGACACGATTCTCGGCATGTCCGGGTCAAACCGGTCGTAGAGGAGATTGACGAGCTTCATCGTCAGATAATGAGGGTCCAACTCGGGATTTTTCGGGTCCTCGGGCGGCGCGGGGCGGTTGTAGAGCAATTCGAGGAGTTCGCTTTTGCCCCGCAAGATAGGCGAATACCGCACCACTCCGTCTTGGAGAATTTCCCCGGCGGGGACGGGACGAATGACTTTCCCGCCCTCCGCTGCGTCTTCGAGAACTTCCTTAACGGGAGAACTACGAATGATATTCTCGGCCTCCGCCAGGAGAACTCCGCTCGTAAAGGGCGCCCGCCGCATCTGAACAGCCTGCACGTCGCGGGAGGCCGTGCGGTCGGGTTCAACTTCGAGCTTACGCTCCTCTTCCGGGACCTTCTCCCAGGGAGTCTTCCGCTCCTCCCGGCTGACGAGGAGGTCATGCACATAGCGCCCCATGATTTCCGAAACGTTGGTTCCTTCGAGTTTCAACTGACCGTTTTTAAGCTCCGCCGCGATCAAGAGAATCTTGGCCATCAGCTCTCCGGAATAACCCCGGTCTCCCAAATCCTGCTCGAGCCGCGTAAGGATCGCCTGATCGCGGAAGGTGGGATCCACAAGGTCGATGCGCCTCGGGCTGCCCGGCTTGCCATAAAAACGTTCGAGGGCTGGGAGCATGATCGCCATATTCGCAAGGCGCGTCTTGAGGCTGCGCAGAGGCCTTCCTGTCTCCGGGTCCTCGTCGTCTTCGGCAATCGGGATGTCGTCTTCCCACGCGCGAGTCACCCAGGCCATCTGGACGTTGATGGCATAATCCCATGCCATGTCTTCGGTATAGCGGACAAGCTGCAGGTAGAGCTTCGCAAGCACGGACTTGGGATCGACGGGACTCGCAACCCGCCCACCCTTCACTGACGCAACTTGGGTCGTCACATACGTATCTTCGAACTTCCCGGCATCCGGAAGAAGAAAGTTCTTGCCGGCGCGAAGATCCGTAGCGACTTCCGTCTTGACGGTGAGGTCGTAGTCCCGAGCGGTCCGCTCGATCATGTCGAGAATTCGTCTCAGCTTGACGTGATGCTCGATCGGAAGAGTCCCCTTCTTTTTATCAAGCATTTCCTTGACCCAGCGGTGAAGTCGCCCGATTTTTTGGGACTCGACGGAGCGCGCCCCCGAGAACCAATCCCCCCCGAGATCAACCTCTCCGGTCTTCGGGTTAACGCCAAAGTGCTGATCGGTCCGCCCGTTGAGCATCACCGGCAGGTATTCCTCGAAAAATTCCTTTCCGAACACCGGCTCATAAAGCGCCCGGAACTCGGCATCGAGCTGAAAGTGCTCCCGGTACCGATCAAAAAAATCGGCGGACAGAGACTGCTTCATCTCCGTTTCGTGCTCCTGCCCGGGACGTATGCGCTGATAGGGCCGTGAGAAAAAAAGAATCCTGAACAACCTCTTGCTGACGATCGGCTGCCCCATCACGGGATAGATCCGGCCGTCAGGCGCTGGCTTTTGGTCGAGATTTTTCAGGAGCTCGGTGAACTGCGTTTCCTCGCCCGCGAGGCGGTTGGAATGAGCCGGCAGCGCCAGGGCTTCGCGGAAATATTGAAAGGCCTGCAGAAGCCGCGCCTCCGCCGTGACGCCGGGCGGGCGCCCGCTCATGATGTCGGCATCATCACGATCGCGTTTCATTTTCAGGTATCCGTTCTGTCCGTCGATGTCCATGGCACGCGCGGTCCACTTCCACGTTCCGCTCAGCTCGTAAACCTCCGGCTGCCCGAACACCAGCGCGTTGTTGATCACCAAACGTCCGCCCTCCGTGGTCGCCTGAGTCCCCGTGCTATATTGGAACGGCTGAGGCTGGTCGAAAACATGCGGTCGCAGCGGCAACCGGACGTAAAGAAGCCGGTCTGCGAGCAGCTCCGTCGCCTTTTTCACATGGATACCGATCTCTTTGGCCTCCTCGGTAAGATTCGGCTTGATGAAAAACCGCCAGCCGGCGATCGATTCATGCCCCACGCGGTTCAGCGGAGGATGGCTCCGGTCATAGTAGTCCTTGCTGTGCTGTGCCGCGAAATCCCCCATGCCCGCGATCATTTCCGCGAACCGGAGATCTTGCCAGGGGTCTACCTGACGGGACGCAATCAATCGCTTGACCTCGTTTTGGAGGAAGAATCTGAGCAGCTTTTCACATTTGGCCTGATCCGGATGGATCGTGCGCATATCTGTTGTACGGGCTCCCGGAATGCTACTGTACAGAACGGGCTGAGCGGCGAGCGCCTTTTTTTGATCCGCCGTCATATACTTCTCGGCATACGCCGCATAATAATCGGAAGCCCCCGACATCCACCACACCGGAAGAAGCTTGGCAATCATCCCCTCTTCGATCTGCTTGTAGGCGACTTGGGTGCTGAGAGCAAGATTGACGTTATAGACATCGGCCACCGCCACGTGCACCACGAAGCCAAGGAAGGTGCCCCTCGAAATCGTCCCCGGTTTTTTTCCGGCCTCGCGCGCGGGACCGCTGTTGGGGTTGAGCCTGGACCACTCGGCATCGAGCACCCCGACCTCGTCGGCGGGCTCCAGGTTGCTCATGAACACGCGGTGGAAATCCTCGATCTTGCGGAACTTAACATCCCGGTCGTTTTCGTCGAGGCCCGTCAGCTCCTGACGGACGGTAGGCAGCGCGCGGATCATGGCCAAAAGCACGGCCACGCGCTGGACCCGGTCGCCCTCAATGCCCATCCTCTCGAAGAGACGCGCGAACGTGCGCTCATGCCAGTCGTACTCGTCGTAAAGCTCCGGATTTTCCTCGTAGAATTGATCGCGCAGCGCGTCGTGCTCGGGCTTCGCCTCGAATTCGGCCATCGCTTTTCCGAGGCTCGCGCTGTCGAGCACTTCAGAAATCTGCTCTCCGGCGGGCAAACTGCTGCTCGAATTCGGAAACCATTTTTTCAGGATTGTCTTCAGCTCCGCGGGGATTGACGAAATGGACGTGCGAAAGCCGAGCTCTTTCTTCGCCACCTCCGTCTCGTTCAGGTAAAATTGCTTCATGAATACGCGGATCAGATTCAGCTCGATCAGGTTGCCGTTGGCTTGCCGGATGGGAGCCTTGAGATCAACGAGCCGGATCGCGGCGTCGGCGTCGGCGCCCTCACGCTCCCGGATCTTCTCTTCCAATTCGCGCTGTTTTTTTGCCGCAACGGCTGCGGCCTTCGCCCGCATCTCTGAACGCGGTCCGCGCACCTTTCGAACCGCTTCTTCTCTTCTGAGCTTCTTGATTTCCGCATCCAGGCCCGCCCTCTCCTTTTCGAGATCCTTGACCTTCTTGGCCTGCTGCTCCGGCGCTTCCGTATACAGTTGCTTGCGTTTCTCCCAGGAACGGGACAATTTGCTGCGCGGCGCGGGCGTCAAACCGTGAGTGACGCTCCTGGTATTGTCAGACGTAATACGGTAAGGGACTCCTTTCTCCTCGGGCACACCGGCACGGGGGACCACCCCCTTCTTGGGTTCGGGACCGGGCTTCGCCGCCTCTTTAGCCGCCCCGGGAGCAACCGGCGCTACCACTGCGGCCTCGTCCGCGGCTGTGATTTTCGCCGCCGGAGCAACGGGTTTGGCGGCCGGCTTTTCAACGACCGGCTTAGCCTCAGGGCGAGGCGTCACCACGGGCTTTCGCTCGCCGGGAGGAATCGGCAGCTCTTCCGATTCGTCCAACGACGGTGCCGGGGCCGGCTTACCGCGGAACATCAGAACGCCGAGGAGCGAGAAAAGCGCCAATCCGGCAAAGCCTGCAAGGCCCGCCTTCAATGCCCCTCTTCGCATTCCTCGCCTGACACCCTCGCGCCGGGAAGCTTCGCGTGCCTGGGAACCCGTCGTGAGTGCCGGCCCGGGGGCTTCCACGGTAGGCTGCAACAGTTCGGCAACTTGAGCGAGAAGACCTTGAGACTCCTGCTTCTTCTTTTCCCTCCTGGCATCATCGAGAAGACCAAAAATCCGTTCGATCTCCTGACGCATTCCTGCACGGTCAGAGGTAAAAATATCAACGACCATCTTTTGCCGGACGAGTTCCTGACAGAAAAGCTCATAGGCCTCGGCGCCCTCCGCAGTCCCTGCCTGCCTGAGCTTGCGCCCCTCAAGCCACCAGTTCTTATACAGGTCGAAAGCCTCGGACCGTGCCTCCGCGCGGACTGTTTCGACGCGAGGACGCATACCGGACCGGTCGAGCGCCCATGTCACGAGCCTCTCCCCCGCGCTAAGAACGGCCTCCTTGACTCTGGCGGGCCAAGGGACGGGCTGCGCCACGGCCGCGGGGCGGACCCCGACGAGACCTCGGAGGGTCTGCGAACGCACGCTCGCAGTCTGCGACGCATAGCGCAGCAGATCTGTTTTGACCTTCCGTGTAAATCCGTTGATCTCGGCCCGGGAGGTCTTATCCGAAACCAGAACAGCATAGAGCGGCTCGGTCGTCAGGCTCCCGTTGATCTTGTTGAAGAGCTCGGCGATCTGGGCGCGCAGCCGCATCTCGTCGACTTTCGTTTTGACATAGGCCTCAAGATTTTTCTCGGCCAGGGCCTTTCGGAAATTCACCCTCATGCGCTCGAGCGACTTGGCCGAAGAGAGCCTGAGTTCCTGAAGGCGCCTCTTGGCCTGATTCATAACGAGCTCGGCGTGAACGGACTTCGCGAGTTCGTAAAATCGCGGACGCGCCCCGGAAAAGATACGAAGCTCCTTCACGAGATCCTCGGGTGCCGTGCCAAGCGCCTTCTGGCCGTCGTACATCTCGCGCAGGCTTTCGGCAAGCCCGTCCGCCTCCCGCCTTAAGCTGAAAAAGAGAGCGGCTTTCCCGCGCATGTCTGCGTGAAGGCTCGTCAAATCCTGGGCCGTTTCTACCGGACCGCCCTGCCGGTTGAGCTCCCGGACCTCGCCCAGCATCGCCTCCAGCTTTGCCGTGGCCTCGCGCAGCGCAGCCGTCGCCTTCACTGCCATTTCGAGATTTTTCTCACGCCGAAGCGTTTCCTCTTTCCCCGCCTCCAGCATCCCCTCGCGTTCGCCCTGCCACCGTTCGGCCTGAGCGCGGACAGCGCCGTAGCACCCGTTACGCACCTGGGCATAACGAGTCCGAAGGCCGGTCCGCTCCTGCGAACCCTCGATCATCCGCGCGATTTCCCCACGCACGCCCCGGCGCGGGCCGAGCAGCTTCTCGATTTGAGAAAGAAAATCCAGAAAACCTTCGCTTTCGCGCTCAATCGCGGCCTGAGCGCGGTTCACGCGCGAGCGGATCGCGGAGGCTTCCATCGAGAGCCCGGTTTGGGCGAGGCGCGAGTCCAGTTTTTTACGAAAAATTTCCAGTTGAGCCGTCCGGTATTCGAACTCAGCGCCCAGCGACGCGCGCACGCCTTCTTCGATTGCGCGCGCAAGATCTTTGAGCCTTTCCTGCAGGGCCGTCACCGTAAGACCGGGTTGGCGCGCCAGTTCCCGCAAGCGATTGGCTTCCCGTAACGACTCGATTACCGACTGCGCGCGCTCCTTGGGCTCTGCCTCCGGCAGACCGGAGAGGATCTCACAGCGCCCGCCGCGCAGCCACGACGCCAGGTCGACCAGAGTGCCGTTGCCTTTGTCCATGCCCCAGCGGAGGAGGAAGCGGAATACCTGCGGCGTAAGAGGACGATCGGCGGCCGTTTTCCGCCCGAGCGCGCTGATTGCGGCAGCCGCGGCCGAAAGCTCGTCATCCGTGAGAGCCCAAGTCTCCGGACTTCCCTGCGCGCGGAAACGTGCGAGAGCTTCCGCCACTTCTTGGCGGACGGCATCGAGCGGCGCAAGAGATTCCGGCTTCCGAAGTTCTCCCCGCGCCGGGCCGGAAACAAAGCCGGCGGCTTTCGGGGGGCGCAATTCGGCGGGAATCTGATCGTCGGCAACAGCCAGAAAGCTCAACTCATGACCTCCAAGTGCGACACGAACCTCCTGGCGATCCCGGGGGGCGCCTTCCTCCCCGCGTGGACTGCCCTCGGTCGACCGGACGACGATCGAGCGCCCAGGTTTTCCGGAACTCATCACCATCACTTGAGACATCGTTCTCTGCCCGGTGTCCGCAGAGGCCGGCAATTCACGGTATTCCGATCTCGCCATCATCTGCTCGAGCCATTGAGAAAGCAGCTCCTGATCCCGGGGCTCGAGCGCGCCGAGCAGCGCCGAAGCAATGTCCAAGGGGACCATCGGGTCGCGGCGGTACAGCACAGTCGAAATGGCCGCAAGCAACTGCCAGGCGCGCGCCGGTCGGTAGCGGCGTGCGAGCGCGGGGTCGGTCAAAAACGCCGCCCCCCTCGCGGTGGGCGTCATCAGCGGCTCGGGCGCAAGCTGCTGGCGCGGATCGTTGACAAGCGCCGAGCCCTGCACTTCGATCTGGGTCTCCATCCAGGCCTCGATCGGCTGAGGCTCTCCGGACATCGCCGACTCGTAAAGCGCGTTTTCGCGGCCGGCCTCGACGGCCTCCTCGATCTTGGGCACAAGCGTTAGAAACGAAAAACCCTGCTCACCAAGGCGCCTCTCGATGCCGGGGGTGTGAAATCCTCCCGTGATGATGACCGAAAGCGTCTCGCCTTCGGCGTCCATCTTGGCGAGAGCGTTCGAAAGCAGCACCTCATCGCGCTCGAGCGCCAAGAGGTAGTATTTTTCGATGACCTTCAGATCCGCGTCGAGCGTCCCGAGTTTCCCGCTCATATCCTCCCCGAATTGATGCCGGGCCATGAGAGGCGCGAGGGTCTCGCGAAGATAGGCCCCCGAAAATTCGTCGCGGTGGGAAATGAAAAATTCCGCCTCGCGCTTGGTCAATGTAAAATCGTAGAGCTTCTTCAAGACTTCCAGGATTCGGAACAAATGCTCGAGGGCGCGCTCATCGCCGGAAGGAGCGATCCGGTCCCGCACTTCGTCGGAGAGTGCCTCGAGTTCATCCATCCACTCGAGATCCAGGGTATCGAGACGAATCGAATACCGGACGAAGCGCAACGCCTCCGGAAACTGAGCGCTCCATTCGGCCTCCCCCTTCGCCGTGTGAGCGCGGTCGATATGGGAGACTTCCCGTTCGATATCGCCGAAGAATTCGCTCCGTTTCAGGGTCTTGGCCTTGAAAGCGCCCGAGCGGGCCATGAAAAGCGGAAGCCTGTCGCCTCCAAGCTCGCGCTTCATCGCCTCCAGCAGGGCCTCAAGCTCAGAGTCCGAGCGCTCGAAATCGATCTCTTTTTCGAGGTCCAGAAGCTCGAGGAGCGAACGGAGGCTCGTGTAATCGTAAACGTCCACGCCGAGGCCCCTGGCCGTTTTCACCAGAAACCGCACGTAGGCCAAAAGGTGCCTGCCGTCCTCCTGGGTCTGCGAGCGCAGCTTCACCCACTCGCGCATCGTGTCCGAAAAAACGAACCTCGAAACATTTTCAAGGGTTTTGGTGAAGGCCGACAAAAAACGGTTTCCCTGCTGTTTGACGCGAAGCGCATCGAGGTAGGCCGCGCGGTTGCGCTCGTAGAGGTCCGCGTCTTCAATCCCGAAAAGGGTCGCGCTCGAGCGCTCGACCATCGAAAAATATTCCGCCGCGCCGAGGCGCCCGCGGGCCATGAAGTACTCCGACACGCTGCGCCGGACTTCTCGGTCGGGATAGATCTGATAGAGCTCGCGATAAAGCTCTCCGGAGGCACCCTCGACGTTGATCAGCCGGAGCCCGTAACGGCGCGTCAGGTGCTCGAGGATCCGCGCGATGTTGCGCTGAGCCTCGAAGCTCCCGTGCGCGTCCTGAATGCAAAGCACGAGCTTGCCGTTTGTGCCGCGCGATTTCTTTTTGATCTGTCCGAAAGCTTCAGGGATATCGAGGGTGCGAAGGAGGTCGGGCGTTTGAATGTCAGCGCCCGCGGAGGGCGCCAAAGGGGTTGGCTGAGGCCGCGCGATTCCGGGATCGCCGGCAAGAACCGTCGACTGAGTCGTGAACATGACGGCAGTCACCAATGCGACAACCCGAAGCCATAGCTGCTTCTTATGCAAAGCCGTCTCCATCTTTCCCTCCTTTTCACGCACGCTAAAAAATCAATACGGGGGAACTTCTTTTATAATATGGAGTAGCGTGCCAAAATAGTACCATCTGTAATCACTTTTGTCAATGTTTTAATATGTTTTTTTAATGTGCAAAACACACAACCCACCCTATAAAACCGTATAATTTTTTCAGAGAAGCCCGATCAACAGCGGATAAAAATATTTGCACAGTCTCCACGCTTAAGCCCCCGTATATTTCAGCAATCTCATCTATTTAATTTATACATCATTGAATGACAATTGTCAAAATTCTATAGCAATTTATTAAGTAGATATGCAGCAGATACATATAATAGTCAACTACGATCTATATATATCTCCCTATTGCACCATATGGCATAATTAAACACATTTTATGCGAAGTCATTTGGACGCTTTTGAAAAAATGAACGGGCAGATTTCTTGAATGTCCGGTAAGTTAGCCTAAAACTTGGCTAAAATATTTTCTAGCAGAAAAGATTCGTTCGGCGAAGATCAGGAAAATGAACTGATCGAACGAAAGGCTTGAAGACGCTCGTCGATTTTCTTCGCGTCGAGGCGCCGCAGATTTTCGAGGCCGAAGTCCTCGACCGTAAACGAGGCCACCACCGTCGCCCGCGCAATCGCTCGCTTCATGTTTTCGAAGCTCAGGTCCCCGGTCGACGCCAAATAGCCCATCATCGCGCCCGCAAAGGAGTCGCCGGCGCCGGTCGGGTCAAACACGGAATCGAGAGGATACGCGGGAAGCGCCGCCATCATGTCGCCGTCAAAGAGAAGGACTCCGTGCTCCCCTTTCTTGATGACGAGCCGCCGAGGACCCCATGCACGGATTTTCCGGGCCGCCCGGATAAGATTCGATTCCCCGGTGAGCTGGCGCGCTTCACCGTCATTGAGGACAAACCCGTCAACTTTTTTAAGGACTTCCAGAAGGGCGTCCCGCTTATTCTGAATCCAGAAATTCATGGTGTCGCATGCCGCAAAACGCAAGCGGACGCCTTCGAGCTGACGAAGCACCTTCATCTGGAGCTGGGGATCCACGTTGGCAAGAAATAGATATTCGGGAGGATGGGCAAAATGAAGTTTCGGATCGAAACTCAGGAGAACGTTGAGCTGGGTTTCAAGCGTCTCTGCCGCGTTGAGATCCTTCACATACGATCCTCTCCAGTAAAAAGTTTTGGCATCCGCGACTTCCAGGTGACTCAAATCGATGGGACGCTCCTCGAGAATCGCCCGGTACTCTGCCGGGAAATCCTTGCCGACGACCGCAACAAGCGCCACCGGGGTGAAGAAGCTGGCCGCGTAGGAAAAATACGAAGCCGAGCCTCCGAAGACCCTGTCCCGCTTGCCGTGGGGCGTCTCGATGCCGTCGATCGCCACCGTACCGACCACGGCGAGAGCCGCCTGTTTAGGAGCGTGCGTTTGAGTACCGGTCGATTTCCCGGCGCAATCGTCTTGCCGCGTCATTTGGATCCTCCGCTTGAAAAACAGCCCGGACCACCGCCACCCGGCGTGCCCCGGCCGTCAGAACTTGATTGAGATTGTTGAAGTCGATGCCGCCAATAACCACAAACGGCACCCGGATTTGCGGGCACCGCGCCACGCGAGAAACCAGCCCCAGCCCCACCGGCCGGTAGCCGGGCTTGGTCGGCGTCGCGAAGACCGGCCCGACTCCGATATAATCGACGGCCTGAGCGCTCGAGCGCTTTGCCTGGAGCAAACTGTGCGTAGACAGCCCCACAAACATCGTCCGCCCCGCGCCGCGGATCAGCCGGCGGACCCGCGCGACCGGTAAATCGTCCTGGCCCAAGTGGATGCCGTCGGCCCCGGCCGCGAGCGCGATATCGGGCCGGTCGTTGACAAAAAAAAGTTTTCGAAACCGCCGGGACAGCGCGCGAATTCTGACGCCCAGCCGGTACAGTTCGCCGTCCGAAAGCTCCTTCGAGCGCAGCTGCACGATATCGGCGCCGCCGCGGTAGGCCGAAGCAATCTTCGACAAAACAACGGCCTCTCTCGCGCTTCGAGAGATGTCTGTGACCGCATAAAGCCGGAAGTCCCGGAAAACTCTCTCAGTCCACGTCATGAGCAAAATGGAAGCGCTGGAAAATGTACCCGCTCAATCCCCACCGGTGGCATTGGATCGGCGAAAAAAGGTTTCTCCAAAACGCGCCTGCTTCGCTCGGAGCTCATGGACCTCATGGTTTGTTTACAGATCTCCTGCGAACACTGAAGCGTCAAGTTTCAGGGAGCGTGCCGAAGTCATTGGACTTCGGCCTCGTCTCCGCAAGCGGCGCTAATTGTTTTTCCGAAACCTTTCTTCGCCGATCAACCTTCTCCACCGGAAGTGTCTGAACGATTACCAGAAAAATTTCTTTCATGACTTGCCCTTACCGCCAAGCAGATTGACGAGCCGGGTGGTCGAGCGGCCGGGGACAAGGCGAATCCTCCGGACCTTGCCGCCCCAGGATTCCACTTCGCGGGCGCCCACAATCTGGCTTTTTTTCCAATCCGCGCCCTTGGCCAAAACATGGGGACGAACTTTGAGAATAAGCGCAAGCGGCGTCGGCGTGTCAAACGGCGTAACGAAGTCGACACAACCAAGCGCGGCCAGCACGCGCATGCGGTCCCTGAGAGGGTTGAGCGGACGGGACGGATCCTTGTAACTTTTGACGGACCGGTCGCTGTTGACACCGACAACGAGGAGGTCTCCGGCACTGCGCGCCGCCTCGAGGTATTCAACGTGACCCGTGTGGATTAAGTCAAAAGTCCCGTTGGTAAAAACGATCTTCTTTCCGGCCCGCCGCAACCGCCGAAAGAGCTTCTGAATGCTCTTTTCCGCAATGATCTTCGATCGGGAGGACGCGTTCATCCGAACAAGACGTCTTCGACGACTTGGGCGAGTCCGTGAAGCGCGGTGATATGCATTTCCTGGATGTGCGCCGTTTTGGGTGACTGGGCCTTAAAACAAAAATTCGAGGATTCGGCAAGCGGCCCCCCCGACGCACCGGTAAAGGCCAGGACCGTCATGCCTGCCAGCTTTGCCTGCTCGGCCGCCCGCAGGACGTTGGCCGATTTTCCGCTCGTGGAAATCGCAATCAAAACGTCGCCGGGTTGTCCGAGGGCTTCCACTTGACGCGAAAAGACATCCCGGAAATCAAAGTCGTTGGCCGCGGCCGTCAGCGTCGAAGTGTCTGCCGTCAGCGCAATCGCGGGGAGGGCCTTGCGGTTTCGCACGAAGCGCACCACGAACTCGGCCGCCATGTGCTGGGCGTCCGCCGCACTGCCTCCGTTGCCGCACAAAAGAATCTTCTTTCCGGATTTGAGGGCGTTGAGCACCTCGCGCGTCATCGCCTCCAGAACGTCGAGCTGGGCCGGACGGAAGGTATGTTGAAACGCCTCGTCATGCCCCCGTAAGACCGCTTCGTAGGTTTCCCGGATCATTAGCCGCAGAAGATCTTCGTCAAATTGTAGTACTCGAGCGGCACCGTCTTGAGCTCGTCGACGGCCTGTTCGAGCGCGACCGGCACGATGTGGCGCCCCTTGAGAGCCGCCATGAAACCAAACTTGCCTTCCTTGACGAGTTCAAACGCCTTGACGCCGAAACGCGTTCCTAGAACACGGTCAAAGGCCGTCGGAGTGCCCCCTCGCTGGATGTGACCGAGGACCGTCACCCGGGTTTCAAATCCGGTCTTCTCCTCGATCAGCCTCCCCACCAGATTTCCAACACCTCCCAAGTGGACATGCCCGAACTGATCGGTCTTCTGATCGGTCACGACTCCCGCGCCCCTCACGTTCGCCCCTTCGGCGACGGCGACGATCGAAAAGGTCTTCCCTTTCGCGTGTCGCTTTTTAATCATCTCGCACACCTCATCGATTTCCATCGGAACCTCCGGGATCATGATCACATCGGCGCCGCCCGCGAGGCCCGCCTCCATCGTAATCCATCCCGCGTGCCGGCCCATGATCTCGACCACCATGACCCGGTTATGCGATTCGGCCGTGCTGTGCAAGCGGTCGATGCACTCGGTCGCAATGTTGAGCGCCGTGTCATACCCGAAGGTGTAGTCAGTCGCATTGAGGTCGTTGTCGATGGTCTTCGGAACGCCCACCACCGGAACACCCTCCTTCGCGAGCCTGCTGGCCACCCCAAGCGTATCTTCCCCGCCGATGGCGATCAAGGCCTTCAGGCCGTTTTTGAGGATGGTCTGGCGAACGCGCTCGACGTTGGCAATGTCCTTGTACGGGTTCGTCCGGGAGGTCCCCAGGATGGTGCCGCCCTTGGGCAGAATCCCGGAAACAGACCGGTCATCGAGTAAAACAAATTCATTTTCGATCATGCCGCGCCAGCCGTTGCGAAACCCCAGCACCTGCCACCCTTCCTTGGTCGCCGATCTCACGATCGCGCGTATCACCGAATTAAGTCCAGGACAATCGCCGCCGCCCGTCAAAACCCCGATCTTCTGCTCCATGTCTCGCTCCTCAAGTTTCGATCTGCTTAAGACCCTGAGGCACCACGCCTCAAGGCGTTGTTTCACCGTGTTTCACCGGACAGTGTTTCACCGGACAGCGTCCGGACACGATTGGATGATACGAACTAAAACTCTGACTCTGCCCATCACGAGCTAGTGAATCAAGACCGCTTCGGCATGATCCACGGAGGGTTCCGCTTCATGGTCCTCAATCTTCTGGACATCGCAGACCAGTTCCAGCTGGACCTCGTCGCCCAGCAGTTTCTCGAGCCGGGCCTTGATTTCCTCCTGCAATTCGATCAGGAGATCCGGCACCCGGCCGCCGGACCATAGCACCAGCCTCAAATTTGCCTGAAGCTTCTTGGTGCCTATCCAGATCTTGCTTTTGTAGGCCTTGACCAGGTGAAAGCGTTTGACGGCCTTGCGGATCACATCCTCAATCGCCGTGACAGACACCACGAGCGGCCCGTTTTCAGACCGCAGAATCAAGGCGTCGCTCTGGCGGCCCTGTTTGACCAGCATCTTCGAAAAGTGAAGCCCAAGCATCATGAAAAGCATGCCCACGAAGCCTGTCCTCAGCGACTGCCAGGGGCTGTGATAAATCTCCCGGAGCTTGAGGACGGCGATGTCGACGGTCAGGATGTGCATCGCCACGATGAGCATGAGGCTCCCAAGCGTCAGAAACGAAAAAATCGCAAAAATCTGGGAAAAAGCGTGGATCACTTTCATCGGCAGCTCACCCGGCCTTCACTTCTTCGGTTTCGTCTATTTTACCCGGAAACACGTGGGTATCAATAAAATTGGTCGCCACCGCTCCCTGGCGGAAGCGCGGGCGGTTCAGGATCTTCTCCTGCAGAGACACGGTCGTCTTGATCGGACCAATGATCGTATCGCGGAGCGCGCGCAGCATGATCGAGATGCAGTCCTGGCGGTCCTTGCCGTGCGCGATGATCTTGGCCACCATCGAATCGTAATACGGCGGAATCGTGTACCCGGCATACCCGTGCGTATCCACCCGGACGTTGGGCCCGCCGGGCATGATCCACTCGGTCACCTTCCCCGGGGACGGAATGAAATTATTGTCCGGGTCCTCGGCGTTGATGCGGCATTCCATGGCGTGCCCGCGGAAAACAACTTTGTCCTGGGTCACCGTCATTTTCTCTCCCGCCGCGATCAGGATCTGCTCCTTCACGATATCGATGCCCGTAACCATCTCGGTCACCGGGTGCTCGACCTGGAGCCTCGTATTCATTTCCATAAAATAAAACTGTTCGTCCTCGTCCAGGAGAAATTCGATCGTCCCGGCATTCTCGTACTTGAACGCCTTTGCGGCCTTGACGGCCGCTTCGCCGATCCGCCGGCGGATCTTCTGGCTGACCCCCACCGCAGGAGATTCTTCGATAAGCTTCTGATGGCGGCGCTGAACCGAGCAGTCGCGCTCTCCGAGGTGGATAATGTTGCCGCGGCTGTCGGCCAGGATTTGGACCTCGATATGCCGGGGCTCGCGCAGGTATTTTTCGATGTAGACGTCGCGGTTTCCGAAAGCGGCCTCCGCCTCCGCCTGCGCCGTCAAAAAAGCGCTGATGAGCTTTCCGTCATTGTGGGCGACCTTGATCCCCTTGCCACCGCCCCCGGCCACTGCCTTGATCGCTATCGGATATCCGAATTTTTTGGCGATCCGGAGGGCTTCCTCCTGATTCTTGATGACGCCCTTCGAGCCGGGAATCACAGGAACGCCCGCCTTGATCATTTCCTGGCGCGCCACCGCCTTGTCGCCGGCCAGCCGGATGCTCTCGGGCTTGGGGCCGATGAACTTGATCTGGCAGGATTCGCAAATCTCGGCGAAGTGGGCGTTTTCAGCCAGAAAGCCGTACCCCGGATGAATGGCCTCGACGTCCGCGATTTCAGCTGCCGAAATGAGCGAGGGAATATTCAGGTAGCTCGCCGAAGACGGGGCTTCTCCGATGCAGATCGCGTCGTCGGCCAATCGGACGGCGAGCGATTCTCGGTCCGCCTTCGAGAAGGCGACGATCGAGCGGATCCCCATTTCCCTGCAGGCCCGCACGATCCGGACGGCCACTTCTCCGCGGTTGGCAATTAGAATTTTCGAGAACATATTCGGGGCCCCCTAGGCGGTCTGAATCTTGAAAAGCGGCTGGTCGAATTCCACCGGCTGTCCGTTCTTGACCAGAATTTCGGTGACCGTCCCGCTGATCTCGGACTTGATCTCATTCATCAGCTTCATCGCTTCCACGATGCAGAGGACGTCGCCCTCTTTGACCTGCTTGCCGACCGTCACGTACGGCGGCTGATCCGGCGCGGGAGAGGAATAAAAAGTTCCGACCATCGGCGACTTGACCAGGGTCGCGGTGTCGGCCGCCGCCGCGCTCACCGGAACCGGCCCGAGCGAATCTTCGATCCTGGAAGACATCGGCATCGGGCGAAACTGCAGTTGAGAATATTCCTCAGCCGTCAGCTTCCCGGACGAGTTCTTCTTGAATCGGATCTTCAGCCCTTCCTTTTCAAGTTCCATCTCGGCCAAATCGTGCTCGGCCATCAGTTGCAGCATTTCCTTGATTTCACGTATATTCATATCGTTTTCCCCTCGTATTGATTCGGCGCCGGGTCCGGGAGGACCGGTCCGCTATTTTTTACGCCCCTTGACCAACCCTGCCAGCGCCCGCAGCCCAAGCAAATAACTGTCTTTCCCGAATCCGGCAATCTGCCCCACGCACGCCGGAGCCGTCAAGGAGCGGTGACGGAACTCCTCGCGGCGGTAGATATTCGAAAGGTGCACCTCGACGGCAGGAAGCTCACAAGCCCCCAAAGCGTCGCGGATCGCCACGCTCGTATGCGTGTAGGCCGCCGGGTTGATCAGGATCCCCTTGAAGCCGTCCTGAGGGGCCTGCCCGATCCGGTCCACCACGGTCCCTTCATGATTGGACTGCACGATGTCGAGCGCCACCCCAAGCGTCCGGGACTCCCTGCGCAACGCCTCGTTGATCGCACGCATCGTCACCCGCCCGTAAACGCCGACCTCGCGCTTCCCGAGCAAATGAAGATTGGGGCCGTGAATCACCAGCAGCTTGATCATTCCAGCTCTTCCATTTCGTGTATCGTCTTCGCCCTGAGACCACCCTTGAGCGAAAAAAGGATTCCGGAAAGAAATGAAAAACCGTACAGGATCAGATCGATCAAAATCGACATGGCCAACGCCTGCTCCGGGCTCATGAACCGGGAAAACAGATAAATCGCGCCCGCCTCGCGGACCCCGAGCCCCCCAAGCGACGGGGCCATGCTGACGATCGCTATGATAGGGACTACGATGAAAAAAATCCAGAGATTTAATCGAAGGCCCAAGCTGTAGGCGAGGCCGTAATGAGCGACCACAAAAAGACTTTGGGCCAAAAGCGACAAGACGATCGAAAAGACGAGGATATGCATGTGGTACTTGTAGCCGTAAAAAGCGTAGTAGATATCCCGGCATTTCGCCTTGGCCCGCTCGGAGGGAAGCAGGAAGCGCAAAAAGCCGAACGCTCGCGCGACATGACGGCTGCCGAGAAAACAGACCACCAGGAGCATGAAGCCCATGAACACATAGATCAGGCGGTCGATGCGCGGGTCTCCGAGTTCTTTGCTGAAAAGGAAAAGCGCCACGACGGCCATTAGGCTCATCGCGACAAACCCCATGAGCCGGTCCAAGATCACGGAGGTCAAGGACTCGATTTTCTTGCCGGTATGCTTGTAGACGAAATAGGCCTTGGCGACATCCCCGCCGATCGCGGAGGGAAAGAAAAGATTGAAGAAAAGCCCGATGCACCCCAGGTAAAACGATTCGCGAAAGCCGATGTAAAGCTGCTGGACCCGGAAGACGTATTTCATCCGCATGGAAATTACGATCAGTCCCGCCAGGTAGACCACGCACACAACGGAAAAGCAGGGCCAGGAGACGTCATGGCGTAGGATGTGGAGCGCTTCGTCGAGTTTGTCGCGCAGGACATAGGCCACGGCTGCGATCGACGCGAGGCTGACCGCAAGCCGGAGCAGGGTCCCGCGGAGGGTGGTTTTCATACTTTCTGCGAAAATTTCAGCTGAAGTTCGGCCACGAGCTGCGTCATCAACCGCGTCTCCTCAGGACTCAAATTGTTCTCGGTTTTCTTCTTGAGCGCCACCAGCAGGTCGATGATCTCCCGGGCGGCGTCGAGGTTGACCGCGGGAACCTTCGTCTCAGGGTCCGGAAGGTCTCCCAAATGCATCATGGCCTGATAACCCAACGAACTCAGGAGGTTGACGAACGGCTTCGAGGTCGGAACAGGCGCCGCCGCATTCTCTGCGGGCTTGGACTTCTCTGAAGCCGCGGAAGCTTTCCAACTTGAATCGACCTTCTTATCGGCAAACCGTATGTCTTTTTCGCTCATGACATATCCCCCGCAACAAAAAGAGGTTCCCGGCCCAGTGGGGTCTGATTGGCCGAGAACCTCTAAAGGTGAGAAGAGGCTCGAAGGCCTCCATGCTCTGTTTTATACCACGACGCCCCCAGGCTGTCAACGTGATTTCCGGCGCGCTTTTGAAAAAGGATTTGACGGATCAACGAAAGATCGCTAATATGCCTTATCTCATTCTATGGCAATCGGTTAGACCTTCACAAAAAAGGCTTCCGGAATGACCGTTTCACGAAAGATAGGCATCGTTTTTCTGGCGGCGCAAATCCTCGCAGGTTCCACCCCGGCCGGTTCTCCGACCGCGTGGGCAATGGCCAAAAAACCGGGTCCAGAGGCGGCCCTCGCAGAACCTCCCAAGGCTCCCCCGGCCAACGCAGCCCCCCTGGCGCTTCCCGAAAGTTTCGCGCTCGCACTCAAGCGGTCCGAGGCCCTCGCGATCAAAAATGTCGAGATCGAAAAAACCTGGGCGGATTTTCTCAGAGCGACGGGAACGGCGATCGGCGACGTCGATTATACTCTGACGGATTTTTTTCAGCAGCCGCTCGATTCCGACTCGGGGGGCTCGTCGGGAGTTTCGAGCACCTACACTCAGGAAGAGCGGCGCGAGCGCAAGTTCGTGATCAGCCAGCCCCTGTTTCAGGGGTTCAAATCCATGGCAGCCCTCACGGCCGTCGGCAGCATCAAACGGCAAAGGTCCCGTGACCGCGATCGCGCCGAGCAGGTGCTCTTCCTCGACGTCGTCCGCGCCTACGTGGCGGTCCTCCGAAGCGAACATGACCTTCAAATCACCTCGGAAATCCGCGACCTCCTTCGCAACCGCGCCAAGGAGCTGAAGGACTGGGAGGCCATCGGCCGCTCGCGCCTAAGCGAGATTGCCAACGCTGAAACCCTTCTGCAAAGCGCCGAGGCCAGCCTCGCCAGAACGCGAGGAGAGCACGCGATCCAGCGCCACATCCTTGAATTCCTTACGGGGATATCTCTGGAGGGCAGGACGCTGGCCGATATTCACTCCGAGGTCACCGCGCCCGATCCTTTGCAGTCGTTCGTCGGCTACGCCCGCAGCCGCCCGGATGTCCAGGCCGCACGGGAGTCCGTCAAAACTTCGCTCCAAACCATCCTCATTGCGCAAAGCGAACTCTGGCCCAAAATCAGCCTCGACAGCAACGTCTACGACCGGCGGGAAGGCTTTCAGGGAGGGATTCATTGGGACGCGCTGTTGACCATGAAGGTCCCACTGTCGCGCGGGGGCACAACGCTCGGAAACATGAAGGAAACCTACAGCAACTGGAAGCAGTCCAAGCTCTCCTACTCGCAGACTTACCGCCTCGCGGTGCTCGACATCCAAAGGTCCTATGAGTCCTGGGTCTCGTCCTATGAGCAATACAAATCGCTCGAACAGGCGGTCAAATCGGCCGATCAAAATTATGTCCTCCAGAAGGACGACTACGCGCACAATCTCGTCAGCAATCTTGAAGTCCTGCAAGCCCTCGAGTCCCTGAACAATACGCGCCTTAACTTCAACCACGCCTACTACGACCTGCAGGTGGAATACTGGAACCTCCAGGTCGCCTGCGGCTCCTGCTGCCACTCCCCCACGGATATCAAGTAGCACTGCAGCTGCAGGGGCCATTTCCTACAGGTACAGGGCTACCCATTAAAGAGAAAATACAAAAGGCCTGTACCTGTAGGAAATGGCCCCTAGCTTTTGCGGCGTTTTTCGGAAACCCTGAACTCCATGTAGCGGCCGAACAGAAGGCGGGTCTGCGCGTCGAGGGCGGGCGCCGCGCTCAGGAAAACGAGGATGAAGGGAACCAGCAGCCACTCGAGCGCATGAATCGTGCGGCGCACAAGAGAATACCGGATGTAGCTCCTCGGGAGCAGGCACTGGCTGACGAAGATGGAACCGAGGAGGGCGAACCCCGAAAGGGTGTAGGTGATCTCCATCACCCGCCGGGCGTTGAAGTACAAAACGGTGCTCGAAAACTCGCGCCCGCTAAAAATAAGCGGCAGCCAGCTCGCCACCATCAGCAAAAAGGGCAGCGTCGCCCACGTGACATGCCCCTCGAACATCTTCGAGAGGTGCCGGACTTTATCCTTCCAGGGAATATTTCCGTGGGTCAGAAATCCCCTCGCCACGATCGGGAAGTTCTCGACGCCCCAGGCCCAGCGGCGCTTCTGCTTATAGATGCTCAGCACCGTCCGGACCCAGGACCCGGCGTCGACCACGTCCATGGAAAGCGTCGCATAAAGGGGAACCACGCAGTACTTGCCGTCGAAGTGCAGGTAGGCTTTCCAGAAAATCGCGGAGTCGTCCGAGATCATGTCCACCGGCCAATACCCGGCCTCGACCAGGGCCTTGAAGCTCATGCTGTGGCTCGAGAAGGTCACCAACTTTTCGGGGTTCGTGGCCTCGATCAGCTGGAAAAAAGAGGACCCGGTCTCGATCACCCGCGCAAATCCCGGCACCTTCCAAATGTTGTTGTGGTAAACCGGGATCGGCTGAAAACTGCAGCGCGTACGGTCCGGACGGCACATAAAGGAATAAGTCAGGCAGCTGAAATAGTCCGGGCTTGCCTGGGTGTCCGCGTCGAAACAGGACACCAGAATGTTTTCAAACGGGATCCCGCGTTCCTCAAAAAAGCGGGCGGCGTGTCGGGCCGCGTACGTCGCGTTGGCGCCCTTGACCCGGGCCTCGCCCTCCACGGCGTCCGGGTGCTCGACCACTTCGCAATCCAGGAACTGCTCACGATATTTGGCGGCGATCCCGGAGCACCCCTCCCGGACCTTCTCCTCCGCCCTCGCCTCGCAGGCAATCAGGACGAGAATCCTTTTCTGCGGAAACTTGCTCTTTGCGATGCTCTGGACATTGGCCTCGACGATCTCCCGGCTCTCCTTGACGGCCGGAATGATGACGAGGTGAAAAATGTCCGAGGACAGGGGCGGCTTCGAGCCGGAGGCGGCAAGAGCCTCCAAGTCTTTGCGGTGAAACCAGTGCGACAGCCGCCTTGCCGGCGGACCGAAAGAGCGCTGGCTCCGAACCCTCTTGAGATAGGTCTCCAAGCGGTCGAGCCCGGAAATCCGCTCCTGCCAGTCGGTCTGGCTCTCGACCGTGAGGCGGCCGTAGGAAAACATCAATAGAATCGTCTGGTAGAAAAGCCTCAGAACCCAATAAAAAAGAAAAGCGATAATCAGCACTGAGGCCAGAATGGGCCTCGTCACCGTCAGCGCGGCAAGCCCGAGCAGGATCGTCCAGCTGACGGCCCCGGGAATGATTTCAAACAAACGCTGGAGGCGCCGGTCGGAAGCCGCAAGATTTTCTTTCGAAAAGAGGAAGGTCACGGGGTCTCCCTCCCCGGAACGTCCCCCGAGGGCGCAAGACTGAGGCCCAAAAGTTTTTCTTTCGGCAAAAGGCCTAGGGTTTCGAGCGCGCCCGTTTTCGGATGGAGGAAAAAGATGTCCCCGGTCTCTTCCATATAAGCGACGGACGCGTCGGCTTTGACGGAGGCCAGGCGTTCGGCCGCCGCCCCTGCGGTTTGGACCGCCTCCCGGAGCCAAAGGGCGCCTTCATCGTCATAAAGAACGTGAGACCCTTCGTTCACCCAGAAAACCCGGCGGATCTGCTTGCCGGCTTCGAAAATCCATTCGACGCGCGGCCCCGTTTCGAAAAATCTTTTCCGGGTTCGAGCCTTCGAAAAGTCAAGGACCCCGATCCTTTCGCGGGTCCAGAAAACGACTTTCTCCCCATGGCCCGTGATATCCACTCCGAGGACCCCATGGTCAGCAAACCGGTAAGGAAGCCGGTTGGCCATCAGCTCCCCCTGGGCCCCAAGAAAAAGCGCAAGATCGTCGCCCAGGACGCGCATCCGGTAGGTTTTGCCTTCCGGAAAAAGCGCCGCAATCGCTTCCCCTGTTTCGAGGACCTCGCCCTGAAATTTCTTGCGGCCCGGCTCGTACCGAACGACGGCGCCCGATTGAACGGTCAAGGCCCCTCGCTCCCAGAGCCCGAAGGCCGAAACATTGCGGGCGATCACCGGACGAACCGAGGCCTCGCGAAGATGAATGGCCGAAACCTCTCCCTGACGGTAGGTATAAAGAAGGTCATGCTCCCTGGGGTCCCAGTCGAAATCACCCGGCGGTCCGGCGCTCACAAGCACCGAAATATCGCGAACCTCCGGCCTTTTTTTCGACAAATCACACCAGAGATAAATCTTCCCGGAACCGCGCCGGGCCCGAATGAGGACCGAGGAACTTGAGGTCACGGTGTCGATTCCTTCAACCTCGGCTCCCGCCCAAGCAGAAGGGTCCGAAAACAAGGGCACCAGCCCATGGTCTTTGAGGTCAAAGACGGCCGCTTCCGAAAGCTTAGAGCCTCCCCCGAGAAGAATCAGGAGCTTTGCCGCGGGAACAGCAACGATATTTTTGAACGGGCCCGGCGCCAGCACCCGCGAGGGCGTGTCGGAAGTCACGAGAAGAATTTGATCGTAGATCGACGCCTTCCCTGGAAAAACCTCCACGCGCTGACTCCAGGGGCGGTAGCCGGGCGACGAAACCTCGACCTCGTGGAATCCCGGCAAAAGATCGCTCAGCGTGGCCGGGGTCCGGTCGGGCTGGAGCCTATGATCGATACGGATCACGGCTTTCGACGGGAGGCTTTCGAGGTGAATCAAGCCGGTCTTGACGAGGCCCTCGTCGATGTGCGGCGCAAAAATATACCCAAGGGCATAGAGGATCAGAACAGGGCACATCACGGCATAAAAAAGCGTGATGGTGTAAAAAAGACATTTTCGAAAATTAATCATGTCCGCGACGTCCTCGAGGGTTCGCGCGTTAGGCTTTCGATGGCAGCTCGGTGCTGCGGATACCGGCGGAGCAGATTTTCGCGCACGGGCATTTCAAAATCTGCGAAATCAAATCCCGGCGTCACAGTCGCTCCGGTGAGCGTATACGAATCCTGGGCGCTGCACCGCGCGGCCATCCACGTCCCCGCGCTGACGAGGATCTGCGGCTGCTCGAGCAAGTGCCCGGCGCCGCCCAGAAGGCTTTCGGTCAAATTCCCGGCCGCATCGATCCGGTAAAGGAGAAGGGATGAACCGGCATAAAAATGCCAGATCTCGTCGGAAGTCATCCGGTGCCAGGCAGAAAACTCGCCGCCGTTCAGAAGATAATAAATCGCCGTACCCAGAGACCGCGCGCCGGAAAAGCCTTCGCTCAGACCCTCGGCGCCGGCAGTCCGAAGGCAGCGATAGGTCTCGCGGTAGTAGCCTCCCTCGGGATGCGCGACCAGTCCGAGCCGGTCGATCCACCCCCGTGCTTCCGCGCTGATGAATAACTTAGGGCCCACGAATCCTCCTGTTTAACCTGGGGAGAAAGCATTATAGGCGAATTGCCCTGCCCAATGGAAGGGTGATTCGTTGAAAGGGTGAAGCGACAAAGGCTAACGGAAGCGGATAGTGCCCCTAGTGATATAGCGTACTCTCGAAGATCTCGTCATTCAAAGCCACGCCGATCACGTTGTCCATCACTTCATAGAGCGTGAAATCGTTCCTGCGAGAAAGAGCACCGGCGATCCCCGAGATGAAATTCGGCTCGAAAGCCAGGTATTCGATCCGCTCGCTGTGATCGACCCGCTTGTCCACCACGCGCCGGAACTGCTCGAGCTC
>Ga0172379_10001069_pt1 | contig 58980 bp, 114 predicted proteins | sample GrowelOW334metaG_FD_119756 | JGI IMG/M metagenome (GOLD analysis project Ga0172379, IMG submission 119756) | Groundwater microbial communities from an aquifer near a municipal landfill in Southern Ontario, Canada - Groundwater well OW334 metaG | ecosystem: Environmental > Aquatic > Deep... | reverse complement strand
ACGCCGTCTGATGGTGGAGCCCCGGCCATGTTCCAGACCCCGTCGGTCCAGATCACCGTGGCTGACCCGACTGCGGCGCCGATTACTCCGGGGAACATCCCGGTGGTCTGGCTGCCGCCGAACCTCATGTCGATCGGCCTCGGCTCCCTGTTGGACCTCGGCGCACTGACCCCGCCTCCTGGCAAGCTCAACGGCCCGTTCGTCTACCAGTGGACGGTGAGCGAAGAGGCGAACGTCCCGACCCCGTTTACCACCACGGATCTCAAGGCTGCGACGATCCGCATCGACTTCGGCGATCGGAACAGCATCGTCTACGTCAAGCTGAAGGTCACGGACCCGGTGACCGGAGCGTTCTGCACGTCCGTCGTCCGCGTCCGCCGGTTCAACACCCCGGCTATCTCGGTCGTCGTCACCAGCCCGAACACCGGTACCTCCTACCCGGGCGGCGACTGGGACGTCCCCTCGCCGAACCCGGTCATCACCTTGCAGACCCTGATCGACCCGGCTGTCCCGCCGTCGCCTCTCGGCCCCTACACCTACAGCTGGGCAGTGGTCGACGAGGCCCTGAACCCGCCTCCCACCATCCTCAACGGGACGACGGCCGCGCCCACGTTCACGGGGGTGGCCAACAACGCCGTGTTGAAGGTCACGCTGACCGTTGTGGCAAGCGGTATTGGCGGCGGCTTGACCAACTCCTTCCAGAAGGTCTTCCGCATCCGCCTGGTGTGATCCCGTTGTCTGAGTCCCTCCTTCTCGTAGGATCACGCCATGCCTGATGCCGATCTCGTTCCCCTGCAGCTGGTTGGCCATGTTGTCCTTCGGGATCGCCGAACTGGCCTGATCACTCTGGACCAGAAGAACATGGTGGTCGACGCCATGTACGAGCTGCTGGCCCGAGGCCTGACAGGAGAGGACCGGGTGGCCCGCGTGCAGGCCGTTCTCGCCAACGGCCTCCCCATTACCAAAGGGCTGCGAGCCCTTGGCTCCCCGGTGATGAACGTGACCGTCGAGACCGGCGGCGACCTCGCTCCAGTGAAGAGCCTCGACCAGCGCGGGCTGCGCTCCATCTGCACCTGGACGGCCCTGCTGCAGCCGACCGGCACGGTGACCTACGACGCCCTCGGCCTGGTCTCGACGACCGGCCTGCTGTGCGCGGCGACGGCCTTCCAGCCCATCACCCTGGGCAGCGGGGATGTCGTCTCCGTCCAGTGGACCATTTCACTTCGCGGTTCCTGAGGCCCTAAACCATGCCCTTCCTCAAGCACGTCTTCAAGTACCAGGAATACCGGCGCACCCAGTTCCTGAACACCATGGCCAAGGACGACCTCGGTCGTCACCGTGGCGGCGTGCTCTATGGCATGAAGCTGATCCCGAAGGGGACGTCGATCTACGTCGACGCCGGCGCGCTCTACACGCCCTACGGCACGAAGATCTTCTGGGATGCTCGCGCGACCGATCTCGGGCCGAGCATCGGGGTCGTCGACCTCACCGCTGTCCTGCTCAACGGCGTCCCGGTCCTGCAGAACACCGCTGACCGCCCCATCGTCGTCGCCGTCGTGGCCCAGTTCCCGTCGGACATGGAGACGGCCTCGAACACCCAGCCGCGGATCGAGAGCTCCAGCGACCTGACCGGCGCCGTGCCGCCCGTCACCTTCTCGGCGTTCGCTGCGACCTACCGCCAGGACACGGCGCGGCCGGGCTTCAACCTCTTCGCCCACCACCCGGTCGAGATGGCTGCCTCTGGGGTGGCTGGCTGGTCCGCGGCGGACGCCGGCGACTCCGACCAGGCCCTGCGCACGGCGGACAGCAGCGTCGACCCCGTGACAGCAGGCAACATCCGCCCGGCCTCGACCCCGGGCACGCTCGCCGCGGTGCAGGCCAACCAGATCCTCGTCGGCTACGTCATCCTTGGCGGCACGGCTGCCGGCGGCGACCCGCTCGACCTCGGCACGGACGTCTGGGCTGCCGGCGTCACCTACGTCCCGGTGATGAACCCCTGGCAGACCCTGCAGTCGCTGCTCGGCATGGACCCGCTCATGGGCCGCACCGCTGGGCTCGTCGATGGCGGCGTGTCTGATGCCCTTGACCCGACCACCGGCGCCTTGTCGCAGACGGCCATCGCGCGCAAGATGGCGAACGCGGCCGGCTTCAGCGGTAGCCCGATGGGCGTCCCGCGCTTCGGCACGCCGGCAGTCACCATCACCGGGTTCGATCCCACGGGCGGCACCTACCGCTTCCCGAACTTCCTGAAGGATGGCGAAAGCCTGCTCGATTCCATGCGCCGCATGGACTACATGCTGCGCCTGTGGATGGACAAGACCGGCGACCAGGGCCTGGTGCGCTCGGCTCAGGATGGGGTGGTCAGTGGGCCGACCACCTATCTGAAGCGCTTCGCGGGCCTTGAGGGCATCCTCTACCAGATGGATGGCCTGCCCACGGGCAACAACCTGAACACCTCGAACTGGGGCGCGGACGACGACCTCCCGCTGAACATCGGATCCGACCCCTTCGCGGTCAGCGTGGCCACCTCGGTCGACAACGACACGGTCTACAGCCACGTCCTGAAGTCGGGCGTGATGCTGCACAAGCCGGCGCAGCTCGACATCCTCACCATGCAGGGCGCCGGCGACTCGCACCGGCAGGCCATCCGTGCCCTCGACTGGTCGATGTTCCACTTCCTGCACGACATCATGGGCGTCGACATCCGGCGTTCGTGGCTGCGCCTGCAGGGCGCGTGGACCGGAAGCCAGCCGCTGCCCAACTGGACTGACCTGCCGGACGGCCTCCCCGTCGACAACACCGGCCAGCCCAACGTCCAGTCCAGCTTCCCGCTGCGCCCCACCATCTTCGTCAATGGCGCGCTCAGCGGCATGGTCGCGTCGGACTTCAACATCTATCTCGGCACCGAGAAGATGAAGGCTGCCATCGAGACGGCGGCCAAGCGAACGGCGGAGAACGCCGGCCCGAACCTGCTGAAGAACTCGATCTTCGCGAAGACCGGACCCTTCGCCAACCCGGGCTCGCCCGTCAACTGGCTGATCGATGCGGCCACCACCTGGCAGCTGATCCCGAACACGGGCGGGGATGGAACGGCCCGCCGGCTCGTGGCCACCCTGCACGACTACTGCAGGCAGTACATCAATCTGACGGCCAACCCGGAACTGCTGGGGGCGATCCTGGACAGCGGGGTGCTCAGCGTCTCGGTCTCCCTGGCCCAGATGACGGCTGGCGTGCTCTACGTCGGCGTGAAGCTGCTCGACGGCGCCGCCCCGGGCGTGGGTGTGAACGACCTGCTCACCGTCGGTGGCTACGTCCGGCAGACCGGGACCACCGAAGCCAACGGCTACACGAACTTCACCTTCTCGCTGAAGTTCCCGGCGATGCGCAACTCAGATGGCACGACCACTGCTGCGCGCACCGCGCTGCTGGCTGCCGTCAAGGGCATCGGCATCGAGGTCATCAACCCCGACGGCGGTGGCAGCCCGAAGTCCATTTCGATCGCTGGCGTGCACCTCGGAGCCGGGATGCCGCCGATGCTGCCGATGGCGAACCAGGACTACTACGAGTTCCTATCGCGCGATGGCGGTGTCGAGTCCCGGATGCGCGGCCCCCTCGAGATGGGGAACCACGACATCAACGACGCCCATGACGTCAACGTCAACAACGATCTGACCGTCCAGGGCGACACCGTCCTGGAGTCGGGCGCGGCGATGAACAACCACCCGATCACCCAGGTGGCTGACCCGACCAACCCCACGGATGGTGACAACCTCGAGTCCCGTGACGCCGCCATCGAGGCGGCTCGTGCGGAAACCGTCACGCCAGAGAACACGTCGTATTATGACTCGAATGGCAACCTCGCTCAGCGCGTCGGAGCTGATCCGGCTCCGCCGCTGGCTTCGGTGCCGGGCTCGAACTACTACTCGCCCTCGGGACAGCTCCTCGGCGCGTCCATCAAGATCGTGCTGCAGGGCGGCGCGATTCGGTACGTCCCGTCCTCAGGCAACAAGTTCGGCGTGTGCCACAACAACTGCCACTCGAACTGCCACTCGGATCACTCTGACTGCGGAAGCGGGAGCTGGTAAATGCCTGGTGGAAATCCGTACCCGATCGAACACCTCGCCAAGCGCTTCAGGGAGTCGAAGGTCGGGCGGACCACGTTCGTCATCCTCCACTCCCGGACCTGCAATCGGAGCTGTGATTTCTGCTACATCGAGAACATGACGTGGGCGCCGACCCCGTTCGACGACGCAGGGATCGATGAGGTCATCGCCAACGCAGAGCACCCGCGCCTGGGCTTCGCCGGCGGTGAGCCCTTCCACGACAAGGAGGCGGCCGAGTGCTTCCTGCGGACCATCACCAAGTGGCATGAGAAGCTGAACGGTATCACCGTCCTGTCGAACATGGACTTCTGGCACCGCTATGAGGAACGCGTTCGCGCGGTTCCGGCACCGATCACGATCATCACGAACAGCCGGTGCGGGAAGACCTTCAAGACCACCGGCAACGTGCGGATCTGGAACAAGATCTTCGTCGACGAGATCAAGGACTTCGACTACCCGGTCGGCCCTGACTACTATTACTTCTTCACCCTGAAGAAGCCGACGACGCACAACACGATGACGAACTTCGCGGACTACGACTACTTCGAGCTGGTCAACCTCATGGAGAGGTTGTGGGCCGGCGGTAGCTGGGTCGCGGTCATGTCGCCGAGCGGGTTCGGCAGTATCAAGGCCCACCTCCAGTCCGTGATGAACCCCCAGCTGGAGTACATCAACAAGGTCGTCTTCCCCGTCGGCTGGAAGGACGAGATCCCGAAGCTGTCGGCCATCTGCAAGTCCTGCGGCCTGCAGGGCGACGCCTGCGTCGCAGCGATCGAGGCGAACAAGTGCCCCCGGCACCACAAGGCCTGCTTCTACTGCTCGAAGATCAACGAGTGCAGCGTGACGAATATCAACGAGAAGATCGTCGACAAGTGGCGGATGCCGGATTGTTCCAAGCACATCGCTTTGTACGATCTCGCGAGAGAATACCGTGCGAAGTGGGTGGCCCGTACGGGTCTCCACGATCCTCATGACGACAGCCCGTGGGACTTCTCCAATGACTAAGTGCTACCAGTTCGACACCAGCGTTGTCCGCCGTGACATCGCTGCTCCCGCGACGCTCCTCGCTGTGATGCGGACGGTGAAGGCCGAGTCGCCTATCACCCCGACGACCGATCCGCAGCTCACCTCTGTCACCAAGCAGGTGAACGCCGACGTGGGTGTCGACGTCAGCAAGCTGGAGCTGACCCTCGGGCAGGCCTTCGACCTGCGGAACAACATCGTCCTGGTCTACATGGGGGACAAGGGTCCGGCTGTGCAGACGATCCAGAAGGTCCCGGGCATGAAGCGCTTCGCCGCCGGCGGCAAGACGCTGCTCATGTCGACCTTCTACGACCGCAGCAAGGACGAGCTGTTCATCTTCACCTACCAGCGGATGTTCGGCCTCACCCTGTGCCAGGTGAACCTCACCGTCTCGAACGGCACGGTGTGGAAGAACGAGGAGCAGGCCTGGCACCTGTCCCGTGGCGAGGCCGACGTCGCGATGAAGCGCTTCGTCGCCTGGCACTGGCTCGCGGCCGATGATCCATCCTACTCGCTCAGGATCGTCGAAGAGCCCAAGGCGACCGGAAACATCATCGACCCCAAGGCTGCCAACGTGGTCTATCGGAAGGGCCAGGTCGCGACCATCCCGCTGCAGATTGCCCGGGCGGAGCAGAAGCAGCTCATCCAGGTCGACCCCACGGCCTTCGTGGTCATCGGCCCCGCGACGCTGTCGTCTGCCGGGCTCACCATCTCCGAAGCCGGTCGCGTCGTGGTCATCCCGACGACGAACGATCGCATCCTCACGGCCTGGAGCGCGGTCCCGGCTGATAACCTGCGGTGGGAGTTCGACGTCGTTTGAGCCTGGGCAGCGTCGTCCCTGAGACGGCCGTCCACCGGCCTATGGAGCGGTGGTCGAATGCCGCCGCTCGGCCAGCCGTGCTGCAGTATCCGCCAGGTTCTGATGGCTGGCGCTATGTGCACGAGCTGTCGAACACCAAGCAACCGAACGGGCGCATCAACGCGACGAAGGACGGCGTTTACCTCGCCTACAGCATCTCGCCGTCAGCCCCTCAGTTCCAATCCAACGTTGAGGACGGTGTCCGCGAACTGGTTCTGACCTGCCTGCAGCACGAGGTGTTTCCCTTCTCCTCGTGCGAGGGACACCGAGGCTCGCCGAAGTGCACCATGCTGGTGGCCTTCACGGACGAGAAGCGCCGGGACCGCTTCATCCACAGCCTCCCCTGGTATCTGCGGTGGCGGGTGTCGATCGAACCAAAGGCGAAGTCCTGCAATACCGACGTGGCGAAGCACCAGATCGTCACGCCCCAGGCTTCTGACGAAGAAGAGGCCCGGTTCTTCAACACGATGTTCAACCGCAATGAACCGCGGTGGTTCGCGTGCCAGGTGCAGATCTTCTTCAAGCTGCCCTTGCTGTCTCCCTTCTTCGCCCGGACGGTCTTCGTGCGGCTGATGTCGCGCTGGGTGCGCCGTTGGGCAGCGGCGGACAGAAGCTAATCAGGTTGCTGCTGTCAATCGGATCGGGTTCGACATACTTCCGGCCATGCAGGACCAGACCCTCTCCCTCAAGGCCATCCCGCTGAAGCAGCTGACCGACGGGACGCATGTGATCCTCGTCCCCGAGCTGGCCTACCTCATCCAGGCCACGACCCCGGTCGAGCGGGTTGAGCTTGACGAGTCGACCTACAAGGGCATTCGCTCTGCCTACGATTCGTACAAGAAAGACCGCTTCCTGGGCACCAAGATCACCAACATCAGCATCGTGCCGACGGGCTATTGCGAGGGTGGCTGCCGGTACTGCTACGCCAAGGACGGATGGAAGGTCAAAGACTACCTGTCGCCGAAGACCCTCGAGGCCACGCTGAAGCGCCAGGGGATTGAGAACCTCGACAGCGTGATCATCTATGGCGGCGAGCCGGTGATGAACTGGGATGGCTACGCCGAGCTGATCCAGTACCTGGTCTTCGACCGTGGGGCCAAGTCCATCAGCACCTCAACCTCGACGTTCTACCCGGACGAGACCTTCCAAAAGCTGCTGAACTTCATCGACCACCTGGACAAGCGCCTGAGCCTGTCGGTGTCGATCGACCCGGAAGGTGAGAACGGCGCCTACATGCGGCGTTATGCCGGCAAGGACACCTACCGCTTCATCTTCAACCGCCTCGTCGAGATCATCAAGCACACCCACAACGTGGGTACCCGGCAGACGCTGTCGCGCATCTCCCCCGAGCCCTTCAAGCTGTCGCGCGAGCTGCTCGCGGTCACGGGCTTCCATGTGCCGACGACCCTCGACTATATCAAGTACGACGAGAAGAACGCCCTCACCGACGAGCAGCACCAGCATGTGCTGGATGAGGTCACAGCCTTCGCCAAGGAGTGGTATTACACCGGCACCAAGATCCTCGACGTCCAGATGTTCAGCCCGTTCAGGAAGGCCCTCGAGATCCAGAACCTCTTCTCCGTGATGAAGGGCTGCGACATGGGGACGGCTCGGCTGGCCATCATGCCCGACGGCAACATCTCGGATTGCACGGAGGACGTGAAGCTGGGGCACCCGACCGGCTACACCAAGGACGACCGGACGTTCGACCGGGCGCTGGGCTTCCCGAAAGCCTGCTCCGCGTGCGATTTCAAGTACATGTGCAACATGCAGTGCTTCCAGTACCTGTCGGGGGTGGATGAGCATTCCCGGGGTCAGAAGCTATATTGCGCCTTCCACCAGCACTGCACGGTGGAAGGGGTCAAGTTCTGGTTCTCTCGGATGACTGATGCTGAGGCGCTGGAAAAGGTGACGAATCAGGCGCTTATCGGGGTCGTCCCGACGGGCGCTGCGGTCGCCCCATAGGTTTCCTCTTTCGTTGCCTGTCCGGCCACCTGCGGTACGCTGGGGGTCATGCGTACCCTCGTCCGCCTCCCGTCGTGTGCCTCCATCCGCGAAGTCCAGGCTGAGGTGATCAAGGAAGCTGCACCGGTGCCGATGGCACCCACGCACATCCCCGCCGCGCCGGTGAACGCCACCCCGCCGGCTCCCTCGATGTGGAACAACCTGGCGGGCATGGGAGGCCGGCGCTGGGCTGGCCTCGGCGCGCTCGCCGGTGGCGCGATCGGTGCGCTTGCCCCCGGCAAGGACGACGACGGCGAGTCCCGCAGCCCGTTGACCGGAGCGCTGCGTGGAGCGGTCGCGGGCGGACTGGCTGGTGGCCTTGGCGGCCTCGCGGCGAAGCGCATGTGGGGTCCGGCTGGCGCGATGAAGACCATGACCGGTGCCAACACCGGGGCGGCCAACCTTGCCGCCGGCGAGGCCCAGCACGGAGTCAACCTGGCTGGCGCCCAGCAGCGCCTGAATCAGGGCCTCGGCGAGCACGTCTACAACCCTGGCGCGTTCGAGTCGTTCCGGGACCAGGGCCACGGCTTCTGGGGATCGCTTGGCAAGACCCTCAACCCCTTCGGTGGCCGCGAACGTCTCATGGCCAAGGTGGACACCAGCCGTGCCCGCGAAGGCGAGCAGCTGCAGAACGCCCAGTTCCACGAGCAGCACATGGCGCACCTGCAGGCGGAGCACCAGAAGCAGCTGGCTGGCCTGCAGCCCCAGGCTCCGGCCCCCGCCGCGCCGGCTGCTGCCCCGCCTGCGCCGCCGACCATCGGCCGCGCGCACGTCAACGCCATTGCCGGCCAGCATATCCCCGGCGTCGAAGGCCTTCCTGAACACGTCGCCCTGCACGCCGCCCAGCGGATCAACAGCGGCGACATCCCGACGGCCGCCGAGATCAACACCTACCGCATGGGGCACATCCCCCAGCCTGCGCAGATGCCGGCCGAGCCACAGCAGGCCGAGCCGCAGCAGCGCCGCCCGGATGCCGCGATGCTGCGCCAGCAGATGCTGTCAGGCGAGATGCCGACCCAGGCGTGGAAGCCGGCGTCGGTCGTCCTGCCGATCGCTGTGCTCTGCCCGCTCAAGCTCGCGGCGCCCAAGCGCCGGCCGTTCTCCGCCCCGAAGCCCACCGTCGCCGAGCGCGTCCAGGGCGCCTTCTCGCCTCGCAAGCCCAAGGATGAACCGGCTGCCGCGGCCGCCACCCCCGAGCCGCCCAAGCCCGCTGAACCTGCCAAGCCCAAGGACGCCCCGGCGCCGGAGGCCTCGGCCGATGACAAGAAGACCGCTGCCTCGCCTCCCATCGCCGCCACGATGCCCCCGGGCGCGGGGCCGGCCACGGCTGTCGCCCCTCTCAAGACCGCGGAGCCCGTCGTTCCGGCCCCGGCTGCGGCCGAGCCGGCCAAGACCGCCGAGCCTGTGATCAAGCCTATCAAGCTCGCCGCCCTGGCGGCGTGAAGGGTCCGCCGTGTCCCTCGTATTGTGCTGGGAAAACCCTGCTGGTCTGATCGACCTGAACGTCCGCAAGGTCGTCATCTGGCGGACCCCCCTCGACGGTTCAACGTCCTACCCCATCAACCAGGATGCCTGCTGGGGTGTGGCGGTGGACCACGAGAACTCTGACCCCTCGGTGATGTACGAGATCGAGTACCTCGGCCCGCAGGGCGAGCGGAAGGCCTACTTCCCCAACTACCAGATCCAGCGCTGGGTTCGCCCGGACAAGAGCTGCCTAATCACCTGGCAGCTGACCCGCCAGGATGGTAGCCCGGACGCCAACCGAATCATCGAGGTCTCCGACCGCCACGTCACGGGGAACTTCATCCGTCGCCTGACGGCCAACCACGCGGGCCGTGCCCAGTTCGTCGTGGTCTATGGCCAACGCCTGACCTACTTCATGGAAGGCGATCTGTACGAGCTGGACGCGGTTGCCCCGCCGCTGCGCGAGGTCACCAACGAAGAGCTGAAGAAATACGGCTCCCAGCTCATCCGCGATCACCGGGCATGGTTCTGAACTATGCTCTCCCTCGACTACCTGGTGGTCCAGCAGTTCCTTGCGATCGAAGCTCTCGGGATGCAGGGAGCGCGTCACGGCGATCCCGCTGACCCGCTGTTCCTGCAGGTTGCAGTGACCCACGCGGACGACATCAAGAACGTGGTCGAGACCGTGATCGCCCGCCGGGACACCCGGCAGAAGCTCTGGCGCGCAGCCTGCGGCAAGTGGGCGTTCCGCATCGATCCCCGGCTCTACCAGGACGGGATCACCTACACCGTCCACTTCAAGTTCTCCATGACGCCGAACAACACCAACGTGGTGCGGCAGTCATTCGTCTGGGCCGCCCCGATGGCCAAGGCGAGCATGCCTGGCCAATGCCTGGTCTACGGCGGCATGAAGGACATGCTGGGCCTGCCAGAGTCCGGCGGCCGGTTCGTGGCCGAGACCTACCTGGACTTCATCACCCTGAACCAACGCACCGGGCTCGAGGACATCGTCGCCGACATCTTCGGCAACTGGTACGTCTCCCTGCCCAAGGGCCAGCTGGTCCGCTTGGTGTTCGGCGAGGGTGCTACCCTCGTCAAGATTCCCGCCGATCGCGATACCGCTGACTACCTGAGCTTGGAGCGCTTCCAGCCGCAGGATCTCGTTCGTCGAGATCGCTTCGGCTACCCGACACCTACCACCGGGGTCTGATCATGGACCGCAGCGTCATCGGGTTCTTCGTCATCGTGGGCGCGGTCTTCCTGATCGCCATGCACAGCAGGCCAGCCCCCAAGATCGACAAGGCCACGGCGGCAGAGCGCGAAGTACCCCGTTACCACCTGTGGCGAGGAGATAAAGATGCCGATCGCACCCTGGACCTTGAGGATTCGTCCGGTCGTCATGTCGCTCGCGTGCTTGAGCGTGACGGGCTGTTTTATGACGAGGCTGGAAGCCCCCTCCGAACCAAAGTCACCGACGACCTCAACTTCGTCAAGACCCAGTACGACATCGGCACCTTCGCTGGGTTCCGCCCCGCCAGCCGCGGATACGACCGGCTCGACCCCTTCACAGCCGGGCTCCGCTTCAGCCCCATCCGCCTCGGCTACGACGTCGTTGCCCCCGACCTCGTCATCACCAACGACTGGGCTGGAGCAGGCGCCAGCTTCTTTCTCCCCGAGCGCATCGTCGGCCCAGACTGGAAACACCTCGGTCTCGGCCTCTGGTACGGCTACCCGTTCCGGGGGCAGGCGGATGCTCCTGGTGGCTGGACTGCTGGCCTGTCTTTCAGTCTTCGCTAGGCTTCGTCGCAACGCTCAAACCCCGGAGAACTCCATGAGCCTCGCTTCCATGTTCCACTCCATCGCCGGTTGGTTCGAAAAGGCCCCTGCCGAAGAGGCTGCCACCGACGCCCGCAACGCTCTGAAGACCACCTTCTTCAGCTCGAAGCGCTTCGTCCTGATCATCGCTCTCGTCGCCTTCATCTACCTGACCTACTCGGTTCTCAACCTCGAGATCCTGAAGCTGGTCGGCAACGTGGCGATCGTCTACATCATCTGCGAGACCCTCAGCAATCTCGCGGTGACCATCGGCAACATCGTCATCAAGCTGCACGAGGTGAAGCTCGACATCGAATACGAGAAGCTGAAGGGCTACCCGATCGGCATCGCACAGCAGGTGGCGCACCTTCCCCTGGCCGGCTCTATTGCTGCCAGTGCCGCTCCCCCAGCTGCGCCAGTCGCTGCCATCGTCCCGACCCAGCCGTCCAAGCCGTAACCGATGAAGCTCCGCCCCCGGGCCGAAGCCATGTGCTTCAAGGACAACAAGGTCCTCTGCCACTGGAAGCATGGCTATGTGTGCTTCCCCGGGGGTGGCGTCGATGTCAATGAGAGTCCGGTCAAGGCCGCGAAGCGGGAGTTCATGGAAGAGGCCGATCGCGTCCTCATGAACTGCACCGTGGCGCACGAGCCGACCACCCAGATCTGGCCCGAGGGGTACTCGAAGAAGGAGAAGTGGGCCAAGGGCTTCGAGGGCGGGCTGACCTTCTGGATGACGGGCACCACCTTCGATAACCCGACGCATGCCAATGCCAGCCAGCGGCACGCAGATTACGAGGCCGATTTCGCCTGGCAGCCGATCTCCGAGGTGCTGTCCCATCTCAAGGCCGAGGCCGATGGGAAGTGGGCTGACGACGTGCAAGTCCGTCGCTCCATCCTCGAAACCCACCTCAAGATGCACGCACCCTACAAGGCAGCCTGGCCCAACGGCCTGAGGTTGTCCAACTCGCTCCTGGGAGTAGCATAGCGCCATGCAGCCCAAAGTCGCCTCGCTGGTCCTCGACCTCTACGATGACGAAAAGGGAGCGGTCGCGCGTTCCTTCCCGTCCGAGCTGCACGCCTGCAAGGTCGCTGCGCTCGAAACCGTCCAGGGACTGTCCAATCGCGACTTCGCCCTGGTCATGAAGACCGCGTCCGGCCTGCAGCGCCGGTACCCGATCCACGACCTCGACAACCTCAAGATCAGCCGGGCCTACTTCGACCAGGCCAAGGCCTTCCTGCCTGCCGAAGCTGTCGCCGCTGCGGAGGCCAAGTTCGCCTCCCGCGAGCGTCTGCTCGCCGCCGGCGAGGGCGAGCTGAGCGCTGAAGACTTCCTCGAGTTCAACAAGATCGCCTACGTCGACATCACCTCGACCCTGCCGACCTCCAAGAAGGCCTTCGCTGAGAAGTCATGGGGCCTGACGGTGGGCGGGAAGAACTACTACCCGCTGCACGACGCCGAGCTGGTCAAGATGGCCATCGCTCGCTTCCCCTTCACCACCATCAACCTCGAGCCGGTGCAGAAGTTCGCCTACGCTCGGAACATCGCCAAGCGCGCCTCCGCGCTGGACGTCGTCCTGCCTGACAGCTCGCAGGTCAACCTCTACACCGGCAACGACGTCAACCCGACCTCGCTGCGCATTGCCCTCGACCAGCGCAAGGAAGCCGCTCGCAAGGCTGACATCGGCACCGAAGTGCTGGATCAGCTCGCTGATGCCGCTGGCCTGCACCAGGAAGACGGCTCGATGGAGTCGCTGGCCAGCGTGAACTTCCGTGCCGCCAAGCTCGCCGGCCGCAACGCGGTCAACGCCGACTGGATCATCACCACCCTGGCCGTCTTCGACAAGACTGCCGGCATTGGCGCCGTCGAGTACCGCAAGGGTCTGCTCGATCCCTTCGCCGCGTGCTTCAAGGCCGCTGGCTTCTCCGGCAGCATGCTCATCGACGGCGTGGACCTCAGCCGCATCGACCCCTCGAAGCTCGCCGAGCACTTCGACGAGGAGTTCCTGCGCGAGTTCAGCGAGAACCCGATCGGCGTCTACCAGGCCCTGCCCAGCCCCGTGAAGCAGGCCGTGCGCGACATGGCTATGGACGGCATGGGCAGCTCGGCCTCCTTGGGCTTCAACCCCAAGCCCGAGGCCAGCTCGGTCACCAGCGCCGGCGACCCGACCGAGATGCTGGCCTACACCTACTCCAACGGGCGTGCTGTTGAATACTGAGCCGAGAAAGGGCACCCGTGCAGCTCAAGCTCGCCAAGCCCTTCTCACCGAAGGCTGATCTCAAGAAGGTCTGCGAAGACCCCGAAGCCAATCCGATCGCCGTCGCTGACGCGCTGGATCAGGCCTCCCACAGCGAATGGCGCGACTGGCTGCCGGAGACCTTGCGGACCTTCGCTGGGCTGACCGAAGACCAGGTGGCGCAGCTCGACAAGATCATGGCTGTGCAGGTCGTCCTGACCAACCCCGACGTCTTCGAGGATTGGACGCTGTTCCACAACGTCGCCGTCGCGTTCAACCACCGCCGCTCCAACTTCGAGTGGGTCGACCCGCTCAGCTACATCGAGCTGGCCTGGGCCTGCGTCTGCATCCACCGGCTGGACCAGAACCGGCACACGATGCACCCGGACCTGCAGAAGTACGTCGGCAACGTCGCCATGACGGACGGCCTGGTGATCTTCCCCTGGTCCAACCCTGCCATCGAGCTGCCGGACAACACCCTGTTCGAGGGCCTGGTCACGGACGACGAGGTCGTGCTGCGGGAGATCAAGAAGCTCCTCGCCGGCGGCATGCTGGAGAACGCCAAGATGAGCGAGGTCGACGAGAGCGACCCCGTCGAGGCCCAGGCGGCCAAGCTGCTCGCAGCCCAGACCTACATCAACGACCAGAAGTCCGATGATCCTGGGTCCTACGCATGAGCCCGGCCCTCGACCTCCTGGCAGCCCGGAAACAAGCCGCGTTGTTCGGCCTTGGCGACACCTTGGCTGGCCTGACGCCATTCGGCAGGGCTGAGAAGATGCGTGCCCAGGGAACTCCAAACCCGACGCCCGTCCTGCGGAACGTGGCCGGCGTCCAGCTGCCCCCACGCATGGCACCACAAGCCTTCCCCGAACACGTCCAGGCTGCCAAAGCCAAGAGCCTGGCCAATACGCAGCAGATCCAGGACATCATGGCCCGCGTTCGTGGCCCGTCGGCCGCCCTGGCGCCCGCTGCTCCGAGCCCGGCGGATCTGCAGGCCCGGCACGAAACCACGATGAATGCCCTCAAGGCCGTTGAGGCCAGCCGTGCCCGGCCCAAGCTGCCGCTCCCGGCCGGCGTCGCCATGAAGGCGGCTTGCTTCGACTGTCCCGCGACGGAAGTTCTACGCTTGAGGGCCGCATGACCACATTCGGGATGGGCGACAACCCGCTCTACGCACGCTTTCGCGGTTCCTACGCGAACCCGCTGGCGACCATCGCCACCAAAGACATCCCGGTCAACATCAAGCAGCTGTTCCGGCTGTGCCGGTTCTACTACCACCAGGATGCGTTGCTCGGCGCCCTGGTCGACAAGATGTCAGAGTACCCGATCACCCAGCTGGTGATCCAGGAGAAGACCGGCGAGAACCTGACCGAGAAGGCCCGCGAGAAGTGGGACTACCTGCTGAACGTCGGTCTCGATGTGCGCGCAGTGATGAAGACGATCAACACCGACAAGTACGTCTACGGCAATGGATTCTACTACATCTACCTGCCGTTCGTGCGGTATTGCGTCTGCCAGTCCTGTGGCGCTGACATCCCGATCAAGCAGATCGCCGACATCTCGGTGACGCCCGCCATTGAGCAGAAGCAGTTCTCGCTCAAGGCCCGTGGCGCCTGCCCGCGCTGCAGCGGAACCTCGGGCCGCGCCCGGGTGTTCAAGATCATCGATCGCAAGAGCGAGGCCCGCCAAGGCCTGCGCTTGGTTCGCCTGAACCCGATGCGGATGTCGCTGGAATACAACCCGATCAGCGGCGAGCGCGTCTGGTACTACCAGCCGCAGGACAACCTCCGCGACGGTCTGACCTACGGCGTGCGTGCCATCATCGACACCACCGAGATGCGCTTCCTCGAAGCGTCGTACCGGCAGCAGCGCGTGAAGATGAACCTCGATCGCATGTGGGTCGCCCAGGCCGACGGCACGCCCGGGCTCTGGGAAGGCTGGGGCATCCCGCCGCTGTTCCGTGTCCTCGAGGACGTCTACTACTACAAGATCCTGCGCCGCGCCAACGAAGCCCTGGCCCAGGAGCACGTCACCCCGCTGCGCGTGGTCAGCCCTGCCGGCACCGGCGACGTCAGCCCGCAGCGCACCATGAACCTGGCTGACTGGCAGCACAAGCTGCGTGCCGAGCTGCACAAGTTCAAGGGCGACCCGAACCACATCCTGATCTCCCCCATCCCGCTGAACGTCGAGCAGATCGGCGGCCAGGCCCGCGTGATGATGGTCGCGGCCGAGATGGAGTCTGCGGCGCGCGTGATCGCGGCCGGCCTCGGCTGCCCGATCGAGATGATCTGGGGCGGCCTGAACTGGTCCGGCGCCAGCGTCAGCCTCCGCGTGCTCGAGAACCACTTCATCAACGACCGTGAGAACAACGAACGCCTGCTGAAGTTCCTGGTGCCCAAGCTGGCCCAATACTACCGCATGCCCAAGGTCGATGTGAAGCTGGCCGAGTTCAAGATGGCCGACGACGTCCAGCAGCAGGCCAACGCGGTCAACCTGATGATGCAGGGCTTCCTCAGCCGCCGCAGCGTCATCAACGAGATGGGCTACGACGCCAACGAGGAGTTCGACATCCTCGAGGGCGAGCACGACCGCCTGAACCAGATCACCATGAAGGACAACCTCGCGGCTGCACACATGAACACGGTGATTCAATCGCTCGAGGCCAAGGCTCAGATCCTGATGCAGTACGAGATGCAGATCGAGCAGGAGAAGATGCAGGCTATCGCCGAGCGCCAGCGCGTCGAGAACCTGGCGGTCTATGTCCAGCAGCTGCATGCCAAGGGCTTCTCGACGCCGCTCGAGTTCGATCAGAGCGCCAAGCTCATCAGCCGCCTCGACCCGCAGACTCAGGCGCTCATCATCGGCCAGTGGAGCCAGACGATGCCGTGCGTCGTCAGCATGCTTCAGCAGCAGGTCCAGCAGGAGATGCTGCAGTCCGCGCAGGCCGGTCAGGCCATGGGTGGCATCCAGGGCGCACAGAACTCCGGGGCAGCTGCTGGCCCGGGCATGGCCCCTGGTGCAAGCGGCCCGTACTCCGACGGCGGGGACGGCTCAGACACCAGCAGCGTGATGCCTGGTGGGCCGGCCGTGTCGGGCCAGGGCTCTGCCGGCCAGCAGTCCCAGAACCTCCCGGAACAGCGGCCGCCCACCGGCGGTGGCCCGAGCCAGGTGTAACCATGGATCCCGAGCCCAAAGTCCCCCTGCTGGTCAGCGACCTCGTCATCCTCGTCAACGGGGAGAAGCAGAGCTGCGTGACGTCCCTCACCGTCGATGACGCCGGCGAGGGGATCGTCGAACTGCACGGCGGGAAGAGCCTGTTCGGCAAGATCGATCTCTTCGTCAACAGGAACGTCCTCATCAAGCGACTCGCGGATTCGGAGAACGACCATGCCTGAGCAAGTCAAGTACGGCGCCCGCCCCTCGCAGGTGTCGAAGACCGCCGCCGGCCTGCCGGGCAAGAAGGACGTCAAGCCGCCTGCGGCTGACAAGGAGAAGAAGCAGTGACCTGGCCCACCGATACCGACTCCAGCGACGAGCTGCTGATCGCGAAGAACAACTGGTGGACCACCCTGCCGGCTGGCATCAGCAACGGCGACACCACCTTCTCGATCAGCAACGGCGATCAGCTGCAGGACACCAAGGGCGTCATCTCGATCGAAGACGAGGTGATCTACTACGACACGATCACCCGTACGTCGTACAGTGCGGTCCTCGGCGGCTGCCTCCGTGGCTACGACGGGACCATTGCGCGGCCGCACGTTGCCGGAACCCGTGTCGAGCTGCGGTGGGTGGCCCAGCACCACAACGGCCTCGCTCAGCGAATCCGGGTGCTCGAGACCTTCCTCGGACCCCTGCTTCATCAGGACCCGCTCAACAGCGTCCCGTTCGACAACCTTGCTGAGCGCCTCGCGGCCGCCCTCCCTCTGGTGGTGGCAGCCAGCGGTGACCCCTGGGTGCTGACCCACCCGCGTCGTCGCATCGTCGGCGTGCAGCTGTGGGTTGAGGTCTCGCCGGGCGTCTTCGATCAGATCGACGCCCCGATCACCCAGGTGGTGAACCCCGGCGGCAACTCGACGGTCACCGCCACGTTCGGGACGGCTGTCAATGGTTACGCCGTCCTGCTCTGACGTCGGCCTTCTTGCCCTGACGGCAGTTTCGTGCGTGTCGGTGGCCCACACCGCCCTGCGCCCGATTATCCCCGACGTTCGGCCTCTGAACTGTGCGTTCTGCTTGGCCCTCTGGGTGTCCATGGGCATCGCGGCGCGGCTGTGGTCCGTGGAGGCTCTGCTAGCCATCCCGATCGCGGGGTTCTTCGCCGCTGTGGCCGCCGGCTTGTGGCCCTGGGCCTTCTACAGCACGCCCGTGGAGCCCCCGCAACTGGCATCGCCGGAGCTTCCCAGTAAGGTATAGGCATGGCCATCAAGCAGCTCTTCGGCGACCGCGACCACAACGCCGGGGTCGTGAAGAACTACAAGTTCACGGTCTTCGCGAACCTGGCTGCGGCGAACCTGGTGGTCGGCTCGGTCTTCGGCTTCGCCTACATGTCGGATGTCGGAGCGCTCTACTACAACCAGACTGGCCTCTCCTGGCAGCCCGTCGGCGCCAAAGGCTCCAAGGGTGACACCGGCGCGGCCGGCAACACCATCCTCTCTGGCGCTGGCGCCCCCGGCTCGGGCCTCGGCGTTGATGGGAACTTCTACATCGACGTCTCTGCGGTCGCGATCTACGGGCCGAAGACTGCTGGCGTGTGGGGCTCGCCCACCTCGCTCATCGGAACGCCTGGTGCTCCCGGCGGCCCCGGCCCTCCGGGCGCCGACGGCAACACTGTTCTCTCGGGTGTCGGCGTTCCCAGTTCAGGCCTCGGGGTCAACGGGAACTTCTACATCGACACCGCGGCGGTCGCGATCTATGGGCCGAAGACCGGCGGTGTCTGGGGCTCGGCGACCTCCCTCGTCGGAACGCCTGGCGCTCCTGGCGGCCCTGGTCCGACTGGACCTCCTGGCCCTTCCGGCCCGCCGGCAGCCTGGGACATTGCTGTGGGTGATGTGTCTACCCGCACGACCGTCGCGGCTGGCCCGCCCTCGCTCGCCCCGGTGGGTGATGACCCGCGCTACTACTTCGACTCCACCGCCACCGTGATGTACAAGTGGAACACCACGGCCTGGGGTCTGCTCACTTCGTTCCCGTTCTACTACATGGATCAGCTGACGGGCATCATCAGCCAGCAGATCAACACCGTCGTCGGCGGCTGGCGCCCGGTCTACAACTTCGGCCACGCCGGGTTGCTCACGCCGATCCAGATCGCTGCCGGGACGCTCACTGCCACCAGCTACGCCTTCGTCCCGCTCGACTCGACGGCCGGAGCCTTCTCGCTCGCTCTCCCTGCTGCAGCTTCAGACGACGTCGTCCTGGAGCTGAAGGACGTCTCGGGAAAGTGCGACCAGTTCCCGATCACGCTCACCGACGTTGATGGCTTCGATACCGGCACGTCGTTCGTCATCGACCGAGCCTACATGGGCATCGTCCTGGTCCGCAAGACCATCGGCGGGCTCAGCCGCTGGCGCATCCTCTCCCAGTACCGCAAGACGCCGGATGCCCCCGGAGTGGCGGTCACGTCCGCAGCCGCCCTCAACCCGGCGCGCTGCCAGACCATCGATCTCGACTCCACTGCCGGGACGTTCGCCGTCACGCTGCCGGCGTCGCCCCGTGAGGAGGACATCGTCCACCTCAAGGACGTGTCGGGCACGGCTGAGCTAAATGTCATCACGCTCATCGCGGCAGCGGGCTTCGAGGGAACCACGCCGGTCCTCGACGCCGTGTTCATGGAGCTGACGCTGGTCTTCCGTGGCGGCATCTGGCGCGTCCTGTCTCAGTACCGCAATGCGGTCACCCCAGCCGTCACCATCAACTCGGCCGGCACGTTCGCGGTCAAGCGCGACCAGACCATCCTCTACGACGTCTCGGGTGGCAGCTTTGCCTACGCCCTTCCTGGTTCGCCCCGTGAAGGCGACAAGATCCGCCTCAAGGAGAAGACCGGATCGGTCAACACCTTGACGGTTACCGGAACCGTCGATGGTACCACCAACCCCGTGTATAACACCCCGCGCCAGTACACCGTCCTCGAATACGTCGACGGCCTCTGGCACAAGATGTCATAGGACCAGCCATGGACGTGAACGCCGACACCATCAAAGCCTCGGCAGACCTCGCTTCTGCGCTGTCCCAGTTCCGCACCGGGTTGTTCATTGTCCTCTGCGTGACTCTCGTGACCCTCGGCCTCGGCGGGGCGTTCATGTTCTTCTGGTTCCGCCGCGCCATGCAGCGCGACCAGAACCGGCTCGAGATGCAGCAGAAGGCACGGGATGCGGAGATGGAGGCAGCGAAGCAGGCCCGCGCCGCGCTCTACACCCAAGCCCAACTCGAGCAGGCCAAGAGCCTGGCTGCCCTCGCCACCACGATCAACGATACCCATGCCGGCACGGCCTTGATGAACCAGACGACCAATAAGACGCTGGACAACCTGGGCGCGACGATGACTCGGAACAACGTGGCCTTGAACAACGTGGCCGGCGCCGTGCAGCGCATGACCGACAAGGTCGATGGCAAGCTCTCGCGCGAGGACAGCCGGAAGTTCATCGGGGCGAAGCTGAACTCGGACATGCTCCGCGCCATCTGCGCTATCATCGAGAAGTCCTTCACCGAGAACCACTACAACGGCCGCGAGGCCTTCATCGCCGACCGCGTCCGCTCCCGCATTCGGGACGTCCTGGTCGCCGTGCGCAGCGAACTGAAGTCCCTGCCGCTGGCTGTCAGCATCGACCCCTACTTCCCCACCACGACCGACGACCTCGGCGAGCGCTTCATCCTCTGCGATATGATCTGGGCCAAGGTTGCCCCGCTGTTCGAAGACCCGCGTCCGGTGCAGACCCGCATGGACGAGGTGACGCTCATCGTCGAGAACATGATCAAGGACCACGTCGCCCGCGTCGCCCGCAGGGATCACGGCAGCGAGATGTTTGAGCCGACCCAGAGCGACACGGCCTTGCTGGCTAAGACGCGCCCGGCCGTGCACCCGACCACAGCCGCCTGACTCGTCAGGCTTCGCTGCTCTCGTTGGAGAGCACTTCGTCGACGATACCGAACATCCGACGGCAGCCGCTGGTATCCCAGGCCCACGACGGGTCGATCCCCATGCCAGTCAGGAATGACATCGTGCGGAAGGCGACCCAGCGCTTCGACAGCTCCTCGCCGCTGCAGACCAGTTCGACCTTGTCATCCTTGTTCCGTTTCTCGAAGGGGCGCCACATGTGGATCTCGGCCCGCGCCCGATAGGCCCCGCCGACCAGGCGGGCAATGCCGCCGACGCTGATGTTGCCGACGGTGCGCTCCCGGCTGGGCAGGATCTCCATCTGACGGTAGCAGGCGATGAGCGTGGCCTTGAACTGGAGCATGCGCGGCTCGACATCACCGTCACGCCGGAAGTCCCAGCCGAAGCCGTCGTTCAGCGGGCCGCTGAACTGGTCCGACAGAAACCGGGACTGCAGCAGGGCGGACACCTTGAAGTCCGGCTCCGTGAACCACGCCCGGAGCTGACGATGCTCATTCCTCAGGTGGTCGTAGCAGCGCACTGGGAACGAGCCTGGAGCGTCCGAGTCCGAGGGCGGGGCAGCGCTATACCGCTTCGCCATGTGCTCGACCGCCCAGGCTTCTGGCGTGGTCGTCAGAAAGTCTTTGAGCGCCGAGCCCGCCCGGTCAGCGATGAGGGAGTTGACGTTCTTCGAGAAGGTCATCGGTGTGCTTTCGGAATCAGGATCAGGATCGGGTTGGCGGCGGGTCAGCAGAGCGGCATCTGGTAGACCGAGTCGTCGAGCATGACGTTCGGGGTCTGCTCTTCGTAGTCAACCACGCGGTGGAGGAACGTCACAGGTCCCTCTTCCGACCCGCCGATGCCGAAGTATTCCTTCGACTCGAGGATGCGGACGTCCCGGCGGTTCTTCAGGGTGTCGAGGTCCCGAAGACCAGCGTTCATCCCCATGTCAAAGACGGCGGTCTTCTTCATGCCCCCATCCTAACGGTGTGCCTTGTCCAAGGCAACGGGCTCGCCATAGTAGCCGGCATGGCCAAGGACAAGCCGTCTCCCTTTCGCAAGAACCCGTTCAACAAGAGCGACGAGCTGGTTCTGGTGAAGGTGCCCGAGGCCCCAGAGACCCACGAGCCCCGCAAGTCCCTGCGCTCCTACCTGGCGCCGCGCGCCGGTGGAGATCTCAGCGAACTGGCCGCTGCCCTGGGTGGCGGGCGCCGGCCGAAGAAGATCATCGAGCACGTCCGAGACGCGTCCCCGCCAGACGACAACGATGGGGAGTTCGCGCCGCCCCCGACCCCTTCGGGGCGGTGAAAACTTTCCCTGATTCTGTGATAAGGATTATATGCCAACGAACGCCGTTACGCCGAACCCTGGTCCGCAAGGACAGCTGGGCCAGCCCATCAAGCCCGACAAGACCGGCCATGTCCAGAGGGCTCTCCCGACGGTCAAGACCGTCTCAGAAGCCATGGCCAAACGGGCCAACGAAACGGGTGACAAGGCTGGCCTCGTCGAGCAGGACCCGGTCGAAGCCGGAGCCTCGCTCCTCAAGTACAACGATGAAGTAGTCGCGCGCCTGAAGCAGGTGCAGGAATACTTCAAGAAGCAGGAGCTCGGGACCGTTGACCCCACCGGGTCGAAGGACTTCACGGGCTTCATCCGTGGGCACCTTGCCTACGTCAACATGCGCTTCGTAACCATGGGCCGCTTCGAGCGGCCAGGCCAGGAAGACGCCAACTCGAAGGTCGGCTTCCAGCCCCTTCCTGACGCACAAGAGTCCCTCCCCGGGGACCTCGATCCTTTCCTCCGTGGGATGCGCTCGACCGCTCTGGCAATCCAGAACGGTGCGGATCTCATTGGCGACGATAAGTCAGAACCGGCCTAATGCTCAAACTCAATATCCAGAACTTCCGAAACATTCGGAGCCTGGACATGACGGATGAAGGGAAGCTGACGATCCTCGTCGGCTACAACGAATCCGGCAAGTCCAGCCTGAAGGGCGCCATCAAGTTCGCCTTCTGCGGCGAAGCGTTCGGCCACAAGGGCAAGGACGTCGGCACCCTGATCACGCATGGCGAATCCCGCATGTCCGTGCGCGTCCAGGTCAACGACCTGCTGGTGTACCGCACCAGCTATGACACCGGCGACTCGCTCACCGAGATCGCCAAGAACCTCAAGGCGCCCAAGGACGTCGTGCCGCTCCTGTTCGACAGCGAGATGGCTGGTGACGGCGGCAACAAGGCGATGCGCGCCTACCTCACTGGTGTGGCTGAGGATCAGTTCGATCCCAGCGTCCACTTCGTGAAGGACGACGCGATCCGTGGCTGTGCTGACCTCGCCAAACGTGCGGGTAAGCTCCAGGTCAAGGCCATCGTCGCCTACTGCGAAGACCAGCGGGCACAGCACAAGACCCCGCCGAAGCCGACCCCGCCGCAGATCGACCGTCCGACCGAAGGCCAGATCGCCAAGGTCAAGGCTGACCTCGAGTCCGCCGTGACCACGCTCGCCACCACCAAGGCCGAGCTGGCGGAGGCCCAGTCGCTCAGCCGTGACCTCAGCCAGATCGCCAACCACGTCAAGGCGCTCTCTGATTACCAGGTCAAGCTGGCTACGGTTCGCACCGATGATCCGCTGGGCGCTCGCCGGCAGGCCCTCGACAAGCTGGCGAACGTCAACCTCAAGACGCTCGATGCCATCGAGGCCATGCTGCGCGCCGCCGGGTATGAAGCCGCTGGGCTCAACATGGTCGTCGTGAAGGTCGAGCTCGCGGCGATCGTGGCAGAGGCACAGAAGATCCTGGGGGACAACCCGGCGCCAGACTCGGCTCCGGTACAGCCTGTCGAGCCGGCTTGTTTCGCTGACTACCAGCGGAGCCTCGAGGCCGGTGGCAAGACGATCAGCGAGCAGCTCCCCGGCCTCCTGGCCCAGGCTGCCAATGCCGTGTTCGTCTGCACCGAACGCAACCAGTCTGCTCAGCAGACCAAGGACGCTGCCCAGGCGGCAAGCGACCAGATGCAGCGCCTGATCGGCGGATGGAACTCCTACGACGCCGTCAACACGGACTACGCGGCCAAGGCGCAGCGGGCCGAAGTGGAATGGGCGAAGTGGAACCATGCGGCCAAGGAGATCCAGGCCGCCCACACGAACTTCCTCACCCAGCAGAGCCAGCGTTTCAGCAACATCATCTCCGACATGGGGGCGGCGGTGCTGGGCGGCCGGAAGCTGGCGATCGACATCACCAACGGCATCACGCTCGGCGGGTTGCCTATCGAAGAGGTCAGCCTCTCGACCCGTTGGCGCATGGAGGTCAGCGTGATGACTGCTGTCGCCCGTTCGCTGAACAGCCCGCTGCTGGTCATCGACGGTGCTGACATCCTCGATCGTCACAACCGGAACATCATGACGAGCTTCCTCATGGAGCACGTCGTTCCGCACTTCAAGCATGTGATCTTGACCATGACGGCCAAAGATGACATTGCCGCAGAGACCCCGCTCGAACACCCGGCCTCCCGTTGGATCATCAACAACGGTTCCGTCCACAAGCTGTGAAACCCATGGTGGGGCCGACTGGCCCCACCGATTCCCGATAGAGATAGGATCATCCATGCTCACCCGCTCCACTTTCAACGCCCTCAAGAAGATCTTCGGCTCTTCGCTCGACGACGCTGCCCGCGTCGCCTTCGCGAAGGCGAAGCCCGAAGCCCAGCTCGCCCAGCTGCGTGCCGTCGTCCCGGTCGAGGTCGCCGACGATCTCGCCGTCGCCAGCTTCGTCCTGGTCTTCAACGTGAAGTCCGGCCTGGTCACCGTCGGCACCCCGGCCCACTTCGCCATGCGGACGGCCCTGGGCCTTTCCGACCCGCTGCCCTGGCACAAGTCCCGTCCGCCCAAGAACGCATGGGACATGCAGGATGGCAACCGCGTGCCGTCGTGGCTCGAGGAGAGCCAGTCCATGGGGGCCATCGCGCGCACCCTGACCTGGGAAGACCTGCGGGCTGGCCCCGACGTCATCTCCGCTGCGATCCGTGCCTTCTTCAAGATCGGCGGCCTCGAGGATCTCAGCGATCCGCGCGCCGTGCAGGCGTCCGACCCGACCATGCGGCTGTTCATCGAGGGCGTCGGCCACTCGCTCATCATCCTGCGCCCCGAGTGGCATGATGGCGACGGCAGCCCGCTGAAGGAACTGCCCAAGGGCGCCGACACCCGCTCGCAGGCCGAGATCGACGACGAGCACGATCGCGCCGAGAAGCTGCGCCGTTCCGAGGAGGCTCGGGAGCGCAACCGCATCCGCCGCGAGAAGGAGCTGGCCGAGTACGGCGCGCTCCGCGGCACCGTGATGACCAAGTTCCGTTCGGACGCGACTGCTGGCCTGGCTTCGGACATCGCCAAGAGCGAGTTCGATGCGGTCAGCACGGCCCACGAGGCCCGCGTCATGAAGGACCTGCCTGAGGTCACCAACGCGATCTTCGATCTGATCAGCGCGTCGGTCGTGATCCCCGAGGGCATCGGCGCCGACGAGGTGGCCGAGATCCGCAAGGAGACCTCGCTGAAGGCCCTGGCGCTCACCGTCCAGCTGGTGCTGGAGGACGTCAACGATCATCAGCCCGGCTGGCTGCGGCGCCTGGCGAACGGCGACTTCAAGTTCCGCGGTGCCCCGCTCAAGGGCGAGGCCCGGGCTCCCGGCTACGTCTCCAAGAAGGAGAAGGCCGCGTCCCGCGCGATCTGGCGCATCTACAACGAATACGGCGAGGACGTCCTGAACTTCGCGCTGTCGACCATCGTCGGCCAGAAGCTCTCCGGCCCGGCCCAGATCGTGAAGATGCCCGACTGGCTGAAGGCCAAGGGCGACGGCGAGATCGAGACCGGGGACACCCCCGTCGTCGCGGCCACGCTGCCTCCGCCGCCGCCCCCGCCGGCGACCGTCCCCAGCCTGATCTGATCTGCTAACCCGAAGGACGCGCCATGGCCAAGTACCAGGTCAACGAAGTTCCCGTCGCGACCCTCACCTCGGATCAGATCCGCAGTGAGGCCGCCGATCTCCGCCACCAGATCACCTGCGTCAGCACCGACATTGCGTCGAAGCGGGCGTGGGCTGATGCCGACGGCAAGATCGAAGGGAACGAGTACAAGGTCTGGATGGCCAAGGCGCGCTCCTTCTGGGGCAAGCTCCAGAAGCGCTACAGCGAGATTCGGCGCGCTGAGCGAAAGCTCAACCGCGCCGAGTACACCTCGAAGCGCCACGTTTCGCGTGGCGAGTTTGAGACCCTGAAAAACAACATCACGGAGAAATCGAAGTGACCAGCCCCATCGACGTCGAACTTCCCACGGACCTCGACCAGCAGATCGAAGCCGCCCTCGAAACCCTGCGCGGCTACCTCCTCAACCCTGACCCGGACCCGAAGCAGAAGCCCATCGGCATCGCGCTGTCGATCTTCGCGCAGCTGCTGACCAAGGTGAACCCGGCCGGCGCCGCGCTGGCCGAAGCTGGCATCCTCATCCAGGCCTGCGCGCTCAACTCGGTCATCTACCAGCTCAGCGACGTCACGCCGGGCGAGTGGTTCCAGGAATGCACTACGGACCTCAAGCGCGCTCTCGTCGCGATCGGACTGCTGTCGATCTACGTCAAGAAGCTCGATGCCAGTGAGGCTGACGCCCCGTCGCCCAAAGCGGTGGACCCCAATGCTCAGCCCAACGCTGCTCCGGCTCAGTAAAGCCCCGCTGCGGGGTGAGAGTCCGTTCCATCTGACGATCCCCGAGCAGCTGCTCCAGGCCTACAAGAACATCCCATTCCAGCCCGTCGTAACGATGGGTCGCTCTGTCGGGAAGTCGATCTGTCATGTCGGCTCGCCGAAGAACGAACGGCGTGTGGCCATGAACCCCATCCTGGGTGCGCCGTACGGCATGGAGCACCAGCCTGTCATCATCGGCTGCGACTACGCGAGCATCGAGGAACGTTTCTACGCTGCGATGCTCGTCTACGGGGACAACCTTGTTCCCCTGGGAGCGAACCGTGGCGGCGACGGCTTCCTGGCATAACACCAGGCGCGTCAACTGCCGCAAGGAGCCCTACGACATTCTAATCGGGCGGCCCTCTATCTTCGGCAATCCATGGGCAGTGGGCTGGTCCTGCGATCGGCCTACTGCCATCGCCAACTACCGTCGGTGGATTCTGACTCAGCCACGCCTGCTCGCTCTGCTGCCACAGCTGGTGGGCAAGCGGCTCGGCTGCTACTGCCGGGACAATCAGCCATGTCACGGTGACGTCCTGATCGAACTCATCAACCTCATGGAGCACAAACCGTGAAGAAGAAGACCAAGAAGCGGAAGTTCGTCTACTGCGGAATGACCCGTGGGGTGACGAGCTACAAGCTCACCAACCTCGTCTCGCTTCCGAGACAGACGCCGGCATGACCAAACTCGAGATCAAAGAAGCGACCCGCGACGAGCTGGTTGCATACCTCGAATCATGGGGCTTCCAGTGCTACGAACACGAGACCCTCGGAGAGCTGCGTGCTGCAGCGCTCGAGAACTGGAAAACGGAGAGATCATGAGCCACCTGGATGACCGACTGAAGAAAGCAAAATGCCAGTGCGGTGCGAGGGCTGAGAAGGAGATTCTCCTTCAAGGCGGCGAGGGTCTCACCTTCGTCTACCTGTGCGCCCCCTGCCTGGCCAAGGTCTACGCACACGCAGCAGCTATCCTGAAGCTGACTGGCGCAACCAAGTACGCCCTGGCGCCATGCCTGCGACCGGATGAGGACGGACCTTGAGACCCAACATTCTCGACCACCGCGGTTCTGATCCATATGAAATCCGTGGTAAGAACGACCTGCTGTTGAACCCGTGCGAATATAGCGTTCGATACATGACGGATTCCGGGGTCACCTTCCAGGCCACCGATTGCCGTCTGCCCGTCGTCTACATCTACAACTCCCCGGAGTACCGTCACGAGTTCGCTCTCGCTGTCGCGGACTTCTTCATGATGTTCCGCTCCCGCATCTGGCCACACTTGAATGGTTTCCCCGGTTTTGCCAACTGTGAACTCCGTGAAATGAAAGGTGACCCACCGTGATCGAACTCCCAACGCTTTTCTGCCGCACCCGTGACGGCAAGATCAACCAATGGCGCGTGTTCACCCGAGACGACGTCGTCGTCACCGAGTACGGCCGCATGGGTGGCAAGCAGAATCAGCACCAGGACCGTGTTCGCTCGATGAACGTCGGCAAGGCCAACGAGCGCCTTGGCGCCGTGCAGGCTGAGGCCGAGGCCCAGTCCGCCTGGGAGAAGAAGAAGCGCGAAGGCTACTTCCCCACCGTCCAGGAGGCACAGGACATCATCGTCCTCCTGCCGATGCTGGCGAAGCCGCTCGAGCATGAGGTCAAGCGCAAGGCCGGCCGCGTGAAGGTGAAGCTGACCGTCGGCTACCCGGCCGACCTCCAACCCAAGCTCAACGGTCTACGAGGTCTCTCGATCTACACTGCACCCACTGCGCTGATGACCTGGGTCAGCGACCCGTTCAAGCCGAGCCGCCTCATCATCCGCAGCCGCGAAGGCGAGGACTGGACGAACCTCCGGCACATCGAGGAAGACCTGAAGCACATCATCTCGCCTGGTGAGATGGCTGACGGCGAGGTCTATCTGCACGGCGTGCCGCTGCAGATCCTGAACTCGTTGATCAAGCGCGAGCAGGAGCAGACGACCATGCTCCAGTACCACATCTATGATCTGCCGGCCTTCGATGGGCGGTATGACCATTCGTGGGAGTCGCGCGGCCGGCACCTGCGGGAGCGGTACTTCCGCTATGTCCTCACCAAGGCCGCTGGCCTCGCGATGACCTTCACCGATGTCGAGCTGGCCTACGGCGGGCACGCCCCGGGCTCGCAAGCTGAACTGCTCATCCAGAGCCTGCCGCTGCAGCTCGTCCCAACCTTCCGGGTCGATGATGAAGCCGAGGCCCGCGAGCGGCAGAAGAAGTTCATTCTGCAGGGCTTCGAGGGCGCCATCATCCGGCAGCTCGATCGCCCGTACGAGTTCAACGATCGCGGCGACGGCATCATCAAGCTGAAGGATTTCCAGGATGCCAACTTTGAGATCATCGACGTCCTCGGCCGCGAACTGCTGAAGGGTGAAGTCTCGACGTGGATCGTCGACAAGTTCGTCTTCAAGAACAACCTCAACGACCGGACCTTCGAGGCCGTGCCGATCGGGGCGATGGAGCAGCGCGCCGCCTGGTGGCAGGAGCGTGAGAATCTGCTGGGCAAGTTCGGCACCGTTCGGTTCCTCGAGCGGTCGGTCGACCTGCTGCCGCAGGGCAATCCGGTGATGATCGCGCTGCGCCTCGACGAGGACAAGGGGGAGGAAGAGCAGAACCCCTGGGCTTGACAAGGCCTAATACTAGCCCACTGTGTGCTCCTATCACCAAGCCTGACCCGCGAGGGCCAGCGATACCCCAGGCAACCGTCCTGGTTTTACGATAGGAGCATCCGATGCCTGCCAAGGTCACCAAGTCCCGCAAGGCCAAGAAACCCTCCAAGAAGCCCGTGGCGAAGAAAGCCCGCCGCGCCAGCAAGGCCTGAACGGACCTATATGATCGGGCCACTGCAGCAGCGCTTGCTGCGGATGATGGAGTTCGGCAAGGGGGTCACAGCGGCGGACCTCCACAAGACGCTCATCCGCGACATGGGGGACAAGAGCCCGTCGTACTCGACGGTGCTCTCCGTTCTCCGTAACCTCGCGAAGCGGCGGCCCGATCTCCTCGTCTCTGAGAAGATCAAGCAACAGCTCGTGTTCACCATGCAGGTGCCGCTCGTGCGGGTGCTGGAGAACGAGCTGCACCAGTTCGTCGGCGGCCTGAACTGGACGGGCAGCAGCACTGCCTTCCTGCAGGCCGTCAGCCGGATGCCTCGTCTCCCGGCCGGAATCCAAGCAGCCATCAGTAAGGAGATTGACAGCCATGAAGCTGCGCCCTGAAGCTGTCGAAGCCGCGGTCATCGAATCGTGGAAGCACATGAAGAGGGACGACCCGGTGTGGGAGTTCAACCTCACGGCCAAGCGATTCCCAGAAGCCGTCGACGCCCACCGTACCATGGTGACGGCGATGCTGGAAACGGGTTGCGATCCGTACAAGGCAGTCCTGCGCGCCACCGGCGGGAAGATGGGCTTCGACGATCTCTGGGACTCAGGCAAGAAATGGAACAAGGCACTCGCCGACTACCTCAAAGCCTGGGCTGTGAAGCACGGCCTGACCTGATCGGTCGACCAGTCGAACAAGCACGACACCTCGGCACCCGCCGAGGTGTTTGCGTTTCGGAAGGAAACATGATCCCATCCAAGTACCAGCAGGCGGTGCTGGATGCTGTGGCCCACGACACCTACAACCTCATGGTTCGGGCTGTCGCCGGCTCCGGCAAGACCGCCACGCTCAAGATGATCTGCGAGCTTGTCGCGGCCACGTCGCACATGATCTCGATCATCGCGCTCGCCTTCAACAAGGAGATCGCGAACACCTTGGGAGCGAAGCTCCCACCGGCCGTGAAGTCAACGACGATGCACAGCCATGGGCTGAACATCATCCGCGACAACTGGACGCTGAAGGTCGGCGTGGACTCCCACGGCGCCAAGCAGCGCAAGGTGATGGAAGATATGTTCGGGAAGACCCGGCAGCAGACCTCGCTGATGAAGGAGTACATCCCGGCCCTGCTGGATCTGATCAGCAAGGTTCGCGGCACCCACACCGACCCGGGCGACTGGGCTGAGATCGAAGCCACCGCGGTCGAATACGACGTGGATCTGCAGACGCTGTTCGCAGCGAAAGATCCCATCCACATCACAGAGGACGTGAAGATCGCCTGTGAGAAGCTGCGGGCGAACAAGGATCAGATCGACTTCGACGACATGCTCGATCTCGTTGTCCACTACCGGCTCAAGGGCCGGCACGACTACGATCTGGTGCTGGTTGACGAGAGCCAGGACCTGAACCGGCTGCAGGCCGAGTTCGTCGCCCTCATGCTCGAGGGCCGGCCGGTGATCAACACCTTCGACGCGCTCGACGCTCTGTTGGGCAACGTGACGCCGAAGGCCGACGTAGCGAAGCTGAACCGCCCGACGAAGAACCGCGTGGTCCTCGTCGGCGACGAGCGGCAGGCCATCTACAAGTTCCGCGGCGCCGACGCCCAGTCGATGGAGAACCTGGCTGAGAAGTTCCAGGTCACCCGGCTGCCGCTGTCGATCAGCTACCGCTGCCCGGTGGCGGTGGTTAACCTGGCCCAGACCATCATCGGTCCCAACATCGAACCATCCGAGACGGCGAAGCAGGGGACGGTCACCTTCAACAAGGAAGGCGATCTGCCTGCGCTGCTGGCTAGCCTGCAGAACGGCGACATGGTGATGAGCCGCACCAATGCGCCCCTGATGGGCGCGGCGCTGAAGTGCCTGCGTACCGGCAAGCGCGTGACCATCCGTGGTCGCGCCGACTTCGGCACGGGGCTGACCAAGCTGGTGCATGCGGTGCAGGACCGGGCGAGCAACGGCTCGATGCCGGCCTTCCTGACGGCTCTCAGCGAGTACATCGGGAAGCAGATCGAAAAGGCCATCGACGACAACAAGACCAACCAGGCGACGCTGTGGGGTGATAAGCACTCCTGCCTGTGCGAACTCGCGCAGGACATGGACTCGCCCGACGAGCTGGCTGGATTCCTGACCCGGGTGTTCAAGGACGATTCCAACGACGGCGTGATCTTTTCCTCAATCCACCGGGCCAAGGGCCTCGAGGCGAACCACGCGATCATCCTGCAACCCGAGAAGCTGCCGCACCCGATGGCCTATCGCTCGAATAATGTCGAATCGGCCCTTTCGCAAGAACGTAATCTGGCCTACGTCGCTGTGACGCGAGCCATGGACCGGCTGACGTTGCAGCCTCTGCCGGATGCGCGGAACAGCCCGTTCCCGCTCCTGCAGGACATGTTCGACGACGCTGCCAAGCGCCGTGAGAAACGTGGGTTCAAGTCCAAGTCGCCCTACGGCGATTTCATCTCGTCGGATGTCGCCTTGCGCGCCATCGACTTCTGAAAGGTAACAACATGGCGATCGAATATGGAATGGGCAACCTGAGCACGGACGAAAAGGTCCGTGGCTCGTGGGTTCAGCTGTACCAGCAGCTGTCGGACCAGGAGAAGGAATACTTCCATTCTGCGCTGCCGCCGCTGCTGATGGCCGCGGGCATCACCCACATCTCGGAAGCGACCATCCCGCACATCCTGGCTCGCTTGGATCTGCTGGACGTCGGCCGGGACACCACCAACCGCGGGGACCTCGAAACCCTGCACATCCTCGCGGTGCATGGGAAGGAAGCCGCGGAGAAGTACGCCCGTGCCCGCGTGGCCGCGGTGGAGATGCTCCGGGCTAATCTGCCACCCGGTTTCGAACCCGATGCGGCTCACCTGCTGCGTCGCTTCATTGGCATGACCACCAACATCGCCACGGAGTCCAGTTCCGAGTTCCTCTCGTCGCTGACCCGGAAGTGGTTCAACCCCTTCCCCAAGCTGACCAAGGCCGAGAGCATGAAGGAGGACAAGGATTTCCGGTCCTTCTCCAAGGCCATCGCCACGGGAGAGGCCCCGCATCCGGTATTGAAGGGCGAGGTGGCGGTATCGTGATGGCTGCTCCGGCGCTCGACCCGCTGATCGAGTTCCTCCGGGACAGCAACGGGCACGAGACGCTGACGTTCGAGACGGCAGCGAAGGCGACAGAAGCCGCACGGCTGATGCGCCTTCGCCATCCAGGCGTCAGCATCGAAGCACGTTTCGAGAAAGTGTTCATCAAAGTGAGGGAACACGCATGACGAAAAGCAAGATGTACAAGGTGGCCACGGAGCACTTCGGTGTTCTGATCAGCGTCACCAACTGCGGCGATACCCGCTGTTACAAGAAGTTCGACGAGGCCTACGATTTCGCTACTGAGGCGATCGACGGCCCGGTCGAGCTGATCGAGATCACCGGCGCCCCGCCCGGGCCACAGCTCGCCAGGCTCGACCCGGAGAACAAGGACGAGATCGAGTTCAACCTCGCATCAGCCCTTCCGTTCCAGGAAGCCTTCCCGTTTCCGTCGCCCGTCGACATGACGAACCGCCGGTTCGTCTGCCGCAGCCCCGGCGTGGCTGCGGTGACCAAGATCTGGCAAAAGGGCAACGTCTATCGGCTCGGCATCGCCATCATGGGCAATGCCAGTCCGGGAAGCGACAATCCCTTCGACCGTTGCTACAACGACAACTACATCGAAGCCACCGCGGACACCGCTGATGCGGCCTTGGAGTCCATCATGAAACAGATGAAAGAGATGAGCGACGGGCTGTGGGCATGAGGCACACCACCGAGAAGCCCTCTGAAGCCCGACTGGCCAAGTACGCCGAGCAGATGCTCGACATGCTGCAGGCTATGTCGGACAACCCCCTGGCCAAGATCACTGAGGCTCGTGCGCTCATCGCACAGGTCACAGCTCCGCCGGCCCAGGTGAAAGTCAGGATTCGTCACGATGACAGCCCAATGAACCCGGGCGAGTGGGACAACCTCGGCGAGATCGTCCACTGGCACAACCGGTACGGACTTCGCGACGGTGCCAAGCGTGTCCGCAATCAGGACGAAGCCGAGGAGGTCGTCGCCGAAGCCCTCTTCAAGCTCCCGATCTACATGTACGATCACAGCGGGGTGACCGTTTCGACCTCGCCCTTCGGGTGCCGCTGGGACTCTGGCCAGGTTGGCTGGACCTACGTCACGGCCGAGAGTGCTAAGAAGATCGGATGCGCGCCAGAGTATTTCGAGAGCAGTCTCAAGGCTGAGATCGAAACGCTCGACCAATACTGCCGCGGCGACGTCTATGGATTCGAAGTCATCGATGAGGACGGCGATGTCACCGATTCCTGCTGGGGCTTCTATGGCCACGACTGGGCGAACAACGGCATCAAGGAACACCTGCCGGATCACCTGCAGGATCATACCAAGTGGGAACTGCCATGACCGACAAGGCCACCCTCACCACCAAGTTCACGACCTTCAAGGTGCTCGACGTCTCGACGGCACACGTCACGCAGCATGACACCGAGATCCTCAAGGGGCACGTTGATGATGCCCCGGAGGTTCACCCACAGGTGATCATGAGCTACGAGCATGGTTTCTTCGTCAGTTCGTGGCACAACTTCACGGACAACCCGGAGAAGTTCGAGGAGCAGCTGCTGGACCTGGGCCATTCACCGTCCTACGTCAACCTGATGCGCGTGGCTTTTGAGCTGGGCGTGAAATGGGTCAACCTGGACTGCGATGCTGAGACCTACGACTTCCTCCCCACCCACGAATGGTAACCATGCGAAACGCTTTCACCATCGTCGAGCTGGCGGTCTGTATCGCAATCGTTGCGATCATCGCCGGCCTAGCGATCCCATCGATCATGATTCGTAGAGAAAACATGAGCGGCGGCGTCATGAACCAGACCTTCACTGTCAACGGACTGAAGGTCACGGTCCTCGAGAACATCGGCCCACAATACAAGGTGCTGATTCTGACCACGCCTCCCACCCAGGCGCAGATGGAAACCGATTTCATCAAGGCCGAGTTCGCCAAGTACAAGGCAGCTAACCTCAAACCTGAGGCCGAGTCCGACGGACAGCGGCCAGGAGCAAAGCAATGAAGGGTTTCAACCACGTCATTCAACTGCCGATCCCTCGCAGCATCGGGCAATGCCCCGACGTCGTCGACCTGTTTGAGGCGAAAACCTGGATGGCCTGGGCATACCAGCTGGTGGGCAAGCCCGTCACCTGCGAAGGCAAGGTCGTTGGCAAGGTCGTCTCGCGGTTCCAGGACCAACTGGAGATCTCGATCGATGAAGAACATTTCGAGTTCGTGAACAACAAGATGAAGGAAAAGACCAATGGGCTACGAGGTCTGTCTGTTTCTTGTCGAGGAGTCGTCCCTGACCAAAAGGGCGACCAGCTCTGAGCCCATGCGGGTGTGGTGCGAAGCCATCGCTGGGTTTGATATGTGTGTTCTCGGCAGCGGGTCCAAGCTCGAGAAGCTGGATCGCCAGACCGCGGCCGACCGCCGGCTGGCCAAGTCCGTCCTCTACTACATCTACCCGATAGGTGAGGGAAACACGGCCGTCCTGGCGGACAAGTACGGCCTCCCGCTGCGACTGCGGGATGTCGATGCTGTGATCAGTGCGATCACGGCCGATATGTGCGGGGTCGAAAGGCCGTACCGCCGACTCCTTCCCGCTCTCAACGCGCTCGTCGCAGCGCGGGAGACCTGGGGTAACTCTGGCAAACTCAAGGTGCTCTTCTATGGTCACTGACATCGTCCCTGCCTGGCTGGCTGAAAATCTGGCGTTCACCGGCCGCTACACGGCCATCCCGGAATGCACAAAGCATGGCCTTCGTGAATGGGTTCTGCACGCACAGACTCCGGGCCACTTCGTGGAAGCCGTCCTCTGCAACGACATGTACGCTGCGATGGACCGGGCGGACCAGGACAACCAGGATGCCCTGCTTCTGATCATGACCTGGATGAAGTGGAAATGCCCCACGGAGGCCTGGCTCTGCCCGAGCCGGCGCCGAGCCGTCCAGGGGCTGGATGCCGAGCGCGAAGCCAAGACCTTCCGCGATGATTCCCGCGAGCAGCTCTACCTGTTCAAGGGCCTGCTGCACCGCGAGGCCGTGTCATGAGTAGCAGCCCAGCAGCCGATCGCCTCAAGCAGAAGCTGATCACGATGCGGCGGTGCGCAGACTCAAGCGAGCTGAAGCATCTCATCGAGTTCGTGGATGATTGCGTCGACAACTGCCGCTACGACGGAGTTCAGTCCACTGCGAACATCCGCCTGTACATCCAGAACTCGCTCGAGGAGTTCAAGGGTGCCATCGCCACTCTCGAGAAGGAAGTCGGAGTTCCACCAACATGAAGAAAACAACCATCCCAAAGTCTATCAAGACGACCCTTCTGGACTGGGACGACTGCGGCAACACCGTGCTCTCCCATGACGGCGGAATGATCGCCTATTCCGAGTTGAAGCCAGGTATCTGGCACCAGGTCAGCTTTACCCCGGGCAACTACCCAGCATTCTACAGTGGCGTCATTTCGATGTCGCGGTGGTCGCTGGCCAAGCACATCAACGAGAACCTCACTGGTTGGGACGTGCACAAGTGCAACGTTCCGGGCGTCAAGGTCAACCCGTCGAACAGGGTCGGAGTCGACGATGCTTGAGCTGTTCCATGTCTCCTACCTGATGACCTACCCCTGGATGCAGGACGACGAAGGCCCGGATTGCCTGGTCAGCGTGCGCTTCCTCGCGGAGGACAAGAAGGCTGCTCTGAAGCTGGCCAAGACGCAGATCGAGACTGTCCTCGCCGTCTACACGGACCCGGAGGACGAGGCCGATGAAGAGGGCCTGGAGATCGTCGTCCGTGCCTGGGATGAGTGGGGCGCGAAGCTCGACAAGAACTGGGCAGACATCTGCTCCACTGAGGCAGAGGACACAGCCGAGAGCGACGACGAGAAAGACGACGATCCTGAAGAAGGCAGCGGCGACGGAGCTGACGCATGACTGAGAAGAAACACATCTCGACTGAGGGCCTCGCAGCCAAGGTCTATACCATCCTCGATCGAAAGCTCCCGAGCCTCGATAAGTGCTGGTCGGCCTGCAACGGCATCGACGCCTTTGGTCATCGTGACTCACAGATGGAAGCCGTGCGCAAGAAGCGAGGCGAGTGCTTCGAGACGTTGCCGTGTCGCCCACGGCTCATCCTCTATCGGGAGAAGCCGCACAACTGGCTGGGCGCCAAGCTCTGGACGACACGGACGTTCGACGCTGCCACTGACGATCGTCTGCTGTTGGCCTCGTTGGCCAAGGCCCTCTTGGGCCTCGGCCTCTGCTCCCGGCTGTTCCACATCGAACTGATCGACTGGGCGCCGGATAAGCCGTGTGACAACGGCCATGACTTCGACGGCCGGTACGAACTGAGCATCGAAGTAGCTGGACTCTACAGCATGCTCCCCGAGCTGAAGCAGACCCACAAGAACTTCTTCAAAATCTTCGACAATGGAAAGTGGACATGACTCCAGAAGACTCATCCATGGCGGCCAACGGAATCATCCATGCTGCCAACTTGAACTTCGCGGCCATCACGGAGTTCATCACCGCACCCCACGTCCTGCTGAATCCCTCGATCTGCCGCTGCGGCAAGGGCTGGGCGGCCCGCAAGGACGAGGTCATCGGCTACGGGAATACCCCGGCTGAAGCCGCTGCGGCCTTCGACAAGGCTTGGGTCTCCCCGTGAGCGCACAATACTACGTTCAGGTCATCGAGAAGAAGACCAAGAAGTGCGTCAAGCAGCTCGGCCCGCGCCCGGAGCGCCAGGCCGAGAGCCTGCTGCAGGGCGTGAGCATCAATCTCAACCACGACGACTTCAAGGTCGTCCTCAGCGCCGAACCGAAGGAGGTGGTCGAATGCCCGACGAAGTGAAAACCTGGTATGGTTACACCATCTGGACCAGCACGAAGGTCACCATCAACATGGTCTCGAACTGTGTCATCACAGCCCGGGCCAAGCTGACGACCGAACTCACTGACAAGGCCCACATCGTCGAAGAGGTGATGTGTGGCACGGTCAACGGCAAGGATGTCGATGATGCGATGGAGCATCTGGTCGACGGCGCCTGGTGCGACGATGGCCTCGCTGTCCCGACGGCGGCCTTGATCGGCGCCATGAAAACCCCGCTCGACGTCATCTACCGGCGCAGCGAGTCGCGGTTCCCGTGAACGGGACGCTGACGAGGGAAGAGCGGGACGCCTCCATGTCGTTCCGCTACAACCCCAAGAGCAAGAACCCGAAGACGAAGCTGCACACGATCCACACCTGGAATGGCCTGGCCCAGACCAGGTGCTGGTGTGGCCGCTTCAGCAAGGACGACCCGCGCCTGGTCGAGGTCAAACGTCAGGATCTACCGAACGTCGGTGGCCTGTTCTGCAAGCGCTGCATCTGGGGCGACTCAGATGCCGAACGTCGACTCAACCCCTACATCGAGAGAACCTAATATGGCCATCCATGGCTATGCGATTCCTGAAGCCCTCGAGAAGCGTGTGTTCAAGCACGCCGGCAACTACTTCACCACATTCCGCGTCCAGCAGTTCGTCGAGGACAACGACCGGGATGCCCTCATCGAAGCCTCCGAAGGCACGAGGACCAACGGCAGGCAGATCGACTTCCGCGAGATAGCCAATCGCGTCGCTGACAAGCTGGTCCAGAAGTGGAAGCGCGAAGGCAAGATCGAACTCGGCCTTGGCCGCCAGTGGGTGCTGAAGCAGTGAGCTTCTGCGCCACCGTCCATGTCAAAGCCTGCCGGACGCGGCACCGGTGCTTCTGGTGCAACGAACACGTCCTGCCTGGCCAGCCCGCTGTTCGCATTTCCGGGACTGGCCCGGAGGGCGATGTGGGCTCGAACTACTACCACCCGGAGTGCCATGCTGCGTTCGAGTCCATGACGGACGATGAACGACGCGGTCACGGTCTCGATGACCCTGACGAATGCTGTGATCCGGGCTCGTTCAAACGCGGAACCAAGGAGTGCGTATGCTGAATACCCTGTCGGCCGTCGTTTCTGTCCTCAGCCCGTTGCTCTCCTTACCCGTCCGGGGCTGGAGCAACACAACGAGCACCAATCCCAAGCGTGAGAAGACTCGCGAAGCACGTCGCTGGAAGAAGATCCGTCGCAAGCAAGGGCGCCACTAATCATGGATAACGATAAACTGAAGCGCGTCGCCGACTGCAGCGGAACCCCTGTCGTCGAGGTCATCACGGTCGTCGAGACGGCCCGGACGTACCACATGAACGACACCATGATAGAAGAGGCCTGTGTGGCCTGGCTGGAAAACAAGTTCAATACGAAGTTCGACAGCCCGGAGGTTCGATTCGATGTCTCCAGCGGAGGCTACCTCCGCAGTGCACACGTCACCAACAAGACCACGAGCAGGAGCGAAACCAATGGGTGAAGACCAGGACGTGCCCGCGGCCCAGATGAATCCGATCCTCGAACTGAAACAGATGCTTGAGGACCCCGAGGCGAAAAAGAACATCGAAGATGATTCGACCACGAAGGCCATGCTCGACGATCCCGAGCTGAAAAAGATGCTGGATCTTCCTGTTGAGGAGATCAAAGCCAAGCTCGGGATCTACGACGACGGACTGCCGGAGATCGCCAACCATGCAGCCTGCCAGGCCTGCCGCGGTCTGTGCTGCTCCCAGTTCCAGATCCACGTCATCGTCAATGACGAGACCGGGCTTCCCGATTGGGACGCTCAGAAGATCCGTGTGAAGGGCGTGCCGGATAGCGATTTCGAGTTCATCAAGGAACACTTCAAGCCAATCCGCCAGCCTGGTAACGCTGTCTTCGACGCGTCGCGGGTTCCGGTCGGGTCGACAGATAATCTCCGCTGGCGCCACCAGCTGTGGTTCACCTGCACAGCGTTCAAGGATGGTCGCTGCTCGAAGTACGACCAGCGCCCCCAGGTCTGCCGCATCCATCTCTGCTCGTCGGCCAAGTTCCGTGGCGTGAACCCCGAGCTCGACATCCGTCGCGCCCGGCCAGACTCGCGGTGGGGGAACGGCGAGAAGTTGAAGAGTCCGTATTACTACCCCGAGATGTTCCCCGCGATCGAAGGCCCGGGAGACCAGACCTTCGTGAAGCCTGGCTTCGACTGCCGTCTTCGCCAGGAGGAGAACGACGAACGTGACAAGCGGCTGTGCGCCGCGATCCCGGAACGCTTTGCTGAAGCGGCCAAGCGCGCTGGCATCACCATGACCCTCGATGAATACCTCGACGCGCGGGATGCGGCTGACAAGGCCTCCTGCGTCGAAGCGAAAGCAGCACCATGAGCGACAAGATCATCAAAGGCAACTTCGGCCCCAAGGCCCAACCCACGGCTGGCAACCCCAACCCTGGCGACCCGCGACAGCCCACGCCGCCGACGTACCAGGGCATCGACCACGGTGTCCCCGGCGGCGACGAGACTGCTCGCACGATCGTCGGCCCGGACGGCAAGATGCTCATGCTGACGGAGGATCAGCACAAGGCCATCGGTCTCATCCTCAGCGGCATGGCGTTCGTGTTCATCGGCATCAAGCCGACGGGCGGTGGCGCCGACTTCTACACCGCGACCAACGGTGACCCGGGCGACTTGCGCAATGCGCAGGATGAACTGCCCGGCGCCATCGCCCGGCTCTTCCATCGCAAGGGCATCACGACGTGAAACAGGAAGACAAGGCGAACCTCGGCTGCGCTGCCATGGTCCTGACCTACTTCCTCGTCGCCTTCCTCACCTACGGACTCTACGTCGGGCATCGGCTGAATGATCCGCCGACGGGATTCTTCCGCGACCCGCCCAGCAGCATCAGGTTCGAAGGCGCCATAGCTGGCATCTTCTGGCCCCTCTACTGGCCCCTGCGATTCTCTGAAGCCATCTTCGTCCACCAAGTTCACCCGGAGCAACCCCTGTGAGTTCAGACCGTATCGCCCAGCACCAGAAGCTGGGCATCATCCCCAACAAGTATCACATTACCAAGACCGACGGTCGTCCCATGGACCCTGGCGCCGAATACTTCGTTCTCCGCCTCGACAAGGGCGGCGAAGATAAGAAGCACGTCGCGGCCTGCCGCGCGGCGATCATGACCTACGCCCGCGAGATCCGCCACCACCTGCCCCTGCTGTACAGCGACCTGATGGTCAAGTACGGCCCGACGGAGGGATGACCGTGAGCACCGACTACATCTACTTCGGCGTCGCGAGCTGCTCGCCGGCCGAGAAGGCCATCCTCGACTTCTTCGCTTCCCGCAAGGCCCAGCGCGTCTTTGCGGAGAAGATGGGGGAGACGTTCCTCCCGGGCGCGAAGTTCGGCCTCGTGTCGAACGACACGCACTTCCTCGGCTTCGCCCCCGACGGGTGCAGCTGGAAGGAGTTCGACAAGTTCGTCGACTACAAGATCTGGCGACGGAACGAAGACTGCAGCACCGAATGGATCCAGCCCCGAGCCAAGGTGAAGGGCATCCAGAAGTGGGCCGTCATGCGTACCGAATGGAGCAAGTGCCCGGTGGCTATCAGCCACATGCAGGTCTGCGCCCAGCTGTTCGGTATGGACTGCTTCATGCTCGGTCTCTGCCGTTCCTTTGTCCGCATCTACTGCGATTTCGACAAGGGGACCTACGTCGTCGGCGCCCCCTGGCTCGCCCAGGAAGGGAAGATGCAGGGCTGGAGCGTCGACACCGGCTTCAAGCCGTGCGATGGCCTCGTCAAGATGCACTACGAGACAGCCCTCGCCTTCGTCCACCGCGAAGAACTGAAGCCGAAGACCCCGGAGCCGAAGAAGCCCGGCGAAGAGAACCTGTTCGGAGAATAATATGCGAATCACTGAGATCGCTGACCTCCTCCACCTGGAACTCCAGGTGGAGGGAACGTGCTTCCCCAGCCAGAACTATCGGGTGAGTTGGACGGCCCAGTTCAAGGACGTCGAGATCAAGAACGGACAGATCCTGACCAGCTGCTATGGTTCGGGTTCGACGCCGCGCGCTGCCATCACCAGCTATATCAAGGAGATCACTGGTAAGCAGCTCGTGCACAACGCGAACTGCCACCTGCGCAAGATGTTCAAGGTCCCCGCTGGTACGAAACCGTGAGCCGCATCAACGTCGATTTACCGACGCCGACGCAGCCTGGCACCTACCTCTGGGCGCACAGTCTCGGCGTCGAGATCATCACCGTCGTACGAATCCCGGAGCACTACGAGTACGGTGTCCACTGGAACGAATATCTCGCGGTTCCGGCCATGCGCTGCCGCAGCGTCGAGAAGCTCCAAGGCACCTTCAGCAAACCGCTGTTCATCAGCAATGACCACATCAAGGAGATCGATGTATGACCAAGCGTGCATGGAAGACGCTGAAGCGCTTCCCCGATGGCCACACCTACTTCGTCCTCAAGGACGCAAAGGATCTCACCAAGGTCTACATCGCTGACCACAGCGGTGCTACCCCGGATGAGACCAGCGACGGCCCGCTTTACATCGACAAGCGTGGCATCATCGCGAACTGGAAGTTCGCTCACCTACAGGTGCTGTCCGAGTCCGGCCGCAAGTCAACCACGGCGATCGGATTCGACGAGGCCCTCTGGCTCGCGGCTCGCCTCTCCCTTTCGATCGAGGCTCCGGGGATGGCTGCTAGCTACAGCGTCACCCTGCAGTCATGACCGTCCCTGACTATCTGATGGCTGCCCCGTGGTGGCACTGGTTGTTCTTCGTCCTCATCGCGCTGTGCTTGGCGATCTGGCGACCGTTCACGATCAACAAGTCCACGCAGACCCATAACCACGAACACAAACACGTTCACACTGGCAAGGAATCCTAACACATGAGCAACTATCCCGCTGATCTGCGCAAGTGGGCTGACGCCCGCTGCGCCTACTTCGAAAACGCGAATCGCACCGACGAGCACGACGGCGCCAAGATGCTGCGCGAGGTCGCTGCCTACATCGAGCAGCTCGAGAGCCACCCGCTGCGCTCGCTGGCCGCTGCCGCGACGATCCACGAGATGGAACTCGAGAAGGATAACAAGGTTCTCCGCAACCATCTGAAGGTCATCCAGGCCTGCTTCCCTGATGGCGGGGGAGAGACCTTCGCGGAGCTCGAGAACAGATTCCGTGGCATCGACATGTCGAAGCTGATGAACACAGTGGAAGAACTTCGCCACTGTCAGGAGATGCACAAGCTGGCAAACGATGCCCTCATCGACGTCATCATCGCGATGGGCGGCAACTGCAACGCTGGCCGTGATGCCAACGTCGCCTTCGCAGCCAACTTGCGCAACAAGGCCGACAGCATTCCTGCCCTGGCCTCGTTCAACCAGCAGCTGCTGGACCGTGCCCAGGGTGCGGAGCAGCGGGTGACGAAGCTGGAGACTGAGGTCAAGAGCCTCCGCCTCGGTTACATCAGCGAGAACCACATGAAGGCCGAAGATCGCGCCCGGGCCGCGGAGGCCGAACTGCGCGAGATCAAGACCGTCATCGAGCAGGCTGAGTCCGGCATGATCATCTTCCCGAGGCCGACGGCTTCCAACTTCGACGGCCTGGAAAACACCCCGGTCTTCGTCCCGGCCCCCACGCGCCTCGCTGCCCGAACCACCCAGCTCCTGTCTGTGATGCGCTCGAGGTTCGAGGACAACAAGAAGGTGAACGAGAACCTGCGGGCCTCGTGGCAGACCATCACGGCCGAACTGGGCTTCGACCTGGTCGGCGGTACGGAGGCCGTCCGCAAGGTGATCGTTGACCTGAAGGACAAAGCTGCTTCGCACGAGAAGCTCTACCTCACCGCCCAGGTCATCCAAGGCTGGGAGAAGAAGCTCGGGATCGGCAGCATCTGCGAGTCCGACGGGTGGTACACGCGGGCCAACACGGTCATCACCTGGCTGGATCGTGCCCTGTCCAACGCCAGGGCCGAGCTCAAGAACGTCCTCGTCGGCCAGCCTACCGATACTGAGAAGCAGGCCTTCCAGGAGGCTCTGCAGTGCGTCCTGACCCTCGTGAAGGGCTCAGCTGTGATCAACATTCTGCCCAGTGGCAAAGCCGACGGCGTTGCCTGGGCGCGTAGTGTGGTCGAGGAACTGCGGAAGATCCTCACTGTCCACAAGTCCATCGTTGCGCAGCACGAGAAGGTCAGCGACGAGCATGACGCTGTCATCATCGATCTCGCTCGCCGCTTCGGCATCCAGCCCACGTTCGGCTATCTCGCCAACCTGCGTGACGCCATCAACAAAGCCATCGAAGATCGCAGCGAAGCCACCCGTTATCGGGAAGCGATCGAGTTCCTCACCAAGGAGATCGGCGAGCTTGCTGGCAACAAAGCCTACGCTCTGAGCACGTCGATCCGGGAGCTGAAGGTCAAGTTCGCCGGCTACGAAGACCGGTACAACAACTGCCAGTCAGAACTCAAGGCTGTCTGCGAGAACGTCGTGAAGGCCATGTCCCTGCTCGGGGACCTTACGGACGGACTGGGAGTCATGCTTCCGATGCGGCCGAACTTCCAGTCGAACAGCCGCGAACTCCTGGCGCGTCTCGAAGACGCCATCGTCGCGGTGCGGGCCAATAAGGCTGACCCGAAGCAGGAGAAGTGGGACGCCAAGAAGCAGGAAGTCGCTCAGGAGGTCCTGAAGGAAGCGGGCGTCTGGCCCCACTATGACCTCGTCGAAGGCCTGCGTGCCCTGGGCCGCCAGCTCAAGGACCGCAGCACCGCGGCCGACTTCTACGAAGGACTGCAAGACCATAAGGATCATGAGATCGGCGAACTGCGTGTGAAGCTGTCCGAGATGACCCAGAAATACGATGCGGACCACATCACGCTGGGCCAGGCCTGCGCGCTGGTGGACGTCAACTTCATGGAAGACGGCTGTCACACCCGGATGCTCAACGCCGTCGAGCATCTGATGCACAATCAGTTCAAGCGCTATGACCCGAACTGCACGTTCGGCGTCACCCGGCTGCATGTCGACAAGGTCCGTAATATCATCGCTGAAGGTCTCACGACCCAGGCGAATGACATCGACGGCATGATCTACTGCTGCCTCCGGGAGGTGGAGAAGCTGCGGCAGGAAGGGAAGTAGGAAGCGCATGAGCTTCGAACACTTCTTCAGCCTGAATGCCAAGGTCGTCGTTGGGGTCGCTGACCCCAACGACGTCCACCCCGACATCATCATCGAAGCACTCGAAGCCCGGCTCGCGGCCTTGAAGAAGGATCGCAAGAACTGGGCAGACCACGCTGAACACTACCACACGGAAGAAATCTCATGAAAATCACCCTCCAGATGCAGACCAAGGCGGTCGCCACCGTCATCACCATGCTCGATGGCAACTCCATGGTTGGCAAGGCCAAGGTCGACGCCTACCCGGCCATCAAGTTCCCGGGCATGGAGCCGGTCATCCTGATCGGCAAGAACCAGACCGACCCGAAGCCGGCGAAGAACTACGCGGCGGCCGAGAAGATCGCGGCCAAGAGCGTTCGGTCGATCGTGGCGAAGGCCAAGCTGGCCATCGCCAAGGCAAAGGCCGAAGAGGCTGCCTCCTACGGGCGGGCCAAGATCGCCTTCGCCAAAGCGAAGGTCGCGAAGAAGGCCAAGAAGAAGTGAGCGGGCTCAAGACCTACACCGTCGTCGGCATCTACGAAGACAACCATCAGCGCTGGGCCGAGAGCTACCAGGCTGATGACGCCGCGCATGCTGAGGAACAGGCCTTGGATTCGGCGAAGTCACAGGACTGTGAGCTCCTCATCGCCGCCGTCATCGAAGGTGATGTGAAGGTGGTCCGGTGAAACGGACCATCCTCATCATCAGCCTCATTTTGATCTACTTCGCCGCCGGCTTTCTCACCTACGGCTTCATCAAGATGAGGCGCGGGGGCGACGCCCTCGAGAGCTTCTTCGGCGGCGTCGGCTGGCCCATCTACTGGACCTTCCGCGGCCTCGGCTGTTGCGCCACGGCTGCTGAGGATGTCTTCAAGACCGATCCAACCCCTCGCCATATGAAGGTCGAAAATGACAGCCATTGACGTCCTGGTCAGCTGCCGGTGCCATCGCACCATCGAGGTCCCGGCCAAGCTGCTGAAGAAGGGTAAGGAGCTGCACCTGGGTCGCTTCATCGCCGAGAAGATCGACGACGAAGGTGACCCGGGTCCGGCCTGGACACCCGAGAGCTTCTGCGAGAACAGCGAAATCTACCTGCCCGAACAAGACATCGAAGTCGTCGAGCGCGCCGGCAAGGTCGTCTCGGCGAGAAAGCTGAACTGACATGAAACTCGACAAGAATGCCATCCTGGTTGCCGCGACGGCCCGCGTCGTCGATCTGGTCAACCAGGTCTCTCCCGAAACCATCGACTGCGTGCTCGACACCGACGATGCCGACGAGGGTGAACTGAATCAGCTCGCTACCGATCGGGCCGTCGACGGCGACTACGTCGGCGCCATCATCTGTGAGGAAGCTGCCAAGCTCGTCCTCGCCCGCGAACCGAAGCGGTGAGCACGCTCAAGTGCAAGAAGTGCGGCAACAACCGGTTCTCCGTGACGGCCCACGTCACGGAGACCTGGGAGGTTGACGAGAACGGAGAGTTCTGTGACACCATCGAGACCAACGACGAGCAGGTGGTCCACCGCCCGGATCTCGACAGTGGAAACTTCTTATTCACCTGCCGGGAGTGCGGCACCGAAGCCGAGATCGTCCCGTGAAACTCTGCACCAAGGAGGTCTAACATGAAGAAGACGACCAAACAGGTTCTGCTTCCGGCCAAGCTGAAACCGCTCGGCCGCTACATCATCGTGCGGTTCCCGATCAGCGAGTGCCGCGTCGAAGCCTACGGTGGCATCCACAGCGGGAACCAGATCAAGGACCGTCTGGAAGCCGCCTGCAAGTCTGAGCCGAACGCGGTGTGGACGGTCTGCGAACTGGTCGCGGATTACGCCTGCCGGATGACGGTTGAGCAGATCAAGGTGAACGTCGGATGAGCCGCCGGAAGAATAGCATCAGCTTTCATGGCACTGGTGCCCGGTCGCTCGCCGCTGCCATCCTCATCGACAGCTATGGCGAATCCGCTGTCGAACACACGACCGGCCCGATGAAGGAAGAGGTCGAGCGCCAGCTGGCGACTCGCAAGAAGACCCTCGCAGAGCCGCGCATCCATGAGTCGATCCAGGCGACGCCTGGCATCGAACCCAAGGCAACAACGTGAAAGACCACATCGGCGGAGTCACCTACCGCTGGACCGTGCCAGACGACGCTGACCAGGACCTTCTGGATGCTCTCGACGAGCAGGCCATGGAGCGCATCGAGGAGATGCGCAAGCAAGGTTACCTGGCCGGCGAACTCTGTGCTAACATCGACGGCACCGACTATCGTGGTTGGTGGGAGGCCCAATGAGCTGCAAGGTCATCTACATCAAACCCAATGGCTGGCTCGGAAGCGATCCTTCCCGGATCAACGAGCTGCATGGCTTCACCCACTACCTCGTCGACAGGAAGAGCGTCGAGGCCGTGCTGAAGCTGAAGGCCAAGTGCGAAGAGGATCTCGAGGAGGCTGAGAAGGCCGAAGACGAGAAGAAGATCATCGACATCAAGGCTGAGATCTGGGGCATCAAGTACACCATGCGCCAGCTCGGGATCGATATTCCGTGACGCCCTTCTGTCGAGCCGTCGTCGACCTGATCAAGGCGTCGCCGAACCAGAGCCTCGATGCCTACACCCTGCGCATCTCGCTGGCAGCGCAGGGCATGGGCAAGCATCCGGCCGGTATAGCGATGAACCTGACCAAGCTCGCCTTCAGAGGTGAGTACGTCACCTGCTTCACGCACAACAACTATCGTGTCTTTCTGCTCACGGAGAAAGGTAAAAACTCGTGACCCGCGTCATCAAACCCATCGGTGTCTTCAACGAGATCCTGATGGACGTTCTCGTGTATGAGACCCAATATGATCTCATGTACGCGCTGGCCCGCTTCCAGGAGTTCCACGAGAACCCGCTGCTGCATGGTCAGGTGTTCTCCCGGCAGAAGCTGCAGACCTGGCAGCACGACTACTACATCCGCTGGAACGGCTGCAACTTCCCGGCCACCGTGGTCGAGGCCATGAGGGGAAATCCCGACGCGTGGCAGTTCGACGGGCATGAACTGGAAGCGTTGCGGCATATGCGTCCCGACATGTACATCGTCGGCCTTCACCTGAAGTCAGACTTCAGGAATGTTCTGCTGCACGAGCGCGCCCACGCGCTTTATGCCAGCAAGCCCAGCTACCGGAACATGGTCCACGATGTCATCCGGGAGGAATCCGAAAAGGAAGCCTTCAACAAGCTGCGCGACATGGGCTACGGTGACAACGTCCTGCACGACGAGTACCAGGCCTACACCGTCCACGGCTGGGAGGAGAAGCTGCCGGGCATCCCGGTCGACCTCAAGCTGCGCAACCACATCCGTCGCTACTATGGCGACCTACTGCTGTTGGAAGACTGAACGTACCGCTGCTTACCCGTGGTAGGCAACCTCTCACCAAAATGGAACAACCATGCAGATCGACTTCGACAAACTGACCCGTGTGCAGAAGATCGTAGCCATTCGAGCTTTCATCGCCGCTGGTTCACCAGACGGCAAGGGCCTGGACTTCGAGATCAAGGTCAATGGCGTCCCGATGGACTTCCTGAAGTTCGTCGACGCCTTCGTCGCCAGCTACGATGACAACATCCGCTGCGAAGCTGTGGCGCTCATCGGGCAGGACGTGCGGCTCAGCAAGCTGCACGAAGCCCTCCACCAGGCGGAGCAGAGCATCATCAATACGCTCGCCACGACCCTCGGGTTCGACCACGAACAGGTCGAGTCCATCATGAGGGCTTGATGCGCGGCAAGATCAACGGGCCGAGATGGGCCAGGTTCGGCCGCGCAGCTGAGTTGCTCGATGCTGCTATGAACCGGAGAGACGCTGCCCGGAAGACGCTGGAGATCGCAGAGAACGACCTCTGGAACGCCCAGCGCGAGTACAACAACGCCTTCGAGGCAGCAGAGAAAGCCAGACATGCAACTCCCGTCTGACATCGATGTCGTCTGCGAGAAGGCCACGCGCATCTGGGGCCACCAGGCCCAAGAGGCTATGCTGGTTGGCGAGATCGGCGAGCTGCTCACCATGTTCGGTCGCCGAGCCCAACGCCGTGATACCCAGGAGCAGTGGATCGACGAGATCGCTGACGTCACCATGATGATCCATCAGCTGGCCATCATGCACGGCAAGGAAGCCGTGGAGGCGCGCATTGCTGTGAAGCTCGAGAAACTGAAGCTCCGATTGAAGAAGTACGAATGCCCCGAGTGCGCCGGATGCGGGGTGCACATGGATTGGGGCGTCGTCATGGACGAATGCAAGACTTGCCACGGAACCGGCCGCAACCCAGGAGTCTAATGTGAACGGAAAACAACTCTTCGCGAAACTCTGCGAATCTGCCAAGCAGCACGGCGATGACAGTGAACCCGACATGGAAGTCGGTGATCTGCAGGACTGCCTGCGTGAGGCCATCTCCTGCATCGAGTCCTGTGGCATGCTCGAGACCTATCGGCACGTCCTGGCCCAGACCGTCGGAGAAGAGCAGCTCGAGTTCGAGTGGCTCCTGCCCGACGAGGGCTACGTCATCGTCCCGGCCAACGACCAGAATGTTGCTGATCTGTTCTATGATCTGCGCCAGGCGGGCTTTGAGCTCGCAGCCGCCACGGTCCAGAACTCCGGCGACATCCCGGCGGAGGACTTCAAGAAAGGACTGAAGGAGATCGGCGTTCACCATCCGTCGCTGGCTCGGCGCTATCGCCAGCTCTTCGACGAGAACTATGTGAAAGGCAAGAATGACTGATCGACTGACCGTCGCTGCTGAAGTCAGGACGCCGGTGCTGCCACAGGCCATGAGCCAAAACGACCTCAATAAAGTGTGCAACCTCGTTAAGGGCTTGTGTGATCCTGCCTTCCTGAGTAACAGGGCCGATGGCAAAGATGTGGTCATCTCAGCAGAGGATCGCGAGTCTCTGCTCCGGCTCGTTGAGGAGGTCTGGAATGAGCGCCAGGCCCGAAGTGAGGTCTACGAACTCCTTGGCGTACGAGCCTCAGAGATCTTGGCGCTCCGTTCCCGTGTCAAGCAGCTCGAGGACGCCATCCGGGTGTCCATCGACTTCGACACCGGCGGCCATGCCTGGTGGGACGGCGAGGGTGAAGCGAAGATCGGAGCCGGCGGACACAAACTTCTCAAAGAAACCCTGGAGAAGGCATGACTGAAATCAAACGCTGGTGCCGGACCTGCAAGTATGCAGTCCAGAACCCTGTGGCTGAGAACCTGCTCTGTCAGAACCATCGGCTGCCGTGCATGAAGCTGGAGCCCAAGGACTTTGCCAACGGCGTCCCAGGGGTCAGCGCAGCCATGATCAGCGGCCGAGCCAGTTACCGCTATGATGGGCCGAAGTGCGCCCCGAACTATGCCTGGTGGGAGCCCAAAGCCACAGCAACTGAAAGACTGACATGACTAAGTTCAATGAAGCTCGTTGCCTCGCCGTCGACCCATTCGACGGCGACTTCGGCAGCCCGGGCGACAGAATCTTCCGCAACGTCATCGTGACGTCGCGGAAGGCGCTGACCTGCAGCTGCTGCAATCAACTCAGCGTACCTGGCACGCGTGTCCGGGTCATCGTCGCTCTCTTCGACGGTGACCTCCACCGCTATCGCTACTGCGCCGAATGCTGCTCTGCCATGGCCAAGTCCTGGACGGATCGTGGTAAGGCGTGGGAAGCACGCATCGCGATTAGGGAGGCATAATGCCCTTCTACCTCGACGTCGATACATTGAAGATCTACGAGGTCATCACCTATCCAAACCACACGGCAAACACTGAGACCGTTATCGGCGTCAGGGACGTCGGATCAGAGGGGGTTGGACCCCGCTGGTTCGCCGAATACAACCGTCTTGGCGAGACCCAGAAGGATGCGATCCGGCTTGCGAAGCCCTATCTGGAAGAGCAGGCCCGCCGGCTGTCAGAGGAAATCAAGACGCTCTCTCGGCAGCGCTACGCCATCGACGAGTACATTGATCAGATCGAACCATATAGGAATGAAACATGATGCCCAAGTCTTTAGCTCTTGGTCTCCTTGCTGACAAGAACAAGGAGATCAGAGAGATCATTTCGATGAAGACGAGCGCCATGGAGTCGCACATCCGGGCCAGGATCGTTATCCCCTTCTGTGACAAGTACGATCTCTCCTTCACCGCTGGTATGGGAACCTGGATGTTCCGCGACAGCCACGGGAAGCTCTTCGACCTGGGTGTGGATCGTCGGGAGCATCCCGACCGTCCACAGGACGGAAGCCCTGAAGCCGACGACGACAGGTGGTACATCGAACCGACGCAGGAAGACAAGGACATCAAAGAGATCCTCGATTTCCAGTTCGACTGCATGAACTGCAGCATCGGATCATTCATGCTCGACTACAACCCAAGGAGTCCACGATGAGCGACAACGCTCCCGCTGGCTACATCAACATGACGGCCCGGTCGATCAAAGACGCCATCGCGGCCGCCCAGACCAAGACCAAGCAGGAACACGAACAGTGGGTCGGCACGCTGGCCTCGAAGCTCCTCGCCTGGCGCCATTCTGCGAAGCCCACCAGAGGCTTCTGGCGCTGGCTCGACATGGCTACCGTGCCGAAGGACCCAGAGAAGCTGACCAAGTGGTATCGCGACCAGTGGTGCTACGTTCGACCCAAGATCGAGGGGATCGCGGACGAACCATCGCTGAGCTGGAAGTTCACCGACTGGGAGCGCCGGATGAAGAACGTCTCGGACGACACCATCGTGTTCATCGACATCGATGACGCGGCCATGCTGAAGAAGTACCAGGTATGACGTACGAAGAGGCCCTGGTCTATCTGACGCCAGAGGTTCGGGCCGCAATCCGGGCCGTGCCAGAGGCTGAACAGCACGAGGTACTTCTCAAGTTCTACCCGACCCTCGACGTCGAGAGCGTCGTTGTGCTACTGACGTGGCACGAGGTCTGGGGGAGCGAAGATGACGAGTTCTTGAAATGCGTGGAGACGGTATGCAAACCGACCCCGTGAAGGGCCAAACGGCCTGCAACCGCACGGCGTGCCAACGCGTCTTCGGCGACCGTGATCGGTTCTGGAACACCAGCACCCGTGCCTGGTACTGCCAGGGCTGCGCTGCGAAGATCAACCGCTCCTGCGTCGACTATGGCGATCCGATCATCTGCTTCCGCGAGTCCGAGGTGAAGAACCTGCCCGCGGACAAGCAACCATGAAGCCAGCAGTCCTCGGTGGTCCGGTCACCAAGAAGACCTATCGCACCATCATTCGTGGTCTGCCTGGTGGCTGGCGCCTGACGGCGATCAAGCGTCTGCCGAACAAGGCCAACGACCTCCTGGTTTGCTTCGCTGGCGAGCACTATCGCATTTCGATAGGCCGCTACGCGCTCCAACAGAAGTTCGATGCCATGAATCGGGTCTGGAATAAATACCAGCTCGAGATGGCCACGCTCAGCGCGAGCTTCTACATCCGCATGAAGATGGGCGAGCGGAGCTTCTTCGAGAAGATCCTGCCGATGCGCTATACCGACCCAGCAAAGCAGGCAGCCAAAGATCGTGAAGAAGCCCAGCGTGACGCTGCCGTCAAGAAAGCGAAACGCGAGTTCGACATCGAGATGAAACGTCTCGAAGCTGAAATGCACACGCACCAGGTCAAGACGATCACCCGTTGGTCCCAACTCGGAGTTTGTCTTTCATGACTCTTCCAACTGGCTGGAATCAGGATCAGATCATCGGTGTCGCTATTGGTGAAGCTATGGTCAACAGCCTGATCCGTCTCGAAATCGGCAGCGACACGGCGCGGCAGGCCGCGTTGGATGTCGTCGATTATTATCTTCGACACGCTAACGAAGTCGATGAAGTCGAGATGTTCGACGACTTGAAACTGCTCATGAAGAAAGCCTCGACCCTACTGGATGACAAGTGAGCGGTCCCATGATCCTCCCTTTCAGCGACGAGACGCCGCAGCTGACGCTCGTCCCTGTCGAGGCCCATGGCGGAACTCGCTTCAAAGACTGGTACGAACTGCAACTCGGGAACCTCGTCATCTGCCACATTCAATGTTGGTCGGACGACGATGAATCCGTCGTGTGGGAACTGCGTTACCCCGGTCCCGACAGCTTCATCGTCGCGGACTCGCCCGGATGCACTGACCCGGTGAGCGCGGCCCACTGGTTCTTCCTCAACAAGATCAAAGGACTCTAATGGCTACGATGCCTGATTTCACGGTCACCCCGGATGAGCAGAAGCTCATCGACCAGATCGCCGACGCGATCCTGCAGATCTCGGTCGAGCACGATGTCCCGTACACCAAGATGGAAATCGTGATGGACCTGACGTCTTGCCACTGCAACGGCACGCCGCTGCGCTTGCAGGACTTCCTCAATGCGGCCACCAAGCGCCAGGCCGATTTCGTCCATGATGCCTTCGGCATCCGTCGCTACATCAGCCGCACCACCGGCAAGCTCAGCGCGCCGTTCCAGCCCAGGTTCGCCAAGTGAAGGGCCTCTTCCCACGCGAGGATTACAGGATTGGCCGGCGGGCCTACGTCAAGAGCAAGAAGAAAGCAGGCTACATCATTTCGGTGGCCGGCGACTTCTCCACCGTGATCGTCCGTTTCGATGACGGGGACGAGGATTGGCTGACGGCGATCGAGAACGTCCTCCTCGGCGGCAGCAGCAACGGCATCCACGACGGCCTGACCTTCGGGTTCGGCAAACTCGACGGCCACGGCTACTGGGAGATCCCCGACTACGGCAAGGCCCGTGAGATGGAAATCGAGCACAGGCTGCCGATCAACTCTTACTGGCCATTCCAGAACGTCGTTCCTCCCGTTGATGCCACTGTCCTCGCCAGCGATCAGCTGAACGCCACGCGCATGTGGTTCATCAAGTACCGCGGCTGCCTCACGGCCGAGACCCACATCGAATACGACACACAGCTCGAGAACCTGCTCGCCCACGTCTCCAAGATGCGGACCATGGAGATCCTGCTGAAGGCCGCCCACGAGTTCATGACCGGCGAATGGGAGCCCGATGACGTCGATCGTGCCAAGTTCGTCCGTCGCCTGGCTGAGTTCGATGTCTGACGTCACGGCTCCTCCTCTGCCACCGGACCAGCCCAACAGCGACCCGGTGCAGCTGATCCAAGACATCATCAACCTCATGGAAGGGCACGACCCCTACCGTGAGTTGGATGCTCACATGCGGCGCCGTTGCATGGAAGCTGTCTATCGGCTCGCCGGGCAGACGCTGCCTCCGATCCCGAGCGACCCGGAGAAGGACAAGCTGGCCTGGGCCTACTTCAACGAACCAGCTGTTCAGGCCCACATGCGCGGCGGCGGTACCTACGCCGACATCATCGACTACCTGGCTCGCGAGCTGCACAACAAGCACGAACAGATCCGCAAGATCTACGAAACACGTCCACTTCCTTTCGTCATCGAAAGATTCCCCAATGGCTGAAGCCACTGCGTCCATCGAGGGCGTCGCCCTCACGTCCGTCACCATCAACGCTGCGAGCCCCGACGTTATCGGCTCGCTGATGAAGCGCGTCACCGAAGAGGTGATGAAGCTGATCCCCGAAGACGCCATCGCCAAGATCGCCTCCGAAGTCCTGTCGCAGGGCAAGGTCGTCACCGAGCGAGCCCGGAACTCCTGGGCAGGCGACCGCGAGACCGTCCGCAGGGAATACAACCTGTCGGACGACGCGAAGGACAAGTTCGTGAAGCTCGTCGAGACCTCGATCTCCAAGCAGGTCAACGAATACTTCGACGACGCCGAGGTGAAGAAGCTGATCGCGGAAGCCGTCCGCATCGGTGTGCAGCACGGCATCGAGGCCATCCCGGCCTACGCGGCCAAGCGCACGGCCGAGCGCCTCGGCGACGCCGTCCTGAAGTACGACAACGAGCCGTTCATCCAGAACCAGATCCAGGGTCTGGCGTCTTCCTTGATGAAGACCCAGCAGGCGCTCATGGCCCGCAACCAGATCACCAACGGCGACGTCTGACATGGGACTGTTCGCCTGGATCAAGAAGCTCCGCCGGGCAGTCGACCAGGCGGACGCCACCCAAAGCCTCGCCCAGGCCGCCCTGCACGAGGCTGAAGCCGTCAGTGCGCTCGTTCGCGAGCGCACCACGGCCCACGTCGATTACTATCCGGTCGGCGATGCCTCGCACGTCGTCCTCATCGGCCACTACTGCGGCCGGGATTTCGTCCAGACCTACCGGATCCACCCGCACAACTTCGGAGACCTCGTGCATCACCTGCGTGAGCTTGAGAAGCACGCCGTCGTCCAGACCGTCGACGCTCCGCCGGTCTGCCGCGCTGTCCTCGAAAGGGAACTGCGTGACCTCTGAATACGGGGAGTCACCGGCAGCGAAGGCGCTGCCGGACGCTCGGCTCTTGGCCGATCTCGAGAGCGCCAATGAAACGCTGCGGAAACGCAGCCTCATTGTCGACGCCGAGCTGATGGAGCGACTGCGGGAGAATGTCGAAAAGACCTGCGGCATGTCGAAGGAGCTGCAAGAAGTCACCTTGGCGTCTTCTATCGCCCAACTTCGGCTGATCGAGCACAGCTGTCACGAAGCCCTGAAGCCTTACCTGGGCAGCGTTCACGAACACGACGCTGAGCGCTACCAGCAGATGGTCCATGCTCTCGCCCAGCAGTGCATCTCACGCGGCATTGCGCCGCCGACCGTGCGCTTCCATGTCACCAAGACCAACCGGTCGCGGAGCTGGAAGCAGAACGTGAAGAAAGGACAAGAGGCCGAACGTCAGGCCAAGCGTTGGCCGACGTGGCATCGTCGATACAAGAAGTGGATGCGCGTTGCTGCCAAGTGCGGCGTCTGCGTCTGGGGAGAGAGCACCGTGACTCCCACCGCTCCCCTGAACGTAATCGAGCTCAGCTTCACCCTCGACGCCAACGGCGTCACGTTCGATACCCCGGAGAAGACATGACCCTGAAGGAAGAACTGATCGGCTCCTACGGCATCTGGGGCGAACACCCCGATCACCTGGTTGCTGATTGGAAGTACGAAGTCGCCAACTGCGACACCCGCCTGGGTTACTGGGACTGGGTCGTCCACCGCATGGAGAATGACTAATGTCTGAGAACAAGGCGGACTACGACGTCTCGTACCACTGGACCCGCGGGCAGAACACGGGCTGGACCACGGTCGGCCACGCGTTCATCAACTCCAAAGGTCGCATCAAGATCTACTTCCATGCCAACCCGGTCCCCGGGTTGGCGACTGCACCTGGCGAGTTCATGCTCTTCCCTAAGAGCAAGCCCGTCCAAGAGACTGCTGCAGCCCAGACGGAACCGGAATGAGCCTGCGCTGTTTCATCCTCGGACATTGCTGGCCGGAGTACCCTCCGGCCCAGCGGACGCACGAAGGCATGGACGAGTGCGGTGAGATGGATAACGACGTCTACACCTATCGCTGTGAATGCGAGCGGTGCGGCAAGGTCGAGTATTTCGTCACTGATGCCGTCCCCTTCCAGCTGCCCTGGAACTGCAGGACCCACTACGGCAAGTTCCTACGCAAAGCCACGGCGGACGAGATCGCTCAGTTCGATCTGCATGTCCACGACCGTGTGACCGGAGGGGTCTTTACCCCGACGCCCAAGAACTTCGCTGGTATCTCTTCTCCTACCTATGGAACACGATGATCAATCTCGCCGGACGTCCCATCGAACACAACGACAGGCAGATCGCCAACGAACTAGCGCGCTGCGGAATCGACATCATCTGCAACCACGACTGCGGTAAATCCGAAGTGCAGACCACCAAGGCCGGTGTATTGGTAACGGCGACTAACGGAAAGGCAAAGTTCACACGCGCCTGGAACTACTGGGTCGTCGAGTGTCAGGTTCCGATCGGTTTAGCTCGTGCCATGTACGCCAACCCGGTCGGCAAGACCGACATCCGTGTGGGCGGCCACTGCGGCTGCCCCTCACCTGATTCGTACGGCTGCCGCTGGTACGACCCGGACACGGGAAAGAAGTACATCCGCACGGCTGAACGCATGCAATGCGAAGGGTACCTGGGCACAGGTACCAAGATGGAAGAGGTGGCGCGCAAGATTCTCGACGAACATTTATTCCATGACAATCCGGCTTCGATCGGTGCCGTCGGTACGGTCGACAGCTACCACATCGACACCGAACTCGGTCTCTACATTTTCGTGCTCTACATGCGCGGCGCGCTGTACGGGGATGTCTGATGCAGATCGAGTTCTCGATGTTCTGGCATGAAGGCTCCGTCAGCCTTCACAGCCGCGATCCAAACTTCAAGACCGGGACAGACGTTCTGACCTATTCAAACTCTGTCATCCCCGTCATACCGGAGAAGGGTTCAGCCATTGAGCTGACCGACTTCGAGTACGCATACGTTGGCGCGATTGGTAAGAAGACCCTCGTTATCGACCACGGTATCGTGACGCTCAAAGTGAGCGTCGTCGAATGCCGTCGGCGAAAGGCCAAACCGTGCACCTCCGACTGATCGATCCCCATCACCGTGTATCCCGCCTACTGCACCGCACCACGCGGGGCAGCGAACTGATCTACCTCGATCTACGCTTCGGCTTCCGCGGTGAGATCTTCTGCGAAGGTGGGGACGGAGAAGGGCACAACTTCTTCGAGGTCCGATGCCGGAGCACTCGTGAGCCCTATCGTTGGGACGCTGCGAACGAGAAGTTCCTGATTCAAGTCCAATGGCCGGCACGGGCTTTACGTCGCCTGCTGACCAGCTGGAGCAAGGGCACGCTCATCGCGTTGCTCGCTCCCATCGACGTCTGGACTCCCTCATCGTCCAAGTCCTGGACCAGCCTCGCGGACCACGATGAAGATCCGAACCCCTGACTGCGAGTGCATCATCTGCCAGGACAATGGCGAGCCGATCATCAAGGCCGTCGATCGTCGTGGCACCTATTTCGCCATCAAGCGCATGCGTCAGTTCATCGACGCTAAGATCGCAGAGGACAAAGAACGTGAAACCAACGCTCAACCGAAAGCCTAATGCCATGAAGAAGACTTCCGTTTCTGCTCTCAAGACCACCAAGCCGGCCCGCCTGACCAATACCTTCATGCCCGTCGACGGTAATGTCGACGACCTCGAGTACGTCAGCTGGATCCACCGCATGCAGCTGCGCTTCCAGAACCTCGTCGGCTCCGGCGACGTTCCGCTGTTTGAGGCTGAGATCGATGACCTGTTCGCCATCTACCTCTCGGCCATCCCCGCTGCACAGCGACAGTACCACAACTGCGGCGAGTGCCGCCGGTTCATCAACCGCTTCGGCACCCTGCTTTACGTCGACGACAAGAACCACCTGCGCTCGGCGATCTGGGACGTGGATGACGCTCCCGAGTTCTACAAGCCAGTCGTCTACTGCATGATCCATGCCGTGGTCACGGCTGGCATCCGCCGGGTGTTCTACAGCAGCGAGCGCCACTGGGGCACGGCCCGCACGGGAGCCTGGACGCACTTCGCCCTGGCTGCTCCGGTCTGCCTCGTCCACAACGAGCGCGCCCGCACGGCCGGCCAGAAGATGGCTGAGAAGGTCGAAGACTTCAAGACCATGCAGCGAGCGCTGCTCGAGTTCAGCTACGAGACCGTCATCCAGGCGACGGGCCTGCTGAAGTCCGAAGCGCTCTACCGGGCCGAGAAGGTCCTGGGGCCGTGCGAATGGCTGCTCGACCTGATGACCTGCGTGAAGGCAGCCGAGGGCGCCGTCATGAAGGAGCAGGTCCTGTGGAAGGCCGTCGCCACCGCGCCGGCTGGCTTCTGCCACCCGCGCAGCTCCATGGTCGGCACCCTGCTCGAGGATCTGCAGGCTGGCAAGAGCGTCGCCGACGCCGCCCGCAGCTTCGCAGCCAAGATGCACCCCCTGCTCTACCAGCGGCCCCAGGCCGCGCCGGCCGCCGGCACCATCGCCCAGGCCGAGAAGCTGGTCGAGAAGCTCGGCATCGAGCCGTCCCTGAAGCGCCGCTTTGCCACCCCGGACGACGTCTCCCAGGCGATCTGGCGGCCTCAGGGCCACCGGCTGGCCCAGGCGGGGCGTGGAGGGGTTTTCGGCCACCTGAAAGCAAAGAACAAGAAGCACGAGCCTCCCATGACCGACGGCGCCCTGGTCACCATGACCTGGGATAAGTTCGTTCGGACCCTGTTGCCCGAGGCCTACACCATCGACCTCCTGGTGCCCTCGATGGGCAACTTCACGGTCCTGGTGACCGCGGAGGACATGACGGCTCCGCCGATCCTGCAGTGGGACACCCCGGAGGAGCGCAACCCGGTCAGCCAGTACGTCTGGGACGGCGGCTCGCCGGCGAACCAGTTCGGCTTGTATGCCGGCCGCTACGCCCCGCTGTGGGCGATCAGCGAGAACCCGTCCATGTGGGGCGGCAAGTGCGAGAACCAGGGCAAGGGCGTCATCCTCCTGATCGAGGGCGCGCACGAGTCCCGCCAGAACGGCGGCCTGGCCATCTTCCCCGAGACCCTGAAGTCCGAGCTGCACGGAGTCCGCTCCGTCGTCGAGGCCTTCTCGCGCGAGGGCAAGCTCGGCAACCCTGATGGCGAGCACGCTGTCGGTATCTGCCTGTCCGCCGGGCAGGCCAATGGGCGAAGCTGGAACACGACGATTCGTGTCCAGACCTCGCTCGGCTATCAGTTCGTCAACCTCGACCGCTGGGACTGAACCCATGGCACGCAACAGCACCAAACCGTACACGATCTGCGTCTGT
>Ga0172379_10001068_pt1 | contig 59061 bp, 62 predicted proteins | sample GrowelOW334metaG_FD_119756 | JGI IMG/M metagenome (GOLD analysis project Ga0172379, IMG submission 119756) | Groundwater microbial communities from an aquifer near a municipal landfill in Southern Ontario, Canada - Groundwater well OW334 metaG | ecosystem: Environmental > Aquatic > Deep... | reverse complement strand
TATTTATTTTTATTTTAATTATTATTATAATTTCATTTATTAGGCTTAAACGTGATAGGTTTTCAAAACACATCTTTTTTTGGTTACTATTTTTTATCATTACTCTCCTCCCTGTCTTAACTCCATATAGAATCGCCTCTATTGTTGCGGAAAGATATGTATATATAGGTTCAATAGGAATTTTTACAATTATCGGAATAATGTTTGATAAATTAAGCGAGAATATAAAAATAAAAAACAGTATATATATTATTTTTTCTATTTTAGTATTTGCCTTGTCAGTTAGAACAATTGTTCGAAACCATGATTGGATAAGTGAAGATAATTTGTGGATTGCAAGTTACAAAGTTTCTCCTAATAATCCCAATGTTCTTCTTAATATGGCTGATATGTATTCTAGACATCAAGATTATCCAAAAGCTATAGAATTTCTAAATAAAACAATTAACTTAAAACCTGATTACGCGGATGCCTATCACAACTTGGCAAACACACAAATAGAATTATATAAAAAAGATAATAATCAAGATTATCTTAAACAAGCATTAGATAATTATCAATTAGCTATCAAATATAATCCAACACTTTGGCAATCATATCAAGGATTAGGAATTATTTATTTTAATTTTAAAGAATTTGAAAAAGCCGCTGAATATATAAACGATGCAATTAAAATAAATCCTTTAAACCTAAATTTACAATATAATTTAGGTATTATTTATCTGAATTCTGGACAAACTGAAAAAGCCAGAGAAATATTTTTGAATATATTAAAAATAGATCCAAAAAATCAAGCTGTTCTCGACATTCTAAAACAAATAAAATAATAAACTATATTTTTCCTTATGTTATATAATTCAACTTATGAGATTACCTCAATTTGGTACAGACCCAACTGATTATTTATCAAAACCTATAAATACTAGAAAAACAAAATTATCTAGAATTTTTGAAATTCCGGTGAGAAAAAATACCGAAAAATCTGGAAGAAAGTTAACAGTTGTGTGGGATGAGAGAAATCCATTAACGAAAGGATTTAAAAACCGTTATTGTTATTTAGTTTCCTTTGATAAAAAAAATAATATTGCAGGTAATCATTATCATAAATATAAAACGGAACTTTTTACACCAACCATTGGGAGTGTTACGGTGTTACTTGAAGATACAAAAACTAAAATACAGGAATCTATAATCTTAAAAATAAATCAAATATTGTATATTCCTCCAAAAATTGCTCATACAGTTATTTCTAATTCCACGAAAACTGTCCTCTTAATTACTGCAAATTACCCCAACAACAAAGAGGATGAATTTCCATACAAAATATTGAAAAGATAATTCTCTATATAGAATTATTAATTTTAAAATGAGTTCGGTTGCATATGACCATCTTCCTTCGTTTTATTTTCTATCTCTTCAATAATTAAATTCTTTTATTCCTAAATTCCTTAATTTATTAAGAATAGTTCAATGAACAGATGTTCCAATGGTCATATCTTGTCCAACGAATATACTTTGATGCAATAGAGGGTGAAAATAAATATAGTCTACAACATGTGACTACAAAACTTTATTAAAATAAACATAAATGATAAAATATGGTTTATATGGCAGAAAATAAATTACATGAATTAAACAAACCTGTAACAGCATTATATAACCGTCGAACAATAATAACAGTTGAACCTACTCTTCAAATTAACGAAAGAGTTATAAAAGATGCAGAAAAAATTCGTAAAGAGCATTTAAAAAATCTTGAGGCAGCATCTAGATCAAAGAATATTTGGGAATAAATGATTAAAATTTTAAATAATAAATCTACATTTTGTGTTTCATTCATACAAAGTATTTTTTTAACTTTATATATTTTTTTAATAGGTCTGGTTATGATTAATGGAAACAGTTGGTTTGGACCCATGAATAAAACTCCTATTTTAGGTCCTGTCCTTTTTTTAACTTTATTTATTCTTTCAGCTTTAATTTCAGCGAGCTTAGTACTTGCCTACCCTTTTTACATTTTTTGGGTTAAAAAAGATTTGGGTAAAGCCGTCAAAATATTGGTTCAGACTGTTCTTTGGCTTATACTCTTCTTTTTTATTTTTCTATCTGTTATCATTATTTTTTAATAAATGACAGAACCTAAACCAGGTGAAAAATCAAAACTACCACCAGATAGCCTTTTTGATATTCCAGGGGCTAGAGAAGCAATTGAAGAAAATATTAAAAAAAGAGGTATAGTTTGGAAAGAAGGAGAAAAGCAGGAAGAGAAAACTGAAGATAAAAAGGGAAAACTAGAAAACCCACCTCAAAAGAAAATATAAATTATTTTAATCTTGCTATATGAGCATCAACCATTATTTTAACTAAAGCTTTGAATTTTGTTTTTGGTTCCCAACCCAATATCTTCTTAGCTTTTGAGGCATCTCCGACTAAAGGTCCTGTTTCAGTAGGTCTTACAAATCTTGTATCAATTGTTACATGATCTTTCCAATTTAAATTTACATATGAGAAAGCTTCTTCACAAAGTTCTTGGATTGTGTGAGTTTCTCCTGTTGCTACAACAAAATCATCAGGTTCATCAGCCTGCATCATTAACCACATGGCTTCAACATAATCCCCCGCAAACCCCCAATCTCTTTTAGCCTCCAAGTTTCCAAGGGCTACTTTTCCATTTTTAAAAATAAGCTCTCCTTCTTCGTTTAAATGTTCTGAATTATTAATCCCCAATGATGCACAAGCTGCCGAATAAGCTACTTTTTGAGTTACAAAGCCCAGGTGTCTTCTGGGTGATTCATGGTTAAATAAAATTCCATTAGTTGCAAACATGTTATAACTTTTTCTATAAATTCTTGTCATTGCATAAGCATATAATTTTGCAGCCGCGTATGGATTTGCTGGGTTAAATGGAGTTTCTTCATTTTGTGGAATTTCCCTAACCCAACCATACATTTCAGAACTGGATGCCTGATAAAACTTTGTTTTAGGATCAACATCTAAAGTTGCATCAAGTACTCTATGGGCCCCTATTCCTGTAATTTCAGCCGTATGAATTGGTTGTTTAAATGATTCAGATGGGTGAGATTGTGACGCTAGGTTATAAACTTCATCGGGTTTTACTTTTTGAATAATTTCGCGAAGCGATACTGGGTCTAATAAATCTCCTTGAAAAAGTTTTAATTCGTCTTGGATATGACCTATATTTGCATAATCTTCATGGGAAGTCTTTCTTACAATTCCACTAACTTCATACCCTTTTTTAATAAGTAATTCGGCTAAATATGAGCCATCTTGGCCAGTAATACCGGTTATAAGTGCCTTTTTCCCTTTTGCCATTAAAAAGTATCATAACATATGATAAAATAGCAGTCTATACGGTCTATTAAAAAATATGGAAGGAGGCGATTTTATATACGCCAAAGGGCGAAACAAATATGTTTGTAGTAACAAAAAAACAAGGAGAATCAGACGATGCTTTAATTGCGAGATTTCGCAAAAAGATCATTATGTCTGGTTTAATGCTGGAATTAAGGGATAAAGAAAGATTTAAAAAACCTTCTGAAAGAAGGAAAGAGAAAAAATATAAAATTGAATTTCAAAGGATGCTTGAAAAAAAGAGAAATTATTAATACAATTGCTGCTTACCTAAAAAATGAAAAAAATATTTTCTTACTTTTCTGAGGTTAAGTTGGAACTTTCAAAAGTCACTTGGCCTGGAAGACAAGAAGTGGTAAGATTGCTAAGTTTGGTTTTAGTTATATCAGTAGTTGTAGCTCTTTTTGTAGGAGCAATAGATTTTTCTTTAACTAAAAGTCTGGAGTTTCTATTAGCTAAATAATAAAAAATGGACGATAAAACAAACAAAGATACACAAATTAACGAACGAGGAACCGGAACAAAAGTAATTCCTGGTCATATTGTTATTTCTATAACAGACAATCCTCTTGCAAAATGGTATGTGGTTCATACATCTTCAGGACACGAAGTAAGAGTCATGGAAACACTACGTCAAAGAGTTGAAACAATGGGATTAAAAGAAAGGGTTTTTGAAATGCTGGTTCCAACACAAGATAAAATTATCATTCGTGGTGGTAAAAAAGCTCAAGTTAAAGAAAAAATATTTCCTGGCTACATGCTTGTTAAAATGGTTTTAGATGATCCTACTTGGCTTGCAGTTAGAACAACCGCAGGAATTACTGGCTTTGTAGGAGCTGGTAATAAACCAACAGCACTATCTGAAATTGAAGTTAAAAACATTCAAAAATTCGTAAGTTCCCCTGCCCCAAGATATAAAACTAAATTTGTTGTTTCTGAAGCTGTCAAAATAACAGATGGACCATTTTCAGATTTTCTTGGAACAATTCATGAAATTGACGAGGAAAAAGGGAAAGTAAAAGTATTAGTTTCAATCTTTGGAAGAGAAACACCTGTGGAACTTGATTTTCTTCAAATACAAAAGATTTAAATATTTTTACATTAAATACTTCAGACGGACAGAAAAATATTTTAGCTAATTACATCTAAAGCACGAGCATCGTTAACGTAGCCTAAAACTTCAAATTTTTTACTATCCTCAGAAAGTAACCCAACCGCAAAACCCTTTCCAAAATATTTAAGATTATTATCATTTCCACCTAGACCTCCACTATAATAAGTATTCCCATTCACTTCCAAAGGAAGTTCTCCTTCTTTCATATAATCAATTGGGGAAGTAATTACTGAAATTCCATAAAGTTCTTTATTTTCAGGTAAATCCATTCTAGTTAAACTAGTTATAGGTGGTTCTGCGTTAGGATAAACACCAACTGTATATCCACTTGATAATTTATCACTTTTCTTAACTTTATAAAGCGTTGTATCAAGAACTTCTCCAACTTTTCTAATTCTTGATTTTCCTTCATCAAAAGAAAGTGGTGTAACAATTTTTTCATCAACCATTCTAATTTGTAATTTGCCAGAAAGACGTTCATCAGATTCATGATAATCAATTGATACATATTGAAGTTCATTTTTTCCTGGGAGTTTTAATGGAAGCGGATCACCTCTATTTACTTCGAGAAATGTAGGTTTTTTTTCTGATTCAGAAACTTCCTTACCCCATGAACAACCAGTAAGGCTTGCACCAGCAATAACCATAGACCCGATTTTTAAAAAGTCACGTCTTGAAATTTTATCTGTAATGTTGTCTGCCATTAGTTCGTATTATACATTAAAATAATAATTTATTAACTATTTAGAAATATCCAAAGAACCTTTAGTGTTGCCTTTAATAACAACTTGACCGGTTACTTTTGTTTCATTTTTATCTGGGTCATGTTCAACAATAAATCCCTTTTTAACTACCCTATCTAATTGTTCAAGATTGATTTTTTTACTATCAATCTTTTGATTTCTTGGTAAGACCCAGTCTGGTTGTTTTATATATATTCTGTCTGACATAGTTAATATTATACAATATCCGCTTGATTACATTTAAATAATAGGCTATACTCACTTTACCTCAAAGCTATTGAGGTAGACGAAAAGTCGAAATTAGATATACTTCTTTTTTCCCCTATTCGTTTTAAACAATTTAATATTGTATGGCAAAAAAAATAAAAACATTAGTTAAAATTAACCTTAAGGGTGGTGAGGCTACTCCTGCACCTCCAGTTGGTACCGCTCTGGGCCAGCACGGTATTGCTATCATGGAATTTGTTAAAGGATATAACGACAAAACAAAAGACATGAAGGGTCAAATTGTTCCCGCTGTTATTACAATTTATGAAGACAGAAGCTTCGATTTTATTATCAAGAAAGCCCCAGTTTCATCAATGATTAAAAAAGAATTGGGACTTGAAAAAGCCTCAGGTACTGCAGGAAGAGAAACCATTGCAACCCTAACCAAAGCACAAGTTGAAAAAATTGCCAAAGAAAAAATGGATGACTTAAATACAAAAGATTTAGTTGCTGCATCAAAAATAGTTGCAGGGACCGCAAGGTCAATGGGAATCAAAGTTGAATAAATAAAAATATATGGAAACACAAATATCAAAAAAATTATCATATCGTTATCCTAATTTAGGAATGACATATAGTGATTTTAATTTAGCCTCAAAATGCAATATAGATGGTAATAAATGTTTAAACCCAATCAAAGACTATGAAGAAATTCAATCAAATCCTAAAAATGAGAATTTAATTTCAGTTAGCCAAATTACTTCTGCATTTGCAATTAATTGTAACCAATGCCCAAGAAATAAAATGGGAAATAAAATAAAAAATTAATATGGGAAAAACTAAAACAGCGTTTGTAAGTGATTTAACTACTGAAAAGACAAAAACTTCAGAAGAAGCCTATCGTGAGAAAAAAGAAAGACAAGAGGCCAAAAAACACGAACAAGAAACAGTGCATGTTCCCGGGTTAAAAGGTGGACAAAGAGTAAAAATTATATCCGCAGTAGAACCTGAAGTGCCTAGTGAAATAACATCCGAAGAATCAGCAAAGGAAGGAAAAAAGTCTAAAAAAATAATTGTTGAAAAAATACGCGGAAAAAAATATATTGAAGCAAAAAATAAAATTAATAAAAGCAATTTATATAAACTTGCGGAAGCAATAAAATTAGTTAAAGAATTTAATTTAACCAAGTTTGATGGTACTTTTGAACTTCATATTGTAGCAAAAAAACAAGGAACAACAGCAAATTGCACTCTTCCCTATTCTTCAGGCAAGCAAAAAAGAATAGAGGTAGCAGATGATAAAACGATTGAAAAATTAAAGACAGGCAAAGTTGATTTTGATATGCTCTTAGCAACTGCTGAAATGATGCCAAAATTAGTAAGTTTTGCAAGAATTTTAGGACCCAAAGGATTAATGCCAAATCCTAAAAATGGAACTTTAATAAAATCAGCAAAAGACGCAGAAAAATTTTCAGGCAATACTCTTACCTTAAAAACTGAAAAGGAAGCACCTTTAATCCATACAATTTTTGGGAAAGTAAGTCAAAAAGATGAAGAACTTGTTAAAAATGCGGAAACAATTATCAATACGTTAGGAGGATCTAAACAAATTGTTAGAGCCTTTATAAAATCCACGATGAGCCCATCTCTTAAATTGGAGATATGAGTAAAGACAGAATACCACAAAGAATTTGGGATCAAATATCTACAAAACAAAGTAACACAAAGCTTTGTGAACAATATTGTCAATATCTTGTTAAACTTAATACAAATAAAAAAATGGGGCAAAATAGGTCTTCAAATCAAGGTAGATGTTCCAAAGATGGATCTACGGTATATTGGGGAACCTCACTTTGCTTACATAAAAAATAAAGCAAGTGCTTGTTTTTAATTAAAATATTTGTTAGAATCATCTCTGTCCTAAGAATACTTGTATTTCTTAAAAAGAAAGAATGTAAATCAAGCGGAGGAGAATATGAATAAACAAGATAAAATAGATTTAGTTGTTAGTTTAAGCTCCAAATTAAAAAAAGCAAAATCTTTGATGCTCGTCAATTATGTTGGGCTTTCTGTATCTTCACAGCAAATATTAAAAGGGAGACTAAAAGAAGTTAATTCAAATATGGTTGTTGTTAAAAATACTTTAATTAAAAGAGCTGGTGAAGATGCCGGTATTTCAAAGGAAGTTTTAACCGATGAAGTACTTTCAGGTCAAACAGCAATTGTTATCTCAGAAGGAGATGCTATTGCACCAATCCAAATAATAGGAAAGTTTGCTAAAGAATTTTCAATCCCCCAATTTAAAGTTGGTGTTGTTGAAGGATCATTTCAGGATAAAGACTCATTAATCAAACTTTCTAATCTACCTAATAAAGACATATTATTAAGCCAAGTATTAGGATCTTTAATGTCCCCTTCATACGGTTTAGTTGGTGTTTTACAAGGAAATTTACAAAAATTAATATATGTATTAAAGGAGGTGAGTACACGTGGCTAAAAAAATAGATGAATTAGTAGAAGAAATTAGTAAATTAACAGTTTTGGATTTATCAGAATTGGTAACTGCACTTCAAGATAAACTTGGGGTATCCGCTATGCCAGTTGCTGCAGCTCCGCAAGCACAAGCCGCAGCCGGTGATGCTCCAGTAGGAGAAGCTTCTGGTGGAAATCAAACAGTAGTTATGACTGCATCAGGAGAAAATAAAATTGCAGTTATTAAAGCACTACGCGAAATTAATCAACAGTTAGGTTTAAAGGAAGCAAAAGATGCAACCGAAACCTTACCTTTCGAAGTATTAAAAGATGCAAAACCTGAAGATGTTAAGGCAGCTTCTGAAAAATTAAAGGCAGCTGGTGCAACAGTAGAATTAAAATAATTTTTAATTATTTTAAAAACAAAAAAGTCCGCTTTAATTTGAGCGGATTTTTTGTATCAAATAATCCGAAAAGGCTTTTAACTCTGGTGAAGTTTTAGTATCAGGTACAATCCCGGGACCTTTATTAACTTCAATTAAATATCTTTTACCAGTCCCCTTTTCTATAGCTAAATCAACCCCAGCTATATCAAGTTCTAATGTTTTAGTAGCTTTCAAGGCAATCTTATTTGTTGTTTCACAGACTGAATCTAAATTTAAAAATATTGATGGTTCATTAACATCCTGATATTCAACTTTAATCCTATTGTAATTTCTTTTAGATTTCTGTTCCAAAACACGAACTTCTTCCCCTAAAATTAGAAGTCTGTATTCAAATTCAATATCTATAAACTTTTGGAAAATAAACTCCTTATCTGACTTTTTTAGTAATTTATTAAAATCAGCGGTATCTTTTAAAATAAAAATATTTTGATTTCTTTGAGAAAGAATTGCTTTTGCAATAATCGGAAATCCGAGACCTTTAATTATTCTGTCACGGTTTTTTAATATACTTGTCTTAAAACAAAAATAAGTATCAGGTATTGGTATTCTTTTTATTGCCAATCTAACACTGCTACTAGCTTTATCCATGGACATCCCAATTTCTCTAAAAGCCGGATCTATGAAATTTATTTTTTTGTAATCTAAATATTTAGTAATTGCCCCCATAAAACGAACATATTTACCAGCTCGTCTTACAAAGACCAAATCAAAATTTGATAAATCAGTTTTTCTTACTTTGATTTTGACTTTTCCTGTTTTAATTTCAAAAAATAAATCAGAAAAAGTATGTAAATATGCTCTATATTCATTAAGTGAATTTGCATTAAGAAATCTTGCTAATTTCTTTTTGTTTTGACTGATTGAGTCAACTAATACTAATATTTTTTTCATAATTTTAAATTATTATCTAATTATTTGTTTTATACTTTTAATGGTAAATTTTGCTTATACATAAAAATAGTGAAGTCTTTAGAGTGATAATTGTGGCGCATTATTACTCTATTGGTTAAACTTAAGCAATATCTTAAAATTTCCAAACTATCTGTATACCAAATATTAATATTTTGATTTTCTGGTTGTGGAAAACTCCCCGACATATTAAATGCAAAGACATTTGTTGTGTGTTTAAACATTGTTTTTATCGCTGATTTTCTAAAATTCATGTTTTTATTTTTACTTCCGAAATTTGAATTTAGTGCACCAGAACAAATTATAACATCGAATGTTTCGGGTAAAGGTTGGTCGAAATAATCTGCTGTAATAAGAGTTAGGTATGGATACATTTTTTTACCATTGTTGATAAATTCTGGCACAATATCGACACCTTTATATCTTACGTCTTTATATCTTTTAACAAGAAAGTTTCCAAATTCTCCAAATCCACAACCTACATCTAATATACTTTTCTTAGTAAAATCTATTTCTGCCCAAAATTGTCTAAACCTTTGATGAGCTGCGCCACGAGTCTTCCAAACCAATGACTTTGGATCAACACCAAACTTTTTAAATCTGTTTTTGTAAAAATTTAATAATTTCATCTTCAACTGTAATACCACAAAACTTATTAATGAGGTTCCATGATGGGGCCGCATTTACTTCAATTACCCACATCTTATTAGGTTTAGTATCATCAATTAATATGTCTACCCCACAAATATCCAAATTAACCGCACAAGTTGCAGCAAGTGCTAATTTTTTAATATTTTCAGGAATGGGATTAATAGTTAATTTTTCAGGAACTTTATTCCACTTAGTAGGTCTTGATATTGCACCAATAACCTTTTTTCCAACCACCAATACCCTTACACGTCTAGCATTTAAGATTAATTCTTGTGCGAAATAAAATTTATTATCTTTAAAGGTTTTCTTTAAATTAACTAAATCTTTTTTATTATTTACAAGCCAAACCTCTCTACCTCTTTGTCCTGTTGTACTTTTAACTACATATGGAAAATCTAGTTTACTAAAATCTCCAAATACTGTTTTAGGAATTGGAATATTTGATTTTAATAGCTTAGTCATTTCCAAGGTTTTACCTAGAGAAATTGGAAGTAAATTAGATGATTTATACATTCTATCAACAATTTTTATTTTATTTTCTCGAGAGAAATTTACTACTAGTGATGCAGTTTCCAAGCTTTTTCCTACCATTCTAAAATATATAAGTTTAAAATCTTTTAAATTATTTTTTCCCACAAATAATTCCTTATTTTCAGAAGAAAAATTAATTTGATTAAATGACGCCAACACTACATCCTTTGATTTAAAAGCATTAAGCTTTTCTACTTTACCACTAGTTAATATCAATATTTTTTTACTATTTACCATTTTGCTTTTACTAAATTTTCTTTATCAACAATAGGGTCAATTAAAAACCCTTGAATATCTGTTCTTCCTATCAATAGTTGGTATCTTAACAAATTTCTGTCTGAAACTGTAACATGAGTCGAGATTTTCCTACCTGATAAATAAAATGTTACTGGAATAACAGGCCTTTCTTCTTTACCCAAAGAACTTAATTTCTTTCTATACCAAAGAACTTTATTCTTCTTCAAAAGTCCTAAAGATTTTGCAAATTTAGAATCTATGGCGGAACTCCACGCACCAGTATCAATTTTGGCCAAACTCAAATGTTTTTTACCTTCCGCATCCAAAATTTTTACTTCCTCAACAGCTTTTATGGTTTTTATACCTTCTTCAGCTCTTACTCTATCGGAAAACGTACCAGCAAAGATAGCTTTTGCAATTTTTACTCCATGTTCTGCATCTCTTACCTCCATCTCATCTACTCTCTCTAAACGTTTTTTCAAGCCCTCCATGTTAGCAAGTTGTATTTGTAGCCCTGGTTGAGCGTTTAATTCAATAATCATCGGACCTTTTTCAGGATGAAGCACAATATCAACTCCTGCATAGCCTAAACCTGATGCAATTTGTCCTTCTACTGCTGTTATTAAAATTGTATTCCAAAAAGGAATTTTAATACCTCTTAATTTTCTATTACTTCCAGGTTTATTTAAAACTTCACTTCCATGCCAGATTGCCTTAGTTGTAATTCCTGTTGCAATGTCTATTCCAACTCCTATTGCTCCTTGATGTAAATTTGCTCTTCCCCCTGATTCTTTTGTAGGAAGCCTAAGCATTGCCATTACAGGAATTTTATTAAAAACTATAATTCTAATATCAGGTGTTCCACGGTATGCCAATTTTCTAAACTTTGAGTGTCTTCCAACATATTCTTGAATAAAAGCAGTGTCAGGAACATTACCCATAGAATATGCCCCTTCTAAAATATCTAACGTGTGAAGTTTTAAATCTTCAATTGTTACCTTTGTCTTTTGAGTTGTTAACCACACTATTTGATCAGATTTTTTATTTTCTAATTTCTTTTTAACAACAATAATTCCTTCTCCGCCCATACCTCTTGATGGTTTTAATGCAAAACTTTCTGGTAACTCCTCCCATCTAAATTCTAGACAGTCACTTGGAGTTTTAAATTTCGCATAAATTTTAGGATGAGCTACATGCGCATTTCTTAAAACTCTATCGGTGGCAATTTTTGAATCAGCAATCTTTTTAGCCATTCTGGAATTATATTTACCAGTAAAAAGTGAGCTTCTTGCATTTAGACCTAGTATTGAGGATATCTTCATAGTTTTTTATTGTTAAACCTAACTTTCTATTTTGAATTAATAAGTTTTTTGAATCTTCTATATTCTAAAAATCTTAAACCAATATATTTTCCCAATATTATGTCAATTAAAAATGTGGTCCCTAAGCTTATTTCAGGATTTAATAATACAAATCTTTGAAAAGGTGCAAAAGTTAAGAAAAGATAGGAAATTAAAGCTAGTATTAATGTTTGAGAAGTTAATCCAACTGCAGTTTTAACAGATTTTCCAAGTTGAATTCTGGTAAAATCTTCAACTAATAATGTTAAAACAAGAACAGGAAAAATTGAAACATTAGCAAGAGGTGCATATTTTATTATTGGAGAAGCAAAAAGAATTCCTAGAACTCCAAATGATACAAACCATAATATAAGTGCCATTCTAGGCAAGTATTGAAGTTTTAATTTTAATTTACGAGTCAAGAGCCTTACTATTGTAGAAATCGCAACAATTGCAATAAAAAGTAAAATTCCAACAACTGGTCCAATTGCTACAAATGTAACAGATAATGCAGCTGGTAAAAATATACCAAAACCACGAATTCCAATTATCTGTCTGGTTCCTGCAATTAATGTAGCTACAATTGGAAGTAAAAGTAAAAGTACAATAGTGTTAGCTGGAACTCCCCCATTAACTGCAGATTTGATTGCATATTTAATAGGGTTAGTTGGCCAAACTTTATTAAGTTGTTGCCTTTCTATAAGCATTTCTAAAGGTCCTACAATACTTTCTGTTTTTTGCGTGATATCGACCCTAACAGGCTCAGGACTAGGAGTCACCAAAATAGGTGTAGGAGTTAGACTTGGGATAGGAGTTTTGGCCATAACAGATAAAGGGGTTAAAAATAAAATTAAGGCCAAGGCAATAGTTACTAATATGTTCTTCATGGGAATTAAAAGGTTAATTTATGTATTATATCAAATATTTCTAGATCTTTTGTCTTTTATTAAAGCTTGTTCTCTTTGGATTCTGGCTACCACTGGATCGGTTGATATTTCGGTTCCAAAATGCTTTTTATATAATTGATCTAATACTGCACTTGGTAGGTGTTCAGGGTGATACCCTAGTTCATTTGATATGGGTGAACTCGTACAAGTACCGTGATCTCCTTTTTTATCTTCTGACATAATTTAATTATAAACTTTTTCCATTCAAATCTTTTTTCAATGCTTTAAAGATTTGTATATTTACCTTTCTTTCTATTCTATGTAATCTAATTACCTCTTCGATTTCAGAGTGGCTTTTTTCTTCTTTTAATAAATCCATATAAATATCCCCCTCGAGCCCTATTTGGTTACGATAAAAATCCCAATTATTTTTTATTTTCTTCCACACTTCTTCTTTAAAAGGCAAATAATCTGGTAATTTTTCTGTCATATAATTATCTAGGTCAGATTGTATCATAACTATGGGTAATAAGTATATGTTATAATCAAAACTTCTATGCTTAAAGTATTAAGAACGTTTTACGGTTTCATTTTTGAAAAAAAGGCAATTTTTATAGCCTTTATGCTTTTGGTGTTAATTAGTAATATTTTATTTTCAATTAACCCATATTTTTATAAACTTTTCGTTGATCAAATCCCCTCATTAAATTTCAATAACCTATTTAAAATACTTTTGATTTATATAACAGTCAGAATATTTGCAGTTATTGCAGATATTGCTACATTCTGGGTTGGAGATGTTATTTTGTTTAAATCATCAATTGATGCTAGAGTTAAAATTTTTAAAAAGGTACAAGATTTGGATTTTGCATTCCACACAGAAAAATCAACAGGAAGTTTAATTTCAAGTTTTAAAAGAGGAGATTCTGCATTCTTTTCTTTTTTCCACGATATCCATCATAGAATGCTTTCAGTATTAATTAGTTTCCTTGTAATGCTTTACTTCTTTGCCCAGCTTAATTGGATTATTGTAGTTTTAGTTTCCGCCTCAATAATAATTATTCTGGCAATAACCAAATTACTAATTACTAACAATATGAATAAAAGAAAAGTATTTAATAAAGAAGAGGATGATATTAGTGGAATAATTACTGATAATTTAATTAATTTTGAAACGGTTAAACTTTTTTCAAAAGAAATTTGGGAAGAAAAAAGACTTAAAAAAACATTTATTCCTTGGCTAAAAGCTCTTTGGGGATATGGAAATTCTTTTAGATTAATTGATGCAACAATGGGATCAATAATAAATATAAGTATTTTCTTTATATTTCTTTTAGCTATTAATCAGTCAGTTAACCTAAAACTTACAATCGGTGATTTTGTTTTAATCACAGGATTTTTATCAAACTTTTATCCAAAACTTTGGGATCTTGTTTGGAGCTTTAGAGATTTAGCCAAAAATTATGCCGATATTGAAAAATACTTTGGATTATTGGATTTTGACATTGAAGTAAAAGATCCAATTAAGCCCACTGTAAAGAAAAATATAAAGGGATTAGTAGAATTTAAAAACGTATCCCACTCATATTTAGGTGGAACTAAAAATGCAATTTGTGATTTTAGCTTAACTATTAATCCGGGAGAATCTATTGCATTTGTAGGTAAATCCGGGAGTGGAAAAACTACAATTACTAAACTTTTAATGCGTTTTTTTGATCCTGTTAAGGGTAAAATTTTAATTGACAATATAGATATCAAAAACTTTACTAAAACTACTCTCAGGGGTTTTTTTGGAGTTGTTCCTCAAGAGCCAGTATTATTTAATAATACAATTGCATATAACATTGCATATGGTTTATCTTCACATAGAAAGGAAAGTAAAAAGGCTAAAATAGCAGCAAAGCTTGCCAACATTGATGAATTTATTGAAAAACTTCCATTAAAATATGAAACCAATGTGGGAGAACGTGGAATCAAACTTTCTGGCGGACAAAAACAAAGATTAGCAATTGCTAGAATGATAGTCAGCAATCCAGATATTATTATTTTTGATGAAGCAACAAGCCATCTTGATTCTGAATCAGAAAAATTAATTCAAGAAGCTTTTTGGAAGGAGGCAAAAGGAAAAACCACAATTATTATTGCTCACAGGCTTTCAACAATTCAAAAGGCAGATAGAATTGTTGTTTTAGATAAAGGAAGATTAACAGAAATCGGAAATCATACAGATTTACTAAAAAGAAAGGGAATATATAAAAAACTTTGGGATTTACAAATTAACTAGAATTGTCACCAAGTTTGGATGACACAATTTCATCATATGTATATATTAAAAAAACTATTCCAATTACAACCATGGGGAGTCCAAATATAATACTCCAACCAGCAATTCTTAATGTTAGTAAAGCTATACCACCTGAAAGAATAGAAATAGGAACTACTGTTTTTAGAATAAGTTTCACTATCGACTCTGCATGATGATATTTGTCGTCTATGGGCAGATTTTGATTCATTGTTTTCTAATTAATTTGATAGCAGTTAATAAAAACATAGAAAATATAAAAATTGAAAATATGCCCAACAATAAAAATACAAAATTTATTGTCAACAAAGGTTTCATAAATTCGAGAGCATTTTTTGAAGGCGTTGCAACGGATAGATACCAAAGATTACCATTCCAATAATTAAATGCGGAGGTAGCAATTAACAAACCTTCTTTTGAAATATTTTTCCACTCACCTACTTCGTTATTTTTTGTTATTAAATAATCTAAATTAATAGAAACTCCTTTAGATGAATAGAGTAAATTTCCTTTTTCATTATTTAAATTAACTAGTGTATCTTCTGTAATTTTTAATGGATTTAAATATTCATTTGCTATTTCATCAATAATTACACTTGCTAACAAAACCCCATTGAATTTATTATCTTTAATAACGGGGGACGCAATAATTAATACATATTTATCCTTACTCGCACCAAATTTAGAAATTAAGGGAGAGCTTATTATAAATTCTTTGTTAATATTATTTTTTAAATCTATAAAATAATCCCTGTCGCTTAAATCAACGTTTGTACTATGACTATCATCAATGTTAGCATTATAAATAATTTTTCCATTTTTATCAGTTAAAACCATCCCACCAATTGGATATTTTTCATACTTTGCTACAAAAGAATCAAGTGTATCTTGTGTGTCTTTATCTACAATCACAATTGACTTACGAGTGGAAAATGAATAAACCTGAGTTCCCATTAATTCAAAGAATTCTTTTAATGCTATTGAACCTGCACGAGTGACTATTTGTTCTCTATGAAGCATTTGTTCATAAAGAGTTTTCTCAACAAACTTAAGGGAGAGATAATAAATACAACTAAATGTAATTGCAAAAAATATAACTATTACTATTAAAATCCTATTAATTTTATGTGAATAGAATAACTTAAATCTACTTAAATAACCTCGTAAAAAAGATGACATTCATTAATCATACACTAAAAATAAAAAGCTTCAAACTATGATAAAATCATATTCAAATCGTGCAAAAAGAAAAAAAATTCACCATAACCTTTGATAAAAATCTTCAAATTGGTTTCACAAAGCCTATTCCTCTTCATATAGAAAAATATTATTCAAATAACTATTGGGTGTCAAATAATTTATTAGGGAATATAAAAAAATTTATATTTTTTATATTCCAAAAAAGAAGGATTAATTGGATAGTAAAATATGTTTCAAAAGGGAAAATATTAGATATCGGTTCGGGTGAAGCAAATTATTACGAAGGTCTTTCAAAAAAATATTTAGTTACTAATATTGAACCAACTAAATCAAAAGTAATAAACCCATCAGTTTTAAAACTTAATTTTTTAAAATGGAATACAAAGAATAAATTTGATTGTATATGTTTTTGGGAAAGCTTAGAACACACTTCTAATCCTGTAAGATATATTAATAAGGCTTACAAACTTCTCAACAAAGATGGTTATATTTTTATTGAGTATCCTAGATTTAACTGTTTTGAATCAAAATTATTTAATAAATATTGGTTTCACCAAGATCTTCCAAGACACTTATCACACTTAACAGATAAGGGTTTAGAATTAATACTTAAAACTTCAGGCTTTAATGAAATTAAATTTGATAAAGTATTTTCTTTCGAATATGCACCATGGGGTTTTATGGCAAGTATTCTTAATTATTTTAAAATAAATTTAACTGATAATTTAAAGGTAAACGGCAATTTAATTATTTTTATTTTACTTACACCACTTTTTTTTCTTTCAATTATAATAGAAATTGTATTATATATTTTTAATGAATCCCCAATCGGTATGATTTCAGCAAAAAAATTATGAAAAACAAAAAAATAATAGCAATATTTATTGCATATAATGTTGCGAATTCTTTGGAAAAATTTTGGAAAAATTTACCTAAAAAATATTTTGATGAATGTATATTAGTAGATGATGGGTCAAAGGACCAAACTTATAAAATTGCAAGAAAACTAAGAGGACTTAAGGTTTATAGAAATTCTATCAACTTAGGTTATGGGGGAAATCTTAAAAGGGCGATTTCCCTTGCTCTAAATGATGGAGCTGATATCATAGTTGACATTCATCCAGATGGAGAATATAAACCTTCGGCAATTCCACTAGCAATTTCAAAAATCAAAAATAATAATTATGAATTTATAATGGGTAATCGTTTTACCACAAAAGATAAGCCTTTAAAAAACGGGATGTATGTTTGGAAAATTATTCCACTTCTGTTTTTAAGTTTTATAGATAGGCTAGTCTTAGGAATTAAAATAAATGATTTACATCAAGGTTTTAGGGTTTACACTAAGTCACTTTTAGAAAAAATTAATATAAATAATAATTCAAACGATTATCTTTTTAGTTTTGAAATAATTGCGCAAGCAACATTTGCAAAATCAAAGATTGGTGAAGTACCAGTTGAAACAAATTACACAGGTGAAAAAAGAGGGGCGAGTTTTAAAAGTAGTTTAAAATATTCACTTGGAACTTTTAAAATTCTTGTTCTTTTTATACTAGCTAAAATAGGATTTAAAAATAAGATAAATAATTTTAAAAGCCCTTGTTGCTAAAAAGAAAAAATCTTCTTTTCTTCTATCCCCTATTGAAGAAATAAAATTGACTGGTACTTCAATAAATCTAACCTTATTTTTAGCAGCTGCAATAAGCCATTCTGTTAAGAAAATTTCATCTTTGCTTTTACAATACTTTATTACTTTCTTCAAACCTTTTCTATTAGTCAGACGAAAAATACAACCAACGTCTGTTAAATTAGATGATAAAAATAAAATACTTATTAATTTACCAAATAAATCATCAATTAATCTTCTAGAAAAAGTCATACCAGACTCTTTCCCTATTAAAGGTGTATGTGTTCTAGAACCAAAAACTGTATCAAAATCTTCACTGTAGGATAAAAGTTTTGCAATATCTTTCCCTAAAAACGAACCATCTCCTGAAATAACAATTACTAAATCTGCTTTTGTATTTTTAAACCCCTCTATAAGACAGTTACCTAACCCAAGTTTTTTCGTCTTAATAAACCTAGCACGAGTTTTATTTACAAAATTTATGGTTTTTTCATCTGCTCCATTATCAACAACAATTATTTCATCAGTAAAACTTGTAGCGTCAAGTTCTTGGATTACTTTTAATATTGAATCACCATCTTTTCTTACGGGGATAATTGCTGCAACTGTTTTTTTAAGATACATAAATTTTTAAATTATTTTTATTTCAGGAAGTGGAATTATAAACCTTCCACCTTTTGCGCTAAAAGTTTCTTGTTTTTCCATAATTTCATTGGCAAAATTCCACGCCAGTATTATTGCATAATCTGGCATTTTTTTTAACAACCTATTTTCAGCAAATACAGGTATTTTCATTCCAGGAGTAAAGAGTCCTTGCTTATAAGGAGTCGCGTCGACTATGAAATCTAAAATTTTTGTATCTATCCCAAAAAAATTTGTTAATACATTTCCTTTGGCAGCTGCACCATAGCCGACTATTTTTTTTCCATCTTTTTTTAATGACCTTAATAAAGTTAACAGTTCTTCCTTTAATTTATTAATTTTTAAACTAAATTCATCATATGTTTCTTTTTTGTTTAATCCTTTTTTTTCTTCAAGATCTAATAAAAATTCTAAAGTTTTTTTGGCAGGGTTTTTTAAATTTTTATTCTTTCTCCTGTGGGTAATTCTTACTGAACCACCATGAATGGCAAGTCTTCTTATATCACAAATTTCAAAACCTGCATTATTAACCAAAAGATTCCAAGGTTTAAGAGAAAAATAAGAAAGATGTTCATGATAGATAGTATCAAATTCAAGTCTATCAATTAAATCTACTAAATATGGAAACTCTGTAATAAATATTCCGTCTTTTTTAAGTAAAATATCAACCCCTCTAAATACTTCATATAGATTATCCGTATGAGCTATAACATTCGTTGCTGTTATGACATCGGCCAAACCATACTTTTTCTTTACTTTTTTAGCTGAAATTGAATTAAAATATTCAACTTCTGTGGGAATTCCACTCAATTCGGCTATTTTGGCAATATTTTCGGCAGGGTCTATTCCGACAATTTTTGAATCATATGATTTAAAAAACTTAAGTAAACTTCCATCATTTGATCCAATATCACAAACTAATGAGTTTTCATCTAAATTTTTGGCTAAATATGCCTCATGAGCAAGGCTACTAAAATTATTCATCATTACCTTAGAGAGTGCGGAAAAATATAAATAGTTTTTAAACATTATTTCAGGATTTACTACAATAGTGAGTTGAACTAAACCACAATTTTCGCAAAAAAAACAACCTAATTCATACTTATGTTCCTTTTTATTTAAATCCCCTTTTTTTCTAAATCCATTAGGTATTGGCATCTTGTTTAAATCGAGGAATTTATACAACTTTGAAGATTTACATATTCTACATTTTTTCACAACGCGAAAATCTTTATTCATAATACAAATTTATTTTTTTAAAAAATCATTTAATAATCGTTCTCGTTATCTTTTTTTATTAAATTTAATTTTGGTAATTTATCTTTTAAAGAAAAGACATTTTTATTAAAAACCAAATATACCAGAATTCCTATAAAAGAAATAGAAGAAATAATAAATAGTATCCAATGAATTGAAGACCCGTAATAAGTTAGCTCTAAAAAGTCTTTGTTATTACTTGTCTTGTCTCTTGGAATATACATTTCCATTAATCCAGCTTTATATATCTTTACTCTCTTTCCATTTAATTTTGCGCTCCAACCAGGGTTGTAGTTTTCTTTGATTAAAAACCCACTACCTTCATTTGATTTAACAATGATTTTTTCAGATTTTGGATGACTTACTTCAAAATTAGTTACAGAAGTATCAAACTCTGGAAAAAACCAATTAATAGCATTGGCAAAGATAACAGTCTCGGAAGTATTTCTATTATCAATTGCATGAAATGGAAGATTTATTCCACTCCAAATAACACCTCCTTTCCCTAATCGTCCATATGCTAAAACAATAGAACCATCTTTTGTAAGTACGGGTTTAGCCCAATTTCTTATATTATTAGATGAAGCTTCTGAGACAGCATATGGAAGATATTTAGTTTTCAAGGGATTAAAATCGGAAGCTACCACATTTTGTGTTATTTCGTTATCTTCCAAAGAAACGTTCCAGGGTTTGGTAACTACTGTCAATTTTGTTTTACTAATCGGAAAAACTTCTGGTAAATTAATGTCTTCAGTTTGTGCAACTTTTTGGCCGGTTTCTATAATTAAATTTCCTCCCTTTTTAACATATTCTGCTAATTCCACCCAAGTTCCCGATGAAAACATTGAAGATTTATAACCATATATAAATACTGCATCAAAATATTTTAAGTTTTTTTGCTTTAAGGAACTTAAATTTTTACCCAAATATATTGGAATTAATTTTTCTGATCTTATCTCAGAATATGATAGAGTCCTTATAAAATTATCATATTGTATTTCAGGAGAGATAACTGCGATTGTTTTTGCATTAGTTGAAGAGTATATTGGACCTACAAATTTTTTATCAATATCGTTATAAGTCAAGTTTAAACTTTGTTCTGAACTAGTAATCAAAGGCTCTTCCTTTAAATATTTGGCCGTCTCATAATCTCCATATCCTATTTCTATATGTCGAATCCCATACCAATCAAAAAAGAAAAGTGATTGATTTATTGCCCATTTACTAGTATCAGGAGTCCCAGCTTCTCCCAAAATTCCATATTCCGCTCCACCAATTAGACCTGACCACTCAAGTGGTAAATCTTTGGCGGCTGGAAATCTTCCTTTATAGCGAGTATTTTTCGTTGTCCAAATATTCCAAGCTGAATAAATACTCCAAGAAATACCATCGGTTCTATAATTATCAAATTTATTATTCCAAGAAAGAGGAGGATATAAAGATATTTCTTCAAATTTGTTAGAATATTCTACTACATTTGGGTTAACATTAGTTTTTACTTTTATAGATTTATAATTATATGGATCCACTGCCTGTAAAGTATCAGGAACAAGGTGTGGTGGTTTCACAATTAATACAAAATACAGATAAACAACTACAAGGATTGGAGAAATTATCCAAAAAATTACTCTTACTACTTTTGAATTTGATAAATTTGCAATAATTTTTGATAGAAGTACTAGAAAAATTAAGGTCATTGCCCATAATACTCTTTCTGCTAGAAGTACCAAATTCATACTAGTAATATTAAAAAGCATTAATGTAAATACAAATAAAATTAAAAAGAAGGATAATAAATAAGGTTTTAATTTTGAAAAATATTCCTTCAAAGAAATAATTAACAATGGGACAAATAAAGCAACAAAAATGATTAGAACAGGGTTCATCCAAGAAAGAAGATTAACTAGTCTTGCTGGAATTACGTCCAGTGGAAATACTTTAACCCCCCTCAAATATCCTTGCGTAGAATAAGAAATAAATTGATAAATTTGTATTGCCGAAAGTAAAGAAAAAACAATAAAATACTTAATTGTATTAATAATTGTTGTTTTTGATATTTTACCTTCCTTGTTGATTATTAAAAATGGAAAAATAATAGGAACGATAACCATTCCTGTCATTGCACCATGAGAAAAAAAAGAAATAGAAAGAAAGATTGCAGATAAAATTAATATTTTAAAGTTTTCTTTTTCTCTAGCAATAGTTGTTAACAGTAAAATTAATGGTAAAAATAGTTGACTTGCCGTAAAAGTCATAAAAGCATTAACAGAAAAGGGCATTTGTGAATCAGCTCCGAAAATTATTACTATTGTAAAAAGAATTGCTAAGAAGAAATTTTTGGATGTATAAAATAAAAGAATAAAGCTAACTACATAATACAAAAACAAAAAAAATGCTGAATAATAATCCATTGCAATGCCAGGATTACTAAAAAATGAAAGTATTGGTTGAATAAGATAGTAATGAAGCCATGGATAACCTTCAACTAAAGGATATCCTCCCCACTCAACTTTCCAAGCCATTATTGGAAAAGGATGATTTACTTTAATAGCAATAATATTGGCTAAATGCATTAAAGCATCACCAACCACCCATTTTTCGTTTATAAATCCTTTGGCAAAAGGTAAATAAATAAGATAAATAACAGAAATACCTACTACGAGAGAAATTAAAATTAAAATAATTAAAATTATTTTTTTTGTCATTAGTAGTTCGATTCATCATCGTCCCCAAATATATGTTTTTTAATTTTTGCTTTTTCGGTTAACCTAGATAAAATCGTAATCATTAAATATAAATATTGTGGATACACTATTATCATAATAATGGCAATTAATGTAAATAAAGAAATTCCCTTAGCTATAGTTATTTTAAATGGTGTTTTATACTCATAGATAATTTTTGAACCAGATCTAACATTTGGAAGACTAAATAAAGTCATTCCTGGACCTGCTTTATAAAATTTTATTCTTTCTGATTTACCCTGACTAATTAGTTTAGCCTTAAAATCAGGATAATACGCTTCACTCCAATAAATAATTGTCTTTTGATTCGAAGACTCGTTTAGTGTAATCTCCAACTTATCTGGATAACTTCTTGAAAACCCAGCCTTTAATATTTGCCCTGTCTTATTATTAAGAAGATATTTAATCAAATTGCCATAGAGTTTTATTTCATCAACATTGTCTTGATATGCTCCAATGTGTCCTGGTAAGTCAAAGCCCATCCAAATAACCTTTCCAGAGCCATACTGTCCACCAGCTATTAAAGGTTTTTCATTATTAGACAAAATTACTTTTGCCCAATTTCTTATGTCTGATAAATTTCCTGAAGAAATATTCCAATTGGTACCACCATAAACTAAAGGAGAAAATTTGTCGACATTTATTCCACTTCCGATTTCGTTATCTATTAGAGAAAAATTGTTTACATTCCCAGGGTCAATCCAACCTAATTGGCTTATTGGGAAAAAATTAGGTGTTTTACCTATATTCCAATCTGCACTCGAAAACTGCCAACCATTATTAATAAGTAATGACCCACCTGATTTAGCATATTCATCAAGAACCTTCCATCCTTTTGCCTGCTTTTTGTATGCGTAACCTTCCAATATTACAACGTCAAACTGTTTAAGTTCTTCGGAAGTATAATTATCAACAAAAGAATCTCCCTTAACCAAAATAGCATCATCAAACGAAATTGTTCCCAAATTAGCTAGATGAAATGTTCTAAAATAACCATCCACTTTATCTTGTCCGATAACTAGAACTGTAGGTCTTGTAGTTACAGTTAGTAAACTAGTTGGTTCATTAAATCTCCAAAGAGCAAGTCCTTCCAACGGTTCATTTTCCAACTTATGTACTCTTTCCCAGCCAGTCCTTAAAAATTTATCGATCGGTACTAAATTTTCTGATAAAAACATATATTCAAGACCAAAATATTTTGATAATTCGTACATAATGCTGTCCTGAGGCCAAACAGTTTTTTTCTGATTAAATATTCCAATTTGGTAATTCCACAGAGTTTTCATTAATGTACCAGTGTTATAGTAAACAGGAAGTTCTGGAACACTACTATAAAACGGTTCCATCATCATAAATGCTCCAATTGATGTTCCAATATCGACCCTTGTATTTGGGTTGTCTGGAAGAAATTTAAATAAATCTACTTCTTTACCCCACATTTCCGTACCATTATTAAGTAAATTCTTCTTAACAAGAATTTCCTTCAAATTATTAAGGTTTAATTGTTCTTTAATACTTTTAACTTTTGATTGGCAAATAACAGAGTAATACAAATCATTATTTTTACTCTCACATTTTTTATAAATTCGAAGAACGGTTTCTTCATCTGGATTAAAACTACAAAGTGATACAATATCACTCGGTATCTCAACATCCTCGACAGAAAGTTTACTACACTCTTCACCTAATTTACCTGCTAAGAAATGTTCCTGAAAAGGTATATTCTGACAAAAAAGTGGGAATTTATTGTCTTTTGTAGGCAAAACTCCTCCACCGTAACATGGGTCACCTGGACCATCCCTCCAAATATTTCGAAGATCCATTCTTTCACTTGGGACAACTACTTCAGTACCAATTGAAAGTAAAAAATTGGGATTATTAAATGGCCAACTTTTAAAATTCCAAAGAAGAACCCCAGCTATCACCAACGATAAAATCCCTGACACAAAAACAAAAAGGCTTCTCAAAGAAAAACTTAAAAAAGAATTTTTTAACCATTTTGATAATAGGTTTAAAGGAAAGGTAAAAAGATACGCCAATACATAACATCCAAAACCAGCAAGAAGAGGAATAACAAACCTGGACATTAGTATCCCCGCTCTCCAATTCAATATAAAGCCTGACAAAGGAAACTTTAAAAAAATGAAATCTATTTTCGGAAAAACCGCTATCGCTAAAGGAACTAAATTAGCAACACCAAATGCAAATACTTTTCTATTGAGAAAAAAAGAACCGATTAGACCTATTAAGGCAAGAACACTTATAATAAAGGGGAATGAAACATTTCTCCATGCCCAACCAGATATGTTACGTGGAGTGGTTGTGTAATCTATATAACCCGCAGATTCATCAGAAATATTAAAAACACTAATTGGATATATGCCATTTTGCAAATATACATTACGATTATATATTTCAGCCTCAACAGGAGCACCTTTATTAACATTTGATTGATAACTAATAAAGGGAATTGTCCAATACAAGGTGGCAAAAATAATTATCACCATTACTACTAAATCCAGAGTAACTATTTTTTTTAATTTTACCCTTGCCTCTTTCAAAACAATAATCGGATAAACAATAAAAAGAACAAAAATAAATACTAATACCCCAATAAACATCATAGGGTGAGCAATAGGAAGAATTGCAACTGTTATAAGAAATATAAGGAAATAGATTTTTGCTTTTTTTGTCAGCCCATTTAAATAATATTCATCTAAAAATAAAGGTGCGAAAATTAAGACAGGAGGAACAAATATTAATGATAATTGCTCGGCAGCAAAACCCCACATAAGTAAAAATATCCAAGTTATTGGCATTAAAGGATAAAATATTGCAGATATTGCAGCTATCGTCTGATTTTTGGTCAATCTAAAAGTTAGTAAATATAACCCAATTGAAGTTAAAACAACTGTAACCAGTGACCAAATACGAAAAACAACTACAATTGGAATGTTGGTCAATTTCTGAAGTACAACAACAATTAATTGATTTAATATTGGATAAGAAATCGTAATGGACATACCTCCACCTTCTTGTGGAAACCAAAATGGTATTTTAGGGAACCATTTTAAAAGCCAATCTGCTAGAGTAACAAAATTCGCATTATCACTCCCAACTAGATATGGACCTAAAATTTTGTGTCCAAAAAGAAAAGTTAAAAATATTACAATCGCAAGTACTGGTAAAAAATATATAAATCTAATTATGCTAATAAATAAATATTTAGATATTTTTTTAACCATTAACCAAAGTGTTTTTCTATTTCTTTTTCTTCTTTAGAAACTTGTTTTTCTAAATCAAACATTTCAAGAGCTCTAATTCTATTTTTAGCTCCTATACTCTTTCTAATATTATCATCATTTATAAGTTCCAATAAAGAGTCTTTTAATTTTTTCTTATCCCCTTGCCTATTTACAAAGTTATCATCCCCTACCACCTCTTTTATTGCGCCGCAGTCATTGGTAACAATTGGAAGACCAGATGCCATACTCTCAACAAACACAAAACCAAATCCTTCTTCCCATCTTTTAAATCCCATTGAATATATATCTTTACTAGGTCCACAAAAAATATCAGACTTTCTATATATTTCTGGAAGATTTAAGTTAGATACTTGACCTAAATATTTAATCGGCAAACTTTTAGACATTTCAATAACTTTTTTTTCTAAATTACCTATCCCACAAATGATAAGTTCTAACTTCCTTTTACTTAATTTTATTAATTCAGGAAAAATATCTAAAATATCATTTAAGCCCTTACTTTCATCTAGCACCCCCACAAAAAGAATTCTTACCTTATCATCATCTTTCTTATTTGATGGATAAAAACGTTTTGTATTAACACCATGATAGATAAGTACTTTCTTTTTATCTGATAATTTAAATAATGATAAATAGTCATTTACTTTGTTAGTTCTAATTATAAAAAGATCTGTCTGATTAATTGACTTGGTAACACCAAAAGAATATGGAGGAATATATGTAGAAGGATGATTAAAACACATCCACGGGGCCATAATTAAAGGCTTATCGTATTTTTTAGAAACTTCCGCAACTTGTCCAGAATATAAAAAAAATGGTTCCTGAATTTGATAATAATCCACCTGTTTAAGTGCTCTTTCTAACTCCTTTTGTTTAAAAACAAGCCATGATTGATGGACTGTTTTTCCATAAATAAATTTAAATGGGTCAATAAAGTACATATGTTTCATATCAAGAGATATATATTTGGTGGATTTATTTTTAAGATAATCTTTTATTTCTTTATTGTAATTTGAAAGATAAAACGAATTAAACTTTTTAAAATGTGAGGCATATTCTGCTTGGCTAACTCTAATATCAATAGCTCTTATAACAGCTATTGATTTTTTATTTAGTTTGTCATGCACATTCATATTTAACATATTGAAATTAAAATTATTACTAATTTTTTATTACTTTCTTTAAACCTAATTGTATATCAATAATTGAAGTATTTATATATAATATGAGGATGAAAAAAGAGAAGTTATTTGCAAAATTATTACAAACGCCTTGTTGTGGAAATACGCTAAAATTAGAAGGTGAGCTGAAATGTCAAAAATGTGGCAGTATTTATAATTACAAAAATAATATTCCCATATTAATTACAAAGACTCAACTTAAAGAAGATACTAAAAATATAAAAACTGCTAAAAATTCTCGTTTTGATTTTGAAGAAAACAAATTTATTAAATCTTTATTTCCTCCATCTGATACTTTAAGAATTGTAAATAAAGAAAATGCTTTAATTCGAAAGTTAACTAAAAATGGTATTGCCTTAAGTATTGGATCTGAAATTAAATCTAAAAAAGTAATTAATCTTGACATTAATCCAAACATGGATATAGATATTGTAGCGGATATTACAGCTCTGCCTTTTAAGGATAATTCCTTAGATCTTGTAATATGCCAATACGTATTAGAACATGTCAAAGATATTAAAAAGGCTGTCTCAGAAATTAATAGAGTTTTAACTCCTAATGGATTAGTTTATATCAGTATGCCATTTCTTCAGTTATACCACCCAAGTCCGTCGGACTATAACCGTTTAACATTAGATGGTTTAAGATTTTTAATGAAGAATTTCGATGAAGTTGAGACTGGAATTGGAATAGGGCCAGCATCAGCACTTGCTTGGATATTACGTGAATTTGTTGCATCATTCTTTGACAATAAGTTTCTTCACCGTATTACACTATTTATTACAGGCTGGCTAATCTTTCCATTAAAATATCTTGATTTATTTCTTGTAAAGAAAAAACACGCCTATATTTTGGCTTCGTCATTCTACTATATTGGAAGGAAAAATTAAAAATAAACCCTAAAGGTAAATTTATTTGTTTTGGGCTTGTAACAACAGTTTAAACATGGTAAAAATGATTCAACAATGCAAAGAATAAAAAAGGGTATACCCGGTCTTTCAATGGTTGTATATACAGGAGGTACTTTTGATATCCCTCATACGGGTCACATGGAATTGTTTGACTATTGTCGTCAATATGCGGGAAAGCATGGAAAAGTTGTTGTGGCACTAAATACTGATGAATTTGTTTTTAGATTCAAAAAAATCTATCCAATAATGCCATATGAAGAGAGGAAAAAAATTATTTCAAATATTAAATCTATTGATAAAGTTATTGTCAATATTGGTAATGAAGATTCAAAAAAAGCAATTCTAAAAGTTAAACCAGATGTTGTAATTATAGGTATGGACTGGATAGAAAAAGATTATTGTAAACAAATGAATTTTAATGCGAATTGGTTAAATAAACATAAAATTGCAGTTATTTACGTTCCCAGAACTACAAACAATTCGACGACAAAAATAAAAGAAAAGATCAGAGCCTAATATGCGCGTTTTAATGTCGGTTCAACTTCTGAATGTTGCAGGGGGAACAACGAAGACAGCTCTTCAACTTTTAAAGCATTTAGACACTAAGAAAAATTCTGTTGAACTAATTACCTCAATTTATGATGGTGAAATTTATCAACAACTAAAATCTTTTAGAATAAGTCCAGGAATTACAATTAATAAATATAAAAATAAATCGAGTTTAAATAAATTTATTAATGGACAAAATCCTTTGAGATATTTCTTAATTATATTTTTACTTTATAAGGCTTTCCATTCAAGAAAAATGCATAATTTTGATGCAATAGTTATACATGACATGATAAGTTTATTACTACTTAATTTAGTCAATACTTCTAATGTATACGTTCTTTGGTACCTAAATACCCAACCCTCTATTCAAAAACTTAATTATTTTAGTTTTAATAATAATGTTTTTCATAACATACTTTCGTTTCCCTTTATTAGGGGTTTATCAAAAGTTAATAAAATTGGAGTTTACGATTCAATAAATCAACAAATTGTTAATAAATACTTAAATAAATCAGTTGTTAATTTTTCAAATGGCGCAGATGTTGAAGAATATGTGAATTTGAAAAAATTTTCAAAAACAAAAACAAGTAAAACATTTACATTACTTTCCGTTGGGATGTTAATGCCATACAGGGGTTATGAAGATATTTTTGTTGCACTTAAAAAACTGTTAATTACCAAAAAAAATGTAAAACTGATTATTTTAGGTCGTTCCGATTTTTCTCTTAGTTACAAAATAGAGTTATTAAATCAAATTAAAAAATTAAAGATATCTAAAAATGTTGAATTTATAGAATATTTATCAGAAAGTGAAAAGAAAAAACTTTATCAAAATGTAAATGTTTTTATCTTTGTTAACGATGGCAATACGTGGGGCCAAGCTGCCGCGGAGGCAATTGTCGCTGGTATACCAACAATATTAACAAATAACATTGGTTTAGCAGAGATCGTTGGTAAAAATGGACTATTAGTTAAACCAAATAGTCCCAAAGATATCTATTCAAAATTAATAAATATCCTTCAGAATAAAAAAACAATAAAGGAAAAAACACGAATCCTATCTATTAAGATTCGAAAAGAATGTTCTTGGAGTAAATTTTCCTATAAAATAGGTCAAGAATTAAAGTTTGGTATAAAAGAATTATCTTAACTCCTTTATCCATTTCTGCTAAATTATTTAGTTACACTAGTAAGTGTCTTTTCTAAAATATCCATATGATTAATTATTGTGAAATTTTTTGAAACATGAATTCTTGCCTTCATACTCATAGATACATTTAATTTTTTATCCACCAGAAGTCGAATAATTTTTGCTGTAAATTTTTTCTGATCATAAGATTTAATTAAATACCCGGTTTTACCATCAATAATAGTTGTAGTTGGTCCACCTCTATCCCACGCAATTACTGGAACACCAGCTGCCATCGCTTCAATAACTCCCATTCCAAAATCTTCTTCAGCAGAAGTATAAACATAAACTGACGCATTCTTATAAAGTTCTTTTAATTTATTTTCAGGTACATATCCTGTAAAAAAAATATTTTTCCCCAATGATCTTTTATTAACCAATTCTTTCAAATATTTTGTATATTCTGTTTCATTCCCTGTTATTACCAATCTTACATCGTGTTTTGTTCTTACAATTTCTTCTATAGCATTAACCGCATACTCAAATTTTTTCTGAGGAAAATGTCTATTTGTAACTAAAATATATGGTTTATTAATTACTAGGTCATTTATTTTTACTTCACCTTCAAAGTGACTTTTTTCAGATTTATTTAAAATATTAGCCCCTGCTGGACATGAAACAACATTTACCCCATAAACTTTTTTTATTATTCCAGCAACATAGTCACCATTAACTAGTACTTTATCTGAATTTCGAATACTAATTATGTCTGCCCACCAAAAGATAGGTTTAAAAATTTTAACCAAAAATGGTAAAACTAAAGATTTTTGTTTCATCCAAATACCTGTAGATTTGTCAATTTTTCTTGGATATAAAATCCGTGTCGCCTGAGCAAGATATGTAACATAAGGAACTTTAAAAAAAATTTTAATCCAAAAAGCAAACCATGCACTAGGCTGGTTAGCAGCTAAAATAATATCGTAATTTTTAAATTTATATGCAAAAAAAGGAAACAAAACACATGTCAACAAAATTTCCAATGTTTCTTGGTGTGCAATTAACCTTGGAAACTTTGGAAGTATTGTTTTTATACCAAAGCTTCTAATTTTATCAGGAAAGCAAAGATTATCTTCAACAACTGGTGAGTAACAGGTTACTTTATGTCCTTTTAGTTTTAAACCTTTAATCTCTTCTAAAACAAGTCTTTCCCCACCCCCGGAATAAAAAAAGGCTAAATGAAAGATGGCTATTTTTAATTTTTTCTTTTTCATTCTTTAGTCCCACTAATTGAAAAACCAAGTGAGTATCCTTTCTTATACCAAAAACTATCTAAATAATTGAATGTTGGGTAAATAATCCTTGAAAGTTTATCTAAGACATAAAAAATTATTTCTCCCAATAAATTATATTTGAAAAATCCAAATTTGCCTAAAACCAATAGTAAGACCATAATAATTTCATCAAAACCAATAGTAAATAAACCTCCGTAATAGCTAATCTTTAAAGATTTAATTCCCATATCTTTTAAGAAATTTATCATTTTTTGTGGATTAACAAAAAGTTCTCTTTTATGCATTGCCCTTTTATAAATATCAAAACCGATCTTTGTCCAAAACCAATCCAAGGTGAAATCATCCTTGCTATTAAGTGTATAGACAAGAAATTTTCCATTCTGCTTTAAGACACGGACAATCTCAGAAAGCATTTTGTTTTGATTTTTAACATGTTCCATAGTATCAAAACTAACAATGGTATCAAAATTTTTATCTTTAAAAGGAAGGTTTGTTGCACTAGCTTTAATAAATTTCAAATTATTATCTGAACAATATTTGTTTGCATATTTAATAGAATCATCCGATACATCGACACCTAAAGCTATGACATTATAGTAGTTAAATAATCTATTTAAGAAAATCCCCTGCCCAGAACCAACTTCCAGAACACTGCTTCCTTTTTTCATTCTAAGTTTATCTAGATCCTTTTTTATATATATTTCCTTTAGTCTATAAAGCATTTTTAAACTATGCTTAATTAAAATTTGAGGCCAAGGTAAAAAAACTGGGTGTTTATCGTAGAATTTGCCTTGTGTTGATGTAAAGTTCATTTTTTTGTACATGTAAGATGAATTCCCAATCCCCCAGGTAAATTACAAAGTAATCTTGCTTCAAAATAAGAAATTGTGGAAAATAAATTTTTTAGAAAATTTAGAATATAAATACCAAAACCCTTTTTATTTTTTGCAAGGTAACCTTCTACAGTAACGTCTGTATTTTTTCCTCTAATTGAAAGATAAGAAAAATATAAAATTTCAATTATTTGGTTTGTAAAATGCTCTCCATACTTTATTTTATTAATCCTAAAACCAGCATCTTTCAATAATTTTAAAATATACTCTCTACTATAGTGATGGGGATGCCCTCCATAAATTTCTTTTGCCCTCCAACCTAACTTAATTAATAAACCTTCTGGAGAAAAGATATTATCTTCGGTTGGAATAAATGCTTGAAATGTTCCATTAACTTTAAGTACCCTATGCATTTCTTTAACCATTAACATAGGATTTTTAACATGTTCTAAAACATCAAAGCAGGTAACCATATCAAAAAAATTATCTTTAAAAGGGATTTTTTCAGCTTCTGATACTAAAAATTTAGCTTTTATTTTTCTTGATTTTGCCCTGTCAATAGCTTTTTTAGAAATATCAATTCCAGTAAAATCAAGTTTGGGAAGATAAAAAGAAAATGCTTCAATAAAATCTCCTGCTCCACAACCAACATCTAAAAGCTTTCCTTTTTTATTCTTTAATTCCTGTAATGCAAAATAAAGTCTTGAGGCACGAAAATGAATAGGGCTTACCCGAAGTTTTTCCCCTCCCCAAACTTTTGTTTCATAATCAAATTTATATCCTGCCATTTAATTTAAAAAATAAGTAATAATAAATTATCTATTTAAATCTATATAACTTGACCGACTCTGAAGGCAGTTTTTCAAAGAGATCAGGTTCTCTTTCAATTAAACCTAAATAAGTTGGTTTATTAGTAGTTAAAACAATTAATTTAATATTATTCTTTTTTAGCCAATTGATAACAATTTTTCTATCCTCTCCCCAATTATTAAAGGGTTCTTCTTTGTTAGCAAAATAGAAAAACGGGTCAAACATTTGTCCAACCATATTTTTACCTTCAATTTTATAATCATGTGCTAAAAAGTATGTTATATATGGCCTATCTTCAGGAAGTAAAATCCCTCCCCCATCATAATAACTAGCAATTTCTTTAGCTTGAAGTTTTTCTGAATTATAAATTTCTTCAACTGGTTGCATAAATATATTAATTGGTTTCCAAATTAATTGACTTATTAAAATCCCAAAAACTAAAATCAACCAAGCAAAAACTTCTGAAGTAATTTTTAACTTTTGAAACTTATTTGGAATCCAATAAAAAAGAAAAATAATTATTAAAATTGCCGTAAATAAATATGGCCAATTATAAAGTCTATCAACCCAAAATCTTGGAATATAGCCTTTAACATAAGCACCAAAACCAATCATAAAACCTATGAAAATTATGTTTCCAAATCCAAACAACAAAAGCAGTGAAGCTTTTGGTTTTTTAATTAAAGTAATTAAAGCTCCTAAAACTCCAAATCCAAAAATTCCTTGAGAAATTCTTTTAGCTATAAGTTTGGCTCCTATTACAGGTAAGTCTTCAAACCAATCTCCTCTTACAGAAGCAAAAAAATTAAGTTTTATTGGAAAAATAAAACTTCCTGTCCAATTAATTAAATACTTCATATAAAAAACAATTGGAATAAGATATGAAATAACCATTATAATTACTTTATCCAAATTTTTTCTTAAAAATAAGGAGGCTAAAATTAAACCAAAACTAAATATCCAATATTCAGCTCTTACCATTGAAGCAAGAGAAAGAAAAACTCCAGAAATAATTGGGTAATTTGGAAATGCAATTAAAGCTCCTAAAATAAGTGGCATACCAATTTCTTCTTGCATACCTGCTGAGTTACTAAAAATGGTTATTGGAAAAAATATTGCAAAAAGAGAAACCGCTATTGCAGTTTTTTGATTAAAATGTCTTTTAATAAGAATAAAAAGTAAAGCAATTGATAGAGAGCCTCCAAAAATTGAAAGTAGTCTTGGAATTATAATGCTAATTGATCCCGTAATTGAAAAGAGAATAACCAAAACTAAAGGATGCAAAAGTCCCCAAAAAAACTCCATCCCTTTAAAATCCCAAAGCCTTAAAAACCCTTGATGAAAGCCTATTTCTTTAGAAAGATATGCAATTTGCCAATGATGAAATACATCAGTATACCAACCTGGAAAATTGGGATTACTAAAAACAAATGTATATAAAAGTCTAACAATTATTGCTATTAAAAAAATTAAAGAAGGTAAAATTAAACTACTCCAATCAAACTTAACTTTTACAATCTCTTTTTTTTCTAACTCACTAGGACTAACCTCTAAATCATCTTCGCTTCCTAATACTTTATCAAAAATATTAACCATATTTTCTAATTATTAATTTATCAAATATAACTTATAAATACTATTGGTAATAATAATTTTATTGTTAAAATATTTTACTAAATTGGCATCTGAGGTTTTGTTTGTTTCCACTTATCCAAAAAGCAATTTAAATCATCTAAAGCATTTTTATCTTCTTCATTTAATAAACCAGCATCACCAAACTCACCAGATTTAGTTTGATAATACAATTCATCAGGTTTTGATTTATCGATAAATATATTATATTTATCAGGGTGTTCATATATATTACTTCCCGGAATAGGCATTAAAACTGATAATTGAATAAAATCAGGTTCAGTTTCTTTAATAAATTCTTTAGCATTTTGAGTATATTTAAATCCCATACCTGGAATATAAACTAAATATGCCTTAGCTAAAATTCCAGAATTTTTAATTTCAAAAATTGATTTTTTACAATCATCTATTTTTGTACCTTTTTCAAGAAAATCCAACGATTCCTGATCCGGTCCATCCACACCTACAGCTATTAAAGCACAACCTGCATCCTTCATTTTAGTTAGCATTTCAACTTTTTTAGTTTTATTACTAACTAAGGTGTTTACACTACCATTACAACGCCAAGTAATTCCAAGTCGTTTTATTTTCTCACAAATTTCTACTACTCTATCTTGGTTTAAAGTAAATGTATCATCATATATAACCACCTGTTCTACTCCACAATTTTTAATTGCTACTGCTAAACTTTTAACATAGTCAGGACTATGAAATCGAACAATTCTTCCATCCATTTTATAGCAAAAGGCACAATTATTCGGACATCCCCTTGAAGTCATAATGGGAAATGTTGATTTATAGTCAGCTGAACGTTTGTAAGTATTAGGATCAAGAATATCATAGGAAGGAATAGGAAGTTCATTTAAATCTTTAACTCTTTTGCCTATTACTAATCCCTCATTAGTCTTGCCTTCAATTAAAGAAACAATTATTTCTTCTCCATCCCCAGAGCAAACATAATTCCAACCATCCTTCAAAAGTTTCTCCTTCATATATGTAGCATGTGGCCCACCTATTGCCATTATTGGATTTTCTCTTCCTGATTTTCGTTTTTCTTCTAAGATAGGTTTAATTATTTTCAAAGCTTCAGAATATTGAGGGGTTGTTGATGAAAATAACAAATGATCTGCTTTAATAAGTCTTTCAGTTGGGACAGGGTCATCTCCAATATCTAATATCTCAGGCTCGAACCCAACCTGTCTTAACACAGCGGTTAATTGTAATGATCCCAAAGGAGGCACCATTTTTTGTATCTCAAGCATTGGTGAAGATGGATGAACAAATAAAATTTCTTTTGAACTCATATTTATTAATATTAAAACGGATTGTAGCACCTTTATTTAAGAAAAACGCGGAGAAAAGAATCTTCAATTATGTTTACATGTTTTTTCCAAGAAAAATTGTCCTTAATATGTTTCCAGGCATTATTTCCCATCTTATCTCTAATTTTAGGATTATTTAAAAGATCAACTATCTTTTTCGCCATTTCATCTTTGTTAAATGGAGTACAAAGAAATCTAGTTTTACCATCAACAACTGTAACAGTAGGTCCCCCTGCATTCCAAGCTATAACTGGAGTACCTGCAGCCTGAGCTTCTTCGACAACAACCCCTAAATCTTCTTTTGGAGATGTAAAAATATAAGCATACGCATTTTGATAAAGATCAAAAAGTGATTTATCTTTAATTGTACCCGTGAAGATAACTCTATCGGCAATTCCTAATTTTTCTGAAAGTAACTTTAATTTTGGAGTAACTGTTGTTTCAGCTCCAGGAATAACGAGCCTTACATCAGGATATTTCTTAATTACTTTTTCCATAACTTCTATTGCCCAATCAAATCTTTTCCAAGGTTCATGACGTGAGGTATATAAAATATATGGTTTTTGAGGAGTATGGCCGTTTATTTCAATCTGTCCCACCATTCTATTAATAGATAGTATATTTTTAGCTCCTGGTGTTGCCCCACCAGGACAATCTGTCCATTTACTAGGACTATAAATTTTTATTATTTCTTTAGCAACAAACTTGCCATTTATTAAAAGGTTTTCACTTTCAGTAATTGATTTTGTATCAAGAAAAATAACCACTTTTCTAAAAATTGAATTGATAATTTTACTTAAAAAGTAATAATCTTTAACATTTTGCCAATCTTCATGATCTCTTGGATAAAGTACTCTATTAGGCTGACTAAGATAAACAAAATAGGGTTTTTTTAATAATTTAGTTATTACCCAAGCCATATATGCACCAGGTTGATTCGCCCCTAAAAAAACATCATATTTTTTAAATTTACCAGCAATAAATGGAGCAGCCAAACAACTTATTACAAGTTGAGTTGCAAACCTTAAGGGAAAATTACGAGGTAATTGGGGAATAAAAGTTTTTACTTTCCATTTACCTATTATGTCAGGATAACTTAAGGTAGGATCATAATTTGGAACAAATAAATCAACCGTGTATCCTTTTTCTCTTAAACCCCTAACTTCTTCCATTACTATCCTTTCTCCTCCTCCTGTATAAATAAATCCAGAATGAAAAACCGCAATTTTTGTTATTTTCGATCTTGAATTCATATTGTTAATATAAATAATTTATTTTTTAATTTTATTGGCTAGTTACTCCTATTTGCCTTGAATTTTTAGTATAGAGGAAGGTTAGAAAAAATAAACTAGTAATTGAAACCAAATAACCAATAATCGAACTTATACCATTAAATCTTTCTTTTTCTCTCCAAAGTGTACCTTTTTCAACTCCAGTCCAAATTCCTAAGACGTCTTCCTTTGGAGCAAGATTACCTGAACCTAAAATAATTCCTAAACCAAGACTTAAAAACATAATGGTTAAAATTACCTTTGCAACAGGCCTGTGAGTTTTAAAGAAAGGTAAACTTTCATATGCTTTTAATAAAACAACACTAATTAGGTAGGATAACGATATTCCAAGTTCTGGAATGTATCTTGAGGGATGTGATGGAAAAATTCCACCCCCTGCAAATGAAATTAAAACAAATGCAATTGTAAAAAAGCTTGCTAAAAATACAGGCTGTAAACTAGGTTTTCTATCAAAAAGAAGGTACCCAAAAACAGCAATTGCAGGAATAGCAAAAAAGGATAGTGGAATAAGCTTTATAAATGTTCTTCTTACCTCTTCACCCAAATCCCCTGTTAATATCCAGAAGGAAAAACTAGGATTATACCAAAAAGCAACAAGTGTTCCTGTAAAAAAAAGCATACTTAAAAATCTAAAAAATTTAAGCCTTCCCCCACCTAAAAGCATTTCAGAAAAAGTTAAAATTACAGAAAAAATCAAAAAAGTTGTAAAACCAAATGGTGAGATAAGTGCAATTAATGAGGCTGTTAAACTTGATTTGAACAAATTCTTTGCTCCACCATCCTTTAAAAACGAGAATAGTGCCAAAAGTGCAAGAGATGTAATTGTAAGACTAGCTACATGTGCACTATCTATTCCATTTAAGGCAGAAAGTACTCTAACCTGAGCAAGTGGATAAAAAGGTAAACTTGCAACTAAAATTGACATAAAGGCAATTATTTTTCTACCTGTTACCTCTTTTATTAAAAAATAAAGAGTAAAGGGAAAACTAACAAAAAATATAATATTTACTATTTGAAATGCATAAGAAAGAGGTATTTTAAAAATTGTAAAAAATCTTGCCATTAGAGGAATTATTGGACCTGAAAAGAATGTGTCACTATTAGTTGCAGTTCCAAAATAGAAATAGATTGAAAATACATTAAATAAAAAAATTATCAAAAGAAGTAAGAATTCAAATCCTTGAGTATTCCACCATGAATTAGTAACACTAATTCTCCCCCCAGCATTTCTAATCTTTTCAGCTAGCCTTAAAGACCTTTTAGCAGCTATTGTTTCTGTTTCTTTAGGAACATTCTCCATTAATTTATTTATAACATAATTATTACTTCTCTAGAATAGAGTAATAACTAAACTACCTCTTTTTTAATAATTTTTTCCTCCAAGACATATTTGTATGAAAACCACCAGAAAAACATTAACCAACAAAGTGTAATAAAAGCAGCTAAATAATCATGGATAATCTGCGCTGCAAATGAATTGACATAATAAATTCCAATTGCAATAAGACTCATTCTAAAAATATTTACAAGAAGTGTTCCTGTAATACCTAACACTACACATTTTACTCTTGAAATATTACTAAAAGATCCTCTAAGACCTGCTATTAAAGAAACAAAAAATAAAAGTATTGATTGCCAGCCTAAACAGTTCCAAGATAAATCAACTGGAATAGCTATACCATTCTTAATCATATAAAAAGAGGAAAATATTGTGCCAGGAGTTGCCTTTGAGGCTATACCAAAAGGAGAAATAGCTACAACTACCATTTTTGCCTGCCATGGAACAATAAATTCTTGGATTGGTCTATACCAACCTGCTGTATTTAATAAATTAGTAAAAAATGAATTAAGCGCTGCAAATAAAGGTAAAGCCATCATAATAATGGCAAAACCAGCTAAAGTTATTTTAAAACTATTTTTTTGATTCATTTTTTTTCTTTTTTAACCTTTTAAGAAATCCTGCAAGTACAGGGAAAAGACCTAAAAGGAGAATGGGGTTTTCTGGAACTGTTGTAAATTCAGGTACGACAGAATATGTATCAAGTACTGTGTTATCCGCTTTGACTATTCTAACACAATAGGTTGTTTCATTAGTGGCAGAATTATCTACAATTGCAAAATCCCATTCCCCGTCCTGGCCACTAGGTATTGATCCTTGCGAATTAGTAAAGTTAATATTACCATCACTTCCATCCAAATCTTTGTAAGTTTGAGTTACCTTGGTATCACTATTATGAGTTGGATCATTAGTTCCATCAGCAGTTAGGGCTGCATTATCAGCTGCTGAAGCATTATTGTAATAACGGATGGCTCCTGATGAAGTCAATAAATCAGAGTATGATTCATCAGTTGTTGCCATATTTGTGTTACACTCCGCTCCTACTTTAGTAGCGATTTGAAGTTTTAAGTTTTGGCCACTTGAGGAAAGTGTACCACCTCCAATATGTAAAAGTATACGTAGACGAAATGGAGTTCCCTGAACTGGAGTTTGTGTAGTCATTGCAGTATTTTGAGCAACAATTGGGGAACCTATTGATGTTGAATTATTATTATTAAACCAACGATATGATGATTGTTGAAAAGAATTAATTGTAAAACTCCAAACTGGGCTACTCCATGCTCCATATGTATTTGTTCCATCAGGATCTTTTCCACTTACTCTCCAATAATAGGTACCAGGAGTCAAAGCACTTTGAACTGTATATGTAATTGTATTCCCGGATGGCCATGGATGTGGATCTCCTGTACCAGAAAATCCAGTATCAGATGTAGAAAACTTGGAAACAATTCCTCCCTTTAATACAACTGCAGAAGTTGCATAATAATCATTTAGAAATGTCCATGCCATATTAGTAGTTGCCCCAACTGCAGTTTCAGTGCTCATACCTCCTCTACCAACAGAACTTTGTAAATCCCAACGTTCATTTTGACTTGCATCGGCAGCCAATGTCCCATTAGAACTTTGTAACGAAATAATATCAACAACAACTTCATCTGCTAATGTTGTCACATTTAAAGAACTACTTGTGGTAGGACTAACCACTGAAGTACCAAAATTATCTCCAAGTTGTGAAACTCCACTATAACTAACAGCACCAGCAATCCACTGCTGAGAAACAGAACCGGTTACAACAACATCATATGTGCCAGTTGATGGCAAACTTGCCTCTGGTAGATACCATAATTCTGAGTCAACATCTGATCCAGGCCTATCAGACCTTATCTTTGTTAGTGCCACACCATTATATGTAATTCCTGATACTGTTGTAGCTCTCATGGCAACACCAACAATTAACATTCTATTTGTGCCACTGCCAATAGTATGTGACCACGTCAAGGTTGTACCTGCAGATGTGTGATAATTTGATGACACCGCATCAAAAACAGGAATTGCTGAAAAATCACTATTAGTAGCAATTTGTACATTGTATTCAATCTCGTCCAAATTACCATCTGTTCCTGTAAAGGTTAAATCAGGAGTGGTGTCCGGAATTGTTGCGTTATTTGTTGGAGTACCAAGAGCCACTGTTGGTGGAACATTTACAGTAAAACTCTGGTATCCTAATGACCCTGACCCTAAACTCCAGGCTCCCCAGGTATTACTTCCCAAAGGATCTTTTCCTCTAACTCTCCAATAATAAATATCAGGGTCTAGAGCACTCTGAAATGTATATGTTACTGCATTCCCCGATGGCCAAGGATGCGGATCTCCGGTACCAGACCAAGCCGTATGACTATCTGATTCCGAAAATACATCTAGGATGGGTATATAAACAATAGTATCATCGGTGACAGTAAAAATTATATTTGTATTTTGTACAGTCCATGCACTTTGATAGTAATAAACTGCATTATTATCGTACGGAGGAGTTGATCCACATCCTATATTAAGAACATCTCCTGTTGACAATCCCTCCCATTCTAACGTCACAATATAAATTGTATCTAACGTCAAAGTAATTTTGTTTGCTCCACTAAAAGTAAAATTGTATGACCTATAGGTTGAGTCTCCTGTAATAGTACTCATATTTCTTGCAACAGATGTAGCCAATGCTGCTCCAGTAGGAACTTTATTACCAGCAGTACCCGTTGTATTATATATTTTGGCATATATATTCGCCTGATTATCTGAAAAGGGGTTTGCTAGTAAAAATATTGCTGAATTTAAAGTATTACCATTTCCCGTAAAAGCTGGACCACGTGCTGTTACATTTGATGCAGTAGGACCATCTTGTATTTGTGCACTACTCCCCATTGGTGCAGTATGGTTATCAACAACTCCATTTGAGGAAGTTGAATTAAACGTATTGACAGTATCAACCTGTAATTCATATTCAATCTCATCCCCTGAATTAATATCTGTTCCTGTAAAGACCAAAGAAGGTGTGGTATCTGTAACTACTTGTGTGTCCGTCGGAGTACCTAAGGAAACTGTTGGGGGTAATTGATAAGTACCAGTCATTTCAAATGCATCTATACTCCAAACTGAATTATCTGCACCCCCACTTTTTGCATGCGTCGTTCTAATTCTATAATACGCCGCATCCCATTCAGCTTTGGTGGCGGTTGTGGAAACTCCTGTAAAAGCCGTACTACCTTTATTGGTAATCGTAATGGCTGTTGTTGTACTGACTACTGTCATTTCATTCGTGAGAGCAGTTGTTTTGTCACTCTTAAAAACCTGAACATAGAGAACCTCTGTATCATTAGACAAAGGAGTAATTTTGTACCGAATGTTATAATTAAGAGTTATCATTTTAACAAAGTCACTCGGAGTATCGGTTACACTATAAAAAATACTGCTCGTAGAATTGGCTCCGGCTACAATAAAAACTCCATCAGCACCAGCAATTCCTTCATCAATATTCCCTACTGTTGTCGTGGTCCATGCTGTTCCTGACTGAGAGCTGTATGCTGTCGGATACATAGTATCTAGATTAGGAGCTGCTGCCCACAATGGTTTTTGCCAAATTGCTGGTTGTCCAGTAAGGAACCAGATTAAAATAAGTGTATAGACAAATACAGCTTTAATCGCCTTTTTGAAAAATTTTCTATTTCTTTTGTAAAGATGAATAAGAAATATAACAGCAAGGCATGAGATTAAAAGTAATATTGCTGTAAGTGTTTCTAACGGAATCTGTTTTACACTAGAAACAACATTTACTTGTGCTTTTTCGGTTGTGGCAAGAACTTCTGTTAAAGAAAATACTTTAAATACTTGTGTTAAAAAAGAGGTATCCGCTCCAACTTTTTCCACCCTTGCTTGGATAGGCAAATCAGCAAGTGAACCTGTTTTAATATTGGTTCCCAAAAGTGAAAGAGTAATTGTTGTAACTAGGGCACATGTAAGTACCAAATTACCAATAAATTTATGCCCCTTAGACTTAATATGAAAAGATTCAAACCTATTATTGGCAGTTGTTAATGCTAGGTAGCTTTCTTCTAAGGCTGGAGAATTTTGCTTACCAGGAATAATCCCCTGTATAAATCTATAGAATTTGTTTCTAGAGAAGATATCTGTGATTTTACCTGTTTTTGGTGTTCTAAACCATGGGCCTTCTGAGGATTCAATGAAACCTTTAACTGCAGCATATGCTTGGAATGGAACAACTACATATGATAGAGCGACAAAGGATGTAATTCCTAAATAATCTCTTTCTTCTGATTCCTCCAAGAAAAGACCTACTGAATTAAGAAGTGGTAAAGAAATCATATTTGTTAGAACTAAACTCCATCCCCAAAGTTCAGTCCAAAAAGGAAGTCTAACTTTAAAGATGGTTTCACTGATAAGCCAGGAAAGAGTACCTACTAGAAAGAAGAATGCTTGTAAATAGTATGGTGTAAGGTAAGCAGTTTCAAACTTTTCAGCAAAGGTAAGTTTTGGAGATAGCATTAATTTTTTAAACATTCTTTTGATATTAAATGAATGTCCCTCAGCCCAACGCATTCTTTGTCTAATAAGTCTTTTTAAAGTAGATACACATTCTGCTGGGGCTTGAATGTATGGAGTGTAGACTACTTTGTAACCAGCTTCATATAGTTTTAGAGTTAATTCAAAGTCTTCAGTAATTGATGTTCCCCAACCTATATTTTCAAGTATTTGTTTTCTAATCATATAAACAGAACCTGAAATTTGTTTTAAACCACCATATATTTCAGCCCCAGATCTTTCAATTACATAACTACCTGAATATTCTGATCTAACTCCCCTTGTGATCCAGTTTTCTGATTTATTTAATACATGCCATTGATACCCTTGAACCGCTGCTACATTTGAAAGTGAATAATCCTCTGACATATTATTTTCAACCTTTAAATATTTAAGAAATAATTCTAAAGAATCAGGATATGGTACAAAGTCAGCATCAAAGATTGAAACATATTCTGTTTTGGGATCAGTTAGTTTTAAGGCAAGATTTAAAGCCCCGCCTTTAAATCCACTTCTAGCTGTTCTGTAAAGATGTTTTAGTGTTACTCCTGGCTTAACTTCAACTGAAGTTAAAGTCCAACCATCACCTTTTACAGCTTTCAACTTTTCACCTTCTAAAAGATATCTTTCCATTCTTTTTTTGATAATTTCTGTGGTTTCATCTGTTGAGTCATCACACAAAATTACTTCGTAGGCAGGATAATCAAAAGAGATTGCGGCATGAATTGACCTTTCAACCACATTTTTTTCATTATAAAAAGGAATTTGAACAGATATAAATGGTTTGTTTTTCAAGTTTATTTCCTTTAGGTTAGGCTCCAATCCTGTGACTTTACTATTTAAGTATTTATTTGAATTTGATTTACTAATTCCTAGAAGCCAATTAATAAAACCACCTCTAGATTCGATACTATTACTCTTACCTGTTTCTTTTTGTGAATATGAAAGTACAATGGCTAGAGTAAGATAATATTTCAAAGAATACAAAAAGAAGAAAGATCCCATTAAAAGTGCTGTTGAGGCAAAAATAGCTCCAAATTTGGAAACAACAGGGGTTCCTTCAAAGGATAATGAAATATAATTAATAAAGCCTAAAAATACTACTGTTATAAATGCAAATAATAGTGTTATCCCCGAAAGACGAATAACACCACGTCTTTTTTCGACAGGAATCTTGAAAAAATTTGAAATAACCTTAAGAATATCTTCAATACTTCTAATAACAGGTGTTCTAAGCCTTTTAACATAATCTAATCTGTCTTCATAGGTTGATAAATTGTGCCTTCTTAAGATGTTTTGTACTCCATGATGGCCTACAATTGGAGTATTACCCACTTTAGGGAGATTCCTGACTAATGTTCTAATTCCCCATTCAGGATGTTTATTAACTAAAGATAGAACTGAATCTTCATATTCGTCGGGAGATTGACGCCAATACCTATCTATCTTCCTCTTTCTAGAAGACATGTCTGGTTCCTTATTATTAGATAAATCGTTTTTATACCTTTTAAGCCATTTATATAATGTAACTCTTGAAACATTATATTTTTTTGAAACAGTCGAAATGGATTGGTCTTGATCAATTACTTCTTGAATCATCAAATTACGAGCTTTTGGAGATAATTCATTTTCTAACATGGCAGTACTAATTAAATATGCAATACTAAAATGTAAACGTCAAGTGGGTAACATTATATATTTGCAATATATAACTATATTTAAATAAACCATAGTCATTTTCCTCTATATATATAGACATATCCTATATTGAATTAAAACAAATTAATAAAGATATTGTTCATATAAAAATGAGTAATTTAATTTGTAGCTAAAATTGATATATCACAATTATTATTCAATATTTCATTATATTTTTATTATTACTTATAGTTTCCATTTTATAACTACAAATTATAAATAAATTATATTAATGAAAATAAATAACTTTCTGTTTAGGCATATACTAATCCTTTCCTACTTTTCTTTAACCATAGAGCAATCACTGGAATAAAAGGTTAAAACAAAGATTAATCTTAACAAGTGGTTAATTGGATTATTTACTTTTTTTGTTATTGTTGATTTAACTTTAATTACACTTTACCCACTTCAAAAATAAACAAGGCCAAAAACAGCATCAATTAAAAAGTTTTGATTATAAAATCACCATTTTCCTGCCAGACTATTTTACCAACATTGTCCCATTTATATATATTTTGAAAGTCTTTGTAATACTCTTGAGACTTGTTTGTATGAATAAGTACATATTGTATATTTAAATTTTTTAACCAAGTAAAGGTTTTCTCGGCATCATTCCCTTCTCTAAACTCATATGAAGCTTTATCCCAAGTTTTATGAATTGATACCTGGTCTTTACCACCTCTAACTTGGTATATATTATAAAAAGCATTTGCCCAAAAGACTGAACTGCCTGATAGGAATACATTCTTACCATTTGATAATGTATTTAACTTATCAATGTTTTGCATATATTTCGGAGGTGAACTTGTTATTAAGCTTTTAAGGGATATATTTTTAGTAATAACATATGTTGGTAAAAAAATAATTAAAATAATGTAAAATATGTTTTTGTAACTTTTAGTTTGGTAATAATATGCAAAGAGAATGGTAAAACCAATTTCAAGTTCAGGCAGCCAAGCTGTCCAGTCTGACCAAAAGTCATAATCAGCAACAAACCTATAAAATGTCAAAAAAATAAACACTCCAAACCAGATTAAAGCAAATCTTTCTAAAATTGGCCTTTTGACTTTACCTAACCTAACTACAAAAAAGGCAAATAATACTGGAAGTAAACTTCTAACAAGTTCAAATACCCTTAAAAAAAGCTTTCCTAAAGATAATCCTCCAATGGAAGGATTAAATAGAATTGTTATCCAATAGGTTGGTGTATACCAAAAGGTAACTATTATTAACGAATATAGAATTAAAGATAAATTTTTCTTAAAAGACTTTAGGTTTAAAGAAATTGCCCCGATTCCTACTAAACTTTGAGTCAAAATACTTGTATTAATTAGTAAAATTAGGCTTAAAAAAAGAATTGAGGTTATTTTTTTCTTTTCTAAGATAAATAAAAATAGGAATGGAAGCAAATTTCTTGCAATTACATATGTAGCTTCTTCTAAACCAAAGGCTGTAAAGTATTTCCCAGGTAGAATTAGAAAGATAAATACCATCAAAAATGTAAGTATCTTATTATTGGTGATTTTTTTTACTAACATCCCCCACCCAACTGCTGAAATTATAAAACTTAATACTATTAAATATATCAATATATTAAATAGTGATACATTTGGAAGTAAAATCCTGATAAACCCAGTAACTATTGGGACAACTGGACCAATTAAAAACTTATATGGAGTTGAACCTAGGTACCAAAAGGGATAATTGTGAAAAAATACCAAGAATCCGTTTTCTATATAAAAACGAACAAGAGCTACAGTCGCAGGTATTAATGATGTCTCGGCAGGAAACATATATTTTATTAATTTTATTAAAAGCTACCAACTAAACCAGAGGCAACTTTTTCTTCCTCTCCTAAATTTAAAATTGGAGTTAAAGCATCTTTTTCCTGCTCTCTTAATTCATTTGTTTTGGGAGGAAAAATTACCATAGCAGTAAATACTCCCAAAAAGTAGCCTAATGTAAGTAATGCAAAATAAATCATATATAATAAACATTAGGCAGGATTAGTTCGGCAAGTATAGCACTCTTAGTTATACAAAGTGAAAACGTTAAGTCAACTACATATTACACATACACCTTTATTAAAAGTTGGAGAAAAAATTGATAAGAAAATCGAATATAGGCTATTTAACAAAAGCCCTACCCCGATAAATATTAATGGAACACCAAAAACCAAATCATATGGAGATTTAACATTTAAATTAATAAGATATCCAGTAATTGCAATTAAAATAAAGATAAAACTTAATAATAAATTTTTAATAATTTGATAAATAATTGTAAATAAATAATGAATGAATTTATGTTTCTCCATACTGATTATTAATGTATTAATTATCAGTATACACTGATGAATAGGAGAAAAGATTTAGTCAACCTTTGCCTGCATTCCAAGAAGAGCTAGAATTGATTCTTTCTTATAACGTCTGTCACCCCTTGAATTAATACGAAGGGGTGGAAGTTTACCTCTTTTGCCCCATCTTTTGATTGTTAAAGGTGAAACTCTAAGTAAATCTGAAACTTCCCTGACTGTTAATAAATCAGGTAATGATTCTAATCTGACTTGCTTTTTAGTAGTTTGTTCCATTTATATCTTGTCCCCTGCCTAATATTTATCAATAACAGTCACAATATAATAAAGTGGAACACTTGTGTCAATAAGCACTTTGTGGAAATTTAAAAAAAATTATGCAATTCTCTCTTTTAGGGCACTATAATACTTTTCAAGATATCCTTCAGCCTTCCTCCAATGATCTTCTCCCATTCCTTTTTGAGCTAAATTCTTTTCTACGTTTGCCAAAACCCTAAGGTGGGCTGCCTTTGCAGCTTGAAAAAGTGAGATTCTATAGACTTCTGCTAAATGTTCTTTTGTAGTTTCTTCAGACTCCCCTTTTTCTTTATTTAATTTAACTTCCAAAGAAGCAACAATTTCAGGTTCAAAAGCAAGTTTAAGCTCACTTTTTATAAGTTTATAAAACTTCTTTAGAGATATTTTTGCTTGATCCCATTTTTCCTTTTCTTGATATTCAATAGCTTCAAGGGTATATTTAACTGCCCTTTTAGCAAGCTCCTTAGATAATCCATATTGTTTTCGAAAATGATCTACCGCATATTCAGTCAGCTTTGTTCCTTTGGGAATTTTGGTAAGTCTCCACCATTTAAGTTCCAAATTAGCTACAATTTGCGGATCAAAATTAAAATGTTCTACTTCATCGTTTCCTCCAAATCTTCTTCTGCGTCTTGAAAAATCAAGAATAGCTTCTTTTAACTTTTCTGGTGAAAAATCTGGTAAGTGTGTAGTTTCGAAATAAAATTCAGCATATGTCATTTGCCAAGGAAGAAGACCTGATGTTCTTTGCTCCCCTGAAGTTCTAATAAACAAATCTGGATATGGGTAAGGTTGATTATAAGTATCAAGATACTTTTCAAATGTTTTCTCATCTAATTCATCTGGTTTAATTCCTTCAGTAATTACCTTTCTGCAAGCTCTTAAGATTTCATCTCTTCCACCATAGTCTATAGCCAAATTATAAATATGATTTTGAGAATATTTTCTAGTTTCATTTTCAATTCTAATAAGTTCTCGCCTAATATCTTCAGGGAGTCTGTCTTTTCTACCTAAATGTACAAGTGCAACTTTTTCTTTGTGAAATTCTTTCTCTTTTTCTTTTAAAGCCTTACGAAATAAATCCATTATTGCATCTATTTCTTTTTGTGGCCTTTCCCAGTTTTCAGTTGAAAAAGCCCAAATAGTAAATGTATGAATCCCCAAACTTCTTACTACTTTTGATAGTCTTTCTACTGCCAAATATCCATGATAGTGTCCTTCCCATGGTTTCATGCCTCTAGCTCTTGCCCATCTTCTATTGCCATCCAAGATCATGGCTATATGGTTTGGCACTACAGTACCTTTTGGAAGTGAGATTAAATCATTCATAATGAAAGTATATTATAATACAAACTTATGGTTGAGGATACTTTAGAAAAAACAAAAAAACTTGTTTGGCCAGAAATAAAAAGGTATTTAAAAGATCCTTTGTATCCAAAGCAATTTTTAGTGCCTAATAAGTTTAAAAAGGAAGTCTTTAAGTTTTGGGAAATAAACAAAATTTATCCAGAAAGAAAGGGTAAATATTTGAGACCAACGTTAGTAAGGTTGGTGGCTAGTGCCATGGGTTTACAATCAAAAAAGATTGTAAAATTAGCTTCAGCTATACAACTTTCAGAAGAATGGATATTAATTCATGATGACATTGAAGACAATTCAGAAATGAGAAGGGGTGCCCCAACTTTACATAAATTATTTGGAAATGAACTTGCTTTAAACGCGGGAGACTCCTTACATATTATTATGTGGAAAATGGTTAATGACATTAATTCACAAGACATAACTAATGAATTTTATAAAATTCTCTTAAGAACTACACTGGGTCAAGGTGTTGAACAAATCTGGACCAATTTAAAGAAAAAGGTCACCGATGATGAATATTTCTTTGTGGCCGACAGTAAATCAGCATATTATTCCATTGCAGGCCCAATGAGACTGGGAGCAATTATATCTGGAGCAAATGATAAGCAACTTGATAAACTCACAGAATTTGGATTATATCTTGGAAGATGTTTTCAACTTGTTGATGATATTTTAGATTTAAAACAGGATAAAAAAGAAGGAAAATCAACTTTAGTAATAAATAAAGGGGTAGTTTATACAAAAAAACTAATAGAAAAATATAGAAGAAAAGCCTTAAATATATTTAAAAAGGATTTAAAATTTTTGTCACATGAGCCAGCAAATAAAGAATTGCAGGAATTATTAAATTTTATTATTGATAGGAAATTTTAACCTAACATATCTCCATCATCAGGGCCTTGTTTTCCTTTATCTTCTTCATCAAATCCCCCACTACCTTCTTTACATCCATCATTACCTATTAAATCCAAATCATCTCGTGTGATTTCTATCTTTACTTTTTTTTCGTCAGGTTTATTTTCTATTGTCATATTTGATAAATTTACTCTTAAACACTATTAAAGGAAAGACCATAACTGCATTAATAATCCTTTTAAGCCTAATAGGCTCTAAAATTAACCTCCATAGCCACTCCAAACCTAATTTTTCCATCCATTTTGGAGGAAGAGGTATATTTTTGCCTATATAGTTAAATGTTCCACCAACTGCCATGGCACCTGTTGCATCTAATCTGAAAAAATTTCTAAATATCCATTTTTCTTGTTTTGGAGCACTAAGTCCTACAAAAATTAGGTCAGGTTCAAACATTTTAATTTTACTAATTAAGCTTTTGTGAAGATTTCTGTCTTTTTCTGTTGCCGGTTGCCCATTGTTTCCATACCTAGGAGCAGGATTTGCCTGAATTTTAATATTTTTATAAACTTTAACTAATTCTTGCTTTGCTTTCTCAGCTTCATCTTTAAAGCCACCTAATAAATAAACCTTAAGTCCTTTTTCGTCTGCAATTTTTATAATATCTAAAAATAATTCTCTCCCTTTTATAATATTTAAATCTTCTCCATACAAAAACTTAAAAGCAAATTTAAGTCCTATTCCGTCAGGAATTGATAAATCAGACTTTGCAATTGCTTTTTTTAATAACCAATCTTTCCTTGCCATTAAGGTAATTTCAGGATTTGGAGTAACAAAAAAAAATCTTTCCTTTGTTTCTAGCCTCGACTTTAAAAACTCTAGCACTTCGTCTTTTGAAGTGCTACTAATCTTAATTCCAAAGATCTGTCCGTGTTTTCGATTCGATTTAATGTTATTTTCAGTCATTTTTTCATATTTTTTAATAAAATTTACCTTAAAAATCGTCCAAAAATTAGTACTTTTAGCCATCTTTTATCCGTATATCATTAAATTTGACTTAAAATTATTATACATTTTTGTTAATTTACTATATATAGTTTATCATTTAAATAATGTTATCTTTTGTAACATTATTGTACAATTTATTGATACAATTATTAGATTCAAATTTTAAAACTTATCCTCAAGGCATACACAAATTTTTAAAATTATCAATTACAAACTAGAGGATTAATTTTTCTAGGTTTTATCGACTTTTTTAACTTTTAAAACCTATTTATTAGTAATTAAAATTCCGTAAAATTAACCCTTAGTAGTAACGCTTCTTTTCCAAAGTTCAATATTTTCTAAAACCAAACCAGTTCCCCTAACAACACAAAGAAGTGGTTCATCCGCAACATGAGCAGGTACCCCTGTTTCTTCTGTTAAAAGTTTATTTAAATTTCTTAAAAGGGATGTTCCTCCACTCATGATTATACCTTTGTCTATAATATCTGCCGCAAGTTCAGGTGGTGTATCTTCTAAAACCGCCTTAACTGCTCCAATCATTTGAAGTAGAGTAGGTTTAATTGCCTCTGTAATATCAGTTGAAGTAACAGTTACTGTTCTTGGAAGTCCAAAAACTAAGTCTCTTCCACTAATCTCAAGTTTCTCTTCCTTTGGAAGCTTTATCGCTGAGCCTATTTTAATCTTAATATCTTCTGCAGTGGTATCTCCAATCACCAAATTATGTTTTTTCTTCATAAATGTAATTATTGCTTCATCTATTTTAGTACCCGCAATTCTTACTGATTTATGAACCACAACTCCACCTAAAGATATGACGGCAGCTTCAGTTGATCCTCCACCACTATCAACTATCATGTGTCCAGAAGGTGCTGAAACTGGAATCCCTGCACCAATTGCTGCCGCTAAAGGTTCATCGATTAAATAGGCATGTGCAACTCCCGCGGATAAAGTCGCGTCAAGTGCCGCGCGTCTTTCAACTTGAGTGCAACCCGCAGGCACACAAACCATAACATTGGGTCTAAAAAGTGTAAATCTTCCTGTAACTTTTCCAATAAAATACTTAAGCATTGTTTCAGTTACTTGATAATCAGCAATAACTCCTTCCCTCATAGGGCGATTTGCCATTAAGGCTTCAGGGGTTCTTCCTAACATCTTTTTAGCTTCTTCACCAACAGCTACAACTTTATTATCTTCAACAGATGTAGCCACAACTGTAGGCTCATTGGCGATAATTCCCTCTCCTGAAACCCAAACAAGGGTATTTGCAGTTCCCAAGTCTATTGCTATATTTTTTCTTGAAAAGTTCATATTCATTAGATTTAAAGGCATTATATAGTATAATAGCCATATGACTAAACTTCGAGTGTTAATTTTGCTGTCAACCCTTCTATTTGTAGGTATAGTTGGATATTTTGTATCACTAATAGCTAGAGGGTACCGTTTTGATATAGACTCATTTAAATTTTTAGCTAATGGCATTCTTGTAATAAAATCTGAGCCTGATGGAGCCTCAGTTTATATAGATGGTGATCTAAAAGGTGCAACTAATACCAATATTAAACTTGCCCCTGGATCATATGATGTGGAAATTAAAAAAAATGGATATCTAACCTGGAGTAAAAGACTTACTATTAAAAAGGAAGAAGTAACTCAAATTACAGCTCAATTTTTTAAAGTAGCACCATCACTTTCCCCTATCACTTTTGACGGAGCATCAAATCCAGTTGTATCTGAAGATTTCAGTAAAATTGCATACACAAACGGAGATAGCCTCTGGATAATGTCAGTTTCAGCCCTTCCAATAGGTTTCCCAAGTGAACCTAAAAAAATAACAGATGGTGTAACAAATGATTCTACCTACTTTTTTTCACCTAATTCAAGACAAATATTATTAAAGACGATAGTAGGAACATTTTTACTTAATTCAAACGAATTCACACCTCAAAACCAAAGAGTAAATATATCAATAAAGGTAAATGAAACCTTAAAAGAATGGAACCTAGAAAAGACTAAAAAAGAAGATGCACAGTTAAAAAATCTCCCACAAGATTTAGTTGAAATTTTCAAAAGAAGAGTTAAAACATTTACTTTTTCTCCAGATGAAAACATGGTTATGTATGTAGCTAGTCAATCTGCAAATTTAAAAGAAAACCTCATTCCTAAACTTCCTGGATCTTCAACTCAAAAAGAAAATAGAGATATCATAGATGGTAAAACATATATTTACGATATCAAAGAAGACAAAAACTTTTTGGTTTCTGAAAACGGTACTCCTCTTTATTGGCTACCAACATCAAAACATTTAATTGAAAGTTTGGAGGGAAAAATTGTAATCATGGATTATGATGGTACAAATAGACAGGTTGTTTTTTCAGGAAACTACATAGCCCCACATGCATACCCATTCGTGAATGCAAGTAAACTTTTAATTCTAACAAACCTAGGATCTGACTCCACAACCGCTAACCTCTATTCGCTTAGTATTAAGTAGTAGTGGTAAAATACTCTTGTCGCCGCTATAGCTCAACGGACAGAGCAGACCCGTCCTAAGGGTAAGATGGAGGTTCAATTCCCTCTAGCGGCACAGATCCTCGGGATGTAGTGAATCGGTATCACGCTACGTTCGGGACGTAGAGACACTGGGTTCAATTCCCAGCATCCCGACAATCAGTTTCTATTAATGTTCGTCGAGAAATATATCCTGAACCATATATATTAATAATTGCTGTTTCACCTAATTTTTTTCGAAGTCTAACTATCAAACTATTTACTGGTCCTCTATTATCTTCAAGCTTATTATTTATCTTAAAATAAAATTTATCAATTAAAACACTTGTTGAAACAATTCCATTAACACTTAATTCACCAATATATCTATAAAGCCTGTCTTCTAGAGAAGATAAAGGTCTTCCTAATAATGAAGAATAGTCTTTCCTAAAAGACAAATCACCAGTTAATAATAATCCGTCTTTAACTGCATTTTTGTTTAATTCTTCTAATTCTTTTAGTGTTTCCACCATAGGTGCAGTATTATATATTAATTTAATAAATAAATCCTATAAAGGTTTTTTTGTTATAATAGCCATATGACTTCAAAAATTACTTCTAATTGGCAAAAATTTCATAGATTTCAAGAAAAATCAGGTTGGTGTGGACCTGCTGTTATACAAATGATTTTAGCTAGGACTGGAATAAATAAGACTCAAACTGAAATTAAAAAATACGTTTACAAAAAATGGTGGGGTACCCCACAGCAAATGATCTTAGCCTACTTAAGTAAATTTTTTAAAATTGTTAATTTCAAACAAAATGCAACTTTTAAAGATATTTCATTCCATCTTAAAAAAGGAAATTTTATTATTGTAAACTGGTGGGATGATTTTGATAAAAAAAATGAAGGAGGCCACTACAGCATTGTTGGAGATTATGATTCCAAATTAAAGAATTTAACATTGGTTGATCCTACCAATGAAAGAGATGGGATTTGGACAATTAAGGCCTCTGAGTTTAATAAAAGATGGTATGACACTTTGGATGTTCATGATAGAACTTGGGTTGAAGGCTGGATGCTTTGGGTTGATCCTAAAAGTAAGATCTAACTAACAACTTCATCCTTGGAATAGATTAAAAGATCCATTGAACTATTATAATCGAATATTTCGTCTCCATTGAAAATTAAACCTAATTCTTTTTCCGCTGATTCCATTGAATCCGATGCATGAATAATGTTTTGTGATCCACTCATACCAAAATCACCTCTAATTGAGCCTGCTTCTGCTTCTCTTGCTTTGGTAATTCCAACAACTTTTCTTACGGCAGCAATCGCATCCAGTCCTTGCCATAGCATGGCAACAACTGGAGTCCACTCCATAAAACTTTTTAAGTCTTTAAAGAAAGCTTTATCTTTATGATGTGAATACCAATCATCTAAAATTTGATCAGTTAACCTAATCATTTTAATTCCAACAAGTTTTAATCCTTTTCTTTCAAACCTATGCATTATTTCCCCCACAAGCCCTCTCTGAAGCCCATCTGGTTTAATTAAAACTACTGTTTTTTCCATCATATTAAATTTATTTTAATATTTTAACAAACTTTTCATCATCTTTGTAAGGTCCAATTATAGCAAGATTAAGGTGTTCCGGAACAAACAATCTTTTAGCCTCATATATACAATCTTCAGGTGTTACTTTATCGATTAATTTAAAAATTTCCTCAGGAGTTTTTACTTCATTTAAAAATAGTTCCTGTTCACCAAAAAAACTACCAACATCCCTAGTATCTTCTAGAGCTAGAGCTAAATGACCCTTTAAATACTCTTTAGCCTTAATAACTTCTTTTTCAAAGGAAATGCTAGTTGGTTTTGTTAATTTATAATGTTCATCAAGTACCACTTTTACTGCCTCATCAGCCTTTGCTATATCAGCTCCCACATAGGTTCCCATGTAACCAGTTTCATCATATCTATCAATTGAAGTTCTAACCGCATAGGCAAGGCCTCTTCTTTCTCTAACCTCAATAAATAATCTACTACTCATCCCTCCGCCTAAAATTGCAGAAAGTACTCCAACAGCAAACCTATTTTTATACCCTCTTCCATCCCCTAAAAATCCCATAATAAAATGTGCTTGTTCCTTTTTCTTTGAATAAAGTTTAATTTGAGGCTTATTTTGAACAACTTTAAATTGATCTATTTTAAGGGATTTTTTTGATGTATTTTTTTCTAAAGTAGAGAAATATTTATTACTCAATTCAAATGCTTTTTGATCTGTGATTCCTCCAGCAATACTTAAGATGATATTATCTGTATTATAGTGTTCTTTTCTATATCTTACGAAATCATCTCTTTTGATATTTCTAATTGTTTTTTCTTCTCCTCCAATTTCCCAACCTAAGGAGTTACCTTTAAAAATTAAGCTTTCAAAGACATCCCCTATTTTAATCATTGGTGTATCTTCATACATTCTTAATTCTTCAATAATTGTTCCTTTTTCTCTCTCTATTTCAGCAGAATCTAGTATTGGATTAATTACCATATCTGATAAAACGTCGCAAGAAACTTCTAATTTATCAGCTCTTGCTTTAACGTAAAAATTTGTCCAGTCTTTAGATGTGGCAGCATTAAATTCCCCGCCTATTGAATCAATCACTTCTGATATTTTTTTTGCAGTTGGTCTTTTTTTACTTCCTTTAAAAGCCATGTGTTCTAAAAAGTGGCTTATTCCATTTGTCTTTTTCTCTTCATTTCTTGATCCTGTTTTAACCCAAACAGTTAAAGTCACTGATTCTAAAGAAGGCATGGGAACTGTTAAAATCCTAAGTCCATTTTCAAGTCTTTTTAATTTATAATCCATTGCTAGTAGTATATAATAAATTTATGTCGATTAACCACCGCCACAAATCACAACATATTATCAAAAGTTTTGAGGCAGAATATCTTAAAAAAAGACCACTTCCTATTAAAATTGCAGATTTACTAACTTCCTATTTTGGTACAATGAGTTTTTTCATTATCAATATTGTTGTTTATGGATTTTGGATGTATGCAAATTCAGGTAAAATTCCAGGATTTCCAATAATTGATCCCTACCCTTACTCTTTTATGAATTCTTTTGTATCCATTGAAGCTATTTTCCTTACTATTATAGTCTTAATGAGTCAAAACAGAGAAGGTCAAAGAGATATTTTAAGAAATGAATTAGGACTTCAAGTTGAACTTATATCTGAACGAGAGATAACAAAAATTTTAAATCTTTTGAAACAAATATTAAGAGATCAAAAGAATTTAAAAGATGATAAAGATTTAAATGAAATGACAAGTGAAATAGATGCAGGCTATATTGAAAGAAAACTTAAGGAACAACTTGAGGAATCTGAAAATAAACCAATTTTATAAAAAATATTCCTACATTCGTTCTGGAGCTTCAATGCCTAATAATTTAAGTCCATTTTTAAGTATTTGCCCTGTTGATTTAGTTAAACTCAATCTAAAGGAAGTTACAGATTCATCTTTATTAGTTAAAATTGAATATTTATTATAGAAAGTGTTAAATTTTGAAGCTAATTCAAATAGATAACTGCAAAGTAAATTTGGTGAAAAATTTAAAGAAGAGATTAAAACAACCTCGGGAAAATGCACAATTGCACGAAGAATTACATCTTCTTCATTATTTATATTAATTTCATCATAAACCTTATTAGTGTTTTTACTTTTTGCAAGTACGCTTTGGGTTCTTGCGAAGGTATATTGAAGATATGGCCCAGAATTACCATTCATATTTAGAATTTCATTCCAATCAAAAACAATTTCTGTTTTTGGATCTCTCTTTAAATCGTTATATTTTAAAGCTCCTATTGCTACAATTTTAGAAATTTTACCTTTTGAGCCTAGTTTTGTAGCTTTCTCAATTGCTTCTTTTAAAACATCCTCCATCCAAATAACATTTCCCTTTCTTGTAGACATTTTTCCTTCCTTAAAACGATAAAGTCCATGTCCTAAATGAATTCTTTGTCCCTCTTTAAACCAACCCAATAGTTTTTCCATCTCAAAAAGCTGTCTAAAATAAAGTGTTTGTTCTGAACCTACTTCATTAATTATTAGATCAGGATTATATTTTTCGAGTCTGTATTTATCTGTTGCTAAATCCCTAGTGTGATATAAAGTTGCTCCATCTTTTTTAATAATCATTGCAGGAGGATATTTATCCTTCTCAAAAAAAACTAATTTTGCTCCTTCTTTACCCAACTTTAATAATTTCTTTTCTTCTAATTCTGAAATTACTCCACTCATTCTACTTTCAAAGAAAGATTCACCCAATCCCCTTCCATTTTCAAATTCTTTACTAAAAGAGACATTTAGGATTTTATAGATTCTATCAAACTCAACAAAACTCCAGTCTACACATTTTTTCCATATTCTTTTAGCTTCTGGGTCTGCCTCTTCCAATTTTTTAAACCATTTCCTACCTTCATCTTCTAATTTTATATTTTTTTCGGCTTCTTCATGAAATTTGACATATAAAGTAACTAGTTCTTTAACAGGATTATCTAGTTTGCTAATTTTTTCTTCATCACCCCAAGTTTTAATCGCATAAATCATTTTTCCAAATTGTGTTCCCCAATCTCCCAAATGGTTGTCCCTAAATACTTTCCAACCTGAAGCTTCAAGTAAATTAGCAACTGCATCTCCAATAATGGTTGATCTTAAGTGGCCAATTGTAAAAGGTTTAGCAATATTTGGTGAGGAATACTCAACTATTGTTGTTTTTCCCTCGTTAAAACTAGAATTACCATACATATTATCAACTTTTTTCAAATTTTGAAGTAAAACATTCTTTGCAATGTAAAAATTAATAAATCCAGCTCCCGCAACATCTATTTTTTCAAAAGATAATTTGATATTTTTCTTAACTTGTAATTTAGCCACGATTTCTTCAGCTAAAGTGTGAGGATTTTTACCTTTTTTCTTTGCCATAATCATGGCTATATTTGAACTATAATCTCCAAATGAAGTATTTTCTGGAATATCTATCTGAATAATCTCTTCTTTAGTTATTTCCTTTAATACATTCTCTATTTCTTCCTTCATACTTTATATTCTACCAGAATTTAATAATTGATAACTATATATTTTTGATCTTTTATATGATAATCTGCCTGTAATTATTTATGTTAATAGAAAATGGAGCTAAAGTTGAGGTTGAAACATATTTAAATGGAATAATTCATACAAAAGTAACAGCTTCAAATGGAAAAATTATTTTTGATAGGATGGCTACAGTAGGAACAGAAAACAATAATAAACATTTTTTTGAAGTTAACTATCACAATTTGATACCGAAAAAATTTGGTGAACCTGAAATAAATCTACTTGAAATTAAAGAATATGCTTGCGGAATAACTCACACAGTTAAAAGATCTACTGACGGAAAGATTATTTTTGATAGGATGGAAAATACTAATAAGAAATTATCTAAATCATATCGTTCATTTTAAGAATTCCATCAATTTTCAATTTCTATATTACCTATCTGATCTGTTCTTAATATTTTTACGTTATATTTTTCCAAAAGGTCTAATATTTCTTTATGGGGATGTCCATATGAATTTTTAGCCCCCACACTAATAATTGCAACTTTAGGCTTGGTAGCCTGGAGTAATTTTTCCGATAGTCCATTCTTACTTCCATGATGATTTACTTTGATATAGTCAACATTTTGGACCTTACTATTTGTTGAAAGGAAATCACTAACTTCATTTTCTACATCTGCTGTAAAAAGAGCCTTGAATTTATCATATTTTAAAAGAATGACTACCCCATCATCATTTGAACCCCTAAAGGATATTTCTTCAGAAGGGTTGAGTATATCTAAATATATCTTTCCAAGTCTAAGGTTTACCCTATTGTTTAAGATTATACTGCTTAGTCCCATACCCCCCACCTCATTAACTAGCACTTTATATTCTAGACTGCTAGATTCACGGTTAGTTGTTGCAAACTTACCAACATTATAATTTTTAAATACATCAATTAAACCTCCAAAGTGATCTTTCTCTGGATGGGTTAAAATAACCAGTTCTATAGTCTTATCATAAAATGGCATATATTCCCCCAAACAAGTTAATACAGATTTATCTGGACCTCCGTCAATTAATATTTGATTATTCTTAAATTGAACTAAGGTTGCATCTCCTTGACCT
>Ga0172379_10001067_pt1 | contig 59079 bp, 45 predicted proteins | sample GrowelOW334metaG_FD_119756 | JGI IMG/M metagenome (GOLD analysis project Ga0172379, IMG submission 119756) | Groundwater microbial communities from an aquifer near a municipal landfill in Southern Ontario, Canada - Groundwater well OW334 metaG | ecosystem: Environmental > Aquatic > Deep... | reverse complement strand
TTTTCTCCACAATTTGGTTGTATAATCAGGGCATAGTAAATATTATTTTGGGAGGTTGTCGTGAACAAGAAAGAAGAAATTAATCTGGACGAGGTAATTGGCGGGGCTGCAATCATAGAGATTATTGAGCAAGAAGAATGGAAGCCTGGAGAAAAAAACATTTTGAAAGTCCCAGTGAACGAAATTCTGCCGCCGTCTGATCCGTCACCGGTGCGCTAGAAGTTTTTGTAGCAGACGTGGCTCGTAGACAGAAGATTGACGGTGCTGATAAAAAATCCGTCCACACATTTTAGTTTGTGTGGACGGATTTTTTTGGTGCAGTTAGTTCACTAAAAGAGCTTGAATTTTTTGAAAATACTCTTGACCAATGAAATTACTGTTTTTACCACGCTGATAATTTGTTTGGCGCTGGAGCTGAGTCCACTGGGAATTGTTGCAAAGTCTGATTGAATAGCCTTAATCATGTTTGGGATATACGCTGCAATAACGTTGTTAACATCGCTTTCGATTTTGTCAATACGCGGGTTGATTTCATTTTCCAAAATTGTTGTCACGTTGTTCAGGCGGTTATAAACCTGATCTTCCAATCCAGAATAGAACTTGTCAATTTGCTTGCCAGTCGGCGATATAATCGCGCCATTGGCTTCGGCGGCATCCAAAGCGTCGTGTTTTATGTCGTTAAACGCCATGCCGGCGATAACCTGAATTGCGCTCTGGTTGATGCCGCTGTTCAATTCCAGAAAAATCTCGCCGGCTAGCCATGTAGCGTCAAAAGAGCCTTTGTCCTGAATGGCCTTGGCCAAATCATCAGCCACCTCATTTATTGTTGACCTCATGTCAGTTGCCCACACCTGTCGGGAAAGATCGGCAGCTTCTTTTTCGCAGCTTAGAAACGCATTTTGTACGGCTTGTTTTTGTTCGGCTGTCATATTCACTGAAAGGCTGTCGGCAAAAGCCTTCACTCCGTCGCTCGCACCTTGTGCGAACAACTCGCTGCCGTTTTGTAAATCGCTCATGATCAGTGGGGTGGCACTTTGCAGGTCGGATTTGACTATTGAATCAATAGCGTCATAAACTCCTGTGCTCTTAATATCATTATAAATGTGGGTACCCAAAATATTGATGTCTGATATAAGTTTCGTAAAAACATTGCTCAAAATAATTTCCTCCCTTAATTTTTATTTTGTTTATTTTGGTTCAGTATACTACGCATAGCTGACAACATCCTGACAGCGATAAGCATCCGCTCCACGTTCTAGTTTGCGTGGATGGTCTTTTTTGTGTGTCGGGCATGTGCAACAGCTTGACGATTGGGTCAGAAGGCGAAAATTGGCAAGTCGGCAGGTTCAATTCGATCGCTTGAGTAGTAACGAACGTGTTTTTCAGCAGAGTTTCGCAAAAGAACACCCTCGCAGTTACCGTGAACAATCACGATAGCGGCGAGGGTGTTTTTGAATAGAGTATATATCGCATTGTTGCAGCGCCGGATAACTGTTATCACCAGATCCGCTCGCTCGTATTGGTGTGCTCGTTTTGATTATTTCTGCAATTCTTCAAGTTTTTGTCGGACGATGTAGCTGTGTTTTGTTTCGCCGCCAGCTTTCTTGACGCGTACTTTAACCGCGTGCCAGGAGTTCGCTGTTAATCCTGCAGGGTTAATCAAAAAAGTGGAACGAATCAAGCCATGAACAAAATTTTTTAGTCATTAACGAGAAGCAGTATCAGCAGTATTGCGGGGGAACTTAATACAAAAAGCCGTGCCAGCACCGAGATTGCTGGTAACAGCAATCTCGCCACCGAGCAGGTCGGTAATTTTTTTAACTATCGCCAGGCCGAGACCGTTGCCTGGCGCATTTTGTGTTGTATCAGATCGAAAAAAACGCTCAAAAATATGTGGTAAATCGGCTGCAGAAATTCCGGGGCCGCTGTCGGCTACAATTATGACGATGCCACCGTCTTCACCGGAGGAACAATTTACGTTGATTTCGTCGCTATCAGAAGAGAATTTGACGGCGTTACCGATGAGGTTGTCCAGCAACTGGTGAAATAGTATTGCGTCGCTACACAGCAGCAGATGCGAGTCGATAATTGTGTTGACTAAGAGGTTTTTGCGACAAATTTCCGCATGCCGTTCCGCTAGAATTTCTGTAACAACTTCGGCGATATGTATTTCGTTGAAGTTTAAACTTCTTTGAAGCTCTTGCCCATCGAGCTTTGCCAAAGCCAGTAATGTCTGGACTAATTTCTCCATACGTTGCGTTTCGACCGCTATTCTGCCCGCAAGTTTTTTTGTGGCAGTGGTGTCTTCATTATGCAGAACAATCATTTTGGATGCCAGCTCGATTCCGCTCAGCGGGTTGCGTATTTCGTGCGCGACGTTACCGGAAAATGCTGATAACGCGGCAATGTTTTCCTGAATTTTTTTGGCCATGGTATTGAAGCTGTCGGCAATGGCTGAGAATTCGTTTGGTTGGTCATAGGTTAACCGCAAGTTATAATTTCCATTAGCAATAGCTTGGGCTTTTTCGGTAGTAGAGGCTATTATTAAGTTGAGTTTTTTTTGCAGGTTTCGGGAACCAAGTATAAAAAACATCGCGAACGGTATAATCAGCAACACCATTTCGACCAGATTTATTAATAGTATTGAGTTAACTATTGGGTAATTACTATTGGCAACGGATGTGATTTTTTTGCCATTACTTAGCTGAATTTCATACGCAACTGTAAAAGGTTTACCCTGCATCAACTGCCAAAAACTTATGCTTGTTACGGGGTGCGCCAATAATTCAGGAATATTTATGTTTTTAGAATTGCCACGCTCAAATAGAATATTGCCGTTTTCGTCAAGTAACAAAAAATAAGTCGCGGACATATCTTCTTTAGCGGCTATAAAAACCATGTCGGCAGCTAGGCTGCTGTTATTACTTTGTATGTATTTTTCCAAAAGCTGGCGAAAAAGGGCTGTGTTCGATTTTATATCATTGCGCATGAAGAGATAGCCTAAAACAAATATATTCAAAAGTAGTGAAACCAAAAAAGTGCAAAGAAAAAAAGTCATTATTCGTCGCAGAAATTTGTTGATTATCATTTTGTCACTGTACAATTACTGGATAGGAGTCTGGCGGATCAAAACGGTAGCCAATGTTTCGCACCGAGACTATACAATCGCTCATATGCTGCGATATGGACAGCTTTTTGCGCAGGTTATTAATGTGTGTATCAATGGTGCGGGTATTTGTTTCGGAATTAAAACCAACAACTTGGTTCAGAAGATATTCACGCGACAGTGCGCTGTTGCGGTTGTTGATAAAAAGCTCCAGCAGACTGAATTCTATCGTTGTCAAATGCAACCGTTGACCATCAGCAAATACAGTAACACCATTTTCAAACAGATACAGTCCGTGCACCGGTATATTGTTTTCGACTGCGTGTGCCGCAGACTCTGCGCTGACCCGTCGCACCCCGGCGCGTATCCGCGCCAGAAATTCGTCGAGTTCGAACGGTTTGCTTATGTAATCGTCGGCACCGGACTCCAAACCGGAAACGATATCGTTCCTGGAATTGCGCGCGGTGAGCATTATTATATAAACCGACTGGAATTCTGGTTGGCGGCGGATTCGCTGCAGCAGTTCCAGTCCATTAAGCTGCGGCATCGTAACGTCCAATACCAGAAGATCGGGTTTGTTTTGCATGATCTTAGTCCAGGCATCTTCACCGTTGTAACTGTTTATGACATCAGCACTTATGCTTTTAAGCACCAAACACAGCATATCACAAAACAATCGCTCGTCATCGGCTACAAGTATTGTCAATTTTTCTATCTCCTACCATCCTATTGTCTATAAAGAATTATAACGTGAATAATCACGGTAATCAAACATAATTGCTCAGATATTAATATATCTTGATAAATTCTCGATAAATAATTGACCAATCGTCTGCAAACAAATGGTATATTGTCGCTGTGTTATCTTGTATAGGAATATTTAATGTGGCTATTTTTGCTGACTCTAACGGAACAACAGACAAACTGTAGGTGGATAATCGATAATCTTGACAATCCGTCAAGCGGACAGGAAGAGCTAGTCATGATGACTTATTAAACAGTGCAAATGCTAAACAGTATATAACTTGTTTGAAACTTCGGTCTCGTTGCCCGTATTTTCAGTGCAGAACTGTACAAAAAGCTGGTGCTGACGACTAGCCTGGCCAGTGCTAAACTAACTTAACAAAGCCTTGACATAATATTTGAAAACTTGAGTAAAATCCGCAGAATATTTAGTAAAAGGAGGTATCATATTTTGTGAATCACAAGCTAATTTGCGTGAGCGCAAATAACCAACGGGAAGCAATCAATGACGTAAATTATATCATCGGACAGGCGAAGGGGCATGACCCGAAAAAACTGTTTGAAAAGTATCCTTATAGAAGCAACGATGTGCACCTTGGTATGTATCTGCTGCGGTATTTCGGCGATGATGGCAAATTAGCCGGTTTAAGTCTGTTTTCAGTTGTCCAGGGAGAGCTTCTTTATCTGCAAAATACGTATATACTTAAACAATACCGCAGTGGTGCGTCGGAGCAAGCCGGTTATATTTTCCGCAAAGAGTTTCTACCGTTAGGCTTTAGCCGGATAATCACATTCATCAGCAATTCCAATAGATTGCTTCAGGAACAAGTAATTAAAACAGGCTGGATACAGGTTGGCGAAAACCTAGGCAAAAACAAGAGCTACTGCTCGTTCGAATTGGAGTTGGTTGAGGAAACAGACAGTACTGTAGTTGGTTCCGGTAAACCGATGATATGGATTCGCAGTGAGAGCCGTCCCGACGAGCGCCGTACAGTTTTAGTGCCCGCTCATGCCAAAGCGCTTGTTGATGCTGGTTACAAAGTTTATGTGGAAAAATCACAACAAAGGATTTTTACCGACGGTGAGTATGAAACAGTCGGCTGTAGGCTGAAGGAACCCGGAAGTTGGAAGATAGCTCCGGCTAACTCCTTGATCATCGGTTTGAAAGAATTGCCGACGGAGAACTTTCCGCTGATACACCGGCACTTTCAGGCCGGTCACTGTCTCGATGGTGAAACCGGTTCAACACAATTACTGCAGCGTTATAAAACCGGAGGTGGAACTCTGTATGCTCTGGAAAAACTGCTTGATTCACGGAAGAAACAAATCGTCCTTAGAAGCGACGGTTATTTTGCAGGTGTCTGCGGAGCCGCCGTCGCTCTGATGGTCTGGCAGCAAAAACGTTCTGGAGCAAACCCGCCGTACCGGATTCTCCAATATTTTAAAACGAAATCGCAACTGAAGGAATACCTGAGGTCGACAATCAACCCCGGCCATCTCCAAACGGAGGAAAACTGTCTTATTATCGCTCCAGACGGCAATGTCGGACACGGGGTGCGGGCGATTCTGAAAGCATTGGGTATAAAATACGATACCTGGACGCGGAAGGAAACGATTAATCCTGAAACGTTTAAAACTATTATCGACTATGAAATTGTTTTCAACGGAATATCCATAGAAAGTCTTGACGGAAGCGAGCCTTGCCCGATTTTTCTGTCACATGAAACACTCGAATCAGCTCATGGATGCAAGCTTAGCCTGATTGCCGATATTGCCTGCTATGCCAAAAATCCACGCAATCCATTTCCCGTATATTCGCAAGTCACTACTTTTGCCAATCCTACTCTGCGAACAGGTAACGTTGACATCATGGCTATCGATAATTTACCGACAATGCTGCCCGAAATATGCAGCGAGGAAATCAGCGAAGATTTTTTTCCGCTTCTGTGCCAATACCTTATGATCGGCGACCGGGTAGCAGACACTCCATGGCCGTATGCTGTTGAGCGGTTCAAAAACGCTCTCAAGGAGTACTGTATATGATATTTCAGCGCGAAGTAGTCGTTCTGGTCGGAGCTTATTTTAACGGGTGGCTGCTGGCGGCAGGGGTTGCAGGCCGTGGTTTTGTCTGCCTGCATATACCTGCATATAGATGTTTTGCCTGACATTGGTAAAAGCTATGACTACGATTTTTTTGCGGAAAACCTGCGCGCCGACTGTGGAATTGCAGCATTAATCGAAAAACTTTACCGCTCTCTGCGCCCGGCAATTTGCTTCAAATAGTCTCGCCGAACTTGTGAACTGGTACGAACAATCCGGATTGAAAAAATCGTAATAAAACCAACCGTAAGCGCATTGTCGGACGGAATGGCGATATGTACTTGTCGCGCAGAAATCAAGGCGAATTTTGCCAAAAGTTTTTGAAAGAAAAATATCATCGGTTAATTCGTGTCGTCTTTTACTCATATTTGATTAATTCGATACAGTCAGTTCAGTTTCCTTTAAACTTATGCATAGATTAGCTGTTTATTTTGCAAACATAATCTAGTCGGTTTACTCAAAATTAGTTTACGGGTTTAGCTAAATGAAAAAAAACAGGGGATATCTATTGGTCGAAGCGCTGGTTGCAGCAGGAGTTGCGGCATTGATGTTCGGAACGTTGGTGTTTTCCTTTAGCAGCAGTCGTGACGCCATAAACAGCGAGGGCGAATATGTTGTAGCGACAGCGCTGGCCAACAAATATATGTCAGAAATTGCCGTGCAATCGCTCCCGACCAAATGTAGTTGGCGACCTCCGATGAATTGGGATTATTTTGACGGGGCATCTGACACAGCTCCCTTGCTTCCAACTATGTTTCCAGTGGATATTTCAATAAACGGCGTTATTTTTCAAACAACAATTCAGTGGCAACAAATGCCGTTGTACGGCGGAGCTACTACTGCAACCGGATATTATTCAGCTGAATTCATTGTAAAAGTAGTTTGGAATCACCCTTCGGCGGTAGGTGCTACAAGAAAAGGAACTGTAAGTGTTTCTAATGCGTTCCGATGTACCTATTAACCTTCCCACAAAAAAACGTGGTAATGCGACAAAGCTGATCAGTGCGGCTATGTTTTGCCGGCGGTGCTGATGATGGTAATGATGTTAAGCACGTTAGTGTGGCAATGGCGTACATTACACGTGTGGAAATTGCAGCATCGGGATTTAAGGAGTGAATCATGGAACTCGTGACAGCAACAATACTTTTAGATATCGCGATGCTTGCGTTAACAGGATATGTCTATTACAAGTTTTATCAAATTGAACGAATAGTTGAAAAAAACGAAGGCTCGCCAAGAAGATCAAAAACCTGTTCAGAATTTTCATTATGAATAAGCGATTTACGTCGGTTGAATTATTGATAGCACTAGCGGTAATTGAAATATTATCAATGGTAGTTATGCTGAATTTAACTGAATCGCAGACAACGACGAATTTTGATACGGTAGCGCGGAAATTAGCGGCGGATTTATCTCAAATACAGCAAAACGATGTTAGCGGAAACACGAATTATTAAGCTTCAGTCGAAACGCTTGCGTGTTCAGTCCAAGACGGAACGGTAACAATAAATACGGTGAATTATCTGGCTAACACGACTGCCGATTCAACCGGAACTTTTAAATTTGACAGTAATGGCGCTCCGGTGGCGGGAACTGCCACAACCATAAGGTTTTCTGTCGTTCGGCAACGAAAACAATCACGGTAAACGCAGCCGGTTTGATATCCATACAATAACGGACTGCAGCGAAATTTGAGATGACATGAAAAGAAAATTACTCAACCGAAGTGGAGTGACGCTTGCCGGATTGCTTATCGGCTCAGGAGTCGGAGTGATGATATTAACAGTGGTTTTTTCGGCGACGAGCGTTATATTGCACTATTGGAAATCCAACGATGCTTACAGTAACAGCCAGCAGACTGCGCGGACGGTCGTCGATCATTTGACGAGAAATCTGCAAACAGCTGACGCGTCGTCGTACGCAATTTCTTATTTTCCTTCTCTTGCTCCAACCTCTCAATCACTAACATATAACGTAACAAACGGTATGACGACGACTACTTATTGTTATCGCTACTATTTTCCGACCGACAGTACCTGTCCCGGACAGCTTTGGTGGGGCACTATAAGCGCAATGAATCAGCTGACTGCCGAATCATCTGGACAAAACACTGTGCAATTAACTATCGGCGTGGCTGATGTGGATATGCGAACAGTCGACAATCCAACAGGGACGCATGATTATCGAAATGGAATATTTTGTGTTCCAGCGATTACAAATACGAGCGAACACTTGGTATATGTTGATTTTGTTGTTACTACCAGCTCTGGTGCTGTAAGACCGCAGCACATTGAAGTTTTTACCTCGATAAATTCATCACGGAATTAAGCTGATTTTTGACGACATCGCTTTCGCAAAACGTGATTGTCTACAGAGGATAAAAATATGAAATCTAACGAATAATTTCTTTGTAATTTGTTAATTAGCTGTTTATTTTACAAACACTACCTAATGCATCTCGACAATTATTGACGAAATGTTGACAAAATCTTGACCAAATACTCGTTGTCATCAAGCTGTCGATAGTCGGTTTGTTCATCATCCTATGACTGCCTCACGTCAACCCGGCGAACTGGACTCCGTTTTTGCCGTATGGCTGGTCGGGGGTAATGACCGGAGCCTCGTTCGCGTTCTTTTCCTATCTCGGTTTTGATATCATCGCCAACAGCGCCGAAGAAACCGCTAACCCGCAGCGCGACATTCCCCGCAGCATCCTCGGCACGCTGATCGTCACAACCCTGCTGTATGTTATCGTCACAGCAGTAATGACCGGCGTTGTTCCCTACAAACAACTGGGCGGCGGTGCGCCGGTCATTATGGTTATGGCAGCAGCCGGTTACCGGTTTGGCGCGGCGTTGGTCGGAATCGGCATAATCGTCGGACTCGCCGCGGTAATACTAGGCTTGCTGTATGCACAAATCCGGCTGTTTCTTGCGATGGCGCGCGACGGTTTGCTGCCGCAGAAAATCGGCGCAATCCATCCGGAATACAAAACACCGCACCGGTTGACACTTACTATCGGTATGGTAGTCGCAACCATAGTCGGATTTGTAAGAATCGAAATTCTTGCCGAGCTGGTAAACATTGGCACGCTGTTTGCGTTTATTGTCGCGTCCGTCGGCGTCTTCGTGTTGCGGCTGACCAAGCCGGCAATTGAACGGCCATTTCGTTGTCCGGCGGCATATGTGATAATGCCGCTCGCGGTGATTACCTGCGGCTATTTGATGATAAACCTGCAGGTGGTGACATGGGAGTTTTTCACCGCCTGGGCTGTACTCGGTATTATTATCTATACAGGTTTCGGCTATCGAAACAGTATAGCGGGGAAAACGCTGCTGCCTGAATCAGACATAAATGAATCGGAAAGAGGTTGATACAGTATCGACTGGAAGGATTACGGGATGAAACGGGCTATTAGCGAAAGGAATGGGTGCAAGAATGAAGAAGACACTGGTAATTGTTCTGCTATTTTTAATTCCCGCAATGAGTGCGGTGTTGGCGGCCGATGTGCCGCCACAGAATTCTGGCAGGGCGCTACAGGAATTTGCCGATATGCTGGCGCAGAGCGATCAGACTGCGCAGCAACCAGAAAAGAACAGCGAGATTGTTGTAAACAGTAATCAACCGGAAACAACAGCACAGGGCGGTTCTGAAGTATTTGTCGGTTCGATAATCTGGGAAGGTGCGGACGGAATAGATGCTAGAATGTTAAATCTGATTGCCGCGGATTATATAGGCAAGCGCAACAAAATTGCCGATTTGAAACTGATGACGCAGATAATAGATGAATATCTGCGCGGACAGGGGTTGCTGCTTGCCCAGGTGTCTTTGCCGCAGCAAAAGCTGAACAAAGATGGTGCACTGAAGGTAGCGTTGTATCCCGGACGGTACGGAAAAATCGTCCTGAAAAACAGCAGCGCTTTAGGCGAAGGTGTTATCCTGGCGCGGATTGGTAAAGGAATAACTTCAGGCGGGTTAATTTACAAGCAGGAACTAGACCGGACAGTGTTACGGATAAATGATCTTGCCGGCGCGGCTGCCAGGATGTCTGTTGACGCTACAAAAACAAAAGGCGTGTCTGATTTGCTGATAGCGATTGCGGACGATGGCACCCCGGCAATAAGCGGCAATGTGTTTTTCAATAACTATGGCAATGTTACCACCGGACAGTATCAGGGAATGCTGAATGTCGCATGGAATAATCCTGCGAAGTACGGTGACAGTCTGGGTGTTGCCTTGATGGGCGGGATAAACAACTCCTGGCAAAACGGAATTGATTCCGGCGCAGTAAATTACTACATCCCGGACGGCTGGTTAGGCGGTAACCTAAACTTCAGTGTTTCTCAAGTAGACTATAGTTTGCTAGGCACGATTTTTTCGGCGCTGGAAGCGAAAGGGTCTGCGACCAGCGGAGCGGTAACTTACAATTGGCCGATTGAGCGTGGGCGGATAAGTAACCTTAATCTGGATTTTGGGGTAAGCTACAAATATCTTAAGGATAATATGGCGTCGAATTTGAATTCCGATAATCTGCGTTCCACGGTTGAAGGAATGATAGGGCTAGATGGTAGTTTTTATGATGCTGAGCTGGGCGGAGGTTACAACCTGTATGGAATAAATTTTAATATCGGCAATTTCGGCAGCAGTAACGGGTGCAGCACCTGGTGGCAGAATAAATATCAGGAAGCAGGAATGACCGGTGTATATACCTACGGTACTGCGAATTTCCAAAGTTACCGCTATCTTGCCGATCGCTTGCAGTTCTTTGTTAGCGGCAACGGTCAGCTCGCGGGTAAAAATCTGAATTCGGCAGACAAGATTACTCTGGGCGGTCCGTATGCAGTGAGGGCATATGCTCCGGGTGAAGCGAGCGGTGATCAGGGAATTCTGGGAACAGCGGAGCTGCGGTATTCGGTAAATTATCCTTGGGAACGGCAACTTGGAGTGATGACGCCGTATCTGTTTGTCGATGGCGGATACGTTCAGTACAATCAGAACCCGTTGCCGAATAGCGGCGCCAATACGACCGCGCTTGGCGATTTGGGTTGCGGAATCAGCCTGACGCAGGGCGGTAATTATGGCGGTAAGATAGATTATGCGTGGATAATGCCGGGCAGCCCGGCCAGCAGCGACGGATCGACATCGCGGTTGTGGTTCAGACTGTATAAACTGTTTTAGATTGCTCAGATAATAAAATTCCCTGATAGTTGGACAGGGATTCGGACGAAAACCGGGAGAAACTGAGAGGACGATATGAAAATTAGCCGCAAGATAAGAAGGAACATGAACCGGATAATTCCGGAGTGGATGATGTGTTTTGCAAAGAGTGTTATCAAGGTTGCAATAGTTGGCAAGAGGCTGGTGGCAGGTGGCTGTAAACGAACAAAATCAGCCGCCTACGCTCAGCTGGCAGCGTTAAAATCCGGTGTTTGCGCACATACCAGAGAATGGGCGGCGGCGATGTTGGCAGCCGGCATGGTAGTGTCGCTGCAAACCGGAGCGCAAGCGGTGGATGCCGGACAGTTGCCGACGGGAGAACAAAACGTCCAGAACCTGACAATTCAGCGTGACGAAGTTGCGCATCAGATGCAGGTGGTGCTGGACGTGACGCAAGCCAAAGGTTCGACAGACTGGCAGACGTTCAGTGTGGGAACGGCTGCGAAAGTTAATTTCGATATGGCACATGCCGGTGACGCAGTCCTGAATCGGGTAGTCGGGAACGGGTTGTCGGAGATAGCCGGGCAGATGACAGCGGTACATAACGGAGTAGTGCAGGGGCAGGTAATCCTTGTCAATCCGAACGGTATATTGTTTTCACAAGGTTCGCAGGTTAATGTCGGCAGTCTGGTCGCGAGTACTGTTAATATCAGCAATGAAGATTTTCTTGCCGTACGGATGTCGGTTGCCACAAAAGGCGCAGCAGCGATTGTCAACAAGGGAACGATATACGCTGATGAATTCATTGAAATACACGGTTCGGGAATCGAAGCCGGAGAGCTTGACGCGGGTAAGATCGTTATCGACGATGCCAGTGGTGGAATGATGCTCGTTGGTGGATCCGAATCAGTAACTATTACTGACGCGGCTCCGGCAGTATTGAATGACACCGTCGGAAATACGGTAAACCAGGAGCTTCCTGAGGGTGAAGCTGTTGTCAACGGGACATTCAGCTTTGACCGGACAACAAAAACCGGCGATCTTACGATAAACCAAAGCAGTGATAAAGGAATAATCGACTGGCAGAGCTACAATGTCGGCGAAACGAACACGGTAGAATATGTCCAGCCACAAGCAACCTCGGCAGTATTGAACAGGATTGTAAACAACGGCGGTGAATACGCGTCAAAGATTCTCGGCAACGTCAAGGCTAACGGGCAAGTTTTTCTGGTTAATTCGAACGGTATTCTGTTTGGAAGTAACGCGCGGGTCAATGTCGGCGGAATTGTTGCGAGTACGCTGGATATATTGAATGATAATTTTTCGGCGGGTAACTATACGTTCAAGGGCAACATGAACAGCGCGGACATCTTTAATTATGGTAACATCGAAACCGGCAAAGCCGCGATTGTATTCGCAAAGCATATCGGGAACACGGGAACTATATCGGGATGGGGAACAGTTTGTTTTGGCGCCTTGAACGAGGTGAAAATCGTCGGTCTGGACGGGGCTGGTTCAACCGAAGTCATAGCAATTGAGGGACAGGCAGATACCGGAATATCCAACACCGGGAAAATTCGGAGCGACCAAAAAGTGGCGTTGTTTGCAGATTCGATAACTGTAGTAAGTGGGGATTTGGAAACAAGCGAGTTGAAATTGAGCAACTCGTCCCCGGGGACAAACATACTGGTCGACAATGAAGGTGCCGAGTCCGAAAATTGGTTGTTGATAAAACCGCAGACGATTATTGGCGGGTATGATTTGGCGATTGGCGACCGCGGCCTTACCGAAAAATTGCTGTATAAATCCGGACTGACTACTGATTCGGCAGGAATTGCCGTATTGTCTGCGAAACAGATTACGGTTGATGAATCTCTGGGAGCGTACATGCGGGTGCAGTTGTTTACCGACGATCTGACAGTAAACGGAGCGGCAAAAATATCTACCGGACGAGAGAATTCGAATATATATCTTTCGCCTGCGACAGACAATTACATTGTCGATTTAGGTGGCGTATCTGGAAATGCGCAGGCGTTGAAAATTACGCAGGCACTGTTTGATACGCTTAATCCGGTAAGAGCGCTCATACTTGGCGACGATGACACAACCGGTGTTATTACATCGGCAACTATAGTCTATGATAGAGTGGTAGATATCAAAAGCTCAGGGACGGTAAAATTTGATAATTTGCTGACGGTAAACGGAATATGTGTTGAAGCGAAAGCTTTGGAGATTAACAACGCGCTTAATGCCGGACAAGGCTTGCAACTCGAAGTTGACCTGGTGTCGGTTGCAGAACACGGATCGGTCGTTGCCGATTGGCTTAGTTTGTTGCCAAAATATACAAACCAGATGGATATTCAAATCGGCGGTCAAAAAGTAACTACTGAAAATACGCTTTCGCTCTCTGATGACGAAATCGGACGTATTAGCACCGGTAGCTATAAAATCGGAATAGTCAATCCGAGGTTTGACAATGTTGAACTGGTTAACAATATTGTTATAGCCGGAACAATACAAGCTAATTCTGTGTTGTTAGGTACGAAATATGGCAAAATAATCCAACAAGGCGGTTCAAAGATTATCGCCGGTGAATTGTCAGTAACCGGCGCTGGGATTTCACTTAACGGAAACAACCGCTTCGGCTCGCTGGAGCTAGGAGCGGAAAATCCGACCGGTGAAGAGTATTTGATAGAAATACGCAATGATAACGAAACGGTTAATATCAGTCAGTTTTATGCCAAAGGCTTGTCGACAGCGATACTTAACTTTTCCGGAGAAGTGACGCAAGATGATGATGCGCCGATTACAGTATCAAAATTGATTTTGAACAAAGGCAGTTATAATTTTCGAAAATCGTTTGACAACAAGGTGGATTATCTCGGAGGCACAGCTAAAGCAATCAATTTCACCGATACGGAAAAAATTTGCATAGCGGGTGAAGGAATTAGCGCCGATAAAATTGTGCTTACTTTGCCAGAGGGAATTGAGCAAAAAGGTTCGATAACAACGGATAGTCTGGATATATTCGCGGTCGAGGGCGATATAATTCTCGATAATACTGCCAATACAGTACGAAATGCCAAACTGGCAACCGGGCAGGAAGAAGATCCGGCAACGTGGAAAAACATTGCTCTGCGCAATAAGGGAATGGTTAATCTGACGCAAGTGCAGGGAAAAGATGTTGATTTGTACAGCAGCGGCGATATCAATGTCAGAGGAATAAAAGCGACCGGGTTTAAGTTGACATCCGGGGGGGCGATTACGCAGGATAATGCGGCGGCCAACGCGATAGTAGCCGGCAAACTGGTAGTAACTGCCCAAAAAAGTGATATCAGCCTGACAGCTGCCGGGAATCAGGTGAATCAGGTCACCTTGCTGACCGGAAGCGAGGACGATCCGACGTCGTGGCGTGACATTACGTTCGTCAACAAGGATGACCTGGCACTCGCCGCTTCCGGGAATAAAGAAGATAAAGAAGCAGTTCGGGGTACTAACATCAACCTTAAGTCAGCTGAAGGTCAAATAGTGATGGCCGAAGAGGAGGATGGTTATGAAGATAACGCACGGATTGTAGCTAAGAGCGATGTCATGCTGGATGCGGCAACTGACATCAATCTTTCCAAGAGTAATGAAATAAACGGGACGCTGAATGCAACTGCCGGACAGAACATCGCGTTTATGGGGAAAGATGAATTGCGGTTCGGGAAAATCGCAGCAGGAAAGACCGTAATTATAGGCGCTCCGAAAATATCTGCAGCTTCCGCGGACAGCAGTATTACTGCAGCGAAAGAGGAAGATGAAGTTATCGGCTTGTTCACCAATGAATTAAATTTATCGAATATGAATAACGGAGCACTTGATGCCGGACGCGTCGTATTCAACGCTTACAGCAATAACATCGGAATTGATGTCGGCGGAGACAAAAAAGACGGGTTGCTGCTGACTGCGGCAGACTTTGCCAAATGCAGCGATACAGTAGACACCATACAGATTGGCACAGTGCTGGAATTTAAGGGGAATTTCATAATTAATCCCGGCGATATCAGAATCAATGAAAGCATCAATCTACTGTCGAAGAATCTGACTTTTCTTAACTATGGCAACATTAATCAGAAAGCGGAAGCGGCTGTTACCGTCAAAGGACTGCAGCTTGCCAGCAGAACTGTGCAATTCGATGCCGCAGGAAACAACGTTCAGAGCTTAGCGGTTGTCCATGTCGCGCCTGATGTTGCCGAACCGGCTAACTTTGTTTTCCGCGATGACAGCGGTTTCGTGGTGAACGATGTAACAATGCTGCTGCAAGGGGATAGTTTGCAGTTGATCTCTGCCGGGACTGTTACCCAGTCCGGTGAAATTGATACTGCCAAACTGGTATTGAGCGGCAGCGGTGATTTCGAATTCGGTGAATGTAAATATCAGAATGTAGTTGCTGAGATCTCTGTCGACGCTGCGAAAGCGGATATTTGCCTGAATAACGTTCTGGAGAACGAAGGCGAATATACCAATGTAGCGCTGAAACTAGGAAAAATCAGCACTAGCGGCGATTTTTACCTCTCGGCAACTGCGGATACGAGCATCGAAGGCGCCATGACGGTTGGCGGTAAAACTGTATTGGAAATCAAAGGCAACACTGACAGCGGATTGGTCGGCGATCTGACTCAGACATCTGGCAGGATTAGTACAGGCAACTTGTTTGTCGAGGCCGGTAACAATATCATTTTGGACAAAGCGGGTAACCAGATTGGCGTTTTTGGCGCAAAAACACGCACTCAAGAGGGAGTTGAGGCAGCAATAACGTTGGCCAGTACCGGCAATTTAGTACTTGATGCTGATGGCCAGCTGTATGCTGTCGATATGCGCGGCCCCGAGTCTGAGGCGTTGGGCAAGCTGCAGCTAAACATTAATGGCAACATTTCACAGAACAAACCGGTTAATATCGAAACTGCAGAAATTAACGCCACTGATGTCATCCTGGATTATAAACCCGATTATCTGGCGACCGGCAATACCATATACCGGTTGTATGGATCTATGCAAAATCTAAATTTGCAAGTTAATCCAAGCACTAGTTATGCGTTCATCATAGGCGATCAGGGAGCAAATCTCTATGTGAATGGTGTTACAAAAATATCTTCAGGTGTGGATGTTATCGAAGAGGCGGATAAAATCGAAACGAGCAAAATGACGATTAACGCGCGCGGCAGAATCGGTCTGATGCGAATGGATAACAGGATTGGAGAAATGACTGCTACTGCTGTAACAGATTTAGGCTTTTGGGGTAAAGGTGACACTACACTCGGATCGCTTGTCTCTGTTAACGGCAACATGGCGATAATGATTGATGGCAAGATAACGGCTGCGCCAAACGCTGCTTTTATGGCATCAAACGGCAGTGTTGGTTTTGTCGCAAAAGAACTGGATATTACTCAAGCCGCAATGGTCGTAGCCGCGAGTAACGTGATGATAGCCAATTATAATGATGACGGCGAAAGTGATCCGCTGTATCTTGGGAGTAAAGTGAGCGGCAGTTTATCGTTAAACGGCGATGAGTTGGAGAAGATAGGTTTTTCTAAAAGCGGCGATAGAAAATTAATTTTCGGGTTCGACAACTCAGGGTATGTTGACAGTCAACCAAATTCTACAAGCAAAATTGTCATCAACGGTACATGTATTTTTGGCGGGATGGAGCAATTAAACGTACAAAGTATCGAACTGAACTATCGAGACAGTATTGAATTGACTGAAAACGCCGGGATATTTTCTGTCGTTCCAATAACAATCAACACCCGCGGAGATGTCAATTTTGTGATGGCGGATACTGAACATAACGGATTAACAAACGATTTGAACATAAACTTGCTAAACGGATCGTATAGTGGCCGCCAGAAGCATAGCATAAACATTGACCAGCAGCAGAAGGAAGACTATTGTGCGAAAATCAACATTACATCTCTTGTATGCGAAAACAACGAAGACGAACGGCTATACAATGATTTGACGCTCAACCTCAATAATGCCAGGAGTACGAGCGTTACAATGCAGGATGGCGACGATCTCAAGATTGGAACAATTGCCGCAGCCGGAAATATTTCGGTTAACGCTCAGACGGCAAATGTGCTACTGAATGGAAGTTTATCCGGTGCGAACATGGTAGTAGATAATGCCGGCGCGATTACTCTGGACAGCGCTAAATTAACTGCCAGCGGTAACGTTGATCTGAAAACTGACGGAGATTTTGTTGTGACCGGAGCCGGGGAAATTACCGCAGATCGTTTCAGGATATTTCTCGGCAATGTTTCCAATAATAAAGCCATCGATATTATTACTGCCAAACCCTGGTACAACTATAGTGGCGTTGAAAGCAGTATTGGCAGCGGCAACCGGTTTGTCTACAACCAGGCTGCGTCGTTCACTCTGGCTGCGGACAATAAGACTAAGGTCGCTCAAACGGCAAATCCGCCGTTAACCTATATGGCCAGCGGAACCTGGCTGCATGGCGGGCAAGAAGACGGAGTAATCAGCGGAGTGAATCTCTCGACAACAGCAACTATAGCATCCGGCGCTGGTGCGTATCCGATAAACATTTCCGGTGGATGGACAAACTATAACTATATATTCAGCTATGCAGATGGGACGCTTACCGTGACTCCGAATCAGTCGTTCGACAATGCGGTTCAGGCAGCGCAACAGGCGGTCAACGCTGCGAATCAGGGCGCGGTGAGCATTCAATCACACAAAACTGCTGAACCAATGGTCAGTCCAAATGAGGCGCAGCTCCTCGGTGGGCCGTTGGCGGCGGCAGAGGAGCAAGGCGCCAAACTGCTGAATATTGTTGGCGAAGAACTTCCGTTAAACGCTGCAGATGACGAATTGTCGGACACTCGTTTGTCCGGTGAGGCAAAAACGGGATAATGCAAAAACGCCGTGAAAAATAAAACCGACTTAATGCTGAGAATGAATTTATAAATAAACCGCAGCGTACTTAACGAAAAGACAAGGCAATGATTAACAAGGTTATGTAAATACTGCCTATAGAAACCGGCTATAGCTCCGAGATAGAAAATTGGTTTTACAACAAAGAATTAATATTGTTTAAAGCGATGAGGGAGATTGACACAATTCTCTCAGAACCTGAAAATACAAAGAGCGGTAAAAATATATTGATGAATTTCAACGGCTGGGAGAACCGTGCCAAAAAAATCAGAGTTGTAAAACTCAATTGTGATCATCAAAATATATTAAAGCCGCCGCACTTGAAGCCATTAGCAAGTTTTATACTGCAATCAGTTGAACATTGTATTGCTGAAAATGTAAAAAAGGGGCTTACAAAGAACGCGGAATGAGTAGCGTGCTCTATCTGACGCAATTTGACAGATAGATGGAAAATCGCGGACATAAATTAGTTCGGTACGCTGATGACTGTAACAGATACGTCAAAACCCGACGCGTATCTGACCGAGTGATGAGCGGATGCACAAAGTACCTTGAAGGCAAGTTGAAGCTAAAAGTCAAAACGACGAAAAGCAAGACTGTAAGCCTGTTGAAACGGAAGTTTCTCGGATTTGCGTTATACAAAATAAGCAAAGCCACAGGAATACGCGTACACGAAAAACCACTAAAGAAAATCAAGGAACGAGTGAAAGCCATAACCAGCCGGAAAACAAAGCATGAGAATTGGCAAATACAAGAAAAGGCTACTGGCGGATTGTCAGTAGCCCAATTCTGCTTGGAATGCTCACAAGTGAAAATTTCGAAACGCTGGGGTATGATAATATACTCAAGCGATACGAGGAACTGTGCTTAATTTACTGAACCGCCGTATATCGAACGAACGTACGGTGGTGTGAGAGGTCGCCTGATAAATTAATTGTCAGACACCTACTTGATTTTGTCTATGGGTGAGCATTGTTTTTAGCGTAAGTTAAGGAAAAATGCTTGAAATTGCTGTATAATTAACCCTGTGAAAAATTATCAATGCTAACGATTCGAAAAAATCGCTGCTAAAGTTATTAAAGATAGTTTAAAAAATGTTTCACGTGAAACATTTTTTAAATGACCAAAAATAAGTTTGCAACAATCGCGAGAGCAACAAGGGGGACCGCGGTGCAAGAGACGAAAGAGCTTACTAACGTCGGGGCGTTGGAGTTCGAGACTAAACCGATTGTAAAGTTAATAGTAAAATATTCACTGGCGGTAACGCTGGGTTTTATTTTGCAAAATTCCTACGGAATCATTGACAGCATTTTTGTCGGACATTTTTTGGGAACGGACGCGCTGGCGGCGGTGTCGAGTGCGATGCCGGTTTTTTGCGTGATGATTGCGTTGGCGCTTGATGTTTGTATTGGCTCGGCTACCCTGGCGTCAATCAAGCTTGGCGAAAAAGACAAAGACAAAGCGGAAGAGTTACTTGGCAACTCGATTGTTCTTAATTTGATTTTTTCAGGTATGTTTATGCTGGTCAGTTTGCCGTTGTTGCATCCGCTGCTGGAGCTATTTGGATTGACCGGCGCGGTGCTGGAAATGTCCTATACTTTTACCGGAATCATGATCTGGGGATTACCGTTATTGTCGGTCAGCTGGACATTGCATTCGGTAATGCGCAGCGATGGCAGTCCGAATTACGGGTTGTTCACGGTAGCGGTGCCGCTGGTAATTGTCGTGGTACTCAATCCGGTATATATTTATGTCTTCAATTGGGGCATAGCCGGCTCGGCGTTGGCGTGTGTTACTGCGGATTTTATTACGCTGTTGCTTCGGTTGTCATATTATTATTCACGCTACAGCGTGATGAAAATTCACGCACGTCATTTGCGGATAAATCTGGAAAATTTCAAGTTGATTTTCAAGTGTGGTTCGGCGGCATTAGCGGGACAGATTGCGGCGTTTTTTGTGTTTGCCGAAATGCTGTATCTGACCAATATTTACGGTGGCACTACAGCGCTCGCGGTTTGCGGGGTGGTAGAACGGATTATCGGCTTCATCGTTATGCCGGTAGTTGGCATATCGGTTGGCGTACAGCCAATTATTGGTTATAATTTTGGTGCCGGCAATTATGCGCGGATGCGGTTAGCGCTCAATCGTGGCATTTGGGTTGCCACGGCAATCGCGGTGTTCTTTTTTGCAATTTGTGAAATTTTCCCCCGGCAGATACTGTCAATATTCGATTTGAGTGAGGCAGCAACCGAGCTTGGCGTCAAAACGTTGCGGATCGTGGTTGTGAGTTTTCCGGTAATCGGTTACGCGATAGTGGCATCTGAATATTTTCCGGCGGTAAATAAACCGGCAATCGGCGTGTGGCTGACGTTGTTGCGACAGATTATCTATACGATTCCGCCGATGTATGTGCTGGTACATTATTTCGGATTGTTCGGCGTATTCTGGGCGTTGCCGTTTTCTGATGTGTTGATAACTGTAACGACATTTTGCTTTTTGTATTATGAATTCAATCGATTGGAGCGTAAGGAGCTTATATGATAGAAACGAAAGATACAATGTGTTTTGCCTGTGGCCGTGCTAACCCGGTTAGTTTGGGAATGACGTTTTATATTGATGCTGACCGCAGCTATTGTTCGAAGTTCGTTGGTCAGCCGGAGCATGTCGGTTATCAAAATATGATGCATGGCGGCATAATTGCGACGTTGCTCGATGAGTGCTTGTCCAGAGCGGTAATCGAAGAAGGGTTTTTGGCGGTTACTGCCGAGTTGCATGTGAAGTATTTAAAGCCGACACCGGTCGGCGAAGAACTGACGATTTGTGCCCGGATCGAAAAAAATCGTGGTAAACTTTATAATGTCGTCGGTGAAATTACGTTAGCTAACGGCGAAATCTGTGCTAAGGCTAAAGCAAAAATATTTGCAATTAACGAGCAATCTTTTGCCGATGACAGCGTCCAACCCGACCGTTCCCGGCTGCAAAATGTCAACAGCCAGCAGTGAAACGGAACATGCTATTAATCTTTTATCTAGAATTGTTTATATAAATTTGGAAATTTTTTACTATTATGGTCGTAGCAATAGTATAATATAAATGTGGCTTTGTGAAAATTTGGTTTTCACGAGCTGATTTTGCGTATTTTCTGTCAGTATATTTGGAATTGCTTAGGTTGTTCATTTGGAAGGGATATTATGAAAAAAGTCACTCCGCAATATTTGTCCAGATTTTTGGGTATTCCGGCGAATCAAAGAATTCATGATGAATTCTTATCGCAAATCGCCGACCCGCTCTGGCGTAAACTTATAAAAACATTACATACTTGTCCGAAACCGGTTACGGCGTACAAATATGAAACCGGTCATGCGCTGCCGTTTTCGATGGCAATCGGATCGAGTGCGCACCATATGCACTACGGTGGTTTGGCGGTGCATACTTTGCATTGCCTGGAATATGCTGAGGCGCAAGCTGCGGTGTATTTGAAAAAAGGCTTGTCAATTGATAAATCGCTGCTATATGCAACGATTATTCTGCATGACTCGATGAAACGGTTTGTTTATGGTTTTGATGCTGAGTATAATTTGGTGCGTAATGAAGACCGGTTTGTTGCCGAAACCGACGATCATCATTCCTGGTTGTTGCGCGAAATGGTAGCATTGGAAGCCGAAGAGTATTTGATTAAGTCGGTGGCTGCAATTCATGGAATTGACGGCGTCAATATCGGCGGTGTGGAGAGCTTCAAATTGGTCAACCACTATCTGGGGATTTCTGATATTGGCTTGCGTTACACCATCGAAGATGTCCGTCCGGAACATGTTATTGCATTTTTGGCCAATACTGATTGGCACTGGAGCGGAATCGCGCAAATGCGGACGGCACAGTTGGCGGCACGATTGACCTTGACCTTCAATGTTTCCACAAAAAAACTACATATTATGATCGGTTCGATATTTACGTTTGAGGCCGTCGGGCGGCTTATTGAAACTCAGGGAATGGAAGTTGCCTGCAAATTTTATGAGGCGGCGCTAAGGAGGATTTTAGACAGCAAATGAAGATATTCTATTTTAGCGGAACGGGCAACAGTCTGGCAATCGCCAAGAAAATTGCCGCGGCGTTTGACGCCGAGTTGATAAATATCGCCAGCGCGATGAAGAACAAACAGTTTGTTTATAACGATGAAGAAATCGGTTTGGTCTTTCCATTATATTGTTTTGGCGCGCCAAAAATGGTCTGCGAGTTTATGAAAAAGCTCAAGACGCCTTATGTCGATTATCTGTTTACTGTTTGTGACGGCGCCGGAAATATTTCCGGAATGTTCTTAGACGAAGCCCGGCGTTATCTGCAGGGTAATATTCGTGAAATCAGCGGCTATTATTTACGATCGGTGACCAATTATTTGCCCTTAGGCGATATTCCGGCGCCGGAGAAAATTGCAGCTATTTTGGCAAAAACCGACATTGCCGTGGATAAAATTATTCGTTCAATCAGCGCGCGTGAACGCTGCGATCTCCAGCAGGGAGCATTAATGAAGGCGCTCAACAAAACGGTATTACGGTTGTTTAAAATCGGTTTCGAAAAAAATGTACACAAAGGCAGCGAAAAATTTTCTGTCGATTTTAGTTGTGTTGGCTGTGGTTTGTGTGCCAAAGTTTGCCCGGCGCAAAACATTAAGTTTGAAACCGGTGGTCCGGAGTGGCTGGACCGCTGCGAGGCCTGCATGGCATGTATTCACTGGTGTCCGAAACGATCGATTCAGTTGGGCAGCAGCGCCAAAAAGGGGCGTTATCACCATCCAGGAATCACGGCCGAGGAATTGTTTGTTTAGATGCTAAGCCAAACACTACGTGAATTAATTGAATATTCAAAAACTCTGTACCGCTATGACCGGCGCAGGTTCAGCGCGCTTATTATTATGATGAGCGCGCTTGGTGTATTTGAGGGGATAAATATTGTTTTAATTGCCCCGTTGCTGACCGTGTTGGGTGTGGGGGCGCCAACCAGTTTGACGCATCAGGTGGAGCAGGCATTTGCTATTGTTGGCTTGCCGTTGAACATTTATACGTTACTGGGTTGCTATGCATTGATAATTATCGGACAAAGTCTGTTGCAACGCGAGCAGTCATTACTCTTGGCCAGATTGCAGCGCGGCTTTGGGCGGCTGCTGAGTAATCGGTTATTCCGTAGTGCTACGCAAGCACGCTGGCGGTTTTGGCTGGATAACCGCAAATCTGACATTACTCATTATTTGACGGATGAGGTGGCGCGGGTTATTACCGGCACGGTTTTTTTTGCGCAGATAACGTCAGCAGTAATTATTGTCATAATCCAGATTGTACTGGCGCTGTTTATTTCACCGCAACTGACGCTGATTGCGGCAATTGCCGGTGTGTTTCTGTATTTTGGCAGTCTTGGTACGGTGCGGCGTTCGAAAAACCTCGGTTGGGATTTATCGAACGTATATCGCCGGTTTCACTCGGAGTGCCAGGAATACTTAAACGGCGTCAAAGAAATAAAAGCTTATAATAACGAACAGCGCTTCGCCGACCAGTTTGCAGAGTTGGGCAGTGAAGTGGATGAGAAGTTGCTGGCGTTTAACGCAGCGCAGAGCAATGCCGCGCTGTATTCCAAGCTCAGCAGTTCGCTGCTGATTGTCGTTTTTCTGTTGGTGGCCGCCAAGTTGTTGCCGGTGAATAGCGAATATTTGCTGTTGATGTTGTACATTTTTTCGCGACTGTGGCCACGCTTTGCCAACATCCAGAACAATTTGCATTATGTCATTATGATGTTGCCGTCCTTTGCCGTGATCAACCAATTTATTTTGCAGGCCGAAAGTTGCTGTGAAGCGACTCCGGGCGCGACTATCCGGGTGGACAAAATACAACAGGCGGTCGAGCTTGACGCGGTTAGTTTCGCCTATAATCCTGCTACGCCGGTTATCGATAATATTAGTTTGACAATTGCGGCCAACACTACAGTTGCGATTGTCGGCGAATCGGGAAGCGGCAAATCAACACTGGCGGATTTGCTGATTGGGTTGCATTGCCCGGACAGTGGAAAGATTACGGTAGACGGTCAAAAATTGACGGGTGATTTTGTTTCGGTCTGGCGCAATAGTGTTGCCTATGTTGCGCAAGACTCATTTTTGTTAAACGACACGATAAAAAACAATCTGCTCTGGTCGCAGCCGGATGCCAACGATGACGCTGTCGCTGTTGCGCTTCAGCAGGCGGCGTGCGAGTTTGTCTATGGCTTGTCCGCGGGAATCGATAGTATAATCGGCGATCGCGGTGTCAAATTATCCGGCGGCGAACGGCAGCGGATTGTTCTGGCCCGGGCCTTGTTGCGTAAACCGGCGTTTCTGTTGCTGGATGAAGCGACCAGCGCGTTGGATAACGAAAATGAACAGAAAATAAAGCAGTCACTGGACAGGTTGCGCGGCAAACTGACAGTACTGGTAATCGCGCACCGGCTGACTACTGTTGAAAATGCGGACTTGGTTGTGGTGTTGGCTGGTGGCAGGATAGTTGAACGCGGCAAGTATCATGAACTGCTTTTGGATAAAACCAGCCGGTTACACAAACTGGCGCATCCGCACCCGGACAATGAAATAATGTAAAAGGGTGGCGAGTGTATGCATGATTTAGGGTTCGGTGAGTTACATCAGCAGGTGGACAGTTCGCTGTTTCAAATTAAATATTGGCCGTTGATCAGTATGCTGACATTGATTGCACTAAACGCGTTTTTGCGGAACGCTTACCGCCGACTTATCTGGTCGCTTTTTTTGTGGCGCTGGACGGGTTCTTTATTTTGGTGTTGCTGCCGGAAGTGACCGGACGGATAAAATTGTTTGCTGATTTGGCAGTGAACTGGATCTACGTCGGATTGACCTGGTTCATTGGCTGCGCGCTCGCGGTGTTAATATTACTGCTGGTTTGGTTGGCGGCGCTGGTTTTCGGGAAATTCGTGCATTTGCTCAACTACAAAAAAATGGTCAGCGGGTCAGTTTTCACCGGGGTAGTTATTTTTTCGTTATTGCTGACGACCGTTGTTATATTAGTCGGTTGCGGCAGTTATGAGGTTGTTCACGAAAGCATTGTGTTGGATAACTGGCATGCGGACAAGAAAATCCGGGTAGCATTTTTTTCTGATGCCCATTTAGGGTTTGATGACAACGTCCAAAAATTAGCCGGTGTCTGTGCTTTAATTGTTGCGGAAAAATGTGACATAGCAGTTTATTGCGGCGATTTGGTGGATGATATGACAATGTTGCCGGGCGCCGCCGCGCAGCTTGGGACACTTGCGGAAAAATTACCGCAGGGGCTGTATTTCGTCGATGGCAACGGTGACAGTACCGACGGAAACTGGAATAAAATCAGAACACAATTATTGAATTATCACGTCAAAGTCCTGAATAATGCCGTTGTGGACATTGGCGACAGCGGACATCCGTTGTTATTGGTGGGTATTGAATATGCAAGTCTGAATAATGATGATACTTTTGATCCCGTCCGTCAAAAAGAGTACTTACAGAAAACTTGCGCCGGACTATCAGAATATGCACCGAAGATATTGCTGGCACACACGCCGGAAATTATCACTTGGGTGAAGCCGCATCAGTTCGACATTCTGCTGTTTGGGCATACGCATGGCGGACAGGTAAGTGTGGGCAACTATCGGTTTTTGGGCAATGAATATAAATATATTTCCGGGAAATATCAAGAGGACGGTTCGACGATTATCGTCAACAATGGTATCGGCCAATGGTTTCCTGTACGGATTAACGTGCCGCAGCAGTTGCATATTATCGATATTTATCCGGGTAGACAATGAAACTGATTATTTTACTGCTCGTGCAGGAAAACTGACAATAAATGGCGAATAATAACTGCAAAATACCTGGAGGGGCGCTATGAAACGGATATTATTCGTCACTTGTTTTATTCTGTTATATTGTGTGACGGCGGGCGCCGAACAGGTGAATATCGATATTTTTGCGGTTAATGATTTTCATGGCGCATTGGTCGGTGAAGGCAAAAATCCGGGAATTGCCAAAATTGCCGCATATTTTGATTTTGAGAAAAGGCAAAATCCGGATGGCACAGTCATTCTTGCTGCCGGGGATATGTTTCAGGGCAGTATGGAATCTAACTTGCTGCGGGGGATGAGCGTTGTCGATCAGATGAATTATATCGGTTTTGCTGCCGCTTGTGTCGGCAACCATGAGTTTGACTGGGGGCAACGAATTTTGCAACGCAATATCAATGCCTCGAAGTTCCCCTGGTTAGGTGCTAATGTTATTGATATTGACAGCGGTAAGATTTTCCAACCGCTCAAACCATACACAATTATCGAACGCAAGGGCGTTAAGATTGGTATTATCGGCCTGTGCACACCGACGACGCCGCTGGCAACCAACCCGAGAAATGTTCAAGGCTTGTTTTTTGCTGGAGTAATCATGCCAACTGCCTATTACGTCGAGCAGCTGCAAAAACAAAATGTGGATGTTATTGTGTTGCTTACGCATCTGGGCAGCGAGCAGGCTGAAGCGGAGCTGAGTGGTGAATTTCGCGATGTCGCGGACTTGTTGCCGGATGGTAAGGTGGCGGCAATTATCACAGCGCACAGTCATTCCTACGTTAATTCCGAGATAAACGGCATTCCGGTCGTACAGGCGGGTGAATATGGCCGGGCAGTAGCCAAACTGCAACTGGTTTTTGATACGGACAGCCGGAAAATTGTCCAATCCAAACGGGAAATCGTCCAACTGAATACGCCGCCATGGAGCGAGCTGGAACCGGATGTGTTATCGCAAAAACTGCTCAAACAATCGCTTTCGGAAATTGCGGTGCTGCGTAACACGGTTATCGGAACGGCGATAAAACCGCTGACGCACAATCCCGGACCGCTTAGGCCGACAGTGTTTGGCGAATATCTGTGCGATGCGGTGCGTGAGGCTGCTACTGCCGACATTTGTCTGCTTAGCTCGGGCAGTATCCGCAAAGAATTGCCGGTTGGCGCGATAACTTATGGTAGTTTCTATGAAGCGATGCCGATTGATATTACGATGTACACAATTGATATGTATGGCAGGGATGTTACCAGTGTGCTGGAATTCGGTATTAACAATCCAAGTATCAATATCGTTCAATGGAGTGGTATGACGATAATCTATGATGCCCGCAAACCCTATGGCAAAGCTGTGGACAAAATCTTGCTTAATAGCGGTTTGACTATCAACATGGATCAACGCTACCGTGTAGTTACCAGCGATTTCATGGTGAACGGCTTGGGCGGATTCGTTATAAACGGTATTAATGGCCGCGATACCGGTGTCCTTTGCCGTGATATCGTCGAGCATACCATTGAGCAGCAGAAAGTGATCGACTTCATCGGCGATGGACGGTTTATGCTGATAAAAGATAATTCATCGGTGGAAACGCCGATTGGGTAAATAACAAAAACAGCCGCAACGGCATTTGCCGTTGCGGCTGTTTTGTTTAAATTGTTTTAACCCTTAACCGATCCTTGGGTAATCCCGCGGATAATTTGTTTCTGAGCAAAGAAGTAGAAAATGATTACCGGTACGATTGCCAGCGTCAAGCCGGCCAGCGCCAGGTTCCACTGTTTGGTATATTCACCAAAGAAGAAAAACATTTTCAATGGAATGGTCTGAGTTTCTGGGCGATTGATTACCAGGCTTGGGAGCAGATAATCGTTCCAAATCCAGATAGTATTGAGGATTGCCACAGTAACGGACATCGGTTTCATGCAGGGGAAAATAATTTTCCAGAAGGTCTGCCATTTGTTGCAGCCGTCGATGGTTGCGGCTTCATCTAGAGATTTGGAGATGCCGCCGAGTGCGCCGTGGAACAGAAAGATCGACATACTTGAGCCAAAACCGAGATACATGATTATTATGCCGCCGCGGTTGAGCATGTCCATTTTGCCCCAAAAGCCGACCAGAGGAATCATTACCGATTGAAACGGTACCAGCATTGAAGCAATGAATAAAAACAGCAAAAGATTACTGAGCTTGGATTTGGTGCGTTGCAATGCGTAAGCCGCAAGTGCCGAGAAAAAGACGATGATGCACACGCTGACAACGGTAATCAAAATTGAATTGCCGAAAGTCCGCAAGATATCCAGCTTGTCCGCGGCGACGGTGAAATTGTCGAAAAACAAGGTTTTGGGTAAATCCAGGGTGTTGGCAAAAAGGTCTTTCTTGGTCTTAAAGGCGTTGACAAACATCAGGTAAAACGGCGCCAGCCACAATAACGCGAGAATAACGCCGATGGCTTCGACAATATATATTCCGGCTTTACGCATTATGCTTCGACCTCCTGTTTCTTACCGACATAAACCTGAACCAGGGACATTATCGTTACGATGATGAAGAAAATTATTGCTTTGCTTTGTGCATAAGCCATCATATTTTCACCAAAAGCGGTATTGTAGATGTTCATTGCCACCATCTGGGTGGAGTTGTAGGGGCCGCCGGCCGTAAGCGACAAGTTTTGGTCATACAATTTAAACGAGCCGGACAGCGTCATAAACACGCTGACAGTAAAGGCCGGTACGATTAGCGGGAAAACGATGTGGCGCAATTTTTGCCAGACACCGGCGCCGTCGATAGCTGCTGCTTCGAGTAGTTCATAATCCAGCGCTTCGAGATGCGCGATATAAATAATCATAATATAACCGGCCATTTGCCAGGACATCAGGATGACCAAACCCCAGAACCCGGTTTCAGTCGTTGCCAGCCAGTCTTTGAGGATTGATGCGCCAACCAGGTCGCCGACTGCACCAAAAGCTTTGATAAAGATGAACTGCCAGATAAAACCGAGGATTAAGCCGCCGATCAGATTAGGCATAAAGAATATTGTGCGAAGAAAACTGCTGGTTTTGATTTTTTGCGTAACCACCAGCGCCAGTGCTAAGCCGATAATATTTATTGAAACGATGGATATTAAGGCAAATTTTGCGGTGAACAACAGCGACAGCCAAAACTGGCTGTCATGAAACAGATGCGTGTAATTTGTCAATCCGATAAATGCCGGAGTGTCGATGCCGTTCCAGTTGGTAAATGAATACCAGATACCAAAGATGAACGGAACAAACACTGCCATACAGAGCGCCAATACGCAAGGGGCGATGAATAAATAGTAATAGATGTCATGCTTTTTTTTCACGGTGTCTCTCTCCTCTGTGCCGGTTATTTCATAAAGTAATTATTCGACAAGATAAGTAAACATTCCTGCTATTTCTGCATTTTCTTCCACGCATCGACCTGCTTTTGCATTTCAGCCATGAATTTGTCAAGTCCGGCGGCTTTTAATTGCATGGTTAATTCTTGTACAGCGGGCTCAGTGTCAGCCATACCGACATATATGGGCTGTGCGTATTGTTCGATTACATTCTTGAGTGCCGACAACTCGCTCTTAACCGGATCGGGATTAAAGGCAAAGCCTAGTATCGGCGAAATCACACCGGAGTCATTAAAGGCTTTCAATAATTCGTTGGAATTGTGCGGTGTTGGATCTACAGTATATTCAATCAGGCGGTTGCCGAGTGCGAAACCGGCCTTATTCATCTCGTAATTTTTATGTTCAGGACGAAAAGCAATGCTGGTTTGGCTGGTTTTGTCATAATGCACGCCTTCAATGCCGTAAGTGACAAGATTGCGTACATAAGGATCGGTGTTCAGCAGTTCCAGAAACCGCAATGCCCGTGCCGGATGCCGGGATGACTGCGATATTGCGATCATCGAACCGGTGGTGGAATAAGTGGTCATGGACGGTCTTTCATAGATTTTTACGGTTTGAACCGGGAAACCATAAATGCCACTTAAAACAGCGTCGCTGTTGGGAACGAGTACGTCTACAGTCGACAGCGCCTGTCCTTTGGTGAAAACGTTTCCCTGATTGCGTGAAGTGGCAGCATCTTTGGAAATATAGCCCTTAGTGTAAAACTGGTGGTAGATTTTATAGATATTGACAAATTCCGGATCTTCCCACTGATTGACAACCTTACAATCCTTGTCGGTAAGTGCGACTGCGCCCGGCATCCCGAAACTGTTGATGAAATCATATTTTTGATAAAGCGAAACGGCCGTTCCCGGCTGGAAGCCGAAGCAGGATAGATTAGGATCTTTCGCGTGCGCGATTGCATATACCGGTAACAGATCCGCAAAGGACTTGATATTAGACAAATCCAGTCCGAGTTTTGCCACCAAATCCTTGTTAAAGAGCATAACCTGCTGATAAACCATATCCTTGTAGTTGGGTACCGCGATGATTTTTCCGTCAACACGGGCGGCATCCCACAATTCTTTTGGTACGACCGTGTTAAGTTTTGCACCGTATTTGGGCAGTAAATCATCGAGCGGATAGAACATGCCTTTACTGGCATAATTACGATAATCGAGCGTCCAGGAACAGGTAAAAACCAAATCACAGGTCTCGCCACTGGATAATACCGGATTCATTTTTTTCTCGTAGTCAGCGAACGGAAGCGGTTTGATCACGATTGTGGCGTTGATTTTTTCTTTGGTGTATTTGTTTAATTCGGCAAGAACCTTATCCATGTCTTGCGGAGTTTTCGTGCCATCAAAACCGGTGTACCAGATTAATTCCACTGTTTCGGCCGGATTATCCTCGTCGCCGGATTTACTGCCGCAGCCGGTAAACAGCGTTGCGCTGAGTGCAACCAGCAAGAATATTGCCAATAATTTTCGTTTGGACATAGCCGCCTCCTAAGTGATTGTTGATTATTATTATTCGACATCAGGGAAAATAATCCTGCAACGATTGATGCTTACAAGCGGTTTTTCAACTTTTCTAACAGAAAATCGGGCAACAATTATTTACAAAAAATATTCCGGTTGCTTTTTCCGCAGCAAGTCGAGGTTGGGCAGAAAGTTAAGCAGATGGTTGCGGACGATTTCACCGATAGCGGAGGCATCCTTGTTTTTTATCGCGTCAAAAATCTGTTGATGTTGTTTAACAATTAGCAGCAGATACATCTCGTTGTTCATCTCGAACATTCGTAGCCGCCGGTGATGCGAATTGAAGCGGTTCAAAAATTCCCAACTGTAGTTATGGGCGCAGCCGGAGAAAATCAGCGCGTGGAAGTCGTTGTCCAGTTGATGAAAGCGCAACGGATCGAACTGGTTGGTTACCAGTGAATTCTGCGTAAATAAATTAATTTCGAGCTCCATGAGCGCGGCTGCCGGAAAATCAGCGCAGGCGCTCCGCAATATTTCAGTTTCAAGCGTTGCCCGCATGAACACGGATTCATTAATCAGCTCAATATCCAGCAGTGTGACGGTGGTGCCGCGTTGCGGTTGAATGCAGAGCAACTTGTCTTCGGACAACCGGATGAACGCTTCACGTACCGGCGTCCGGCTGACATGCAAGATGTTGGCTACTGCCGGCTCACTGATGCTGGCGCCGGGCGGTAGTGTCAAATTCAGAATGTTGTCGCGAATAACACGATAAATGTATTCACGGACGTTTTCCTGGGGCAGTTTTTCCGTTTGAATTATGTTTTTCATCACTAGCCACTTCCAGTTATTTTATAGTTATTAAAGAAATTTTTCTTAGTGTCGATAATATGTTGACGACCATCTTGTATACAAGTATAATCGATAATCAGGAATAATCAACTGAAAAGAGGTAAGTAATGCGGAATTTTTTGGACGACAATTTTTTGTTGCACAGCCCAACTGCCGAGCGGTTATATCACGATTATGCCAAGTCGTTGCCGATAATCGACTATCATTGCCACATCCCGGCGAAAGAAATCGCCGAGAACAACAATTATGCGGATATGGCCGAAATCTGGTTGAAGCATGATCACTATAAGTGGCGGGCAATGCGCAGCAATGGCATTCCCGAGAACGGCATTACCGGGACAGTTAGCGGATACAAAAGATTCTGTTCGTGGGCAGCGACTTTACCGTATTGCATCGGCAATCCGCTGTATCATTGGACACACTTGGAGCTGAGACGCTATTTTGGAATTACCGTTCAGCTTAGCACTGATTCTGCGGAATATATTTGGGATAATTGCAATCAACAGCTGACCCGTGCTGAATTCCGGCCACAAAGTATCATCAAAAGTTCTAATGTCGACTGGTTGTGTACGACCGATGATCCGGCTGATGATCTGTGTTGTCACGCACAACTGCGCCGCGAAGGAAATGTGAAAGTTTTTCCGACATTTCGTCCGGATAAATATGTGAATATTGATAACGCCGCGTATATCGCAGATGTTGCCGGTTTGGCAGTTGCTGCGGCGGCTGATATCAAAAATTTCAGCGAATTTTTGGCAGTGTTCAGTTGCCGGCTCAATCATTTTGCGGATAATAAATGTTTCTTGTCGGATCACGCGCTGGAGTATGCGGTTTATCGCGCTTGCGACGAACGGCAGGCGGCGAAAATATTTGCCCGGCGTTTAAGCGGTAAAGCGCTTTCGCCAAAGGCTGTGGAAAAATTCAAATCATTCATGTTGATTTATTGCGCAAAGGAATATGTCAGCCGCGGCTGGACAATGCAATTGCATTTGGGGGCAATCCGCAACAACAATTCCGAGATGTTCAGGAAACTCGGACCGGATAGCGGGTTTGATTCCATTGGCGATGCAGTTTATGCAAAAAACCTGGCACAATTACTGGATGCGATGAATGAGCAATGTGGCGGGCTGCCCAAGACGATTATTTACAATCTAAATTCGCGGGACAATGAAGTAATCGGCACGCTGATTGGTTGTTTTCAAAGCACTTATCCGGGAAAAATACAATTTGGCTCAGGTTGGTGGTTTAATGACCAAAAAGACGGGATGATCCGGCAAATGACGACACTTGGTAATCTCGGGTTGCTTTCAAAATTTGTCGGAATGCTGACTGATTCGCGCAGCGTGTTGTCTTATACCCGTCATGAATACTTCAGGCGGATTCTTTGCAATTTGCTGGGCGAATGGGTGGAAAATGGTGAATATCCGGCAGACTGGGATATGCTGAAAAAAATCGTGCGCGGTATTTGTTATGAAAATGCCAAAAATTATTTTGCAAACTGAGTGAAATATTATTGAGGAAGGTTGGCCATGAAATTTAAAGGTGTACGCTGGTACATGTGCGGGCTGTTGATGCTTGCGACGGTCGTGAACTATCTTGACCGCAGTTGTTTGGGAGCAGTCGGCCCGGTGTTGAAGAAGGACCTGCAAATTGACGAACAGCAATTTGCTTACATTATTATGTGTTTTCAATTTTCTTATGCGGCGATGATGCCGATAGCCGGAAGTATTATCGACTGGCTGGGCACGCGCAAAGGGTATATGATTGCCGTGTTGTGGTGGTCGATTGCCAATATGCTGCATGGTTTTGCCGGCAGTGCGCGGTCACTGGCAATTTTCCGCGGATTACTGGGAATCGGTGAGTCGGGAAACTTTCCGGCGGCGATAAAAACGATCTCGGAGTGGTTTCCGGCGAAAGAGCGCACTATTGCTACCGGTATTTTCAACACCGGTTCAAGTGTCGGCGCGATGATTGCGCCACCATTGGTCATCTGGATTGTGCTTACCTGGCATTGGCAGGCGGCGTTTGTAGTAACCGGTGCGGTCGGTTTTCTCTGGCTGTTGTTGTGGATTGCTTTTTATCGTGCGCCCAAAGACAGTAAATATATCACCGAAGAAGAACGGGCTTATATTCTTGCCGGACAAAAAGAAGAAGATATGCCGGCAGAAACCCAGTCCAGCGATAAATGGTACAAAATGCTGGCAGTGCGTGAATTTTGGGCGATTGCGATTGCCCGTTTTCTTGCCGAACCGGCTTGGCAATTTTTCACTTATTGGATTCCGCTATACTTGTTTACGGTACGCGGGCTGGATTTGAAACAAATAGCAATGTTCGCCTGGATGCCGCCGTTGGCCGGAGACTTGGGTTGCTTGTTTGGTGGTTTTTTGTCGCCGTTTTTCATGAAACATGGTGTACCGCTATTGCGGGCGCGTAAATACGCAGCGCTGGTCGGCTCGATTATCATGATGTTTGCGGTGTTTATCGGAATGTCGTCGAGTGTATATTGGGCGATATTCTTTTTCTGCGTTGGCTCGTTCGCCCATCAGTCGTTATCTTCGACTTATTTGACGTTGCCAGCCGACTTGTTTCCTCAGACTGCAGTTGCTTCGGCAAACGGCTGGAGTGGTGGTATCGGCCAGTTTGGCGGAATGTTGTCTACCTTTGTGGTCGGTTATGTAGTAATGCACATCGGTTATAACCCGCTGTTCGTTGCAATTGGTTGTCTGGATTTAATCGGTGTTGCCGCTTTATGGGTATTATTGCGTGAACGGAAAGTTTGTCAGGCATGAATGAGCAATTAATTATTGACGGACGCGATAATGTCGCAGTCCTGCTGACGGAGAAAAACAGAATTGCGCGCGGGCAGAAAATTGCCATCCGGGCTATTGCCTTGGGTGAACAAATCGTTAAATACGGTTATCCGATTGGTGTCGCAACGGCAATGATTCCGGCAGGAGCACATGTGCATACGCATAACATGCGGACAGCGTTGGGAGCTGTGCGGGAAAAGGGTTCAGAGTTTAGCGTTTGGAGTTTCAAAAACTCAGGACTCAGGACTGAGGACTGTAACCATAGTTTCTCCGGATACCGGCGGGCAAACGGAAAAGTTGGTGTGCGTAATGAACTGTGGATTATTCCAACGGTCGGTTGCATCAACCGCACTGTAGAAACAATTGCCCGGCGGTTGAACGAAAACTATCCGCGCTCGGAAAATTTTGACGGCGTATTTGCACTGACACATCCGTTCGGTTGTTCGCAGATGGGCGAAGATCATGAGAACACTAAAGAAATATTAGCGCGGCTGGCCGAACATCCGAATGCCGGCGCGGTTATTATTCTCGGTTTGGGCTGTGAGAACAATACAATTGACGGAATGCGCGCCGAAATAAAGCGGTCAGCAAATATTGACTATATTTCTGCGCAGCAGACGGGTGATGAAGTAGCAGTTACGGTGGCTGCCGCTGGAAAACTTATCGAAAAAATAATGAACGACCGCCGTGAAAAATGCAATTTATCGGATTTGGTTGTCGGTTTGAAATGCGGCGGGTCGGACGGGTTGTCCGGTATTACCGCCAATCCGCTGGTGGGCAAGTTGTCGGATATCATTGTTGCTGCAGGCGGCACTGCAGTGCTGACCGAGGTGCCGGAAATGTTTGGCGCCGAAGAATTACTGTTTAAACAGTGTGCGGATGAGACGGTATTGCAAAAAGCCGTTGCAATGGTGGATGATTTCAAAGCCTATTATCGTAAACACGAACTGCCAATATATGAGAATCCTTCGCCCGGCAACAAGGCGGGCGGCATAACTACTCTTGAAGAAAAATCCTTAGGTTGTGTGCAGAAGGGTGGCAGCGGTACGATAACCGGTGTGCTAAAATACGGCGAAAGTATTGCCGTGAAAGGGTTGAATCTGCTAAGCGGCCCGGGTAATGATCTGATTGCGGCTACGGCGCTGTCGGCTGCCGGTTGCCAGCTGGTGCTGTTCACGACCGGCCGGGGTACACCGTTTGGCGCAATCGCGCCAACTATAAAGATTTCAACCAATTCGGAATTGGCGCATAATAAACCGCACTGGATTGATTACAACGCCGGGGTATTAATCGAAGGAACGTCATTTGAAACGGAAACTTCGGAATTGCTTGAAGCGGTGTTGGCTGTTGCCGGTGGTAAGCAATGCAAGGCCGAGTTGAACGGTTACAAGGATATTGCGATATTTAAGACAGGGGTAGTGTTGTAAAAATTGAAGATAGTTTTTAGGAGAGAAGATGAAGTTCACGAAACTGCGCTGGATAATGCTGATTATGTTTATCAGCGGAATTACGTTAAATTACGTCAGCAGAAATGCATTGGGCGTATTGGCGCCGACCTTAATGAAAGATCTGCATATTACGACACAACAATACTCCTGGATTGTTGCGGCTTTTCAATTGGCCTATACAGTTTTTCAACCAATTTGCGGTTGGGTAATTGATCATATCGGTTTAAAAATTGGATTTATGTTGTTTGCCATGGCTTGGTCAGTTTTATGTATGCTGCATCCTTTGGCGGCATCATGGCAGGGATTGGCCGGTCTGCGATTTTTCATGGGTGCGACCGAAGCGGCAGCTGCTCCTGCGAACGTAAAATTCTTAACAGAGTGGTTTCCGGCAAATGAGCGCGCTGTTGCCGCTGGTTGGTCCGGGGTCGGTTTTTCTTTTGGTGCGATGCTGGCACCGCCGTTGGTGATCGCATTGCAATTGCAATTTGGTTTGCAGGCGGCATTTATTGCGACCGGAGCAATGGGACTGGTCTGGGTGTTAATCTGGAAGATATTTTATGATAAACCGGCTAAGTCCAAGTACGTTTCACAGGAAGAACGTGAATATATTTTAGGAAAACCTTTGGTCTGGCATAAACAAATTCTTAAACGTAGTTTTTGGGGAGACTGGAAAAGTATAGTCGGAATCAAGAAGTTTTATGGTATTGCGTTGCCGGCATTTTTGGCCGAGCCGGCCTGGCAAACATTCAGTTTTTTTGTACCGCTGTATCTTGCGACTGAAAGAGGCATGAACCTGAAAGAAATTGCGTTGTTTGCCTGGCTACCATTTTTGGCAGCTGATTTTGGTAGTGCAGCCAGCGGTTATGTGGCCAAGTGGTATAAGAAACATTTTAACTTCAACCGCAATAATGCAGCAATCTGGAGCTCGGTTTCCGGCGCATGCCTGATGCTTTCTTTGACAATAATTCCTTTTGTGGAAAGTTCGTACACAATCATTGCATTAATATCTGTCGGTGGATTTGGACATCAATTAATTTCCGCCGTTTTGAGTGTGCTGGTAATGGAGAACTTTGACGGTGAGATAGTGGCTTCAGTTAACGGAATGCGCGGTTTTTCTGCATGGACCAGCGGATTTTTGTTTTCGCTGATTATCGGAGCAGTCGTTCCCTATTGGGGTTATAATCCAATATTTATGGCAATGGGTTTTTTTGATTTAATTGGTGCCGCATTGATGTTGTGGTTGATTTATGATCGTACGAACAAAATGCTAGCTACAAATTAGAATTAGAATGATTTTGGTTATGATTGTTTTCGTAATCAATGATGGAGGCTGAAATGAAATATGGCTGGCGTTGGTTTGGACCAAATGATCCGGTGACAATAGAAGCTGTTATGCAAGTTGGCGCAAGCGATGTTGTCAGTGCATTGCATCACGTTCCGAACGGAGAAGTTTGGTCAATCGATGCGATAAAAAAACGCCAATGGGAAGTGGAATACTCATCAGTACTTGAACGATCCACTGGATTAGTATGGAGCGTTGTCGAGAGCGTGCCGGTGCATGAGGATATCAAAAAACGAACCGGAAAATTCGAACAATATATCGAAAACTACAAAGCGACATTGCGGAATTTGGCAACTTGTGGCATAAGAATAGTAATTTATAATTTCATGCCGGTGTTGGATTGGACGCGGACGGATTTGGCGTATGAGTTGCCTTGCGGCAGCCGGGCTTTGCGTTATGATGCCGTTGAAGTTGCAGCCTTTGATTTGTTCGTTTTGCAGCGGACGGCGGCAAAAAACAATTATAGTCCGGCGCAGCAAGTCGCGGCAAAAAAATATTACGACAATGCCACGCCTGAGCAAATTGAAAAACTCACCCGCAATATTATTGCCGGATTGCCGGGCGCCGAAGAAAGTTTTTCGGTGGAAGAATTCCGCACGGCGTTAGGACAGTACGATGCCATTGACGCTGCTAAATTACGCGGTAATCTTGTGGAATTTCTGCAGGCAGTTATTCCGACTGCCGAAGACTGTGGAATAAAGCTGGCTATTCATCCTGATGATCCGCCGTGGCCCTTGTTTGGAATTCCGAGAATCATGAGCAATATTAATGATGCGGAGTACATCCTGAAAACTATTGATAGTCCGGCAAACTGCATCAATCTTTGTGCCGGATCGTTAGGCGCAAGTGCCGAAAATGATCTGCCGGAAATGTTTCGACGGCTGTGCGGCCGGGTGCCGTTTGTACATTTGCGCAGCGTACGGCGTGAAGCCGACGGCAGTTTTTATGAAGATGAACATCTTGCCGGTAGTACCAGCTTGTGTGATTTGATTTATGAAATATTGCAGTACGAGAAAAAACAGTTACAAAGCGAGATAATAATCCGTCCGGACCACGGGCATCAGATGCTGGATGATTTGCATAAAACAACCAATCCCGGGTACAGTTGTATCGGCAGGATGAAAGGGTTGGCGGAGATTAAAGGGATAACACTGGCGTTGCGGAGGATGTATGAATAATGTACTGAGTTTGTTAAATTGGCGACTGGAGGCTGCCGGTTATTTCGAAATAGATACCGACGCAGCCCGGTTTCGGCTGTATTTTATGACAGACGACATTGTGCGTGTCCGTTGTTCGTTCGATGAGCAATTCAAACCGGAACTGTCTTATGCGTTGGTGTTGACGGCTTGGGCTGATTTGGCCGATGATTTACTTGCGGGTGAACGCCGTCGAATTACACCGTTGTCCGTAAACGTTTCCGAAACCGAACAGACGGTGACACTGGTTGGCAAAAAATTGGTCGTAGTGATAAACAAAAAACCGTTTGGCATCAATATCTGTGATTGCGCCGGTAATTTACTGCACAGTGATATGAAACAGCGAGCTTATGTACGTGATCAGCTTGGACGGGTATCGCATTGTGTGACACGCGGTGATAATGATGGTTACTACGGCTATGGCGAAAAATCAGGCGAACTGAATAAATTGCACCGGCGAATGAAGATGAACAATGTTGATACCTATGACTATGATGCCGAAAAAACCGACCCATTATATAAGCACATTCCGTTTTATATTCGTCTCGACAAAAAAGCGGGACACGCGCACGGAATTTTTTATAATAATTCCTATATATCAGTTTTTGATGTTGGCGCTGAACATAGCAACTATTGGGGAAAGCAAACATTGTTTACTGCTGATGGCGGTGAGTTGGATTGGTTTTTTATTAACGGCCCGAAAATTCCGGACGTTATCGAGGGCTACACAGATCTGACAGGAAAAACGGCGCTACCACCGGTATATTCACTAGGTTTTTTGGGTTCTACGATGTATTATACCGAGATTGACAGTGGCAGTGACACAGCGATTTTGAATTTTTTCAAGCGCTGTGAGTTAGAAAACATCCCCTGCGATGGATTTCATATGTCCTCGGGTTATACCACCGGCACCGACAACAAGCGCTATGTTTTTAATTGGAATAATCGCCGGATTGCGCAACCGGCGGAATTTATTGCTGACAGCCTTGCGCTTGGCGGAGAAATAGTACCGAATATCAAGCCGGGAATGCTATTGTCACATCCGCTGTATCAAGAGTTCAGCAACGCCGGCGCATATATAAAAAATGCTAACAAAACCGGCAATTGCGTAGATCGATATTGGGGCGGAAGTGCAGCGTTTGTGGATTTTACCAACCCGGTTGGACGAGATACATGGCAAAAGCATCTTGTGGAAAATTATATCAATTACGGAATTACCGCGATTTGGAACGACAATTGCGAGTATGAAATCAATGACGCTGAATCAATGTGTTGTGCTGAAGAAACTAATGAAAAGATCGCGAGCTTGCGGCCACTGCAACCGACTTTAATGGCGCTGGTTGCACAGCGGACGGTACGCGCAACCTGTCCGGACAAACGGCCGTTTGTGTTAAATCGGGCCGGTTATGCGGGAATTCAACGCTATGCGTCAACCTGGTCGGGCGATAATGGCACAAGTTGGCATAATCTGAAATTTGGTGTGCCAATAATGCTGGGCATGAGTTTATCCGGAGTGGCGTTTCAAGGAGCAGATATCGGCGGCTTTGCCGGAGCTGCGCCAACGGCGGAGTTGTTTGTGCGTTGGGTACAACATGGTGTGTTGCAACCGCGGTTTTGTATTCATTCCTGCAATAATGATAATACCGTTACTGAACCGTGGATGTATCCGAAATATACGAAATATATCCGCGCAGCTATCAAGTTCCGCTACCGTCTGATTCCGTATTTGTATTCGCTGATGTATCAGGCAGCGATCAAAGGGCATGCCGTCGCGCGGCCGCTGCTATACGATTTTCAACAGGATATCGAAGCTGTCGATAACAGCTTTGACTACATGATCGGACCGTATATTTTGGCAGCCTGTGTTCTTGAAGAAGGCGCCACTGAGCGAACCTTGTACTTACCATCAGGTTTCGAGTGGTTGGAATGGGAAACTCTGCGGCGTTATCAAGGCGGCCAGCATATTACCGTTAATGCGCCACTCGAAAAAACACCACTCTTCATCCGCAGCGGGGCAATTATTCCATTGACTGACGGAATAAATTGTTTAAATAAACAGGCGATTACCGATCTGGAAATTATTATCGAACCATCTATTGCGGCAAAGTTTTCGTTGTACGAAGATGATGGCAAATCCAACGCCTGGGAACAGGGTGAGAAGCTGATAACGGAAATTTCGACAGCAATCGATGGTTTCAAATTGGATATTGATTTTCAGCGGCAGGGTAACTATATAACTACTGTGAAAACCATCAAGTTGCATATTATCTGCCCGGAACGTGCGCCGTTATATATCGCAATAAATGGGCAATCGCTGCAAATGTTTATTGATGATAAATCTTTTGCTGATGCGAATTCCGGCTTCTGGTTCAATCCGGAAAATCGTTGCTCACTGGTTAAGTTTGACAATGTTGCCGGTGCTTTTCGGGTTACTATTCGTTTTGATGCTAAGGACTTGATTTCGATTGACTGAACAGAGGTTAGATTAAAGAAGCGGCATTTGCATTTAGGAGGGAAAATGAGAAAGCTAACGAACTGGGAAAAGGTCGGATATGGGTTTGGAGATGTTGGTAATAGCGTGACGTTTACTATGACGGCAATGTTTTTGCTAATGTTCTATACAGATGTCTTGAAAATACCACCTGTTGCCGCAGGGGTCCTTTTTTTCATTGCAAGAATTTGGGACGCGTTTGCCGATACGGTTATGGGAGCGTTTATTGATCGGCGGGGACAAAAATCTCCTGCGGGAAAATTCAGACCATTTTTAATCAAAGGCAGTTGGCCGGTTCTTGTTCTGGCGGTGCTTGTGTTTGTAGCGCCTGAATGGGATACAAGCTGGAAAATTGTGTGGGCGTACGCAACTTATATTGCATGGGGAACAGCGTATTCGTTTATAAACATTCCTTATGGTTCGTTAGCTTCGGTTATGACGGACGATCAAAGAGACCGGGCTGCGTTATCAGTAACCAGAAGCGTGGGTGGCGCTCTTGGCGGACTGCTGCCGCAAATGGTTGTTGTTCCTATTGTTCTTATGTTTGCAAATCCAAAGACCGGATGGGTTGTGGCAATGGCTTCTATGGCGGTTGTGGCATTCGTCGGATATGTGATTAGCTATAAAACTTCTGTTGAGCAAATTCAGCATAATCCCAAAGAGAAAAAAGCGACTTTGAAAGAAATCTTGATGATGATTAAAACCAACAGGCCGTTTTGGGGTGTCTCTGTTGGTTCTATAGCAATAATTGTTACTTGGATGCTCAATGGAGCAATGGCAATTTATTATTTTAAGTTTAATCTTCACGCGGAAGTGTTGTATGGTATCAAAGGTTTTATAGGAATGATTCCGGTGTTGGTTTTGTCCCCTATTCTTGCTTTACTGGTATCAAAATACGGTAACAGAAAGCTTGCAATCTGGGGTTCGGTTTTTACATCGCTAAGTTATTTGATAATATTTGTTTTGCCTGACAATATATATATATATTTCGCATTTTTCTTTTTGGGATCAGTTGCTTTGTCTTTCCCAAATATGCTTACCTGGATGATGATAGCTGACTGTGTGGAATATGCTGAATGGAAAAGCGGTAAAAGGCAGGAAGCGATTGTTTATGCGGCGTATAGTTTTATGAGAAAAATATCGCAGGCCTTTTCCGGGTTGCTTGCCGGTATCGGATTGTCACTCATAGGGTATCAGGCGGGCGCTACGCAGCAATCTGCACATACTTTATTCGGGATAAAATTCTTTGCAGCTGGAATTCCGTTTATTGGTATGATTGTAGCAATGCTTGCTTTTTTGTTTATCTATAACCTTACGCCCAAATTTTACAAACAAATTATCTTGGATCTTGAAAAAAGAAGAGAAAGGCAGGAGCAATGAACATGAACGGTACTTCTTCTATGTATCCCTATGAAAGCAGCACCAGAGTGGTAATTGACATCTCTGGCTTGTGGAGGTTCAGATTTGATTTTGATGCGGAGGGGCGTGAAAACAGGTGGTATGAAGGGTTAACCGATACGGTTTTTATGGCAGTTCCAGCCAGCTATAATGACATATTTGCCGAGGCAAAATATAGAGATTTTGTTGGAGATGTTTGGTATCAAAAAGAATTTATTGTTCCGCGTGAATGGAAAAACAAGAGAAATATTATCCGTTTTGGAAGCGTTACCCATAAAGCCGAGGTGTGGCTTAACGGCGAGAAGATAGTTGAGCATGAAGGCGGCTATACGCCGTTTGAGGGAGAACTTAACGAATATGTCAGATACGGTGAAAAAAACACAGTTGTTATTTGTGTAAATAATGAGTTGAGTAAAACGACAATTCCTTGCGGTACAATCGTAGAAAGAAAGAAGAATTATAAAGAGCTTTATCCGCATTTTGATTTTTACAATTATTCTGGCATACACAGGCCGGTTAAATTGGTTTCTATGCCTGTTGAACATATTAATGATATTACAATAGTGACTGATATTGACGGAAATAACGGGGTTATAGAATACAAAACGGAAACAACCGGGTGGGATAATATTGCCATAAATGTTTATGACGAGGACGGAAAGGAAATCGCACGAAATACTGGCAAAGCAGGAAGAATTATCATTGAAAATGCCAGCTTTTGGCAGCCTGGAAAAGCATACTTATATGATTTTAATGTAAAAATTGTCGATAAAGATAAGGCAGAAATTATCGACGAGTATTCTTTGCCGGTAGGGATTAGAACTGTCAAAATAGAAAAAAATAAGTTTCTGATCAATGGAACCCCATTTTATTTCAAAGGATTTGGCAAACATGAAGATTCTCCTGTCCGGGGGCGCGGATTTGATAATGCAATAAATCTCAGAGATTTTGAACTGCTTAAGTGGATTGGCGCAAATTCGGTCAGGACATCACACTATCCTTATTCAGAAGAATTCATCCAACTTGCAGACAGGACTGGATTGGTGATTATTGGCGAAGCCCCTGCGGTCGGGCTGGTAAATTCAACATTTAATTTTATGGCCGGAGCCGGGATTGAACCGACAAAAACTTTTTTTGACTTAGAAGAAGTGAAAACAAAAACTTTGGGGAATCATAAAAAATCGATATTTGAGCTTATCAATCGGGATAAAAATTCGCCTTCGGTTGTAATGTGGTGTCTTGCAAATGAGCCAGTATCTCATGAAGAAGCCGCTCATAATTATTTCAAAGAAATTTTCGGTTACGCCCGAAAACTGGATCCACAGAACAGGCCTCTGACCTACGCAAACGAATTATCCTCCGGATGGGGAAAGTGTAAAATACATAAGTTTTGTGACGTATTGTGTCTTAACAGGTATTACGGATGGTATAACGATGGTGGTATAGCGTTGGAATTTGCAGTTGATGCCTTTAAAAGTGAACTAGAAGGATGGGTAACTACAGGCAAGCCTATTATTATCAGCGAATATGGTGCGGATACAATGCCTGGTATTCATAAACTTCCGGGAGTAATGTGGTCGGAAGAATATCAGGTGGAATTTTTGGAAAAGCAACACGAAGTTTTCGATTCTGTGGAAAATATAGTCGGAGAGCATATGTGGAATTTTGCTGATTTTCAGACCGTCCAAGGGATAATGAGAGTTGACGGCAATAAGAAAGGAGCTTTTACAAGAGATCGTCAACCAAAACTGGCGGCACACTTTTTGAGAAACAGGTGGTTGAACAAAAAATCTAAATGGTGAAATTAGTGCGGGTTATTAAAATAAATAGTTGAAAATGCAGAAAGCAGGTTATTAATATGACTGATTACAAGAAATTTATTGCGGTTCTTGAGGCGAATTCGGTTATTCCGGTTGTAGTCATAGACAACTTGGAAGACACTTTACCGTTGGCAGATGCTTTGATTAATAATGGTTGCAATATTATTGAAATAACTTTGCGTACAGCAGTGGGAATGCAGGCGATTGAATTACTCAAACGGGAGCGACCGCAAATGCTGACTGGTGCCGGTACGGTTTGTAGTAAGGAACAATTTCTGAAAATGGAAAGTATCGGAGTGGATTTCATTGTTTCTCCCGGAAGTACGCCAGAACTTTTGGAAGTCGGCGCTTCCGCAAATATTCCGTATTTGCCGGGAGTTATGACTTCCAGTGAGATATTACGTGCGATGAATTACGGTTACAAGGTGTTAAAGTTTTTTCCGGCGGCTCTGGCTGGAGGCATCGGCGGTTTGAAAACTTATGGCAGCGTCTATAGCGATGTGCTGTTTTGTCCGACCGGCGGAATAACCGGTGATAACTACAAAGACTTTTTGGCATTAAAAAACGTTGTAGCGCTGGGCGGAACCTGGCTCGCTAAACAGGAAGACATTGTGAATCAGCAGTGGGCAGATATTGCGGCACGTGTACAGCGTTGTTACGGGAGGTAGTATGAAAGCAGCTTATTCCAGAGCGGAACTTAAACCGCGCATTCTTCATTTCGGATTGGGTGCGTTTTTTCGGGCGCATCTGGCGGATTATACCGATGCTGCCAACCGGTTGAGTAGTGAAAAATGGGGAATCCGCGCCGTAAAAACCCGTCCGGGCGGCGATGTTCTGACCAATGCAATCAATGCCAACGGCGGGGTGTATACGCTGGTTGAGACCAGCAGCACCGGTGCACAAGTCAAAGTGATAAGTTCGCTGTATGATACGGTGTTTTATTGCGATAATCCGGCGGCGGTTTTTGAAACTTTTTGCGAACCGGAGTTTGCTATTGTAACGACAACAATTACTGAAAAAGGCTATTGCTTTGATTTTGGCAAAAATCAACTGGATGAGGCGAACGGTGATATCATTCATGACCGCGCACATCCGGAACAACCACGGTCAGTTCCGGGGATTATTGTGCGCGGGCTGTCCTTGAGAAAGCAAGCCGGATTGAGCGGAATAACGCTATTGTCTTGTGATAACATGACCAATAACGGCCATACCTTCAAAAAAGCCATTTGTGATTTTGCGCGATTGCAAGACAGCAGCTTGGCCGATTGGATTGAACGGGAAGTGTCGTTTCCTTGTGCGATGGTAGACCGGATTGTGCCGGCGATGACTGAAGTGAGTTTTCAAGAAGCCGAACTGGTTTCCGGTTACACCGATAAAGCGGCAATTGTGTGCGAGCAATTCAAACAATGGGTAGTAGAAGATGATTTTCGTAATGGCCGGCCGGATTGGGACAAGGCCGGTGCGATATTCACAACCCGGGTGGAACCCTTTGAAGAAATGAAGCTGCGTCTGTTGAACGGCTCGCATAGTTCATTGGCATATTGCGGTTATCTGTGCGGATATGAAACGGTTGACACGGCGATAAACAACGATAAGTTGTTCAAGCTGATTGAACGCTACTGGAACAGTGAAGCCATTCCGACGTTGGAACAGCCGCCGGGAATAACCCTGACTGAATATTGCGCCAGGTTGATCGAGCGTTATCGCAATCCGGCGTTAAAACACCGGTTGTGGCAAGTCGCCATGGATGGTTCGCAAAAATTGCCCTATCGGTTGCTAAACGGATTACGTGCCAACATCGCCGCCGGGCGTGATTATTCAGTTACAGCCTTTGTTTTGGCGGCCTGGCTGCGCTATGTATCGGCAGTGGATGACGTTGGTACGGTTATTGATGTGCGTGATCCGTTAGCATCGGATTTTCGCTCGGCTTACGACTCGGCAGAAACTGCGGCAGACTACGTACAGAAAGTATTTGAACAAAAGCGGGTTTTTGGTGAAGACTTGTCCGGCAATGAACAGTTAATCAGCATTGTTAACGGTTATTATGAGCAGATGAAGAAGTTTGGCACTAAAGCGGTATTAGAGATGTTTTTAAAATAAGCTTAAGCCGTTGAAAAAACTCATCTTATGCATTTTTAGTATAAATTATTGTGAGGGATATTATGAAAAAAATTGTTACTTTTGGAGAAATTATGTTGCGGTTGCAGCCGTCGGGATTTAAACGGTTTGAGCAGGCGACGAGTTTTGACGCGGTGTATGGCGGTGGTGAGGCGAACGTCAGTGTATCGCTCGCCAACTTTGGTATGGATGCCTGTTTTGTCAGCAAGCTGCCGGACAATCCGTTGGGGCAGGCGGCGGTAAACGAGCTGCGCAAGTTTGGCGTAGATACTTCAAATATCGTCCGCGGCGGTGAGCGGATCGGGATATATTTTGCCGAAAAAGGCGCATCACAGCGGCCGTCAAAGGTTGTATACGACCGCAATCATTCATCGATTATGGGCAGCTTGCCGGAAGAGTATGACTGGAAAAAGATTTTTGCCGGTGCGGACTGGTTTCATTTTACCGGAATTACCCCGGCACTTGGTCAGGCTTGTGCTGCGGCCGCGCTTGAGGCCTGTAAAACCGCCCGCGCGATGGGCATTGTAGTTTCCTGCGATCTTAATTACCGCAAAAACCTCTGGACACCGCAACAAGCCGGAGTAGTAATGGAAAAAATTATGCCGTATGTTGATGTCTGCATCGCCAACGAGGAGGATGCCGAGAAGGTCTTTGGCATCAAGGCGGATGATACCGATGTTTCCGGTGGAAAAATCAGCCATGACGGTTATGTTGATGTTGCCAAAAAATTGACCGAGCGGTTCGGATTTAAGGCGGTTGCAATAACTTTGCGCGGCAGTATCAGCGCATCGGTCAATAACTGGGCCGGTATGTTATATACCGACGGTCAAGCCAGTTTTTCCAATGAATACAATATTATGATTGTTGACCGCATTGGTGGCGGTGATTCCTTTGCTGCCGGTTTGATTTATGCGTTGCTGGAAAAATATCCGGCGAAAGCCGCGATTAACTTTGCAATCGCCGCCAGTTGTTTGAAGCACTCGATTGAAGGCGATGCTAACCATGTCAGTGTTGCCGAAGTGTTGACTTTGGCAAATGGTGATGGCTCCGGCCGGGTGCAGCGGTAGAAAAAACAAACTAGGAAACAAAAACGCCGATCTTGCGATCGGCGTTTTTGTTATTTGCTGCGTGATTGCGCCCAGGATTTTTCCACTGAAGTCATTAGCTCATTCCAGGAGATATTGCCGGTGACGTATTTTTGGATACCGGTGCCGAGTTTATCCATCGCCCAATTCGTGGGGCAGCCCATGAATACCCAGGGAATCGTTTTGTTGTCGGTGATGTACTTGTAGATGGTTTTTGAGACATCATCGTCCAGTCCGGAGACATCATAGTTTTTATAAGCCGGTATGAATTTAAAATCATGGATGCAGGTTTTCTTGCCTTCCTCGGAAGTGTACATCCAATCCAGAAAATCTTTCGCCGCCTTAATTGTTACTTCATCTTTATTCTTGTTGACGCACCAGTACATTGGTACGCCGACCGGAATGCAGTCTTCTTTCCAGCCTTCCACCGGGAATGGCAGGATGCCGATACCGGTTTGTGCAAATGCTTTATCGGCACCGGCAAGAGTGCTGTAGAGCCAGTTGCCTTGCTGGATTAGTGCAACTTTGCCATTGCTGAACAGTTCTTCGACTTCCATTGAGTAATCAGTACTGACAGTTGGTTGGACGGAATATTTATTTTGCAAATCAACCATGTTTTTAAAAGCTGCGCCATAGGTAAATTTGATTTCTTTGGCGGCAAAGGCGTTGTTGATATTTCCGAATTCGGCGGCAAGGTAGGGATTAGCAGTGTGCATTCCGGCTACCCAGGTTTCCTTTAGTGCATAAGCAAATACTGCTTTAAGGCCGAGTTCGGATTTTTTGGTATCGAGAGTTTTTACCGCTGCCGTTAACGCCGAAAATGATTTAATGTTATCCGGATTGATACCGGCTTTTTTGAAAATCGCTTTGTTGTAGATGAAACCATAGCCTTCGATACAGTACGGGAGGCCAAAAACTTTACCATCGAGGGTTGCGCCGTCCAACACCCCTTCGACGGCGGCTTTGGCCGCTGCTGTAGCGCCCAGGTCGACGATTTTGCTCTGCCAGTCCATAACTTCTTGTGGTCCGCCTACGTTAAAAATTGCCGGTTCGGAACCGGATTGGAATTTTGCTTTGAGCGAACCGGTGTAATCGTTGCCGCCGCCGACGGTGATAATTTGAATAATCACATCGGGATGGCTCGCCATATAGGTTTTGGCGAGTTTTTCGAAGGGCTCTTTAAACTCCGATTTGTATTGAAATATTTCAACAGTAGCTGCGGTTTTTGGTGATTGCTGGCCGCAACCGCTGAGGCTGGCGGCAAACGCAAACAGAAGAGCTAGCGCAAGTAGTTTTAAGTGTTTCATAATGATTTCTCCTATGGAATCAACCGAAATTGTAAAGAAAAACCGGCCGCGTCGAGCGCGGCCGGTAAAAGTTATTATTTGCTACGTGCGCCTGCCCAGGATTTTTGAACTGATTTTATCATATCATCCCAGCTGGTATTGCCGGTGGCGTATTTTTGGAGACTGGCTCCCATTTGATCCATACCCCAGCCGGTCGGGTAGCCCATGAACACCCAGGGGATAGTTTTGTTGTCAGTGATATATTTGTAGATTGTTTTGGAAACTTCATCATTCAGGCCGGACACATCGTAGCCTTTATAGGCCGGAATGAATTTGAAATCAGATACGCAGAATTTCTTGCCTTCGTCGGATGTGTACATCCAGTCCAGAAAATCAGTAGCAGCTTTGACCGCTGCAGCATCTTTGTTCTTGTTAACACACCAGTACATCGGTACGCCTACCGGCATGCAGTCCTCTTTCCAGCCTTCAACCGGGAACGGCAAGATGCCCATGCCGGTTTGTGCAAAATCTTTGTCGGCCGCGGCAACCGTGCTATAAATCCAGTTGCCCTGCTGAATCATGGCAACTTTGCCATTGCTGAACAATTCTTCAACTTGCTTGGAATAATCCATGCTGACAGTTGGTTGCACTGAGAACTTGTTTTGCAGGTCGACCATTTTTTTGAAGGCGGAGCCATAAGTGAATTTGATTTCCTTGGCGTCAAAAGTTTTCATGACATCGCCAAATTCCGCGGCGATAAAGGCATTACTGGTATGAAGGCCGGTAACCCAGGTTTCTTTCATCGGATAGGCAAACACTGCCTGAATACCCAGTTCAGCTTTTTTGGAGTCGAGAGTTTTTACGGCTTCCTCTAAAGCCTTGAATGATTTAATTTTGTCGGTGTCAATACCGGCTTTTTTGAAAATAGCCTTATTATAGATCAAACCATAGCTTTCCAGACAGAACGGCAAACCATAAATTTTGCCGTCGCGGGTAGAACCGATAAGCGTGCCTTCGGCGGCAATTTTAGCGGCCGAAGTATCGCCAAGTTCAACTAACTTTGCCTGCCAGTCTTTTACGTCTTGCGGGCCGCCGATGTTAAAAATGGTCGGCTCGGCACCGGATGCAAATTTGGCTTTTAATGCTGCGCCGTAGTCCGAACCGCCACCCACGGTGGTGACGTTGATTTTGATATTCGGATGGCCTGCCATGTAAGTTTTTGCGAGTTTTTCGAATGCGTCTTTGAATTCCACCTTAAATTGGAATACATCGACGGTTGCTGCCTGCTGGTCGCTTTTTGCGCCGCAACCAGCCATAGCCAATGCCGCGAATGCGACAAGCGTGATGATTGCCAGAATTCGTGTGATTTTCATTTTCCCTTTCCCTCCCCGAAACGATTTTCATAGGTATTATTCGACACAAAAAATCGCAACTCCTGCAATCTGGGAAAATTATTTACGGCTAATGCACTAATTCTTGATCAAATAAGGTTCTAGAAGTTGGCTGAAATCTTTGAGTGTCAGGCTGTCATTGGTGGTTTTGTCCGAAAATTTTACCGGCTCGCCATTATAGCGTACTTTAACAAAATAATTCGAATCATTCTTATATAATTCAAAATCAATGTGCGAAGCGTAAGGCGGATTAATTGCAAGCGGTTTTCCTAATGCGCTCATAATACCGCAAAGCGCCGTATCGTGGCCGGAATACAGAATATAGCTGTATTGCTGAGTTCCGGCTGCAGCCGAACGGAAATCTGCGTTTAATTGGCTAAGGAAGCCGGAAGCCATAAAATATGCTACTGGCTGCGGTACGTATTGCAGCGCCGTGAGGTAATCTGCAGCGTTCAAAATTTTTGCAACATCTGCTTTTGTCAAACCGGCTGGTAGCGGTAACCCGTGCAAAGAGGCACAGCGGATAGTATCTGCAGCTATCAGAAAATCGTCAAAAGTATTCAGTTGTTTATCAAGTATTTTGCCCCATTTTTTAAAATCAGCGGTAAGTTTACTGTTTTCTTCGTTCCAGGCTTTTTGGGTATGAGAATAATTATCCATAAGTAACTTAAACTGCTCAGGGTCTTGTTGTTCGGGCCGAATAATATTTTTCTGTTTGCCAGTTATTGTGCGAACAGGAACCGGTTGAAAGGCATTTGGCAGCGCAGTCGCGCCATCGCTAAGTTTAGGACCGGTGCCCGGTGGATAGAATCCGAGTAATAAAGATTCGGCGCTAATAATAGTTCTGCTGTAATCGGTTGATAAAACATACATGGTATTGTTTTTATATGTAGGCGGCAGCAAGTGAAACATGTCGATATAACGCGACCGCAATTCTTTACCAAGCAAATATTCCTGATGCATACCTTCCGGAGTCAGCTCGCCGATTCCATAGGGCCACTGATACTGCAGTTTTGGCGTGTCGATTTTGGAATAGGGCGCCCGGTCACCATGTCTTATATAAGTGACTGCAAAAATCAGGTTGTCGGCAGCGGCTGCCAGCGATGAATCGAAAATTAATACTGACAGAAATAAACTGAGAAACAGAAAACAGCTCGATTTTGTTTTCATATACACTCCTTTTATTATGCAAATCGCTCGTTCTTATTCCAACATTCCGCAGATTATTCCATGCGCCAGTGATTTGTTCGTAATGTACACTTTGTCGGCCCGGCATAGTTGCAGCAAGCAGGTGACAATTGCTATTCCCGCCGGCAGCACATCGGCGCGGTTAGCTTCGATACCGGGAATGGCTTGTCGTGCCGTTAAGTTCAGGTGGCACAGCAGGTGTGCTATCTGGTTGACTTCGTCGGTTGAGATTTCCCGGCAAGCAGTATTTTCCCAGTTGAGTGTCGCGCCGGCGGCAATTTGTGCAATATTAGTGCCGGTTCCGCCGGACAGAATGATTTTCGGGGGGATTGCGATTGGCAACTGCTGAGCGGCAGATAATGTGTCAGAGTAGAACGGCAGCACTTTCTCATGGAGAATGCCGAGAATATAATCTTGCATTTGCAGATATTCGCGGTTGTTGATTATATCGACCGAGGTGAGGAAATCACGGCTGAGCTGCCCGGCGCCGATGGGCAGGCTGGTACGCAACTCGGTTTTGTGTGGCGTAGCGATAATAAATTCAGTGCTGCCGCCGCCGATGTTGAACACCATAATCCGTTCGTCAGCAAATTCTTGTGCAACGGCGAGATAGGTTAAGCGTGCTTCCTCATCACCGCTGATGATTTCAACGGTAAACCCGGTTTGCGACCGGATGTTGTCAAGAAGCTCGGCTGCATTTGTTGCAACACGGGCAAACTGTGTAGCCGTTATGCGGATGTTTTGTACGTTGTATTCTTTACAACAACCGATATAGTCAATAATTGCTGATAATGTGAGTGCCATGTTTTCCGGATTGAGCTGATGGTTTTTCATGGTCTTGGATAATCCGGTTACGGTGTGGCGAAAAATAATTTGCCGGGTGATTACTCTTTGAGCGACTTCGGCGATGAGGAGCTTGACGGAGTTGCTGCCGATATCGATTGCCGCGTAGCGCATTTTACCTCCAAGGGTATTTGTTTGTTCTTGTATAGCGTATAATGATTTCAATTATAATTCATTTACTATGACAATGCCAAATGGTAAAATGTTATTAGAGGAAAACTGGGGGGGCTGGTATGAAAATATTAGATGTTATTTGCGCACGCGGTATTAGCGGTTTTTATTATGATGATTTGAAAGCTATTCGCGCCGGTGCTGAACCGGACGGATTTACTTACACCGGTAAACCGAAAACTCAAAATTATTGCTCGGTTCGCCAAGCCGGTGAAGCGGTGTCGGTTATGATTATTCTCGAAAATGGTGACATGGCATACGGTGATTGTTCGGCAGTGCAGTATAGCGGCACGTTTGGCCGTTATCCGGTGTTTTTGGCCGACGCGTTTATTCCGATAATCAACCGTGATATCCGGCCGGCGCTGATTAGCGAAGAGTTGGATGATTTTCGCCGGCTGGCAAAAAAAATCGAAGCAATCCGTGATGCACAGGGGTTGAAATTGCATCCGGCGCTGCGCTATGGTGTTACCCAGGCCTTGTTAGCGGCAGTGGCCCGGTCCAAGAAAAAACTGATGTGCGAAATCGTTGCGGAAGAATATCACCATAAAGTCAGCGAAGTGGCGGTGCCGATTACTGCGCAATCGGGCGCGGATATTTATTCCAATGCCGATAAAATGATAATCAAACAAGTACCGATTATTCCGCAAGGATTGTTCAATAATGGAATTAAGACCTGCGGAAAAAATGGCGAGCGGTTGCTGGAATATATTGCCTGGTTAAGGAAACGTGTTGCAAAACTGCGTTCCGATGATTTGTATGTGCCGGTTTTTCACCTGGTGCTGCACGGCTCACTTAGCCAGGTGTTTTACAATGATATTGAGCAGACCGTTGAATATTTAAAAAAAATGGCGGCCGTTGCCGCGCCCTTTCGGATATTGGTCGAAGATCCGGTGGAGTTAGGCGATGCCGATATTCAGCTGGGCTATATGAAGAAATTAATGCTGCGGTTGAGTGAAGAAGACGTCAATGTTAAAATAATTGTTGATGAATGGTGTAATACGCTCGAAGACATCAAGGCTTATGCTGATGCGGCAGCAGCCGACATTATTCATATCAAAGCGCCGGATTTAGGTTCAATCGACAATGCTATCGAAGCAGTTTTATATTGTAAGGATAAAAGTATTGGCACCTACTGGGGCGGATCCTGTAACGAAACCGATGATTCAGCGATCATCTCTTCACATATTGCCATGGGATTGAACTGCGATATGATATTGGCAAAACCCGGAATGGGCGTAGATGAGGCCTATATGATGGTGCATAATGAGATTCAGCGGATTCTGGCGTTGCGCAAAATTTGCAAACTGTTTTAATTTAAGTAAGATTTAAGTTGCGTGATGTATCTTGTATGTCCTGATTAAATGAAAAAATCCTGTAATTTACAGGATTTTTTCATATTAAAAGAGGTTTTTTTGTGAAATCACCGAATATAACTATGCATAGATACAAACACACTGGGAGGTACGCTTGAAACATCTGGAAACAATGTACTGTGCCTTGGTGTATTTTTTGTTTTTTGTGTTGTTCTCGATAATTTACTCTGAGAATTTGGCGCTGTTTGCAACCTCGCAGCGAGCATTTGCCGTAGCAATAATTGCGTTGATCGGGATGGGTGTTGACCTTATATTTGTTTTTCGGGTGCTGCAGCGAGGCAACAAGAGCAGCATGGTCATAAAAAACACAGTTGTCGTGGCTTGGTATGAGCACAAACTCGGAGATAAGCAGAAACTTATCAGCGCGTCAGTTAATCTGATTATGTTATTACTGTTCGCGGTTATGTTGTGGTTTTTGCGGAGTTTTCTTGCCGGATTGGTGATGGTTGTCGCGATTTTCGGGTTTCAGGTTTCCGAGCTATTGCGGGCGCGCTACGAAAGTATTCAGTTTTGGGTGTTTAAGTTCAACGTGCCGGTGTTCGTGTTTATCCTGGTCTTTATCGTTTTATTTTTATTGGGGAGATTGCAGTGAATAAGGAGGAGGGAGCATGTCCAAAAAACTGAACGTATTTAAGTCGCACTTAAAGACGCTTCCGGCTAATTTGCCATTTTTGACAATGTTATTGCCGGGCACAATATTTTTTCTGGTTATGTGCTATTTGCCGATTGGCGGGTTAGTACTGGCTTTTAAAAACTTCCGGTTTTCACGGAGTGGTTTTTTCGACAGCGTTATTACCAGCCCCTGGGTGGGATTGGACAATTTTAAGTATTTGTTCGCTACCAGCGATGCCTGGGTAATTTTTCGTAATACCGTTGGTTACAATCTGATATTTATTGCGATTGGCGCTGTGGTTCCGGTCGTCGTTGCGATAATGATAAACGAGTTGCTGAACAAAAAAGCTGCAAAAGTTTATCAAACATTTATGTTTTTGCCGTATTTTATTTCCTGGGTCGTTGTTTCCTATTTTGCCTTTGCGTTCCTGAGTGTTGACAAAGGCTTGCTCAATGCGCTGCTGAAAAGTGTTGGTGTCGATCCGGTGCAATGGTATTCCAATCCCGGGCCGTGGCCGGTAATTATTGTGGCGGCGAACATTTGGAAGGGGATCGGCTGGGGCTCAGTTTGGATGCTGGCACAACTGGCCGGTATCGACAAGACCTATTATGAGGCGGCGATGGTTGATGGCGCCAACAAGTGGCAACAGATTATCCACGTTACCGTTCCGCACCTTAAACCGCTGATTGCCATTCAGGTAATCATGGCAATCGGCAATATTATCAAAGGTGATTTCGGTTTGTTTTACCAATTGCCGATGAATTCCGGGCCGTTGTTCCCGGTCACCAATATTCTTGATACCTATATTTATCGTGCTTATATGAGCACCGGTGATGTCGGAATGTCAACAGCCGCCGGTTTGTTCCAATCCGGAGTCGGATTCTTGATGATTTTGGTCGCAAACTGGATTGTGCGCACCAAAATCAACAAAGATCTGGCGTTGTATTAGGAGGCAATGGTGGCGAAAAAATTAAACGTCGAAAAAGAACTTTGGCAGATATCAAAACCACTTAATGTGTTGTTCAATATTATTATTGTGGCGATTGCGCTGTCCTGTTTCCTGCCGTTCCTGCTGGTTGTTATTGTATCATTCACGGATGAACAGGTGCTCATTCAGCACGGATATAGTTTTTGGCCGCAAAAATTCAGTCTTGAAGCTTATCGCTATACGATCTTTTCTTCGGATCAGTTATTACACTCGTATCTGGTAACAATCGGCATTACCGTTATCGGCGTCATTCTGGTTATTATCATGACGTTATTGTACGCATATCCGCTCACGCGGCCGGAGTTTAGCTATCGCCGGTTGTTCAACTTGCTGATGATTTTCCCGATGCTGGTTACGGTACCGTTAGTGCCGTTTTATATAGTAATGACTAAATTTCTGCTGCTCAAGAACAATATTTTTGCGATGATTATCCCCGGCATTTGCACCGCCGGCGGAATATTCTTCATGCGAGTCATGCTGAAAATGCAAATAAGCGATTCACTTATCGAGGCGGCGCGTATCGACGGTTGCGGTGAAGTGCGGACGTTATTCCGGATTGTTGTGCCGTTGATGAAACCGGCAATCGCCGTTACGGCGCTTGGCGCGTCATTGGCATATTGGAATGAATGGTACAACGCAATGCTGTTTATTGATTCGCCAAACCTGCTGCCGCTGCAGTATATGTTGATGAAAATTCAAAATTCGATGGAGTTTATCTTGAAAAATTCCGCGCAAATGGGCGGTACCAGGATGATGGAGCTAATGGCAAACCTGCCGCAGGAAGGCGTGCGCATGGCGATGATTGTGCTTGCGACCGGACCGGCAGTGCTCGCCTATCCGTTTTTCCAACGCTACTTCATTTCCGGCCTGTCGTTAGGCGCCGTAAAAGAATAGGAGTTAGCTGAATATTGACTGCGTCAAAACAACTAGTTTCAGCGCAGTCAATATTTTTTTGTTTTTAAGAAGGATTAATTTATTATAAGTCGAATATATCAATATTAAATGCATTAAGAACAAGAGTAAGAACCTTTGGAGGATTTTATGAGCAAAGCAAAAGTTTCCGTGGAGCAAATCAAGGAAGGCATTATTCGGCATTTGGCAACTACACGCGCAAAAATCCCCCATAACGCCACCACCGATGATTATTATCAAGCGTTGGCGTATGCCGTTCGCGAGATAATTCTGGAACATTGGGCGCAAGGGAACGAGCGGGTGTTGAAGAACAAAACAAAAATGGTGTGCTATCTGTCCGCGGAGTTTCTCATCGGCCCGCAACTGGGGAATAATTTAGTTAACGTCGATGCGATGGATTTGGTTCGGCAAGCGGTTACAGAATTGGGAATAGATTTTGACAAGTTGCTTGACGCCGAGCCTGAACCGGGATTGGGCAATGGCGGATTGGGACGGTTGGCGGCTTGCTATATTGATTCGTGCGCAACCATCGGAGTGCCGGCGATTGGCTATGGTATCCGTTACGAATTCGGAATTTTTCAACAAAAAATCGTGGACGGGCAGCAAGTAGAACTTGCCGATCGTTGGTTGAAGAAAGGTTTCCCATGGGAAGTTGTCCGGCCGGAGGCGGCAGTCGAAGTAGGTTTTGGCGGCTATGTTGAAGATTATAACGACGAGCATGGTGCCAGTCGTAAACGCTGGATGCCGGAGAAAAAATTACTCGGCGTACCTTGTGATATTGTGGCTCAAGGTTATGGCAGCAAGAGTGTCAGCGTACACCGGCTGTTTAAAGCCGAAGCGTCGGACGAATTTGACTTTAGTACTTTTAATGCCGGCGACTTCTATGGTTCGGTGCATGCCAAAATTGCTTCAGAAAATATTTCAAAGGTGCTGTATCCCAACGACGAGCAAATCAGTGGTAAGGAATTGCGCCTGGAGCAGCAGTACTTCTTTGTGGCGTGTGCATTGCGCGATGTCTTCAAAATTTTGAAAAACTTTATGCAAGCTAAACCCGAATCTTTCGCTGAACACTTTGCGGTGCAGCTCAACGACACTCATCCGTCGATCGCGGTCGCCGAGTTGATGCGGTTACTGGTAGATGAATACCGGCTGGATTGGGATAAGGCCTGGGAGGTTACTACCCGTGCTTTGGCATACACTAATCATACGCTGTTACCGGAGGCTTTGGAAAAATGGCCGGTGAAGATGTTTGAAAAACTCTTGCCGCGGCATCTGGAAATTATTTATGAAATTAATCAACGCTTCCTTGAGATTGTGCGTGCACGCTTTCCCGAAGACGGTGAACGGGTGAAACGGCTGTCGATTATTGACGAAGAAGGACAACGCACGGTGCGGATGGCACATTTGGCGGCAGTCGGCAGTCACGCGGTTAACGGTGTGGCCGAGTTGCATTCTGAATTGTTAAAACAAACGGTTATGGCTGATTTTTATGATTTGTGGCCGGAAAAATTCAAAAACATTACCAATGGCGTCACGCCGCGACGGTTTGTGGCGCTTGCCAATCCGGAAATGACCGCGCTTATCAATGAGAAAATCGGCGACGATTGGTTAGTTGATCTCTACAAATTAAAGCAGCTTGAACCATTGGCAATCGATAAGAAATTCCAAAAAAAATGGCAGACAGCTAAACTTAAGAATAAAAAAATTCTGGCCGCGTTGATTAAAGAGCGGACCGGTATCGAAGTCGATCCCACTGCGTTGTTTGACGTGCAGGTTAAGCGTATTCATGAGTACAAACGTCAATTGCTGAATATTATTGATGTCATTTCCCGCTATAATCGCATTAAAGACGGCGATACTGAGGGGATGACAGCGCGGGTAGTAATTATCGGCGGCAAGGCGGCACCCGGTTACTACATCGCGAAACTAATTATCCGCCTGATTATTTCGGTTGCCAAAGTTGTGAATAATGATCCTCAGGTGGGGAATTTATTGAAAGTCGTATTTTTCCCGAATTACAGCGTCAAAAACGGCAATTTCATTTTTCCGGCTGCAGACTTGTCGGAACAGATATCAACTGCCGGAAAAGAAGCCAGCGGTACCGGCAACATGAAAATGTCGTTGAATGGCGCGCTAACCATTGGCACATTAGACGGCGCGAACGTCGAAATTCGCGAAGAAGTCGGCGCGGAAAATTTCTTTCTGTTTGGTATGACGGCCGCTGAAGTTGAAGAACGCCGGCAAAATTACAATCCGACCAATTACGTTTACAGCAATCCGATCTTGACCAGGATTTTCGCGCAGTTGGCGGATGGCACGTTCAGTAATGGTGACCGTGATTTGTTCCGGCCGATTATCGAATCGCTGATGAGTCGCGATGACTATATGATTCTCGCTGATTTTACAGCTTATCATGACTGCCAGAACTATATCGATAAGATTTATGCCAACAAAGAAAAATGGACAGAAATGTCGATATTGAACGTCGCGCGGATGGGAAAATTCTCGTCTGACCGCGCTATTCGCGAGTATTGCCGCGATATCTGGGGAATCAAACCGGCGTTGTAGCTTATTTGTGTTTTATATTATCCAATAATCTGCATTAATGCACTTGACGCTGAAAGGTCTTTACGGTATTATAGTCACGAAGTAAATTTTGGACGAAGTGACAAATATGTCCATTTTCAAAACGAAGTGTGTTCGCGTGGCCTTGCTGGCATTGGTTATGTTTGCATTGTGTGTCGCGGTTTCGGTGGTCGATGTAGTCGATATTACCGAAATGCTCGATGATGCGTTAGAGGGTCATTCTGGTTTCCAATTTGATATAGCCGGTTTTGCCAACTTGCTTGTTTTGAGCTGGGTGGTGTTTCTTTGCTTCGTAAAAGCGAATGCAGATATTTTGGCTTCAATCGGTATTGATTCGCGCGTTCGTCCGTTCGCATACGGTGTTTCCGGCAGTGGTAAATTTACGTTAGTGTCCGTCCAAAAATTCA